>Ga0335069_10005398_pt1 | contig 18805 bp, 14 predicted proteins | sample Lox_Sample_11_FD_206714 | JGI IMG/M metagenome (GOLD analysis project Ga0335069, IMG submission 206714) | Soil microbial communities from Loxahatchee National Wildlife Refuge, Florida, United States - Lox_Sample_1.1 | ecosystem: Environmental > Terrestrial > Soil > Wetlands | place: USA... | reverse complement strand
GGACATTCCTCATAAAATCAAAAAAGACTCAGGGATCATTACTAAGAAATATGGCTATTTGGGGGAAAACTGGAAAGAAGACCTGACCGCAGGATTCAATGAATTGTGGAGAATCCTTGATGACGGAGGAACCCTGTGCTTGAAGTTTTCTGATCTTGATATTTCAATCAAAACCTTGCTGGCTTTGTTTCCCATCAAGCCTCTCTATGGAACACCTACCAAGAAAGGCGTTAACTGCTCATATTGGTTTGTGTTTGTGAAAACAGATTACTCCTGTCTCTCTGCCCACGGCAAATGACCCCTTTTCTCCCATCCTGCATAGATAATACTGAGCGTCAGGGGACTACAATATCAAAAATAAGCCCCCGATCCGGAACCCGGCGGGGGCTTTTAGCGAAAGTAACAACCGAAACAGAATAGAAGGATGAACAACGTCCATTCATAAAATTCGTTTCGATACTATTTATATCTACGCAATCAACAATGCTTGCGATTTTGCTTAAGGGGCGCTTTCCATGATGACACTAAAGAAATTAGCCGAAGACGGATTTGAAATCTATCTTGTAGCTCGTAAAAACGGGACGATATGGAAGTATGACCAATTGCACGAATCCCTGAAGATAACAAAATATGTAAAGCTTACAACCTTTCAAGAGTTAGAAGATGAGAATACACAAGAACGTCAGCCTTGACCCAGACCTCTCACCTCTTCGCCTTTTCTCTAAATGTAAAGTTAAAAGCAGGGGAGTAACATGGCAGTTTCAATAGTTCTTAATACAGGTGCAGACACTTGTGCAATCAGTGGTGCAGACTCAACTGGGCTTATCACTTTCACTTCTTCTGCTGCTGGTCCCGTCAGCCGTTCTTCAGTAAAGGTTGTGTACTCAGCCACTCAAGCTAGTCCACGTCCAGTTGTCCTGACGCCAATTGGGCTTCAGGTCGGAATGCACAATCCTCCGAGTTTCCACTACCACGTTGGAGATACAGCAACGGTGAAGGGATTCTTTGTAGATGTAACTGCGAGTGATGGTGGAATTCCTCCAAGCACACCATTCAAGTTCTTCTACTACACTGGCGCTTTCCAGTAAGGTTTATTCACTCTGAATAATTTCTCAAAAAAAAGCCCCCGGTGGACGAACAGGCCGGGGGCAACTTTTTTTAATAAGCCGGGAACAAGCGAATTCGGTTTTTTTTCGATCCAATTCGATGTAACCGATTTTCTTCGCCACGGCTTTATTTTCAAAAAACCCGCTCGATCCAACTCCTACTAAGGAGTTGAGCATTGCGCTCAGGAGAGCGGGCACCAATATCTTTACCAGATGATTTGAAATAAGTCAATCACTGCAAAGATATAGATTGAGGTAGAAACATGACCGAAGATGAAAATGCCCGTATCACTGCTGTCGAAGAAAGTCTCAAGACTCTAAATGAGTCTGATCTTGCGCTTCATTTTGGAGGGGTCTGGAACACTGCTGCAAAAATTATTGTTCCAGTGGAGACCACTATCAAAGAAAGTACCAACAGTTTTTATGAACGTTCACAGGTTCTGAAAGCTTTGGAAGACTTTTTGACTACTATTAAACCGTACTTCAAAGAGACTCAAGAATAAAAAAAACCCCGGTTTACCGGGGCTATATTCACTCAAGTTCCACTTTATACTTTTTCAGCATCTCCAGCAATTCTTTGCCGAACTTCTCCGCATCGGGCAATTTGTAAATCGCCATTCCGCTCTTCTTCTTTGCTCCTCCTCCCGGTGGTCTGCCTCGCCCTTTTGGGGTTTTCTTCGCAGCCGCTTCTTCTGCCATGACTTCCTCCCTCCTGATCTCTCGGTCTACTGACTTTCGAAACCTATCCCAATTACTCATTAACCTTGAAAGCCGCCTCAATAGTTTTCCGCAGGGGCTCCAATTGGCGAATCCTGCTCTCAACCGAGGGATGGTTGTAGTTTTCGTTTACTGCGCTCTGCTTATGCCCCAACAGTGCCATTGCAATTTCTTGATTCACGACAGGTCGAATGTAAGAATTATAGCCATGTCTCATACTGTGAACATCCAAGAATCTTCCATCCCTGTTGATTCCCGCCTTTTCACAAGCTTTCGCCAGCCTGATTGAAAAGAAGCTACTTGAATAAGGTTTACCACTTGGTGAGGGAAAGATCAAGCTATCAGGAGTGGCGAAAAGATCAGTCCGCTTCAACTGCTCAAGCAGGGCGGAAATCCATGGCAGAAGCACCACAACTCGTGGCTCAGGATTCAACTCCCTCTTTTTCAGTGGACCAACCAACCCTGTGCTTTTCACCGCGCGGGAAAGGACCAGGAAGTTTCCCTGAACGTCTCCCCACGTCAAAGCCCTTGCTTCGCCTTCACGACAGCCCGTGTAGGCAATCAAAGCAAACGCCACAGCCGTTTTGAAGTCGTCCCAAACCTCGACCAGCTTCTCTTCATCACGGGGAAAGAGCTTCCCAAGTTCAGGAAGCGTGAAGATGTCTCTTTTCTTGTGGTAAACCTTTGGGGCTTTAAGGAATTCAAGCGGATTGCCTACGATAATCTTTCCCCTGACCGCTTCCTTGAAAGGAACCTTGAAGCAAGAATAGGTGATGATCCTGCGGGTTTGGCTCGACAAAGGCAGGGTGCGAGACCAAGCCTCAACCTCATGGGGTGAGAATTGTGAAAGTGGTACGTTCTCCCACTTGGGGAGTACCCACTTTCTCATCATCCTGTCGAGATCGCTTGCCCATGTGGAGTTGAGAGGAGCGCCATCATCAATCTGCTGCTTCAGGTACCACGAGTTTTCTTTATAGAAAGAGCCTGCCCATTCTCCGTAGGTTGTCTCCCTGGGTGCCTTGGGCTTCCTTTCTTCCTTTTCTTCCATAATCCATGCTTCCCTGAGTTGGAAAGCGACATCTCGTGCTTCCTGCTTCCCATGATCATTCACCCGCAGCCGCTCCGGCACTCCTGTAGGCTTGCTGACCTTCTTATATATCAGTGAATCGTCTGGTGTGGATCGCCAAGAGGCGTACCAGAACTTCCCGTCCTTCAACTGCCTGAGATAGACCGTGATTTTTCCACTCATGCCCTTTTTCCTCCAATAGTATCTTTACTCAATTTGACAAAAAATTAGTTTTTGACCGCATTAGCCTTTTGTACCTGAATCTCTTATGGGTCAAAATGACCCATTTTGCTGTCTGGATGTACAATTTTCTCAAAAGGGCTAAAAACTCTATTAAGTACCCCTTATTCCCACCAAAATTGCAACCGTAGCAATAATAACAGAGGTTAAGCTTGAAGTCAAGTACTTTTATTATAAGGAGTTACTGGTTTTCGTCGATATGTTCGTCGAGCAATTTGAATATTCCGCTCTCTAAGTCTTTTATTATCAAGAAATAATAAGCAGCATAATAAGAAAGCAGCCCTTATTATTCGTTATCTTGTCCAGAAGATAAGAACCTTCGAACATTTTTGCTACATTTTTGCTACACGGAGGAAAATCGAAAAGGGTTTTTTTTGTAAAGATAATATGATCATCTAAAAGAGTATTCTATACGAACAGGTGTTCGTCGATTATTCTTGACAATTTCCCATTGCGGCTGGATCATGAAAGTAAGGAGAGTGTTTATATGAGGATCAAGAAATTTTTCTGCGCAATTGTGTTGGTGGCTCTTGTTTTGGCGGGGTGCGGAACTTGGTTGAATGAGCCAATTGCAACGGATCAGACAGCTTCATCTTCAGATCAGACAGCTTCACCTTCATTGGATCAAGTAGCTTCACCTTACGTGGAAAAGTATGGAGAACCAACAAATAAGATATTTCATGTTTTTGGAGATGCCACCAAAGAAGGAGATGCTACTCAAGTAGCCATTTACGAATGGTATATTGAAGTTCCAATTTCATCCGATGCATATAGAAAAGACATGCTGCACGAAGTTTGGTTTGCAACGGACAAATACCATCGCGGATGGTATGTTGTCAAAACCGAAGAAGGTTCTTCAGAGTCTCAATAACATCTTTGATTCTTAACTTCCATTCCTCTTTGTTAGCGATATTGTGAGCTTCTGAATAGGTCATTCCGTCATGATTTCTTAGATTGCATTCCACCACTTCGTGGCGGATGATATATTTCCAATAGGGCTCCGCAATATAATCAAGTATCCAGATTTCCCGCTCTGGAATGATTTTAGGATCAGAAAGATAGTTAGCACCTTCAACGATGTTAATTCCGGTGTTGCTGAATGTTGAGTCTTTAACAAACAGGGGCAAAAGAGCTTTGGTGAGGATATCGCTAACCAGCCATATTTGATATCCTTCTATCTCCGTGATTTTTCTAATCCTACAAAGTTCAATGGCTTCACTTAGATTCATGTTTTCGGCATTTTGTAAAAGAAGTTGCGAATTTCAGTAATTGACTCTTTAATTTCCCTAGTGTTTTCTTTAAGATTTTCAAGTTTCGCTGAAATTTCCTTGAAGTTACCCGCCGCTTCGCTCAAATCCGAATCATGGCATTCCAATTTCTTTTTTAGCGTCTCTGTTTCCATTCTCAAGTCTTCTACTTCCTTCTTGAAGTAGCCCCTGATATATGCTTGTCTCCAGAACGTGCCTATAAGGGCTATGATTATTGCCGGGTCGAAAATTATCCTCCACAAATCGAAGGTTACTGATGCACTAATCATTGTTGTTCATTTCCTTAAAGTTGCATTGGATTACCGAATGCGTCGATAACGTCTCCAGCCTGCTGATAGTGGCCAAAGATATGACATACAAGAGATTTAGCTTTTGGTCCAAGAGCAAGATTGTCTGTTACTGCAATCTGCAAGCTCTGATTCTGATTTCCATCAACGGGAATTTCATACTTGAAGCTGCTTCCAAAGCTTGATGGAATATCGTAATGGACAACCATCGTGCTTGAAGAGGTGAAGTTATTCCCAATTGAAATAACTGGTGTTCCTAGCGATACCAGATCATAGTTTGCTTTCATTGCGGGAGTAAGATTTACTAGTACTTGCCCAGAGTCACCCTGCATTACTTTAAGCTGAATTCCATTCGTCAATGGCACCGAGTCAGAACCGAACCCAAGAGCCTTCTTGACAATTGTCGAATCTCCCGTCATGGCGAAAATTACTTTTCTCAAGTAGAAAATCTTGTCTCCGTCAGGTCTGAAGAGATAGACGTTTGTGGTCTTGTTCTGAATCATGTTGTAGGTCAATGCGGAGTCACCAAACTTTGCTGTCGTAAAAGAAAATCCTGTATTGCGCGGGCTTGTTCCGTCAGCAATATTGGGATTATTTGCAGCCCATGGCCAACGCGAGATAATGGAAACCTTGTTGTTAGCCTGAGAGTCAGAGAACAGGTACGGTAAGCTGAATTTGTAGTTTGGACTTGCAAGACTACCCGTGGAGTAAGCTTGATTTCCGCTTCTCAAAGCCCCAAGCAGCTTATAAGCTACAGTCTTTGCGGTATCACCCGCAGTCAAATCAACCCTCAGTCCGATTGGAACGGTTACGGTTGCATCACTTCCCGCTGTTGAATGAATTAGTGGTACTGACATTCCCGTCAAGTTGCCGACCGTACTCAAAGGAGCATTACCCGGCGTCTTGTGCGTGATTTTTACAACAGGACCAGTTCCTCTTGTAGACTGCCAACCAGGAGCATGAGCATTTACCGCCGCTACTGTCTTTGCCCCAACAATATTCTTGGTATCGCCATTTGTAAGCAGAATGCCGCCAGAGATGAGTGATGTGTATCCGCTTAAAGCCGCTATAGGAGCTACACCAGTTGTTGAGACAGCGAACGTGAATCCCGTAGGTCTGTATCCGTCAACCGCAGCAGCCATTACTCCTGCAACTTCTGAAGTCAGTGTAATCTTGTTGGCAACTCTGCTGAGAGCATATGCTCCTGCGGAAATTCCTCTTATCGCCATTATGACTTGATGAGCAACATCAATTGCAGAATCTCCCGGAGGAATTATTGCTTGGGCACCAGTTATAAACTTACTAATACTATCAGAGAATTTGGTATCAGCGTAGCTTAAATAAACATAATGCGAATCCCCTGTAGATGGTCCATCAAGCAGGAAGTAGGTCTGATTGAGAGAAGTTGCACCCGAGTCTCCGAGACAAGAAATTGTCTGGACTTCCTTCACGCCAAGCTTTGGATCGTAATTTGTCGTTGCTCCTTTTGTGTAATAAGCATAGTAAGAAGAGTAGTTCTTAGAAGTGCCATCGAAAATTGTCCAGTATTTGTTTTCGAGTCTTCCACCTGCTGAGTCACCGGGCATGGTGAATGAGTCTCCTGCTCTTGAAGGCTTCCCAAGGAATAGCTCAGTACCCGCCGTTGCTGAAATTGTTGGAGAAATCGGTATGTTTCCGTTTACTGCCGGAGGAGGATTTCCAACGCTAGGGTGGGTGATTGTAACTGTATTTGCCGAACGTGAGGCAATCCATCCTGTTTTCAGACCGTTAAAAGCATTTGTAACCCTGACAGCAATACCAATAGCACTGTCACCATTCGGAACCATTTGAATCCCAACTGGGAACAATGAAGTGTAGCCCGTGATTGTGGGATCAGTGCCGCTTGTTGGATGTCCCTTCGTCCAAGTAAGCCCAACAGAATCGGCGGTTATTGCACCATATGCATTGTTGGTGATGAAGAGTACAGGACCAGAATCACTGAACGTAAACGCACCCGGATAGGCTAAGTTGAGCCCGTTCTTTACCGCAGTTTTCAAGTGAGTTGTGTCTGCATTTATCCAAACTCTAGCCTGAATTCCACCATAATTGGGCAAACCGGGGTCAGTATTAGAGAAAGGAGAACCATCAACATAGAACCAAACGTAGGACTTTATGGTAGGAGTGTTTACGGTAATGAACTTACCTGACAGTTTTCCGTTTGAGTCACCTGTGAACTTGACCCATGAAACATCCTTGACGCCTTTGCCGGGGTCTGTGGAGTCACCTTTATTGAACCAAAAGTAGTAGTTCTTGAAGTTGCTGGAAAGTCCATCGTAAATGAACATGTACTTATCTGTGTAAGAGTCTGCCCCAGAGTCTCCAAAGAAGGTAAGGGCATCTTGAGCAGCCGTTCCGTTGATTGGATTTGGAGCGCTGTCGCCAACTTTGAACCATGGCGCGATTTGATAGATATTTCCAGTCTTATCGATAGCAGGGAAGGTGAAATACTTTCCCTCCAATGGGTAGCTGGTTGAATCGCTTAGGACTGCAACTTGCGAAATGTTATCCACTTCGCTATTGAGGTATCCCTGATAGAATTTTGTAAACGCAGACATGCTTAATTTCCTTCTCTGTTATCTTTACTTTGCTCGTTTTTGTAGCAGAATAATCTACTCTCAGCTAAATGATATTTTTCTGACTCTCCATCTGTTACCGCCATACCCTGCCCACCCGTGACCCGGGTTCCCATAAGGCGTTTGCATGAACCATACATCTACATCTGTATCGTTTACTGGTGCAAGAGCCATTCCTCCATTGGCTCCCAAGTAGCTATTTTGGACGAATACTGTATTGATAGGATAAGTTCCAGGAGTCATATAGCTGTTGACCCACATTCCATTTGTTGGATCGTATATTTCGATAATCATTAAATCAGTAGGCTGAATCGGGCGCAAGAATCTGATTCTCTTTTGTCTATCTGTTGTTAAATTTGTTACTCCAAGAATCCCTGTCGATCCTTGAGCGCTATTTACAAATGAAGTTGAATCGTTAGCGTTAGTATTAGAAGAGTTAGAAGCATATTCTACGAAAACACCAGTATTCTGTGGCCACCAAGTAGAAATACCGTCATTTTGCAATGCCAATATCTGTCCTTGCGATGATATTGGAAAAGTAGCTCCAAAGGTTCCAATAGATTCGTTTGTATTTGCATTGACAACAGCAATCCCTGTTCCATTGTCAATTTTTATTATTTGAATATGTGAAATAGAGCTTTTCGATATGAGAGGCAAAATAATGTTTATCGTCTTAGTTCCAGTGTTTACAAAGATAGTCTCATATTGCTGATCGCTCATATTAAGGTCAGAATTGATAGTTGTTGAATTTGTAGTTGCTGTGCTTGAAGATGCAGAGTTAGAGGAAATCTGCTTGTTAAGCGCTATAAGGGAGTTTTGAATCTCTGTCAAATCCATTTTAGCGGGAAGAATCATTATTTCAAAGCCTTTTTCTTTTGCACAGCACCCCATCGTGTAGTCTGATCACTCATGTTGGCAATTGGCTGGTTACTAGCCGGTTGCTGTTTTGGAGCAGCTTGTGGGGGTTGTGGGGTTTGATATAAGCCTTGTATTGCAGCTATAAGATTCGGGTTTTGCAGACTTTCTGTAGGCACTATCGGAGGCTGAGGTGGTGCGATATTGGGAAGCCATTGTTTCACTCCATCAGGAGAGAAGGCTTGTTTGAGTTTGCTGATGTCTACTTCCATAGTCCCGACCTTCTCATTGCTGGATAATCAAAACCTCTCAAGGATAACTCCCTAACAAAGTAATTGAGCTTGTCTTCGTTAGTTTTTTGCTGATTAGCATTTACTAGCATCTGTTTAAATGCTTTCTTTTCCGCCACTGTCATTTCCTCCCCTTCGCCTTTATGAAAGAATGGAGCCGCAAGCGCTGAAACATTATCAAAATTAGTCTTTTCTTCACTTTGCCCCGCATAGGAAGAAATAATATCTCTTGCTCCTGAAGAGAATGTGGTTGACTTCATGGCGCTTAGAATATCGTCAGGGGATACTTGACTTGCCAATAATGCCGAGTGATAAGCGTTGTTTTGTCGCCTTGGATCATTCGGGTAATATACTTTCCAAGTTATTTGATTCGTTGGGTCAAAGTTATTTGTTGCTAGTGCTTGCTGCTTGTAATAGTAATCGAATTGCGGGTCACCAATTTTTGGGGCTCCTGCTCCCCATTGAATTTGTAGAGCATTCTGAAATTTCGTCTTCATTTCGTCTTCGGAGAATTGGGATGCCTGTGGCTGAGTTTGCACCTGCTGTTGAATAGGTGCTGCTGTTTGATTGATTTGCTGAGTTTGAGCAGGAGTTTGCACTGGCTGCGTGGAATGTGCCGGTGTCGGTTGCGCAGCTTGTGCAAACTTATTCATAATTTGATTTGCAATTCCAGCACCAACTCTTGCCCCAAATGGTCCAAAGCTAGTACTTGGTACTTGAGTAAGCCGATAGCCACCTCTTCCAACTAACCAAGGTGCTCCTAAAAGCGCGGCTCTGTTGATAGCTTTTCTTGCAAGTTCAGGGTCACTAATATCTTCGCCTTGTATAGCACCTTGAATGTATGGGGAAGCGGCTCCAGCAAGCGGAGCACTCACTCCTAGAATAGAACCTACGGTGTTCGGTCTTGCTTTTCTTCCCATTTCTCTGATTAGATTTTCTTTCAATCCAGCACCAAATAAATAATCTCTGCGAAGTCCAGCAATCTCTGGGGCACTATCAAAAACATACCTATCGGCACTATTTTTGATGATTTTTGCAACCTGACCTGCTGCTTCTTCGTTTAGGTTAGTGCTTGATATTCCCTTGATTGCGGGATTCAAGACTTTATTTATTCCTCCTGAATATGAAGAAGCCCTGTCAAAATTATCTATCATGCTTTGAACTTGTTCTGGAGCTATTCTACCTGTAGAAATGTATTCTTGAATATCTGGATTGTTAATTAATTGATCTTGTATATTAGATAACTTCAGATTCTTCGCTTTCCAAATATCATCAACGGTCTTGAATTTTTTATCCATTTTCGCTGAAAATCTTTCTATCGCTTCCGGGTTTGTTAGATGGTTATCATGAATGAACTTAATCCAAGCAGTTTCCGCTTCTTCTGGACTACCTCCTAAACGTGCAATTTCTTGTTTTACGGTTGTCGGCAAAGCTCCCACAGAAGCAAGATATTTTCCGCTTACTCCTCTTTTCATCATTCCAAGAACTTTTGAAGCAAGAAGACCACCGCCTATACCTGCTGCTTCGTTGATAGCACCAGTTCCTAGTGCTTCCCAGGGGTTTCCCGTTTCGGCGCCAACATCTAAAGCACCGCCAACCGCTTGCGGGGCAGCATTGATAGCAAGATTAGCTATTTTGGGACCAAGTGAGGTTCCCTTAACAACATTTCCGAAAGGGATGAACATTTGTGCAATAGTTGAGGCAAGGTTTCCAATTTTGGCAGCACCGGGATAAAGGTTCTTAATATCCTGAGTAGATTTTTGTGCCTCTGGAGTGGAACCCCATTTTTCTGCTGCTTTTACTCCGGGAAGGGCTTCAAGTGCTCCAACTGTTCCAGAAACTATTCTGCCATACGGACCTTGAAGGTTTTTCCATTGCTGTCTTCTATCGGCGTCGCTTAACGGGATTCCATGTGGTGTAGTTGTTGGTATGTAATCAGGAATTGGCCCTGTATCAAAGTTAGTCTGCGCTGCTGATTCGCTTCTTGCAACTGGTGTAATTCCTTTGCTTTGCAAATTCTGATTAAGCTGCGAAGTTGCGTTATCTAAGGTGGAGTTGTTAACTTTTTGAGCAGCTTCATTTAATGCTTGCTGCTCGTATGATGTATCGTTATCAGCCATTTCTTTTACCTTATTGGCGCTCCCCCCTGACCATAGAGGTAAGGATGAGTAATTCTGAAATTCTGTTCCTGAATCTGTTTATTAATTTCGGCTGCATTATTTTCCTTTGCTCTGGCATTTTCAGCCGCAATAGTCGCTTCGTTTCTGGCATTATCTGCTGCAATTATGTCGTCTTTATTCTTTGAATTTGCAGCTATCATTTCCTTTTGCCGTGCGTTTTCTGCTTTATTTGTCGCATCTTGTCTAGCAGATGCAGCATCTTGTGCTGCTTGTGCGCGTTTATTTTCCATTTCTTGTGCATAAACAAGGTTCTGCCTTGAAGATTGAAGCTCCGCTTGCTTCATCTCAAGTTCTTTCTGCATTCTCTCTTGCTCAAGATAGGCTGGCGCTCTGCCTTGAGCCCCTGCCCCTGCCGCTTCCAAGGCTCTTCCAATAGTGCGAATGAGTCCCCCCCCACCACCACCGCTGCCAAATGACGTGCCTTGCTTGAGGTTTGATGTGATTAGTTTCTCCAAGTTTTGCCAGAATTCGGGCATTGCAGGATTCGGCGCAGGTGTATTCATGAAAGTCGATGCTACCGGTCCAGTTGGAAGCTCCCCCTCTGGCCCTGTATGACCAACAGTCTTAGCAACTGGACTCATCTCATCAGCCTGTGTTTTTGTAATTGGAGAAGCAGCTTGTGCAGTTGATCCAATGGTCTGTACGGCTGAAGGGTTAATGGCTGAAGGGTTAATAGCTGAAGGGTTAATAGCTGAAGGGTTAATAGCTGAAGGGTTAACTGTTTGCACTATTGCAACTGGCGGAACAACTTTAGCAGCCTGAGTCTGATCTATTATTTGTTTTGCTGCGGGAGATTGATTTTTTTGCTGAACTGGAATAGTAGTTTCAATACTTTTGCCACTTGGCATAAAACCCTTTACTCTTTCAAGCTGATTAGCTGCTCCAGCTATTTGTTCAGGATTGCCTTTTTCTATTTCTGATATGATTGGCTGTGTAGGAACCGGAGCAGATGCTTGCGCAGTAGTCTGTGACAATGGAGTTTGTGGTGTGGGTTGCCAATTGATGGCATCGAAAAAATCTTTTGGCGGTTGAGTAGGTGCTGGCATTTATCTAGCCCTCTTTGCTAATTCAATGAAAAGGTCTGCGAGCCCTGAATTTTGTCTCAGTGCAGCATTTGCATTTACATCTTTTTGAGTCACTGGTCCTGATTGCGGAGTTTTGCGCTTTATTTTCGCAATTGCTGCTTTCAGATCAGGTTTTGCTTTTGCTTTTTCCTCTGCGGATACTTGATCGGCGGGAGTAACCTGCACTTTTTCTCCAGAAGATACCATTATTGGATAAGTGTCTTTTTCAAAGCCGGGAGGAATAGTAGAGGTGTCCATGCCATCGAATACTTTTAGAATCTGCTTGGCTTTTTGAGAGTAGGGCACAGTTGCTTTTCCTCCTTTTTCAGCCATGCTGCCAATTAAGCCTATGATTGACATAATATCGCTTGCATTAACTGGTCCTTTTTCAACAGCACCCCTGAAAGCTCCTCCCCCTAATAGAGACCCTATTCCTTTTCCAATTTCTTCTTGACCTTGATATGGGTTTTTTTCTTGGTCTGAAGGCTGAGAATTAGATTGTGTAGCTTGTGAAATCCCAGTAAGTGTATTAAGAGGATTGGCTCTTTCAGAACTAGGTGGTGAGCCAGCATTAGCAGCAGAAGGAACAACTGATGGTGTAGATGGTGTAGACTGCGAAATTGCAATAGGCGGCTGTGGTGTGGGCTTCCAACTAGTATCTTCTGGCGCTGAGCCAACTCCCAAAGCAGGAGGAATATAGGCTGGCACAGTTGCATCCATTCCACCTTGGGCTTTCGACATTCCGGCTTCACTCATTGCGATTGCAACCGCTTGGTCACGGTCTTTGACCTTGCCACCGCTTCCAGAATGAAGGGTGCCTTTTTCAAACTCCTTCATGACGGCATGAACTTTGTTTTGACCGTGCAGTGATTTGCGCTTATCTGCACCGGCACCAAGTTTGTCCGGGTGTTCGGTAGCCTCTGGGACAACAGCTTCTCCACCTTTTTCCATACCTCCTAAAAGTCCACCAATGAGACCACCACCCGCTCCTGCTGCTTGTTTTTGCGCTTCCAAGGAAACTCCAGCCAAACCAGTGCCGATATTTCCCAATGTTCCGCCAGCAGATATTTCCTGTCCTGTTGAGGTGAGCCCACGGGAGGCAGCTTCAGAACCTTGGCTAGCAAGAGCATTTGCTTGTGCTTGCTGAGCATTAGCAGCCCCCTGTTGTGCGTTTACACCGCCCATGTACAGGTTTTCACCCTGGGCCATGGCAGGGGCATAAGTTCCTGTAGCAGCTTTTCCAGCGGCATTTCCTGCTTGAATAGCGGCTTCTCCTTTATTCAGACCACCGGTGCGGGCTCCTTCAAGTGCAGTTTCGGTAGCAGCCTGTCCTGCCCCTATCGCTTCTGCACCAGCTTGTTTTGTAGCTGATTCTTGTGCTTTTTGTGCGGTTTCTGCGGCATTCTGCCCTATGCTTTGACGAACGTTTCCTAATGCGTCAGTCGTTGCTTTATTGGCGATATCAGTCTGAGTATCTAGTTTTTTTTCTCTTCCCTGACCATATTTGGCTTCATTAGCAGCCGCAGTAGCTCCAGCTTTAAGATCGCCCACTCCTGCGCCAACTGCCACATCAGATTGGTTTGCAAGATTTGCTCCCTGCTGTGCCTGATTCCAGCCAACAACATCTCCAAGCCAATTTCCCAAATCATCTAGAAATCCTGCCATAAATAAAATTCCTTCTACCTATTATCTTGCCTAAATGTTCATATTGCTAGTATCAATTTTCGATGCCTCAACATCTTCAGAGCTAAATAATGTTAAATCGATAAGGTAAATCTTGGAGGCAGAGCTTACAGTCAAAGAAGTTGCCAATACTCTTGTGTCTTTTGGCTTTATTGCAAGCATAATTCTTCCGTTCTTGGAAAACATTGAAGGCTTTAAGTTATAAATCTTCACCTCTTGATGATCTCCGCTTTCATCGAAACTATTATGAGTAATCGTCACTTGTGAGGCTGAGGAGGTTGGGTCATAGATTGTCACCCACCACTTGTCAATGTCCAGTTTCAAGTTATCACCCAAGCCTAAGAAAGCAGTCTGATAAGTGATTGGAAGTACCGTAGAACCCGAAAGTGGGAAATAGCTATATACCCACTGTTGGGTCTCCGTAGTCATAACCATTGCGTCAGCGGTATCAACATATGTCATGGTGGTGTTCTGCATTGCTGTGGGTTTTGTTGCCATGGTAATCACGTTATCCCTGATCCATATCAACTGTGTTGCAGTCTGCAAATTTAGCTCATTATTTAAAGCTGAATATTTGCCATCGATGAGAGTTCCAATATCTGGACGTGAGAACCTTACCAATTTCTGTAATTGCTGACCACCGTCAAATGAGTAAATTGAATTATCAAACGATGAAAGAAAATATGACAGAATTGGACCTGATCCCAGATAGATTAGTCCGTTTGCAAAAGCAACAAAATTCTTTCCTGCATATGTACCATCCGAATTGAAAGTTGGCAAATAGATATTTCGATTATCAAAGAGGTAGATATTTCCTCTCAAGAAAAATTCAATGAAATCCTGATTAACTGTATTTCCAATTAAGTATCCATCATAGTATTGCGCCGTTCCATAAGGAGTATCAACTAAAAGAACATCATGCGCAAGAAATACTGTTTCTGCAAAAGAACGTGCCGTAGAAGCGCCATACGTATATCCTAAAGCAAGAGGAACAACAGTATTTTGGACGTAGATATAATTCAGTTTTTGCACATCTACAAGGGCAGTTCCATCAGAAAGGATGCTTTCCAGATATGTTGGCTTATCATAAGAGCTAGTTGCTAAATAATGGTCAATTGCGTAGTTCGAATAAGTTGTTGAAATGTACGGAAGCCTTATTCCCGGTATCTGGTATATATTTGTCGAGTTGAAAGAACTTATGTAATTATACTTTGCTCCTCCATCTAGTCCATTTGAATACCTTCCATTCAAAGTAAATGCGCTGAGCAGGTAGCTAATTGTGCTGTTTGGAATGACGGGATAGATAGGCTTGTTTGAAGAGTATATTGCTCTTCCATTATAGTCAGAAGAACTAACGTAAAGCAGCTTAGATTGTACATCAACAATATTCAGGGGCGAGATTGTATTCAATTTATAGATGTTGCTTCCAGGAGTTAGCGCTTGTATTGCATTAGGCAATGCGGCATTCTGGTTGCTCAACTCAATTACTACAGGCTGTCCCAAATAGCGATACGTGATAATTGTATTGTCTGTAGAGATGTTTGGAATATAGGTGTTATCAAATTCTCCGGTATTGGTTAATAGTGTACCATTGCAGTCAATGACTGCGCCATCCACAACGGCAACGGATAGCGCAACCTCCTCCCCGTTAAGCCATACTGTCCTATACTCAATGGGAGCAGGTAATCCAAAAGCGTTGGTAAGCTTGCCATACGCATTAATCATTGGGTGCTGACCGCATTCTACAGTTGATGTAGTGTATACGTTGTTGCTCTGCACAATATTAATCGGGCTATTTTGTATCTGGTTGTACTGGGGAGCGTAGAGGCTGTAGAAATTTTGGGTGTCACCTCCTTTGCTTAAGACAATATCAACACTTCCCAATCCGATGTTACTTTGATAAATCACGGGAGAAGAAATATTCAAAGTCGGATAAGAAACATAGTTCGTAAAACTACTGAAATCCGAAAAGCCGAAAATGCCAAATGTATTCAAGTTCCCTGAATAGAATGGCAGCCCCGACATCAACGCCCTAGATTTGCCTCCACTTGTCTGTATCACAGCATAACGGGCATTTACAACGTCTATTTCACCGTTCGCATTAAGAGAATACCATATGCTTTCAATGCAATTGGTAATACCATACAGATAGCTTGCATTCTCGAACTTGTATCCAAAAACCTGTGCGAGCATTGTCTGCGGCAGGTCAATTGTTTGATTTGGAATTGTAAATCCATGGGGGAATAGAACTTGATCATTTAGCAAGGTAAACGGAGAAATTGGTCCAGTCATTAAATAGTTCGAATTCAAGACAAAGAAAGTTGGATTAAAATACGGCTCATTCTTGCGGTCGGTTTGAATAATTCCATTATTATAGGTACCAGTCCCCGTGATTGGTGAAGGCACCAAACTTCCATAAGAACCAACAGGTGCAGTATAAGAAACCCCTTGGTAATTATTCCACACACCGGCATTTACAACTCCGTTTGCAATTCCGTCCCATGAACTAAGTTTTCCAGTTGATCCCAGTACGTACAGATACCCTCCCGCCGATATCAGTTGTGACGCTGCCTCCTTACGCCCCGATGCCTCAAAGCTGGTCAATATTAAACTATCTGCATATGGAGCATATGAAGCAGTGGATGCGCTGGCATTGATGCAATATCCGCAAGCGTTGACCCACGTTGAAAGATTTGATGTTGGGGAGGTATACGGATAAGGATCAAACGAATAGACGTTGCCGTGACTGTCACCGCATACAAGGTAGTTTCCGTGTTGAATAACGGAACGTATTGCAGAGGCTTGAGCAGTTCCGAAGTTATTGAGAGCAAGGGCGTATGAACCCGTTCCTGTTGCATTGTACGCCACCCATGTAGTTCCATTCCAAGCGGCTAAATAACTGCCGGTACCACCTATCACGCCCCCTGCAATTACAAGATAGTTGTTTAGTCCGAAGGAGTAATTTGTCATGGAATAGATGTTAGCTGTAGTAATTGGTATCGTCCCGTTTCCAGCCAGAACGGTGCTTCCTGTGCCTGAAGCGTTATAGTTTGTTGGAATATTTCCTGCGAAAGAAGCAAGTAATCCTCCGGCTCCACCAAACACAACTGAATTTCCATAGACAGCAGCCGAAAGAATATTGGCAGAATGAATGAAGGAGTCAGAAGTTCTTCCTACACAACCAACTCCGCTGCCGGTATTTTGGGCTCGTTTCCACCGTAGCCCATCGAAACTGGCTACGCATCCGCCATTACCTGCAACCACAAGCCAATTGTTATAAGCTATCGCAACATTAATTACATTTGATGATAGAGGGGTGTTGGAAATAGGTATCCCTAATAATCCATTTGCATCACTGTCACCGCTTGCACCCCCAAAATACCATTTGCTGCCATCATAGCAATTGACAGAAGAACCTTTGCAGTAAATAAACAAGTTCTTGTATTGTGCAGCAGCAACCGGTGATGCAAGCGTATCTCCGAAGAAACTTGGGGGCACGTTCTTGTTGTTGTAGACCTGTTCCCAAATATTCTGCGAAATGTCATAGCAGAATATTGCGTTCAGGTTACCGGAAAAAATCATCTTATTGCCCCAAACCCTGACCCTAGTTGCTCTTCCAAAACTTGTATCGTGTACGCACCACCGGTGAGGGTAGCTTGCTATTCCGCTACCGATGAAGTTATAATTTGTCCAGATTGAACTATTCCAGTTTCCAACGTAGTATGAACCAGCTACGATCAGCAAAGCACCAACGGTTGCTAAATAGCCGTAGTTTGCGTTATTTATGACTGTACCGCTATTGTATGGACCAGTTCCTGTTCCAGTGCCATCTGAATTTTTCCAATTAGAACCATCCCATGACGCAATACCTTTGTTATTAAAACCTATTACAAAATAATGAGCCGAAGGTGCATAATCGACAGAGCTGGTAACATAATATCTACTGCTCCCCATTATGGAACTATTGTTGTTAAAGTATGGTCCCGTTCCTGATCCTGATCCTGTTGGTCCTTTAAATGCAGACCCATCATAGGACCACATAAAATTGGTATAGACACCAAGACCGTATGTAATGTAATCATATCCTGTTACAATCAGTTTCCCGTTCGAAGTATTGGCATGAGTATACCAGAAATATCTATTCAAACAGTCTGTTTGTATTTGCCCAACGGTTATATTTACGTTTGGGTTCTTGATATGACAACCCCACAATCCCGTTCCTCCCCCTTGTGATGTATTACTCAAGCCACTGTCTAGTGGATAATCAGCCGGGTCTGTGTTATATGGATAAGCCCAGTTGCTTCCATCATATGACAAAGCAACAATAATTGCTGCCGGTGTGAGGTTAAGTAATGAGTTAAAGACAACCAATTGAGACCCAAATACAGCCATTTTAGCAGTTGCAGGAACTTCTCCATGACTTGAACTAACAATTAAACTACCAATTTCATATTCCAACCCGTCATTCGTAGCTGGACCACCTCCACTGTAGTACTTCCATTGTGATCCATTCCATGAGCTTATATTTAAATAGTAATCCATGTACCAATTGTCCCCAAATGGACCATAATACCATTGGCGTACTCCAAATACCCCTCTACATCCGCAGACAAACAACTTCGCATTAAAAACTACTGCATCAGTATAGCCATACCCCCCCGTTACAGAATTATTGTCGTAAGGACCAACTCCACTTCCTCCTCCATTATAATTTTTCCAAGCAGAACCATCAAAAGAAGCTATTCGTGTCGAGCCAATTAATATCAATTGTGTACCGACAACAAGCATTTTGGTAACACCCTGGTATCCCATTGCAGTTCCATCATTATAGGGACCATTTGCAGTTCCATTTGAACCACCATTAGAGTGTTTCCATGATCCATTCCCGATATCGAAAGAAGCAATAGCCCCTCCATCCCCGGCAACCACAAAGTAAGTGTCTCCACCGGTGGTGTATATGCAGGAGGCAACAATTGTCTGAGAGCCTAGAAGTTGGTGGGAAGCATCTCCCGAATTGTAGAGTCCTTCTACGTAAGTACCATTATATCCAGACCATGACGCACCCGCTGGACCAATGTAGGTTCCCATTCTTCCTGCGCCTTGCGCAATCAAGTAGTTTACACTGTTGTAAGTGATCGTATTCAGGTGTGTTACGTTATAAAGCCCTACTGCTGTTTGATTTGAGCTTGGTCCTATTCCTGTACCACTTCCATCGTATTTTCTCCATCCGTTTGAATCGCCGTAAGAGACTATGTATCCTGAATCGCCACCGATAACATAGAAATTATTGAAAGTTGTGGCGCTCAAGATTCTTCTGGGAAGTACGGCATCCTTACCATCGAAAGAAGGCGCACTAGTTCCATGGTTGGTTGCAATCGTGCTAACCCAGTTTGGAAATTTTCCCGCACTGTCTGCAAAACTTACGACACAACATGAA
>Ga0335069_10005397_pt1 | contig 18808 bp, 14 predicted proteins | sample Lox_Sample_11_FD_206714 | JGI IMG/M metagenome (GOLD analysis project Ga0335069, IMG submission 206714) | Soil microbial communities from Loxahatchee National Wildlife Refuge, Florida, United States - Lox_Sample_1.1 | ecosystem: Environmental > Terrestrial > Soil > Wetlands | place: USA... | reverse complement strand
GCGCACGCTGTAGTCGGCGACCGGGATCGCCCGGAGCTGGGCGAAGAGCGCGTCGCCGTCGGTGGCGTGCGCGGCGAGGAACTCGTGGTCGACCAGGTCCTCCTGCACCAGCACGCCGAGGAGCGCGCTCAGGCAGAAGACGTCGGTTCCGGGCCGCACCTGGAGGTGGAAGTCGGCCAGCTCGGCGGTCTCGGTGCGCCGCGGGTCGATCACGATCAGGGCGCGCGCGGGGTCGCTCGCGAGCGCGCGCAGCGTCGCGCGGGCGCGCGGGAAGCCGTGCGACTGCCACGGGTTCTTCCCGACGAACACCGCGACCTCGGCGTGCTCGAAGTCGCCGCTGGTGTGGCAGCGCGAGCGGCCGTAGAGCTGGCCGTCGACCCAGAACTCGCCGGTCTTCTCCTGCGCGAGCGCGTTCGACGAGAACACCGAGCCGAGCGCCGCGCGCGTCGCGCGCGCGTACGCGCCGCCCAGGTGGTTCCCCTGCCCGCCGCCACCGTAGTAGAAGATCGACTCCCCGCCGTGCGTGTCGCGCACCGCGCGGAGCCGGGCCGCCACCTCGCGGATCGCGGTGTCCCAGTCGACGGCCTCGAACGTGCCGTCGGGCCGCCGCCGGAGCGGCGAGGTCAGGCGGTCGCGGTTGTTCTGGTAGTAGTCGAGGCGCTGCGCCTTCTCGCAGGCATAGCCCTGCGACATCGGGTGCGCGCGGTCGCCGCGCACCTTGGCGATCCGGCGGCCGTCGAGCTGGACCTCGATGCCGCAGTTCTGGCTGCACAGGATGCACGCCGTTTGCTGCCACGCTCCCGTCATGACGTCCTCCTGGTCTCCATGGCCCGGCGGCCGCGTCGCAGGCCCGGGCCCGGCCGGGCTTCCATGTCGCGCGCGGTCACCGGCTCGCCGCAGTGCTCGCACGTGAGACGCAGCGCGGCCACGCGCCCGCAGCGACGGTGCACGCGTTCCACCGGCGCGCCCTGCTCGCCTGCCATCCAGCGATCGCCCCAGCCCGCGAGGGTCGCGATCACGCCGTAGAGATCGCGTCCCTTCTCCGTGAGCCGGTACTCCTCGCGCGGCGGGTTGTCCTGATAGCGCTCGCGCCTGAGCACCCCGTGCTCGACGAGCTTCGCCAGCCGATCGGCGAGCCGATGGCGCGTCACGCCGAGCTGCGCCTGGAAGTCGTCGAACCGGCGGGTGCCGAGGAACGCGTTCCGCAAGACGAGCAGCGTCCAGCGGTCGCCGATCACGGAGAGCGTGCGAGCGATCGAGCACTCGAGCTCTCCGACGTCGCGCCAGCGCATGGGGCCTTCGATTAGTTCCATAATGGAACTGACGCAAGCCCTCGGGACTAATGACGTTGACTCACCGCGCTCGGCCGCCGATTGCCGCGCGCCGTTGCGAGCCTCGACGTCGCACGGCACCTCGCCGACTACGGCGGGACACTGCGAACGCTCGATCCAAGAGTAGCCTACAGCGCGGGAGGGAGGGCCACCTGGAATCCGAGCATCAGGCCCAAGGAAGAGCCGGGCCAGAAATCGTACTCGCAGACGTTGATGCGATCGCAAATTGCGCAACGCCGATCCGAGCTACTTCCTCGACACCCGGGCTTTCCTCGCAGCCGTTCGTCAGGCGATCTCCTGAGGACGCCGGACTCGCCAAGCCCGCCTACCAGTCAGCAGCCTCCTCAAAGGCCGTTCACGGTTTCCGAGTTGACGCGGCCTCCGTGCGCTCCGTATGAACGGTCCTCCCGTGGCTCCTCGCCCCATCGGCATGCCCTCGGCACTGCTCTACCTCTCGGTCCTGGTCGGGACGGCGCACGGTGGGTCGGGTCGGCCGCTCCCGAGCGGGGTGACCGTCCAGCGCGACCCGCAGCGCGGCACGATCCGCTGGCTCGAGGGGGGCGACCTGTCCGTCGACCTCGCCCGCGACCCCGGCTTCGCCGCGCTCCAGGCTGCGCACCGCTCGGCCGACGTCGCCATCGCATTCCTCACGGCCTACCGCGGCGCCTTCCGGATTGACGACCCGGCCGCCGAGATGCTGGTCGCCCGCGTCCACACCGACGACCTCGGCCTCACGCAGGTCCGCCTCCGCCAGCAGTACCGCACCCTGCCCGTCCAGGGCGGCGAGGTGCTGGTGCAGCTCGACCGCGACGCGCACGTCACGCTCGTGAGCGGCCGTTACCTGCCGACGCCGCGCGGTCTGTCGACCAGGCCCGCGATCGACCCGGCCGCCGCCGCGAGCGCGGCCGGGGCCGGCGCCGAGGCGCCCGCGCCCGAGCTGGTCGTCCACGTCGGCGGGAGCGGGACGCCGCGGCTCGCCTACCGCGTGCTGGTCACCCCGCGCATCGACGAAGGCTTCGAGGTCTTCGTCGACGCGACCACCGGAGACGTCCTCGACCGGATCCCGACCGTCTATCCCGCAGGTCCCTCACCAGGAGTCCGTACGCCATGAACCGTCCGCTTCGCTCGATCGTCGCGCTCGCCGTCCTCGCCCTCGCCGCCCTCCACGACGCCCGCGCCGCCGGCGGGATCCGCGTCTGGCCGCTCACGCGCGGCCGCCAGGCCGTCGCCGGCGCTCCGGCCGCTCCGGGCGCCGACGCCCGCACCGTCGAGCTGGCGCTCCACCTCCGCGAACGACTCGCGGCCCTCCAGGCGACGCCTCCCGACCCGCAGCGGGCGGCGCTCGGCGCGCTCGAGCGCCGGCTCGGCACCACCGTCACGATGCGGCTGCGGCCGGAGACCCGGACGCCACGGCAGCTCGCCGCGTCCGTGCTCGAGCCCGCCGCGAGCGGGTTCGCGACCCGGATGCTCTCCCGGGAGGAGCGTGGCCGTCGCACGGCGCGCGCGTTCCTCGCCGCCAACCGCGCGCTCCTCCGCCTCGACGACCCCGACCGGGAGCTGGCGCTCGCGGCCGAGGACGTCGACGACCTCGGCCGCCGCCACCTCCGCTTCGCGCAGCAGCATCGCGGCGTGCCGGTGTGGCCGGCGGAGGTCGTCGTCCACCTCGACGCGCGCGGCAACGTCGACCTGATGGACGGCGCGTTCGTGCCGACGCCGGCGGAGGTGGACCCGACGCCGGCGCTCGACGCGACGGCCGCCGTTGCGCGGGCCCGCGCGACGCTCGCGGACGGCGACGGCGCCCCGACCGCCGCGGCCGACCTGATCGTCTACGCGCCCGGGGATGCGGCGCCGCGACTCGCGTGGCGCGTCGAGCTGGCGCGCGGGATCGCGTGGCGCTGGCTCGTGGTGGTCGACGCGCAGAACGGCGATCCCCTCACCACGATCGACCTGCTGCTCGACGAGAACGTCGTCGGCTCGGGCCTCGACCTGTTCGACACGACCCGCCAACTCAACGTCTGGCACGAGGGCCAGTACTTCCTGGTCGACACCAGCAAGCAGATGTACGACCCGACGTCGAACCCCCCGAGCCCCGACACGACCCGCGGCGCGATCGTCGTCCTCGACGCCCACAACCAGCCGCCCGACGCGAACGGCCAGGTGAGCATCTCGCAGATCACCGCGAACAGCCCGACCGGGTTCACGTTGAAGGACGGCGTCGCCGCGGCCTTCGCGCTCTCGGAGACCTACGACTACTACCTCGAGCGCCACGCCCGGAACTCGATCGACGGCAGCGGCGGCAGCATGCTCGCCGCCGTCCGCTTCCAGCAGAACTTCAAGAACGCCTTCTGGAACGGGTCGATGATGGTGTTCGGCGACGCGCTGCCGTACGCAGGCGCGATCGACGTGGTCGGGCACGAGCTGACGCACGGAGTGACCCAGCACACCGCGAACCTCGTCTACCAGAATCAGTCCGGCGCGCTGAACGAGGCGATGTCGGACATCTTCGGCGAGTCGGTGGAGACCCGCACGCTCGGGACCACCGACTGGCTGGTGGGCGGCGCGCTCCCCGGACCGGTCCTCCGCAACATGGCCGACCCCGGCGCGCTCACGATCGCGGGCACGAGCCGGCACTACCCGTCGAAGATGAGCGAGCTGATCCAGCCCAACGACCCCTTCCTCAGCAACTTCAACGGCAAGGACAACGGCGGCGTGCATCTCAACAGCGGGATCATCAACCACGCCTTCTACCTGCTGGCGGACGGGCTCCCGGGCGGCGGCATCGGAATCCAGGCGGCGGCCCGCATCTTCTACCGCGCGCTCACGACCCACCTGGTCGCGAACTCGCAGTTCACCGACGCGCGCCTGGCCGCGGTCCAGTCCGCGAAGGAGATCTTCGGCGATCCATCGACCGAGGCCGCCAAGACCGGCGCCGCGTTTGACGCGGTCGAGATCACCGACGGCGGCAGCACGCCGCCGCCGCCCGACTTCCCGGGCAACGACGGCGCCGACTCGCTGGTGTTCCTCCGCAACGTGAGCGGCGACGCCGTCCTCGGGCGGCTGGAGGCGGCACAAGGCGATCCGGCTGCGGGCGTGCCGCTCGCGAGCCCCGCCGCGGTCCGGCGCCCGGCCGTGAACGGCGCGGGCACGGTCGCCGCCGTCGTGAGCGCGGACGAGGACCTCTGCCTGGTCCGCACGATCGACGGCCTCGTCAATTGCCTCAAGGCCCCGGGGACCGTCCACTCCGTCGCAATGTCGCCCGACGGCCAGCACTTCGGGTTCGTGCTGAACCTCGCGCCGGGGACGCCCGACAACCTGATCCGCGTCGTCGACATCAACGACACGAACTCCGCGCAGACGTTCCCGCTCCGCGCACCCCAGCTCGACGGCGGCGGCCTCGACACCGTGCTCTACGCCGACACCATGGACTTCACCGCCGACAACCGCTTCCTGGTCTACGACGCGTTCAACCAGATCTCGGTCGCCGGCGACAACCCGGTCACGCTCTGGAGCATCTACGCGCTCGACGTCCAGAACGACCAGACGCTGGTGCTGATCCCGCCGACGCCCGGCGTCGACATCGGGAACCCGGCGCTCAGCCAGACCAGCGACAACTTCCTCGCCTTCGACGCCTTCGACCAGACCAGCGGGAACTCGACGGTCACCGCCGCGAACCTGACGACCGGGGCGCTCAAGCCGATCGGCGTCGTGACCGGCGACATCGGGATCCCGAGCTACACCGGCGACGACGCGGCGATCGTCTACGCCGTGGCCGACGCGACCCCGACGGGCGCATCGCTCGTCCGGCAGCCCGTCGAGGCGGATCGGATCACCGCGTCCGGGAGTGCCGCCGGCGTCATGTCGGACGCCAAGTTCGGCGTCGTCTACCGGCGGGGGACGTTGCGGCTCTGCACCGACGATGCCGGATGCGCCGACACCGACCCGTGCACGAACGACACCTGCGACCCGCCCACCGGCTGCCACCACGACGACCGCACGGACGTCGGCTCGCCCGCCTGTGTCTTCGAGTACGGCCTCGAGGTCGCCGCGTGCGGATCGGACCCCGGGTTCGTGCGGCTCCAGGCCAAGCTGACGCGCGGGCACACGTTGATCGACGGCGCCGCCGCGGCGCCCAAGCTGAAGAAGGCCCGCAAGCTCCTCAAGCAGTCGTCGACGGTGCTCCGCGGCGTCGTCACCAAGGCGGGCAAGCTCGCAAAGAAGGGCAAGCTCACCACCGACTGCCGGGACGCGCTCGGGACGCTCACCGAGCAGGTGCGCGCGCGGATCGCGACCGTGCTGTCATCGCTCTGAGCGCTAGACGACCGCCGTCAGCACCGCGACCGGGAACGTGAACCAGATGCGGCCGTCCTGCCGGCGGACGTCGAGGCCCATGCCGTCGTCGGGGAGCGCAGCGTCGAACAGGCGTCGAATCTCTGGCTCGCTCCCCGGGACGGGAAACGAGCGCTCGAGCACCGCGTCCAGCTCGACGTCCATGCCGTAGCGGGTCTCGCCCGCGACGCGCAGGCCGCGCGCGGGGAAGAGGTCGCGCAGCTCGGCGAGCGGCAGCGCGCGCGCGTGCGACGGGTCGCGGAGGACCTCCATGCGATGGAACGCGGCGGCCTTCGCCGGATCGGCGGACGCCAGCAGGTCGGCGACCACGACGCGGCCGCCCGGGCGGCAGACGCGCCGCATCTCGGCGAGCACCGCGCCCGGGTCCTGGAAGTGGTGGAACGCGAAGCGCGCGACCACGATCGAGAAGCTCCGGTCGGCGAACGGCAACGGCAGCACGTCGCCGTGCCGCCAGGTGACGTTCGTCACCTGCTGCTCGCGCGCGACCTCCGCGGCGCGCGCCAGCATGGCGGGTGTTAGGTCGATGCCGGTCACGTGGCGGACGACACGCGCGAACGCGCAGGCCACCAGCCCGGGGCCGCAGGCGACGTCGAGCACCTCGTCGTCGGGCCCGGCGCCGCTCGCGTCGACCAGGAGCTGCAGGGCCTCGCGGTCCTTGATCGGCGCCGCGGTCGAGAACGGCACCGCCTGCCGCGAGAACTGGTCGACGACGGTCTCGTGATGCGAGGGCATGCGCGGCTTGTCGCACAGGCGGCCGACCGTCGCCACTCGACGCCGCGGGGCTGGCGTCCGCTCCCGGGTGCCACTATACCCAGCTCCCACCATGCAGACCGTTCGCGGCAAGCGCGCGCTGATCACGGGGGCGGCGTCGGGGATCGGCAAGGCGATCGCCGAGCAGCTCGGCGCCGAGGGCGCCGAGCTGCTGCTCGTCGACGTGAACGAGGCGGCGGTGCACGCCAACGCGGCGGCGCTCGGCGCCCACGCCCGCCCGTACGTGCTCGACGTCACCGACACCTCGCGGATCATCGGCCTCCGGGACCAGATCCACCGCGACGGCGGCCCGATCGACCTGCTGGTCAACAACGCCGGGCTGGTCTTCGGCGGCGCGTTCCTCGACATGCCGCTCGAGAAGCACCTGACCACGTACCGCGTGAACACGCTCGGCCTGGTGGCGATGACGCACGCCTTCCTGCCCGACCTGATCGCCGGGACGGACGGCCACGTCGTCAACGTCGCCAGCGCGTCGGCCCTCATCGGCCTGCCGTTCGGGACGACGTACGCCTCGAGCAAGTGGGCGGTGCTGGGGTTCTCCGAGTCGCTGATGCTCGAGCTGGAGCTCCAGGGCCACCACCACGTCCACGTGAGCGTGATCTGCCCGAGCTACGTCGCGACCCGGCTGTTCCACGGCGCGCGCGCCCCGCTCTTCACCCAGCTGCTGACGGCGGAGCGCGTCGCCGAGCTAACCGTGCGCGCGATCCTGGGCAACAAGACCCACGCGCGGGCCCCGTGGCTCGCGCAACTCACGCCGATCCTGAAGGGCGTCATGCCCTTCTGGCTGTTCGCGCGCACGGCGGCGACCTTCGGCGTCAACACCAGCATGCTCGAGTGGCGCGGTCGCGGCCCGACCGCCTGAAGGAGCGACCCATGGACATCGGACGCGTCGGCATCTGGACCTTCCAGCTCGACCTCCAGCCCGCAGCCCAGGCGCAGAAGGCCGCGGCGGAGATCGAAGCGCTCGGGTACGGGGCGATCTGGGTCCCCGAGGCGCTCGGCCGGGAGGCCTTCACCAACTCCGCCATCCTGCTGGCCGGCACCACGCGCATCACCGTCGCCACCGGCATCGCGAACATCTGGGGGCGCGACGCCATGGCGATGGCGAGCGCGCAGCTGACGCTCGCCGAGGCGTACCCGGACCGCTTCCTGCTCGGCATCGGCGTGAGCCACGCGCCGCTGGTCGCCGGGCTGCGCGGCCACAACTACGACAAGCCGCTCACCTACCTCCGGACCTACCTCGACGCGATGGACGCCGCGCCGTTCATGGCGGCCGGGCCGGCCGAGCGGCCGCCGCGGGTGATCGGGGCGCTGCACCCGAAGAGCCTGGCCCTCGCCCGCGAGCGCGCCGCGGGCGCGCACCCCTACTTCGTGCCGCCCGAGCACACGGCGCGGGCCCGCAAGATCCTCGGGCCGGGCAAGCTCCTCGCCCCGGAACAGGCCGCCGTGCTCGAAACCGATCCGACCACCGCACGCGCCGTGGCGCGCGCCCACATGGCGACGTATCTCGGCCTGCCGAACTACGCCCGCAACCTGCTGAGCCTCGGCTTCACCGACGCCGACCTCGCCGACGGCGGCAGCGACCGCCTCGTCGACGCGATCGTCGCGTGGGGCGACGAGCGCGCGATCGCCGCCCGGGTCCGCGCCCACCACGACGCCGGCGCCGACCACGTGTGCGTGCAGGTGCTCGACCCCGACCCGCGCGCTCTGCCGATGGCGCAGTGGCGCCGGCTGGCGACGGTGCTGCTCGGCTGACGCCGGGGCTCAGGACCAGCCGAAGATCGACTTGAGCTCGAGGAACTCCTCGAACCCGGCCTCGCCCCACTCGCGCCCGTTCCCCGACTGCTTGTAGCCGCCGAAGGCCGCGCCGAAGTCGATCTGCGCGCCGTTCAGGTGCACGTTCCCGGTGCGGAGCTGCTTGGCGACCGTGCGGGCGTGCTCGATGTCGCCCGAGGAGACGTAGCCCGAGAGCCCGTAGACGGTGTCGTTCGCGATCCGCACCGCGTCCGCCTCGCTGTCGTAGGGCAGGATCGAGAGCACCGGGCCGAAGATCTCCTCCCGGGCGATGGTCATGTCGTTGCGGACGTTGCCGAACACGGTGGGCTTCACGTAGCAGCCGCGGCTGAGCCCCTCGGGGCGGCCGGTGCCGCCGGTGACGAGCTGCGCGCCCTCGTCGATGCCGGCCTGGATCAGGCGCTGGATCTTGTCGAACTGCGCCTCGCTCGCGACCGGGCCGAGCATGGTGCCGTCGGTGAACGGGTCCCCGACGCGCATCGCCTCCGCCGTGGCCTTGGCGATCGCGAGCGCGTCGTCGTGTCTGGCGCGCGAGACCAGCATGCGGGTGGGCGCGTTGCAGGACTGGCCGCTGTTGGTGAAGCAGCCCCGCACGCCGCCCACCACCGACGACTTGAGGTCCGCGTCGTCGAGGATGATGTTGGCCGACTTGCCGCCCAGCTCCTGCGTGACGCGCTTCACGGTCGGCGCGGCGGCGATCGCCACCGCGACGCCGGCGCGCGTCGAGCCGGTGAAGGACACCATGTCGACCTGCGGGTGCGACGCGATCGCCTCGCCGACGGTCGGGCCGTCGCCGTTCACCAGGTTGAACACGCCCTTCGGCACGCCCGCCTCGTGGAGGATCTTCGCCCACAGGATGCCGCTCAGCGGGGCGACCTCGCTCGGCTTGAGCACCATCGTGCAACCCGCGGCGAGCGCCGGCACCACTTTGCACGCGATCTGGTTGACGGGCCAGTTCCACGGCGTGATCAGCCCGCAGACGCCGATCGGCTCGCGCCGCATGAGCGTCGAGCCGCGCTGGACCTCGAACTGGTAGCCGCCGAGGACTTCGAGCATCGTCGCCAGGTGGCCCATCGGCGCGGCAGCCTGGGCGGCCTTGGAGAGCCAGAGCGGCGCGCCCATCTCGCGCGAGATCGTCTCGGCCATCTCCTCGAAGTGCGCCTGGTACGCGGCCATGACGGCCTGGAGCAGCGCCAGCCGCTCCTCGCGCGTGGTCTCGGAGAAGCTGGGGAAGGCGGCCCGCGCCGCGGCCACCGCGTCGTCGACGTCGGCCTTGCTGCCGAGCGCGATGGTGGCGAACGCTTCGTCGGTGGCGGGATTCATCACCGGGAGCGTCTTCGCGCTCCGCGGCTTCACCCACTCGCCGCCGATGTAGAACTGGCCGTACTCCGTCATGGGACCCTCCTCCTGCGCGCGGTCGGTCGGCGCTGCGGACCGACCTTCACGCGCACGCCGGCCCGGATACCCTGTCGCCGCACCTCAAGGAAGGACCCGGGATGCATCGGGACGGTGCGAGCAACGCCGACGCCCGCACCGCCCCTCGGTACCTACTTCTTGAGCCCGTGGTGAAAGCGGCTGGAGGCCTTGTCGGCCGCCGCCTCCGCCCTCGCGGCCGCGGCCTCGACCCGGCCGGCCGCCGCCTCGGCCCGCGCCGCCGCGCTCTCCGCGCGCTGCGCTGCCGCCGTCGCCTTGTCGGCGGACGCCTTGATGGCGTCCTTGTCGCATCCCGTCCCGAGGGCGGTCAGCATCACGAGCCCCAACAACCCGGCACCCATCGTACGCAACTTCATTCTCTCAGCCTCCCTTCGCAGCGGGACCGGATGCCGGCCCTCCCGGCATCGACCGTCGGCCCCGAATGACCAGCTGTGCGGGCGCCAGGGTACGGAAAAAGCCCGCGCGGGCCAAGCCCCCACGCGCATCGGCCGTCTAGAAGGCGGCCGCTACCGGCTGGGCGGACGGAGGAAGGCCAGGGTGCAGACGCGCTCCGCGAACCGCCAGCCGTCGGGCGTGCGGACGAAGCGGTCGTGGTACTCGCCGACGTACTTGGGCGCCCCGGCCGGCGCGGGCGCCGACGGGTCCTCCCCGTCGCGACGGTCGTGGCGGTAGTTGATCAGATACGAGAGCCCGCGCGCCTCGCCCGGCCCGAGCACGTCGACCGCGACGTTGGTGCAGACGTGGCGCGACACCCGGCGCGTCACCCCTTCCCGCTTGAAGAACCCGGCGCGGATCGCGTCCTGCCCCTCCATCCTGACGCCCGGCCCCTCCCACACGCCGTCGGGCGTGAACAGCTCCGCGATCCGCGCGGCGTTGCCGAAGTCGACGAAGCGCGCGTAGTCGGTGATGAGGCGCTCGCAGGCGCGCTCGATCAGCAGCCGCGCGACGTCGTCCATCCGCACCGTCACTTCGGCGCCCGCTTCGCGAACTCCCACGTCCGGGTGTCGACCAGGATGCGCTCCCCGCTCTCGACGAAGAGCGGCACCTTTATGGTCTGCCCGTTCGTGAGCGTCGCCTCCTTCAGGTTCTTCCCCGACGCGGTGTCGCCGCGCGAGCCGGCGCCGACCAGGTCCACCTCGGCCTCGACGAACGACGGCAGCGTGATCCCGACCGCCTTGCCGTTGAACACGACCGCCGTCACCTGGAGCCCCTCGGTGAGCCACGGCGCCTCGTCGCCCAGGTCGGTGCGCGCCAGCGCGAACTGCTCGTAGCTCTGCTGGTCCATGAAGTGGCAGTGCTCGCCGTCGTCGTAGAGGAACTGGACCTGGCGGAGCGCGACGTCGGGCTCCTCGAACCGGTCGCCGGCCTTGCACGTCCGGTCGAGGATGCCGCGCGTGACGATGTGCCGGAGCCGCACCTTGACGAGCGTCGCCGACCCGCGCGCCGACGCCGACTGCGTCGAGTAGTCCTCGACCGTGTAGGGCTCGCCGTCGACCAGGATGCGGAGACCGCGCTTGAAGTCCGCCGTGCTCACCATGACCGGGTCGTGTACGTCGCGGCCGGCGAGATCGCAACGGCCGCGAGGACCGGGCTCAGCGCGCGCGCCCGGTCGCGATCCAGGCGCGGATCAACGCGATGTCGGCGCGGGCGAGCGGGCCGTCGGGCGGCATGCTGCCGGAGACGATGCGGCCTAGGGCGTGGCGGATGTAGGACCGCGCGCCGCCGTAGCTGGAGGCCCAGCCGTGGCAGTGCCCGCAACGACGCGCCAACAGCGTTCCCACGCCGTCGTTGAAGTACGACACCACGGCGAGGCCGTTCGACAGCTTGAGGTCGGTGGACGGCGACGCGGGCGTCGTCCGCGTGACGACGCCGGTCCACGCGCTCGACGGGTCGGCGGTGTCGATGGTGAGGTGGTAGATGCCCCCGGCAGACGCGTCGGTCGGCGGGAGCTTCGCGGTGTGGCCGGACGTGACGATGGGCGCGGCGAGCAGCGCGTCGCCGGCGGAATCCTCGAGGGCGGTGATCTCGGGCTCGCCCGCACCGCCATGCACAACCGCGGCGAGCCGTCCCCCCGGCGGCATCGGGACGTCGACGCGCGTGTGGCCGGTGCCCGAGATCGCGAGCTTGCGCGGCCAGAGCTGGCGAACGGACAACTGGTAGAACCCCTGCGAGCCGTCGGCGGAGGCAATCGCGGCCGTGTAGGTGCCGGTCGCCGGGACCGGAAGGTCGGTCACGCGCACGCGGGTGGCGGACTGCACGCCCAGGTCGACGGGCGCGCCGTTCGGGTCCGTGAGGATGAAGGTCGCCTGGAAGCCGGCGCTGAACCGGAGCGTCAGGCTCGCGCCCTGGGTGAGGTCCACCGTGATCCGGTCGGTCTCGCCCGAGTCCCGGGCAATGTCTCCCTTGGCCCTACCGCCCGAGCCGAGAGAGCCGGAGGCGTCGCCCGAGGCTCGAACGGGCGACGACGACAGGATCGAAACCGAGAGCAGCACGGCCAGCACGATCGTTCGCTGCCGCATGGCGGGCGACCGTACGGACAACGTGGAGGCGGGTCAAGTCGGTGCGGCGCGCGGACGGGCTCCCGTCCGCGCGCCGCGCACGGCTCAGTCGAGGAACGCGCCGCTCGGCGAGCCCGGGCACCCGAGCGGGTTCACGCCCGGGTAGTCGGTGACCAGCGTCCCCTCGTCGACGTGGTCGTCCACGCCGTCGGGATCCGCGACGGCGTTGGCGAGGTACTCGGGCAGCGTCTCCCCGAGCGCGGTGACCGTCGTCCAGCGCGACTCCGTGGTCAGGATCGTGTGATACGGTTCCGAGACCGCGGGCAGCCAGTTCCGGATCCCGTTCTTGCCCTTGTTGGCGCAGTACGCGGTGCGGAGCGCGTTGATCCACGACGCGTCGTCCGGGAAGAACGTGGTGCTCACCTGGGTCTCGTCGATCTGGTTCGAGATGTTGATGATCTGCTGCTCGGGAACCGCCTTGAGCCGCACCGAGTGCGCCGCCTGGAGCTTCGGACCGATCGCGCAATCCCCCGTCGGGCTCTGGCAGTACGGCGGCTCATACGGCTTGACGGCCCAGCCGACGCCGGTCTCCTGCTGCAAGAGCTGGCCGAGGCCCTGCACGCCGAGCACGCTCCCGTTGTCGAGCGCGAGGCCGGCGTCGGGAAGCGCGGTGGTATGGGCCCAGCGGAGGTCGTCGAGGAGGTAGTGGTAGTTGTAGTTGACGCCGAAGCCGCCCGCCGACTCGCCACCGAACAGCACGGTCAGGCGATCGGGGCGGTAGCCCTCGGGCTCGGTTGCGGCCAGGTCCTGCCACAGCACGTCGCGGACATAGCGCAGGGCCGCGCGCACGTTGATCGCGCCGTAGCGGCGCACCGTGATCGGGCTGGGATCGTTCGGGTCGCTCGTCAACACCGTGGTGACACCGCCGCCGATGTGGACGTCCTGCGTGCAGTACGGGAGGAACACCATCGTCCAGTCCGAGAACGGGTTGTCGTCCGGGCTGGTCGACAGGATCCCGGTGGTCGGATGCGGGTCGTCGGTGGCGCTGAACAGCGACGCAGGGACGCTGTCGCACCCAGCCGGTGCGGACTTGAAGATGCAGACGCCACCCCCCTGGAGGTCGATCGCGACCTTCTCCGACGGCTTCCCGCTCGGGGGCAGCCGGACCCAGAACGCGTACGGGCTGCCGTCGCCGCAAATGGCGCCGCTGGCGCTGTCCAACACGACCTGCGTCCAAGTGTCGCGCGCCGGGAGCGGCACCGACGGCCGCGCGCCGCAGTCGAGCGGCAGCGCGCTCGAGTCGCCGTGCCCGGCCGCGGTGACGCAGCGGGCCTGCGCCGCGGCGCGCGCGACGTAAGCCGCCGGGTCGAGGCCGCTCTGCGCCTTCAGGTTCGGACACACTGGTGTGATCTTCGCGAGGCTCTTGGCCTCGATGGCCGCGACCTTGACCGCGGTCTTCCCGGTCGGCGACGCGTCGCAGGTCTTGCCGGCGTGCGCGTTCTTGAGACACGCGCCGCGCGCCGAGGCCTCCCGCTTGATCATCTTGAAGGCCTCGTTGCTCGCCGTGGAGTAGCAGGCGACGCTGGCGGCGTCGGCGCCAACCAGCAGCGCGCCCTGCGGACCGCCGAAGCTGCGCGCCGCGATCGACGCGACCTCGCCGGTGCACGCCTCCTGCACGCGTGCGACGATGGTCGCGGGCGTGGCCGAGGCGCCGTAGCCCAGGCCCTGCACCGTCGCGGCGTCGGGGCACTGCGCAGGGATCTTCGTCGCCAGCTTGCCGAGCGCCTTCACGATGCCGGGCTCGGTCGACGGGCAGTTGTGCCCCGTCTTGAGGTAGCACTTGCGCACCTTCGCGCCGACGCTGGTGATGCACGACGCGAGGCCGCTTGCGACGGTCTTCTCGCACTTCTGGGCCTGCGTGGCGGCGCGCACCGGTCCGGGGGCCAGCAGCGCACACGCGGGGAGGAGCCACGCCACACGACGGAGGGTCTTCATGGACGCGTCGCGTACCGCGGCGGTCGGCCCACCGTCAAGGCGAATCTGGCTGACCGGTCAGCCGGCCTGGCTCACCGGGGGCAACGTGTGGGGCACGCGCACCCGGAACGTGGTGCCGCGCCCGACCACCGACCCCACCTCCACCCCCGCCTTGAGCAGGGCGGCGTAGCCGTGGACGATCGCCAGCCCGAGGCCGATACCGTGGACGCGCTGCGCGCCGGCTGTCGACTCGTGGAACGGCTCGCGCATCCGCGCGAGGCGCTCGGGCGGGATGCCCGGGCCCGTGTCGGCGACCTCGAACACCACCGCGTCGCTCTCGTCCCGCACGCGGAGCGCGACCGAGCCCTCGGTGGTGTACTTGAGCGCGTTGGTGAGCAGGTTCGCGAGCATGATCTGAAGCTTCCCAGGATCGGTCTCGACCTCGGCGCGCGCCGGGCCGCGGTCCCAGCGCAGCGTCACCCCCGGGAGCGGCGTCAGCCACTCGCGCTGCTGGAGCTGCTCGACGAAGTCCGCCACCGGCACCCGGCGCGGCACGATCGGCACCGTGCCCGACTCGAGCCGTCCCATCTCGAGGACGCCGTCGACCAGCGTGAGCAGCCCGGTCGCGGCGCTGCGCACGCGCCCCGCCAGCTCGTCGACCTCGTCGGCCGGGATCCCCTCGCGGAGCATCTCGGCGTAGCCGATGATGATGTGGAGGGGCGTCCGCAGCTCGTGCGACATGCTGGCCAGGCAGTCGCTCTTCGCGCGGCTCGCGGCGCGGGACTCCTCGTAGAGACGGTGGAGCTGCGCGGTCCGCTCGAACACCTTGGCCTCGAGCAGCCGCGCCCACTCGGCGCTGCGGTCGCCGCGGATGCGCTCGCGCTTGAGCCGCGTCAGCACGTGTCCGTAGAACAGCGCGACGCTGACGAAGAACACCACCCGGAGCAGCGCGCCCGACGTCCACGCGGCCCGGCTCCACGTGAACCACAGGTTGAGCCCGCCGGTGACGACTGCGCCCAGCACGACCATCGGCAGGCTCTCGCCGACCGCGGCCAGCAGCAGCACGAAGAAGTAGAGCAGGAAGAACTCCTCGCCCGCGCCGCCCGACACGAGCAGCAGCCACGCCACCCAGATCGCGTCCGCGAACAGCAGCGGCGCCGCCAGCCACCACGCGAACAGCACACCCTGCGGCAGGAAGGAGAGGCCGACGTTGCTGGCGAGCGCGGCCGCGATCGCGAGCGCCGTGCCGGGCGTCGCCGGGCCCGGGCGCCCCTCGAAGAGCAGCAGGTACGACGCCGTGACGATGAACACGTAGCGGAGCGCGAGGAAGAGCCCCTTCGACCCGCCTCCGACGTGACGAAACTCCTGCTCCGTTGCCACACATTCAGATCTCGCAAGGAGCGTTCCAGCGCGGCCGCGTCTTGCGCCGCGCGCGCCGGCCGCGCGAGCGTCATCGTCGCGTCGCCACCGCACGTTCTCGACCGCCGACACGTGTCATGGCGAGCCGCACGCGCTCGCGCACGGCGCTCAGTGCGCCAGGCTCACGCTCCCGGCGCGCTTCTCGATGACGGTCGCGCGCGCGAGGACCGCGCGCGTCGGGCGCGAGGCGCTCCATCGCACCGGGTTCGGCAGCACCGCGGCGAGGAGCGCCGCCTGCCGGGCGTCGAGGGCGGATGCCGCGACGCCGAAGTACGTGCGCGCCGCCGCCTCGGCTCCGTAGAGGCCCGGGCCCCACTCGATCACGTTGAGGTACACCTCGAGCACGCGGCGCTTGCCCCATGCGGCGTCGATCGCGTACGCGAGCGCGACCTCGAGGCCCTTGCGGACGTAGCTCTTCCCCTGCCAGAGGAAGACGTTCCGCGCGCACTGCATGGTGATCGTGCTGCCGCCGCGACGGGGCGCACCGCCGTGCCGCGCGTTGTAGTCGCGGGCCTCCTCGATCGCGCCCCAGTCGACGCCGCGGTGGAGGAAGAACCGGGCGTCTTCCGCGGCGATCACCGAACGCAGCAGCACGGGCGCCATGGCTTCCAGCGGCACCCACGTCTTGCTGATACCAACCCGGGGGGCATTGACCAGCATGAGCGGTGTCGCCGGCGGCGGCACGACGCGCAGCAGGAGGATCGCCGCCACGAGCAGCCCCGCGACGGTGACTGCCGCCGACACCAGCCAGCGTACCAGCGCGCGGATCACGAGCGCGCCGCCGCGTCGGGATTCGGCGCGTCGGTCCGGGCGGGGCGACGCTCCCGCTGCCGTCCACGACCGCGCACGCATGCCGTGGCGCGACCAGGTAGCGCCCACCCACCGTCTGGCGGCCCCCGGCCGCCCTGCCCCCCGCGTCGCAACCCTGGTCCAGTGCCCCGCTCGACCGGTTCGGTCAAGGGGTCGAGCGGTCTTCTGGCGGGCCGAAAAGACTCGACAGAACCCTGCGGAGCCGGGTACAGCACGCGGTCACGTATTCGCCCGTGGGCCCCCGGAAGAAGAGGTGCTTCGTGCCGATCCGCTCCGCCACCGCTCTGCTCCTCGCCGTTGTCGCCAGCCTCGCCGGGCCTTCGTTCAGCGCCGCGTTCCAGGTGCAGGGCGGGATCGGGTTCGTCGCCGTCAGCGACTCGACCGAAGGGACCGCGCTCACGCTCGAGGACGACCGCGGCCGGCCGGCGGGGAGCGGCATGGCGGATCACCTCGGCAGCCTGATCTTCCGCGACCTCGCGCCCGGCGACGGCTACGTCGTCCGCGAGGCGGGCGGCGCCGCGTCCGATCCGGTGACGGTGCTCAGGTTCGAGGACCGTCCCGACCCCTCGCTCTACAGCGGGCAGCACCTCGAGCTGGCCAAGTACCAGTACATCCGGATGCGCGACGGCACGCTGCTGGCCGCGATGGTGCGCCGGCCGCTGAGCGCCGCCATGGACGACCCGGGGCCCTTCCCGACCGTCGTCGAGTACTCGGGGTATTCGCCCGCCGACCCCGACAGCCCGCAGCCGTCGACGCTGCTCGCGAGCGCGCTCGGCTTCGCGACCGTCGGCGTCAACATGCGCGGCTCGGGCTGCTCGGGCGGCGTGATCGGGCTCTTCGACTACGTCGCCACCGCCGACGGCTACGACATCATCGAGGCCGTCGCCGCGCAGCCGTGGGCCAAGTTCGGCAAGGTCGGGATGGTGGGCATCTCCTTCCCCGGCATCAGCCAGCTCTTCGTCGGCGGCGCTCGCCCGCCGCACCTCGCCGCGATCGCGCCGCTCTCGGTGATCGCCGACATCTACCGCGCGCCGGGCTTCCCGGGCGGCATCTTCAACACCGGCTTCGCCGCCAGCTGGCTCCAGGAGCGCAAGGACGACGCCGCTCCCGCGCCCGACGGCGGCCAGGGCTGGGCCAAGAAGCGGATCACCGTCGACAACGACCAGGACTGTCTCGCGAACCAGAAGCTCCGTCTCCAGACGTTGGATCCGCTCGAGTTCACCACGTCGCATCCGTTCTACGAGCCGGCGCTGATGGACCAGCGCTCGCCGATCAACTGGGTACCCAAGATCAAGGTGCCGACGTTCCTCGCGAGCGCATTCCAGGACGAGCAGACCGGCGGCGACTTCGCGTCGATGCTCGCGCGCATGCCGAAGAAGAAGAACGTGAAGATCACCGTGAACAACGGCGTGCACACCAGCTCCCTCGACCCGGTCACGCTCTGGAACTGGTACGCGTTCCTCTCGATCTACGTCGCGCAGGAGGTGCCGAATCAGTCGCTGCTCACGCTGATCGCCCCGTACGTCTACTCGCAGATCCTCGACGCGGGGGCGCCGACGCCGCCGCTCCCGCCGAACCGCTTCGACGGCACCGGCACCTACGAGGACGCGAAGAGGACGTTCGAGGCCGACCCGTACGTCCGCGTGCGCATGGAGAACGGCGCCGGCTCCGCCACCCCCGGACTCCCGGCCGACACGTTCGAGCTCGCGTTCAAGCGCTGGCCGGCGCCGAACGTCAAGCCGACGCCCTTCTACTTCGGCCCGAACGGCACCTTGGTGCGCGTCAAGCCGACCGACAGCGGAGTCGACGGCTACCACCCCGACCCGAGCGCGCGGCCGCAGCAGACTCTGCCGGGCACGGGGCCGGACCTGTCGTGGTACGTGCTCCCGCCCTACGACTGGGAGCCGATCGCGACCGACGCGGGCGTCGCGTGGGCCACGCCGCCGCTCGAGCAGGACGTGGTGATCGCGGGGCCGTCGAGCGTCGACCTCTGGCTCCGCTCGAGCGCTTCCGACACCGACATCCAGGCCACGCTCTCGGAGATCCGTCCCGACGGCCAGGAGATGTACGTCCAGAACGGCTGGCTGCGCGCCAGCCACCGCAAGCTCGACCTGAAGCGCTCGACCATCCTCGAGCCGCGCGTCACCCACCTGGAGAAGGACGCGGCGCCGCTGCCGGCGAACACGTTCAGCAAGGTGCGCGTCGGCCTGTTCGCGGTCGCCCACGTGTTCCGCGCGGGCTCGCGCATCCGGATCGGTCTCGAGGCGCCCGGCGGCGACCGGCCGCGCTGGGACTTCGACACGGCCAAGACCGGCGGCGCCGTGCTCGACGAGATCGCGCGCGCCCCCAAGCAGGCGTCGCGGATCGTGCTGCCGGTGATCCCAAACGTGACGCCGCCGGCCGCGCTGCCGCCCTGCCCGAGTCTCCGCG
>Ga0335069_10005396_pt1 | contig 18810 bp, 15 predicted proteins | sample Lox_Sample_11_FD_206714 | JGI IMG/M metagenome (GOLD analysis project Ga0335069, IMG submission 206714) | Soil microbial communities from Loxahatchee National Wildlife Refuge, Florida, United States - Lox_Sample_1.1 | ecosystem: Environmental > Terrestrial > Soil > Wetlands | place: USA... | reverse complement strand
CTGTTCCCTCTTCAACTTGTCTTCCAGCACCGGATGCCGCGATGCTTCCAGCCTGAGTTCGCCCGCGTCTGAGAATTCTGGCACGCACGCATCGAAGTCACGCGCGAATCGCCCCCGCGCAAACACGCTGTCTAGTTCTGCAATCGTCACCGCCGCCGCCGCCAGCGGCCCCTGCATCCCTCGCAACCGGTCCGTCAATTCCTTTAAGATTCGGAAAATTTCTGCTGCTTCGTCTTCCGCCAGTTGCACTAGCTGGTTATTGATCTCCACCGTCTCAAACGGTTCTACGAACACCGTCTGCCCCGTCGCGCTTGCACCATGCACCACGCCTTGCAAGCTGCGCCGGTGCTCCGCGCGCACCGGGATTACAAACCGTTCGTTTCGCAACGTCACGTAATCTTCGCCAGACTCCGCATTCCGCGAACGCAGGATCTGCTTCAGTGTTTTTTGTATGGAATCCCGCGTTTGCTGGATGCTGGCGCGAATCCGCCGCAGTGTGCTCGACGCATCATCACTGATCTCGCCATTCGGCAGAACGCATCGACGAATCGTCGCCTGCGTATCCTTGAAATCTGCCAGCCCCGCCGAACGCGCCGCCAGCAGCGGAAACTTCGCTCCCTCCTCTTTGAATTGCTGCTTGAGCCACGCCGCCGTTTCTAGCAACGAGCCCGCATCCAGGAACTCCGCCGGCTCCAGCACCCCACTTGGCGAATCCAGGCGCGCCATCCATCCTTCTGGATCGGCCAGGGCCCCAAACCCTAGTTCGCGTCCCAGCCGCAGCCATTCTCTTGCCTCGCGGATCAACGCAAACGCGTCCTCCAAAGGTTCGCGATTCCGTCGCTGCTCCAGGGCATCAATCGCCCGGCGCCCCGGCGCGCACGTCGTCCTCAGCCGCAGCAGCTCTCGCAGCTTGTCAAACTCCAGTACTTCTTCCGCCCGCCTCGCCATGTTCTGACTATTCCGCTTTTCTGTTCTTTTGCTTTTCTACTTGATCTTCGCTGCCTTCTACTTCAATCGCTCCGCGACGTACTCTGTTGCCTCCTCTACAGTACCCACCACCCTCACCAAATCCCCATTGGCCTCGCCCCACGAACGCGACCCGCTTCTATTCTGCGGCCCTTGTTCCACTTCCCTCACGCGATCCAGAATCGGCCGCCAAAACTCCCCCAGCGCCACCATCGGCTTCCCCGTCATCACTCCTTTGTTCAACATCTCCCACACCACCGCCAATTCCACAAGCGTCCCTGTTCCGCCTTTGCACACCACAAATCCGTCGCCCAGCCCAATCAGCGAGAACAACCGCTCGTCCCAGGACTTCTTCCGTACCTCCACGTCCACCCACGTGTTCGCATGCCTTCCGAAAAACTCCGCTGTCACGCCGTACGTCTTCCCGCCCGCTTCCTTCGCCCCGCGCGACGCTGCCTCCATCGTTCCGCCATAACCACCCGTGCAAACCGCCAGTCCCCGCTTCGACAGCGCCGCTCCTAGCGCTCGTGCTTCTTCGTACTCCGCGGTTCCCGCCTCCGGCCGCGAACTCCCAAACACCGTCACAATCTTCTCGCCGCTCATTCCGCGCCTTACCTTTCTCTACCCCTTCACTTCATTGCTTTGTTGCTTCGCGCTTCTCATCGAACTCTTCGATCATCGCCAGGCACATCCCGTCGATTGCGTCATGCACCTCGCGCCCTTTCACGTTCTCGTTGTTACTCAAGAACGAGAAGATCAACCGCCGTCCACCCACAGTCTCTGCGTATCCCGAAAGCGTGCGCACATGGGCCACGGATCCCGTCTTCGCGTGGATCCGTCCCGTGATTCCCTTCATCCTCTCGTTCAAGGTGCCATCCACACCCGCCACCGGCAATGATGCGTAATACTCCGCAAACCATGGCTGTTTCTGCGCGTACGTCAACAACGTCACAAACGCCCGTGGTGTCACCATGTCGTGTCGCGAAAGTCCCGACCCGTCCGTCTGCACCACATCGTCGGGACCAATTCCCGCCTTCGCGTAAAACTCCTGCGCGAACTTCAGCAGATCCTCCGGAACTTCCCAACGCCCGTTCTGCCGAGCCGCCGTCCGCAGCAGCGCTTCCGTATGCAGGTTCTGGCTGATCTTGTTCACCAGTTTCACCGAATCTCCCAGCCGCACCGACATATGTTCCGCCAGCACCGTGCGCGTCGCTTCCGCCGGGTCCGGCTCATGTTGTGCCCGCGCTCGCCCGTCCAGTTTCACTCCTCGCTGTGCCAGCAACCGCGCCAACAACTCTGCCGCGTGTTGCGCCGGCTCTTGAATCGCTAACACCAGTTTGTGCGGAGCGCCTTTTACCGGCAATCCCCCCGTAAGCATCACTACGCTCGAACCTGGTTCGCGCGTCAACCGCAGTTCCCCTTTCTCTTTCGCGCCCACCGTGGTCACTTCGCTCTTCACGATAAACTCCGAGCTCGCCGGTTCCACCACAAACTGCGCCAGTTCACCTGCCTTCTCTCCCGGCGTCAACGTCAGCGTCACGGTGTTGTCATCCACCACAATCGCGGAAATCGCCGCGCCATACTCCCACACCATGTCGTCGATTTCCCACCCATCCGGGTATCTCTCGCGCGGGAAATAACTGTCGTCCCCAACAATATCTCCGGTGATCTCCTTCAACCCGCGAGCCACAACGGCGTCCGCCATCTCCGCCAGCACCTTCTCTGGCGGCCCATCAAACTCTTCCTTCGTGTCAAACGGAAACCTGCGGTTTGACAGGTTCGGGTCGCCTCGCCCAACAAATAAAAGGTCCCCGCGCAGAGTCCCATCCGTTTCCAATTTTCCATTTGTCTCGATCGTTGTCCGGAACCGGTAATCCACCCCCAACTTATCCAGTGCCAGCGCCGTTGTCAGCAGCTTCATGTTGGAAGCCGGCACGAAATATTTATCCGCGTTCTTTTGATACAGCATCTCCCCGCTTGTCGCGTCCACCACCAGCAGCCCCCACTCGCCTTTGTCCACAGGTGCTGCTTGCACCAGTTGCTCGGCTCTCATCGCGAAGCGCGCCGACGCCGACATCTCAGCTGTCGATGGGAAGCTGGCGCTCTTGCTGGCTTCTGCTACGGCTGCGGTACCCGGCTGCGCCTCCACACACATCCCACTCGCGAGCGCAATGCCAGCCGCCAGAATCCCCCAGCGCAACTCCCGCCTCCACTCCCGTCTCATAATTCCTCTATTGGCAAAATCTGTGGACTGCCAGTATATTCGAAATCTGTGGGGGCTCTCCCCTTCGTGGCCATCTATGCGGAGGGAAGCGCGGATTTTCCGGTTCGCCCACCGCGTCATTACCCTGCCCACGCCGTCTAGGGTTTACATTTGTAGATTCGCTATTCGGAAAAGGTGAGATCGAATGAAAAAGTTGCTTCCACTTCTCCTGACTTTGGCTCTTTTGGTCCCGCCGCTCTCAGCCGATGACAAGAAGGAAAATTCTCGCCTCGAAAACTGCGGCCTCGTCGTCCAGGAAATCATGGACATCCCCGACGACATTCCTCAGGACCTCATCGACAAGGCGGATTGCGTCATTGTTTATCCCTCCGTGGTCAAAGCAGCCTTTATTTTTGGCGGCAGCTACGGCCGCGGTGCCATGACCTGTCGCAGCGGCGAGAATTTCACTGGTCCTTGGAGTGCTCCCACGATGATGGCTCTTGAAGGAGGCAGTTTCGGTTTCCAGATCGGCGGCCAGGCCACCGATTTCGTTCTTCTCGTCATGAATGAGCGCGGCGCTCGCGCCATTCTCAGCAGCAAGGTCAAGCTCGGTGCCGACGCTTCCGCTTCTGCTGGTCCGAAGGGCCGCACCGCTGAAGCCTCGACTGACGTCACCATGCGCGCTGAAATCCTTTCATATTCCCGCGCTCGCGGACTCTTCGCTGGTGTCTCGCTCGCCGGTTCCACCGTCCGTCCAGACAACGGTGCCAACTCCAAGGTCTATAAGAAGGATGTTCCGGCCTCCGACATCGTCTTCAAGGGTGCCGTTCCAGTTCCGGCCGCCGCGCAGAAGTTCATCTCCTACCTCAACAAGAAGTCCCCTAAGAACAAGTCCAGCGGCAAGGAAATCTAACGCCTCGTAACTTATTAGACCAAAACACTTTGCTCCTACAAAAGCCCCGGCATTTGCCGGGGCTTTTCTCTCTCCCTTGACAATCGCCGATTTATGACCGATAGTCATGTATGAATACAGGTCATGCAATGTACCCTGCTACTCCCTTTGACCGCCGCTCTCGCCGTTCCGCCGAAACTCGCGAACGTCTCTTCCGCGCCGCTCTTGATGTCTTTTCCAAGAAGGGCTTTGCCGACGCTACTATCGAAGATATTACCAACGCTGCCGACGTCGGCAAGGGCACCTTCTTCAACTATTTCCCCAGCAAGGATCACATTCTCCTCGCCTTCGCCGAAATGCAACTCTCTCGCCTTCGCCAGGCCGTCGATGATGCCCGCAAGAACGAGACTCCGGTCCGGCAGTTCTTCCGCTCCCTGACAGCGCTGATGACAGCGGAACCCAGTCGCAACCCCGACCTCATCCGCGTTTTGCTCCTCGCCTTTCTCTCCAACCAGGAAGTTCGCCAAGCCATGTTGGATCTTCAGGACCGCGTCCTTGCGATCCATTCCGAAATGATTCAGTTCGGACAAGAGCTCGGTGAGATCCGCAACGATCTTCCCCCACTGGCCATCGCTCTGGTTTTCCGCCAGACCATTTTCGGTACGCTCCTGATCTGGTCCTTGTATGGCGACAACTCCTTGCCTTCCCGCATCGAGTCTGCTTTTGAACTGATTTGGTCCGGCCTCGCACCACGTAACGATTCCGAGCCCCGCGCCGTAACCAATCCAAAGGAGCCCGTTGTCCCTCTTTTCTTCTAAGGACACTGCCATGAACCGCAAACGCATCCTCATCCTTCTGATCCTCATCGCGGTGGCCGCTGCCGCTGCCTACTCCATGCGTTGGTTTCATCGCGACTCTGCCCTCACTGGCTCCGGCACCGTTGAAGCTCGCAACATTCGGGTCGGTTCCAAAGTCGGCGGCCGCATCGACAAAATCCTCGTTCGCGAAGGCGACTCCGTCGAAGCAGGCCAGGTATTGATCACTTTCGACGACAAGGAACTTGCAGCTTCTCTCGCATCTTCCCGCGCCAACGCGGTGAAAGCCGAACGCGGTTTCCGTCCCGAGGAGATTGCCGAAGCCCGGGCATCTGCCGCGCAGGCCAAAGCCGAATACGAACAGCGTAAGAATGGCTATCGCAAGGAAGACATTGCCGCCGCTCAGGCGGATCTCGATCGCGCCACAGCCGATGAAGTTCGCGCCCGGCTCGACTTCGAACGCTACGATTCACTCGCCAAGAAAGACCTCGTTTCCAAGCAGCAGCGCGATACCGCCGAAGCGGCTTGGAAGATGGCTCTTGCCCTGAAGGAAAACACCCAGCACAAACTCGACGAACTGCAGCGCGGTTATCGCCCCGAAGAAATCGCCGCGGCTGAAGCGCGCTATCACCAGACGCAAGCCACACTCGAAAAATTCGAACACGGCAGCCGTCCCGAGGACATTGCCGCGGCCCGCGCCGCCCTTGCCTATGACGAAGCCCGTTTCCGTGAGCGCGAAGTGCTCGCCCCATCCGCTGCCACTGTCGAGGTTCTCGATATTCGCCCCGGCGACCTGATCGCTCCCAATACGCCCATTGCCACTCTTCTCGAGCGCGACCAGATCTACGTCCGCATCTACATCCCTGAAACCGAAATCGGCCGAGTCAAAGTCGGCCAGAAGGCCGAAATCCGTGTCGACTCTTTCCCCAATCAGTGGTTCCCCGGTGCCGTCGAGCAGATCAATCAGCAGGCGGAGTTTCTTCCACGCAACGTCCAGACCCGCGAAGAACGCGTCCATCAGGTCTTTGGCGTAAAGGTCCGCATCGATGACACTTCGCACCGCGTCCTCGCCGGCATGGCTGCGGACGTCAAACTTTCTCCCGTGAGCTGATTTCCATGACCGCTCCAGAAATCACCGCCATTACCGCGCAGAATCTCGTCCGCCGTTTTGGGAATTTCACAGCCGTCAACGATGTCAGCTTCACCGTGCAAAAGGGCGAAATCTTCGGTTTCCTTGGCCCCAACGGCAGCGGCAAAACCACCGTCATCAAGATGCTCACCGGCTTGCTGCCCCTCTCCGGCGGCCACGCCACCGTTCAGGGCATCGACGTTCATCAAGATCCTGAAACTGTCCGCGAGAACATCGGCTACATGTCTCAGAATTTCTCTCTCTATTCCGATCTCACCGTCGAGGAAAACCTCACCTTCTATGGACGCATTTACGGCCTCACTCCCGAGCGCCTTCGCCGCCGCATCGACGAGATCGTTCAGCTCAACGGCCTCGGTCCTTATTACAAGCGCCTCGCCGCGCAGCTATCTGGTGGATGGAAGCAACGCCTTGCTCTCGGCTGTGCCATGCTCCACGAGCCCAAGCTCATCTTTCTCGATGAACCCACCGCCGGCATTGATCCCGTCGCGCGCCGCCAGCTCTGGGATCTCCTGTTCGACCTCTCCGCCCACGGCATCACCTTCTTCGTCACCACCCACTACATGGACGAAGCCGAACGCTGCAGTCACGTGGCCTACATCTATTTCGGTAAGGTCATTGCGGACGGCACGCCCGACGATCTTCGCGAACTCCCTGAAGTCAATCCGCCGGGAACATATCGCGTCGAGATTTCGGCGCCGCACGTTACCTGGGCCCTGCGCATCGCCCGCACTATTCCCGGACTTCGCAGCGCCACCATTTTTGGTCAGTCCATCCACGCCCTGATTGACGACCGCCTTGACCTTGATCATCTTCGTCAACAACTGCTCGACCACGGCATCGTCGTCGCCGAGATTCGCCCACTGGCCCCAAGCCTCGAAGATGTTTTCGTCGAACTCACCTATCGTCACCAGGCGAAGCAGGCCCAGCAGGCCGCCGAGCTGGAGGCTCCTAGTGCTTAACCCCTTTCGTGGCTTCCGCGCTGTCTTCTACAAGGAAACTCTTCACGTCCGCCGCGATTTTGCTACCCTTTTCTTCTCTCTCATCATCCCCATCCTGCAGATGCTCCTTCTCGGCTACGGTATCGACACCAACATCCGCCAGATCAACACCGTCGTCTACAACGCCGATGGCCGCCGCGAATCCCGCGAACTCCTCGATCGCCTCAAAAACTCCGACACCTTCCACATCTATCGCTACGTCAACAACGATCACGACCTAAACGACGCCATCATCGCCGGCAAGTGCCGCGTCGGCGTCAAAATCCCCGTCGATTACTCCGACAAGCTCCTCCATGGAATGTCAGCGCAAGTTCTCGTCCTTATCGATGGCTCGGACTCCTCCGTTGCCGGCCAGGCCATCAACGTCACCACCGCCATCGGACTCGACGAATCTCTCCGCCGCGTCCTTGCTAGTTCCGGCGTCAACTTCGCCGTCGAAATGCGTCCCAAAATCCTGTTCAATCCTGACTCACGCTCGCCCAACTTCTTCCTCCCCGGCCTCACCGCCGTCCTCCTCCTGAACGTCACCACCTTCCTCACTGCTTTTTCCATCGTTCGCGAAAAGGAACGCGGCACCCTCGAGCAGCTTTTCGTCACCCCCGTCCGCCCCATGGGCCTCTTGCTTGGCAAGCTTCTCCCTTACCTTGGCATCGGCTTCTTCGAGCTCTCTATGATTCTGTGCGCCATGCGATTCCTCTTCCGGGTTCCCATTCATGGAAGCGTCTTGCTGCTCGCCTTCCTCTCACTTCCCTACCTTTTCGTCTCGCTCTCTCTCGGCATCCTCATTTCCAGCAAAGCCGTTTCGCAGGCCCACGCCATGCAGCTCGCCTTCCTCACCATCCTTCCGAGCATCTTTTTCTCTGGCTACATTTTTCCCCGAGAGACCATGCCGAAATTCTTCTATGTCATCAGCTACTTCGTCCCCGCCACCTATTTCATCAACATCACTCGCGGCATCATTCTCCGAGGCGCCGGTTGGGTCCATCTCTGGTCCGATGCCCTCGCGCTTTTTCTCATGGGCTCGTTCCTGCTCGTCATTGCCGCCCGCCGCTTCCACGATAAAGTCATCACGGCGTGATATCCTTGTGTGCATAGTTTGCCGCCCGTCTTTCGTGTGGGGCCGCCTTCCGAGGCGAGCCGTATCATCAAGAAGACGCAACTGCGTCATGCCGGCCGCAGCGAGGAATCGCACTCTCCTTCGGCGGGGCTGATCTTTGGTAGTGTTCCAGGGGGTCGGAGCTACCGCTCCGGCATCACAGGTTCGAGTAAACAGGGCTTCAGCCCTTAAACAATCGCCTTTTCTTTTTCATCCAGGGGAACGTTCGTGCTTTGTCCAATCTGCAACAAACGCAAGCCTGGCCGCTTCTGTCCGGCCAAAGCGGAAAAGATCTGCGCCGTCTGCTGTGGCACAGAGCGCGAAGTCACCATCGATTGCCCCTCGGGCTGCGGCTACCTCGTCTCCGCGCATCGTTATGAGGAGCAGCATCCGCGCGCCCTCCCCGCCGACACTCCCCTTCTCGACGTCCGCATCACCTCGGACACCGTCCAGCTTGGCGGCCAGTTCCTTTCGGCCGTCGCTTTCACCATCGCCAAATTCGCGGCCACCCAGCCTGCTGCCACCGATCCTGACGTCCTTGCCGCTCTCCTGGCTCTCGCTGAGACCTACAAGACTCTCAGCTCCGGCATCGTCTACGAACACCCCCCCGCCGCTCAAGTGCCGCGCGAGCTCTACGACGCTCTCGCCAATTTCGTCAACGAAATCAAGCAGCAATCCACCGCGGCATCTCTTCACCCGCCCAAGGACTCTGAAATCTTCCAGCTCCTCGTCTTTCTCTTCCGCATGGGTATCCTCCGTACCAACGGCCGCCCTCGCGCCCGCAAATTTATCGAATTCCTTCGCGGCCAGTTCCCCGGCGCCCAGGAACTCAAGCGCGAAGAATCCCGCATCATCGTCCCGTAATTTGGACTGCGGCGACTTACCGCCCGCCGTTCCGATCTCTGCCGTTCCTCCTAGGGGCTCGCCGAGCCCCACCGTCAGATCCAAAAGGCGACGAATAATCTCAGCGCAAGTCCTTTTGGATACCACACCATTTCGGTCCGAAATTATCCGACCCGCACATACTCTCAAAAACCACTAACAAAATCGTTATTCTTCGTCTATAGTATCCGGTAAAAGGTGCGCTTCCGCATGCCCGAGGGAATTTCCGCGCTTCACCCGGTCCTTCAGCTCGCTGTTAGTTGCCCCATCCGGGCAATCGCTCTTCCCTTCTGCAAGCAGTTTCTCGCTCCGCGGCAGCCCTCAACAAGGAACAATATGAACTTCTCCAAGTCCGCCAAGCGACTCACTGTGTTTCTGGCTGTTCTAATTATTTCGATTCTCTGTAGTTTTGTTTCTCGCACTTGCTTTGCGCAAACTGCCGCGCAATCCGCTCCGGCCCCGCACCCATGGATGAATACTGCCCTCTCCCCTGATCAACGAGCCGATCTGGTCATCACCCAGATGACGCTCGACGAAAAAATCCAGCTTGTCCACGGCGCCGGTTGGGGGGTTCTCCGCGAAGGCGACCCCGTTCCGCCGCGTTCCAATCTTGGCGCCGGCTACACGCCCGGCATCGATCGGCTCGGCATTCCCGACATCAATCTCGCGGACTCCGCCACCGGCGTCCGTCTGGGCGCGCTTCAGTCCCGTTACTCCACGTTGCTGCCTTCTCCTCTCGGCCTTGCCGCCACCTGGAATCTCAAGTCTGCCCATCTCTACGGCGAAGTCATTGGCCGCGAGCTCCGCGATCAGGGCTACAACATGTCCATTGGTGGTGGCGTCGATCTCGCGCGCGAACCCCGCAACGGCCGCAACTGGGAATACGCTGGGGAAGACCCACTGCTCGCCGGTAGCATCGTCGGAAACCTTGCCAAGGGCGTCCAGTCTCAGCATGTCATGGGCGATATCAAGCACTACGCCTTCAACGACCAGGAAACCGGTCGAATGATTGTTAACGTCCTCATCGACAAGCGTGCGGCCCGCGAGAGCGATCTCCTCACTTTCCAGATCGCCATTGGCCTCTCCGAACCCGCTGCTGTCATGTGCTCCTACAACAAGTTTGAAAGCGTCTTCGGTTGCGAGAACGATTACCTCCTCAACGAGGTCCTGAAAAAAGACTTTGCCTTCAAGGGATGGGTTGTCTCTGACTGGGACGGCACCCACTCCACTGTCGCCGCCGCCAAAAACGGCATGGATATGGAACAGCCTCAAGGTGAGTATTTCGGTGAGGCGCTGAAGAAAGCCGTCCTGTCCGGCCAGGTTCCCGAATCCCGCCTCAACGACATGGTCCACCGCATTCTCCGCAGCATGTTTGCCACCGGCGTCATCGATTACCCGGTCATGCCGCGCCGTGTAGTCGATCCCTTCAAGGGGCTCGAAGACGCGCAGCAAATCGCCGAAGAAAGCATCGTTCTACTGAAGAATTCCGACAAAACTCTGCCACTCTCAGCCGACAAGGTTCGTTCCATTGCGGTCATCGGCTCCCACGCGGATGTCGGCGTTCTCTCCGGTGGCGGCTCCGCGCAAGTCGATGCCCCTGGTGGCAACGCCATCGACCTCAAGCCTGGCAGCGCCGAATGGCAAAAACCCGTGTGGTTCCCTTCCGCTCCGCTGAAATTCATCCGTCAGGCCGCTCCGAAAGCCAAGGTCGAATTCAATCCCGGTACCGATCCCGCCGCAGCTGCGGCTTTTGCGAAGTCCTCTGACATCGCCATCGTCTTTGTGAGTCAGTTCACCTCGGAGGATTCCGACTATCCGCTGGCACTTCCCGATAATCAGGATGCCCTCGTCAAGGCCGTTGCTGCCGCGAATCCCCACACCATCGTCGTCATCGAGTCCGGCACGACCATCCTCATGCCTTGGGTGAGCGACGTGAAAGCCATTCTCGAGGCCTGGTATCCCGGCATCGGCGGCGGTCAGGCCATCGCTAACATTCTTTTCGGCGCCGTGAATCCTTCCGGTAAGCTGCCCATCACCTTCACGAAATCCGAAGCCGATCTCCCGCATCCGCAAATCCCCGGATGGGACCTCGCCATCAAAGCTGCTCAGGACCACAAGCCCGTTCCTCCCTTCGACGCCAATTACACTGAAGGCGCGCGCGTCGGCTACAAGTGGTTCGAGTCCGAGAAGAAGGATCCTCTCTTCTACTTCGGTTATGGCCTCTCGTACACCACTTTTGCTTATTCGAACTTGAAGGTGGACGACAAGCAGAAGCAGGTCAGCTTCACGGTGAAGAACACTGGCTCTCGCCCCGGCGCCGAAATCGCTCAGGTCTACGTCGAGATCCCCAAATCCGCTGGTGAATCCTTCAAGCGTCTCGCTGCCTGGGATCGCATTTCCCTCGCCGCGGGTGAATCGAAGACCGTCACACTGCCGCTCAACGCTCTATGCCTCTCGATCTTCGACCTACAGAAAAATGATTTCACCCAACTCCCCGGCGATTACAAGGTCCACGTCGGTTCCTCCGCCAAAGATCTGCATTTAGCTGCAACCCTGAAAATCACCGAATAATCGCAGCGAGGGGCACAGTTTCTCGATTCTGTGCCCCCCTTTTTTCATTTCTGCTGGATCACAAAATCAAGTTGTCTTTGATATGGTGGCCGGTCTTTAGACCGCCCAACATCTGTTGCGTGAACCACACGGAGATTATGGAATGCCGCCCCCTGCGGTAAGATTCCGGAGTCATGCCGTGCCGGGGCGATATCTCCAAACGGAGGGCGAACGTGAAAGCGTTATCTTGGATAATTTCTGTCGCGGCTTGCGCGGCGATCTTCTCGACCGCGCCGGTATCCGCTCAAAACGCCACATTGCCGAAAGGAGGGGAGGCTATGCCGTTTCATTGGCCCAATGGAAAGAGGGCTGCCGTCAGCCTCAGCTTCGATGACGCCCGGCTCAGCCAAGTGGATACCGGACTGGCCTTGTTCAAGAAAAACGGCGTGAAGGTCACGTTTTTTGTTCAGCCCAGCGGGGTCGAAAAACGCCTCGCAGGATGGAAGCAAGCCGTGACCGATGGACACGAAATCGCGAATCATTCCTTGACGCATCCCTGCACCGGCAATTACACGTTCTCGCGCAACAATGCTCTCGAGGAGTACGACCTCGCCAGAATGGCGCAGCAACTCGATGGCGCCAATCAGCAGATTTACAAACAACTTGGAGTCAACGCTCGCACTTTTGCCTACCCTTGCGGCCAGAAGTTTGTCGGTCGAGGTACATCCGTCAAGAGCTACGTCCCACTGGTTGCGGAACGCTTCGTTGCCGGGCGCGGCTACCTCGACGAGGCTGCCAACGATCCGCGTTTCTGCGATCTGGCTCAGACCATGGGCACGGCCTTCGATGAAATGGATTTCTCCCAAATGAAAAAGATTGTCGACGAGGCCGTGCAGGAAGGGCGTTGGGTCATCTTCGTCGGCCACGAAATCGGCGAGCGCGGCTATCAGACGACCGACACCAGGGCTCTTGAAGCTCTCTTCGATTATCTAAAGAATCCCAACACCGGCGTCTGGCTGGGCACCGTCGCGGAGATTGCCGGTTATATTCAGAACCAGCGCGAAACCGCCCATCCTCCGTTGGCAAGCAAGTGACTCAAGCAATTCCGCACGGACCGATTACGAGAGCACCGGTATCAAATCGCTGGTTTATCGTCGTGTGCAGCCGGAAGGAAAAAGTCAACACGCACTGCTAACTCGCAATCGCCACCGCACTGATCGCGCCGGCGTCCCAGCTCAACTTCATCTGTCGCGGTCCGGCAGACACTACCCGCATTCCTTCCCATGGACGCGACGCAAATCCGTATCTCGCCCTGATTACTCGCACGCGCTCCGAAATTTTCTTCCTGTATTCTTCCGGCGCGTAACCGTTCCCTGCGTACCACTGCTCATACTGCTTTGCCAGTTTCGGAAACTTCTCGCCAATGAACGGCAAGAACTGTTTTGCCGACGAGGGCATCAGGAACAGTACTCCCGAATAGAACCATTGCGCTCCGGCGTCCCGCGACGCCTCCGCCACCGCCTCCAGTTCCCCATCGTTGATCCCTGGCAGCAACGGCGACGCTGAAACGCCGACATTCAATCCTGCATCGCGCAACTGCCGTACCGCTGCCAGCCGCAAATCAGGCCGAGGCGCTCTCGGCTCCAGCACTCGCGCCAGCCGTGTTCGCAATGTCGTCACCGTGATATTCAGCGAGAGCGCCGACCTCGCTGCGATCCTCTGATACACGTCAATATCGCGCACGATCTGATTCGACTTCGTCACCACGGATAGGCTCAGCCCTTCCCGTTTCGCCAGCTCTTCCAGGCACGCCCGCGTCACGCCGTACTCTTTCTCCGCCGGCTGATACGGATCCGTCGCCGTCCCGATCGCAATATGTTCCGACTCGGTCCCGCCCGACGCCTTTGACTCGTACGAATATTTCTCCGCGATGTCTCGCGCCAAAAGCACGCTCGCTTCTTTCTTCACAAAAATCTTTCGCTCGAATTCCCCGCCGTCAATTTCCATGTACTCGTGTGTATATCGCGCGTAGCAATACTTGCAGCCAAACTCGCACCCGCGATACGGGTTGATCGTCCAGTCGAACGGAACGCGGTCGGACTCGCACCGGTTCAGAATCGACTTCACCGGCAGCACAAAATACTCCGGCTTCTCCCGCGAACTCCGTTTCGTCTCCGCGACCGCCGAATTCGCGGCGAGGCGTGCTATGCCCACCAGTGGCACACGGGGAGTCTGGAGTTGTGGCGGGGGGCAATCCGCCTGGGGGCCTTCCGGACTTCCCTTGCACCAGCCGTTTGCACCCCGGGCAGGGGCGACGGCCTCTGTTTGTGGGTCAGGGCTTTCAGGGCAAAAAGGTAGGAGTTGCACTGCGGGGCGTGTTGCGGGGCGGCGCCGGCTCTCACGAGTCGAAGCCGAAAGGGGAAGAACTGGGGACATAGCTCACCTCGAGCCCGGCGATTATTTCGCTTTTTCTTCGTCATGTCAAGCATTTTCTCTTTTTCTTCGCCTCCGCAGCGTTCGCACTCGGCGAGCCATTCAACCTCGCAAACCGATCACTCAAAGAACCGCACACCGTGCTACAGTCTCTCCGGCCTTTCATGCCTTTCCCCAACGGTCGCAAGGATATCTCCTCGGCGAAAGCACCGCGCCATCCCCCGCGCATCCCGTCCCGAAGAAAGTTATTCCTCCTCGTTCTCTCCACTCTCAGTTTTGTCGCTCGCGCGCATAGCCGGATGCCCGATGACGCCGACATGACCTACTCCGTGGGCACCTCGCGGATTGACGTCCACATTGACTCAGGTCCACTTCGCGTTTCCAACCAGGATCTGCTGACCTGGACCCACTGGGCCTCCGATTCGGTCGCCGCCTATTACGGTCGCTTCCCCGTTCCAAAGCTGGACTTGCAAATCGTTCCAACCGCCGGCCGCTCTGTGCGCGGAGGAAAAACCTTCGCTCAATCTACCGGCGGCTTGATTCGCATTCATGTCGGCGGCGAGGCCACCCTGCCTGACCTCTCCAACGACTGGATGCTTACTCACGAGATGATCCACCTGAGCTTTCCGTCCGTCGAAGAGAACCATCAATGGATCGAAGAGGGCCTTGCCACATACGTCGAACCAATCGCACGCGTCCGTGTCGGCCACTTGGACGCTCATAGAATCTGGTTTGAACTTGTGCGCGATCTCCATCAGGGGCTTCCAGAACCCGGCGATCAGGGACTCGACAATACCCACACCTGGGCTCGCACCTATTGGGGAGGCGCGCTTTTCTGTTTCTTGGCCGACATCGAAATTCACAAACGGACGAAAAATCGCAAAGGTCTCGAGGATGCGCTTCGTGGCATTCTCTATGCCGGCGGAGATATTCGCCAGGATTGGAAGCTCATCGACGCGTTGCGCCTTGGAGATGAGACCACCCGTGTTCCCGTTCTCGTCCCTCTTTATAACGCGATGAAAGATCAACCCTACGAAGTGAATCTTCCTGCTTTGTGGCGCGAACTTGGCGTCGAACGCGACGGCGATACGGTACGGTTTGTCCCTTCCGCACCGCTCGCAGAGATCCGCGACGCCATCACCTACGGCTCCGCACACACATCCACCTCCGCCGTTGACTCAAAATGATTGAGGCACCGGCCCTACAACCGGAAGTGCTAAGGCTAGGATCACCAGCGTTATAAGAGGGGTTGATTGACCTGGAAGGGACGTAGGAATACGATTGTCTCGTATTCGGCATGTCCCCGCGTCGTTATCACCTCGGTGTGCGACTAGTTGTTCCGCCATGAATCTAAAGCCCATCGGATGTCTGGCAACACTCTTCCTGATCGCTGGTAGGGCCGAGGGGAACGAGCAGCCAGGCGCCTGTGTCGTCTATTTCTCAGTCCTCGAAAATGACGAGGTTTCTGGCCACCCCTCTCTACTGCTGAAGATGAATGAACCGCAACGCGGTTGGTATGAGAAGTATGGCAGCCAGGACAAGTATGCGGGGATTTGCTACGTCGAGAGTGGAGCCCGCGCCCCAGCCGATGAGCCGCTCTACGCCATCGTGTGGGGCGAGCACTTGGTGAATGAACCGTACGCCTTCAGTAATGAAGCAGCTGCGCAAATCAACAGAGATGAGAACGCTGCCATCGCCGATCCGAATGCCCACACCAACGCCGTTCCGGACAACGCTCAAACGAGCGTGCGTGTCGGTCAGTCGAACTCTGGGGCGAAAAAGGACTACGGCGCGGATGGGTGGTTAGCGGTTTGGAACCCACCAACCAGCGAGAGCAAAGGCGGTTTTCTACCCATCACTCCCCTTCGTAATCACAGCCGTACCGATTTGGCCTTAGCGTCCACATCGCTGCTTGAAGACGGAATGGAACAGATTTGCCAAAGAGAGAAGGCGAGACTGGCCGCCAAAAAAAAGGGCTGGGCGGTGCTTACCATCAGGCCGACAAATAACCCACAATTGCCGCCAAACCGAACTCCCTCAACCACACCCCAGAGTTCGCTCGACGCGGCCCAGCCGCCAGCCTCATCGGCAACCCAGATGGCCGCACTCGATCCCCCTCCTGCCCAATTATCTGGAGTCACCGCGGTAAGCGTGAGCTCCACCCTGCCTGGAGCCGACATTTTCATCGATGGCGATTTCGTCGGTAACACGCCCTCAACCATAAATGTCGCGGTTGGAAGACACGTCATCACCGTCAAGAAAACTGACTTTCAAGATTGGGTCCGTATCGTCAATTTTTCTGGTGGTGCCATCACCCTGAATGCCGAGTTGGCCGTGGAACCCGGTGAAATGAGCTCAGTAGATCCGCCGGCGAAACCCGACAGTCTAAACGAATCGGCTACGACCCCAGTATCAGCACCAAAACCTGTCGGCTGGATCGGAGTCTCTACCAAGAACGATGGCGAAGGAGCGTTGGTGCTCAACGTGACCGCGCACGGGCCGGCAGCGCGAGCGGGAATACACGTGGGAGACGTCATCCTGGAGCTCGATGGGCGACAACTCAAAGGCAAAGAACTGCAAACCGTAGTCGCCACCCTGAAGCCGGGCACCCGAGTTCCAATCCGGTTCGCCAGCGGTTCCTCGACTCACGAGGTCTGGATAACCGTGACCTCTCATGAATAAAAAACCTCTATCCTCCCGGCAGCACACCGCACTCCACCGCCGTTGAAATTGAGGGCGTCTCCCTGCCAGCATCTCCCACTCTGACTACTTGGGCTCCATTCTTTGACGACACTGCTCTGTTCGCGCGCAGGTTCGACCGGCAAGCCCTTGCGCCTTCCCTTCCCCCTCTGTTCTAATCCCATTGCTGCATTCGGGGACGTTCCTTCCGCCTGAGCTTTCTGGGGCTATGATTCAGAGGACGGTGCGCGTGCGCGCAATACCAATTCTCCTGCCGGCCATTTCCCTGCTCTTCACCGCTGTGCCCCTCTCCGCACAGACCAAACCATCGGCTGCACCGCCGTCGGCGCAAAAGCCTGCCGCCAAATCTCCCGCCAGCCAGCCGCAACCGGCGGACGCTGTTCCCTCACCCGTATCGAAGCACTATCCGATTCTCATCATCGCGCATGGCAACGAGCCGTCCTGGGGTTTACGTCTCGGTATGAAGGGGCCTGAACGTCTCGACCGCCTGGGCTATCCGCCGATCGTTCTCGAGCCCGGTGATGTCACGAACGACGAGCCGACGCGCGTGTGGACGTATCACGCACTCGACAGCACGACAGGCGCGGGGGTGGCGGTCAAGCTCACCCGGGAGGCCTGTTCCGACGGCATGTCCGACACGAAGTACACCTTCAGCGTCCAGGTCGAGCACGCGCAGATCGGCAGCCTGAAGGGGTGCGGCCAAAGCGCTCCCGACAAGTTCCCGGAGTTCCGCAAGAAGAATACCCCGCTGGACATGCCCGACGACCAAGCCGCCGCGGACAAGGACAAGGATAAGGATAAAGACAAGAAGAACTCCGTACTCGACCCCATCACCAAGTTTCAACCGCCAACGGCGATTGCGTATCTTGACGCGACCGGCAAGGTGGTCTTCGCGCGCGGCGAAGTCCGCAAGACCGTTGCGGCAAGTGGAACCGAGCTCGCGGTCTCTCACGACGGCAAGAAACTCTTGTACACGCGGTCCGACTCCAGGAGCGGCCCCGAGCGGTCTATCGTGCTCTATGATTTCGACACCGGGCACGCGAAGGATGTAGCGGGCAATACGGCGCGGCAAGCGTTCTGGTCGCCTGACGATTCGCACATCGCCTACCTGAAGTACGACGGCAAGGATTGGCAGATCTTCACGGCGCCGGCCGGCAAGCCCGAAACCGCCGCGGCTCTCGTGACGCAGAACTTCGACTCGCTGCACGGCTGGATCTCGCCGACAACTCTGCTCGCATCCGACATGCAGAATCTCTACCTGGTGAGCAGTGACAAGCCACCGCAAGCGATCCCGCTGAAGGAGATCTACGGCGACAAGTTGCAGATCATGTCCAGCGACACGATTCGCGTCTGCCCGATCAACTCCGATCTGCTGCTGGTCTCCGCGTACTACTTGAACGCGCCCGCTGGCGCTCCCACTGATTCCATGGGCCTCAACGAAACGTTCTTCCTATATGAGCTGAAGGCCAAGCGGCGGACGATTCTCGGTCCGGCGGACGCATTCGCGCGAGACGCGGAATGGTCGCGCGATGCGTTGCAGATCTTCTTCAGCAAAGGCGCGGCAGGAAAAGGTCCGCAGGTGACGGATCGCATCTTCTGGGATGGAACGGGAGAGAAACGATATTCGGCGGGACACGCGCTGGTGGTCGGGAAATAGCGCGAAATTCCAGAAAAATTCCGAGCGCGAAAAAGTGCGGGGAAAAAGAAAAAGGGCCGCGACACTTGGCCGCGGCCCATATCTCAAAATTGTGCTCTTTGATTAAGCCTGAGTACGATCTACCAGAATCTGTTCAACTGAGTAATTTGAGTCTAGCAAGCGGCACGCCCGTGAGAGCGGCAACTTGCTTGGAAACCATCCTCCGCACACCATAGCGGAGTAGATTTCTCTGTATTTAGAAAGGAGGTGATCCAGCCGCAGGTTCTCCTACGGCTACCTTGTTACGACTTCACCCCAATCATGAGTCATACCTTGGGCGCCTGCCTCCTTGCGGTTAGCGTGGCGACTTCTAGTACAGCTCACTTTCGTGATGTGACGGGCGGTGTGTACAAGGCCCGGGAACGTATTCACGGCGTCGATCTGATACGCCATTACTAGCGATTCCGGCTTCATGCAGTCGAGTTGCAG
>Ga0335069_10005395_pt1 | contig 18811 bp, 11 predicted proteins | sample Lox_Sample_11_FD_206714 | JGI IMG/M metagenome (GOLD analysis project Ga0335069, IMG submission 206714) | Soil microbial communities from Loxahatchee National Wildlife Refuge, Florida, United States - Lox_Sample_1.1 | ecosystem: Environmental > Terrestrial > Soil > Wetlands | place: USA... | reverse complement strand
GCGCTTGCTGCCCTTGCCGTACTTCTCCGCCAGCGCCTCGAACCAGGCCACGGCGTATTCGGTCAGCTTCCGCAGGTTGGCCTTCGTTTCCTTGATGCCCTCCTCGATCTTCGCGATCGCCTCGTCGGCCTGGAACCGGTTGTAGGCGGAGATGCGCTTGATCCGGATCTCGGTCAGCCGGACGATGTCATCGTCGGTCACCGCCCGGCGCAGCTTCTTCAGATGCGGCTTGAGGCCGGCGCGAATCTCCTCGAGCACGCTTTCCCAGGTCTTGGATTTCTCAATGTTCCGGTAGATCCGCTCCTCGATGAAGATTCGCTCGAGCGAGTCCCAGTGCCACTGCTGCTCGAGCTCGCCGAGCTTGATCTCCAGCTCGCGCCGCAGGAGCTCCCTCGTGGCCTCGGCGCTGCGCTTGAGGATGTCGCGCACGCCGAGGAACTCGGGCTTTTCGTGGCCGGACTTCGGGTCGGTGACGATCACGCACGCGGCCGGGGAGAGCTGGACCTGGCAGCTCGTGAACACGTAGAGCTGCTGGATCACCTTGTCGGGCTCGGAGCCCTGGGGCAGATGGACGAGGATCTCGACCTTGTCGGCCGTGTTGTCGTCGACATGCTTGACCTTGATCTTGCCCTTGGCGTTGGCGGCGAGGATCGATTCGATCAGCGTCTCGGTGGTCACGCCGTACGGCAGCTCGGTGATGGCCAGGAGGTATTTCGAGCGCTCCTCGATCTTGGCACGGACCTTCACCTTGCCGCCGCGCTCGCCGTCGTTGTATTCCGAGAAATCGGCGGTGCCGCCGGTCGGGAAGTCGGGCAGGATGCGGAAGGTTTTTCCCTGGAGGTGGTTGATGGCGGCGCGGCACAGGTCGTTGAAATTGTGCGGCAGGATCTTGGTCGCGAGACCGACCGCGATGCCGTCGGCGCCCTCGAGCAACGCGATGGGGAACTTGGCGGGCAGCGTAACCGGCTCCTTCGTCCTCCCGTCGTAGCTGAGCTGCCAGGTGGTCGTCTTCGGGTTGAACAGCACCTCGCGCGCGAACGGCGTCAGCCGGGCCTCGATGTAGCGCGGCGCCGCGGCCTCGTCGCCGGTGAGGATGTTGCCGAAGTTGCCCTGCGGCTCGATCAGCCAGCCGCGCTGCGCGATGCCGACGAGCGCCGCGCCGATGGAGGCGTCGCCGTGGGGATGCAGCTTCATCGTCGCGCCGACGACATTCGCGACCTTGTGGAAGCGTCCGTCGTCCATTTCCCACAGCGTGTGGAGCACGCGTCGCTGGACGGGCTTCAGTCCGTCGTCGAGATGCGGGACGGCGCGGTCGAGGATGACGTAGCTGGCGTAGTCGAGGAACCAGTTGCGATAGCTCCGGGCCAGCGGAGCCGGGTCATCCTGCACCTTCTCGCCCTTCTTGCGCTTGGGGGGAGGCGGGGCGACGGGTGGAGTGGCCGCTGGCGGAGGGTTGACCGCCGCGGGTTCGGTCCTGGCGGGCGCCGCCGGTTGCGGAGACTTGCCGCTCGGGCCTCCGGTTTTTTGGCCAGCCGCGGGAGTCTCCGCGGCCTCAAACTGCAGCTCGGTTTGGGCGGACTTCTTGGACGATTTCTTCTTGGCCATCTCGCGGGGTGAGAGTGAAGGTGAAAGTGAGAGTGAAAGGGGCGGTTAAAGTGACGAGTGGCAGCGGACCGGTGACAAGGCGGAAAGTCGGCGACGGTGCATCGGTCGATGGCCAGGCGCACGCGCGGACGTTCGTGGGTAGCCGCAGGGTAGGGTGGGCCGCGACGGTGCGTCAAGCGGCGGCGCTCGTGCGGCGCCGCGCTATGCTCCGGCGGAATCTCGCGCTCCATCGTGTTATTGCCATGGCGGACCTACAACGTACGCTCAATCCGCGCGTTTCCTTGAACGCGCTGCCAAAACTCCCGCTCCTCATGCATCGATCCGTCCGTTTGCGACTCGGCGTTTTCCTGGCTGCCGCGATCTGGGCCGCCACCGGACTGTGGGCTGACCCGGCGGTCGGCGGCGTCGTCGCCCCCGCTTCCCTCGCGCCGGACCCACTGCTGGCCGAAGCGCGGACCGCCGCCGAGAAGGCCCTGGCCCGGCCGGATCTTCTTGCTTACCGCGGCTGGATCAAATTCCTGCGGTACGAGGCCGAAACGGCGGTGGCGAGGACCGCCAAGGTCGCGCCGGCGGCGGCCGAAAAGGTGCAGCGGCTGGCGGACTGGGTGGCGCGCATCTCGGCCGACCCGAAGATTCTGGCCACGCTGACCGGGCCGCAGGAATGGGCCTACGAGTCGCCGGTCGACGATTCGGGCCAGCCGTTCAAGATCGTGATTCCTTCCGACTACGACCCCGCTCATCCCGCGGCGCTCTCCGTGTACATGCACGGGTACAGCGGCAATCACCTGGAGCACTCGGTGGGCTGGACGTCCAAGCCGGGCGTGTTCCTGGTCTCGGTGCTCGGCCGCTCGCGCGGCGGCGGCTACCGCGCGTTGTCCGAGGCCGACGTCCTGCAGGTGATCGATTACGTCCAGGCGCACTGGTCGATCGACCCCAACCGCATCAGCCTCAACGGTGGCAGCATGGGTGGCGGCGGCACCTACCGGCTCGGCTCGCGGTACCCGCAGCGCTTCTCCTCGGGCCGGCCGAGCTGCGGCTATGCCAGCCTGATCCCCGTCGGCAATCTCCTCACGCTGCCGCTCTATGCCACCCACAGTGCGGACGACTGGACGGTCTCCATCCTCCACGAGCGCGGGCCGCTGGCCCGGCTGCGCGAGCTCGGCGGCAAGGTGATCTTCGACGAAACCAACGGTTACGGACATGCCGTGTGGAATTACAAGGAGGGCAACGAACGCGGGGCCGCGTGGGAAAAGCTCCAGGTGCGGCCCGACTCGCGCACCGTCCGGCGGATCGACTACACCGCGACCGACGGCGCCGCCGTGCGCGGCTGGTGGGGCGAGGTGGCGGAGTGGGGCGCCGCGGCGCGGCCGGCGCGCTTCGTCCTGGTAGCTGACACCGCCAACCTGCTGCATGCCGAACTCACCAACATCAACCGGCTCCGGCTCCGCCTGGCGGAATCGCCCTTCGATCCGGCGCAGGCGCTGCAGGTGTCGGTGAACGGCGCCGTGCCGGTTACGCTGCCCGCGCCACTGCCGGCCGAGATCGTTCTCGCGCGATCGGGCTCGGCCTGGACCTTCGACGCCACCGACGCCGCGCCGTCCTGGCGGCGGCATACCCCGGGCGGGGCGAATCTCCTCTACGACGGGGAGCCGCTCCTGATCGTCTACGGGACACACGGGACCGAAGCCGAAGTGAGCGCGATGCGCGCGGCCGCGGAGGCGGCGAGCAAGAGCCCGAGCGCGGCGTGGGTCGACGACTCCGGCGACGCCGGCGCCGACGGCGTCCCGCACAGCCAAAACCTGTACGGCCGGCTCCCGACGAAATCCGACACCGCCGTGACCGACGCCGACCTCGTCCGCTGTCACCTCGTGCTCATTGGTACCGCGGCGCAGAACTCGATCGTGGCCCGGCTCGCGCCCAAGCTGCCAGTGCGCCTCGAAAACGGCGCCGCCACCTGCAGCGACGGCGTCAGTTTCCCTGGATCGCACCTCGCGCTTGGACTGGTGCACTACAATCCGCTCGCGGCCGACCGGCTGATTTTCTGGGTCGCCTCACAGGACCCCGCAGCCTACGCCGCCAACTCGGCGGTGGCCGCCGTGATGAACGGCGGTCCGGGTTACCGCGGGAGCGTCACGGGCATCGATTTGGTGGTGCTGGATTGCGCGGCGCAGACGCTGCCGATCACGCGGAGTTTCGACAGCGCCTGGAATTGGCTGGCCGGACGCGAGACGTCCCCGCTGCTGCCGACGTCGATCCGGACCGGCGGGGAGGTGGCGGACGCGGTGGGGCGGGCAATCCGCGCCGCCACGGGTGCGGATTTCGCCATCACGGACAATTTCGGGCCGGCGGACAAGTCAGCGGTCATGGCGGAGTGGACGCGGGTGTGCGACCTCAGCGCCCTTTACTACCACACGCCGATCGGCGTTTTCGACCTGACCGGCGCCGAGCTGCAGTCAGCGGCCCAGCGGCTCGCGACGGCCAAGGGCTCGCCGCTGGCAATCTCTCCGGCGCCCGGCGGGGCCAAGCTCGTCGCCGACCACCATTACCGGGTGGCCATCCCGGCGGATTTTTCGCTCTGGAATTTTGGCAGCGACGTGCAGCTGGCGCCGGCGAGCTACCGGCTTTCCGGCCAGTTTGTCGACGATGCGTTGGAGCGGTTCCTCGCCAAGGACTGAGGCGGGCCAGTCGCCGTTGCCGGCAGTCTATCAGCCGACGAATCCAGATGCGACCGGATCGGCGGAGGCCGAAACGCAGTTGGTGATGTGGGCGGGGTGCCCACGCTCCGCGAAAAATGCGAATGAGCAGGGCAAGGGTTCCCTGTGCGCCAAGGCCGCAGGCACACAGGCGGCTTCAGTGGTGGTCGCTGGGCCCACGATTGCCGCACCAGGGTCGCTCTAATTCTGAAAAATCCGTGAAGGTGCGCCGAGCGAGGGGCCGCCGCAGTCACGGTTTTCACACGATTTTCCCAGCTAGATGAAAGACCTGTAAGGATGAAGCCCGGGTCCGGCTGAGGTGCCGAAGTTGGTGTCAGTACCGCCAATCATCTGCACCTCGACATGCCTGCTTCTACGGCCCGTTTCACGCAATTCCTTCTCATTGGGTTGTTGTTTGCGCTCCAAGCGACGCTTGGGCGCGGATCATCGGCCACGGCCACGGTAGGTCAGACCGTAACGATGTCGCTGAATGTTTCATCGGGCACGCCGCCGTTTACCTATCAATGGTACAAGGACGGCACTGCGTTGGCTGGCGCCACGGCGGATTCCTTGGTCATTTCCAATGTGCAGATCGCGGCCGGCGGCGTTTATTCGGCGGTGGTTGCAAATAGCGCGGGATCGGCGACCTCGGACAATGCTACGCTAACGGTGAATTCGCCACTGGTTCCTCCGGCGTTCACCACCCAGCCCGCCAGCCAGACGGTGACAGCGGGCGGAGCCGTGACCTTCTCGGTCGCAGCGTCCGGCACGCCGGCGCCGACCTATCAATGGTATTTCAATGGCTCGGCGATCGCGGGAGCCACCGGCGCCAGCTACACGCTCCCCGGAGCGCAGCCGGCGAACGCCGGCACCTACACCGTGGTGGCGACAAACCCGGCCGGTGCGGTCACGAGCACCGCGGCGACCCTGGCGGTCAACTTCGCCCCATTCATCACCGCGCAGCCGGCCGGGAAGACGGTGGCGCTGGGCGCGGCGGTGACGTTCAGCGTGGCCGCCAGCGGCTCCCCGGCGCCGAGTTACCAATGGCAGTTCAACGGCTCGAGCATCGCGGGTGCCACGGCCGCATCCTACACGATATCCAGCGTGAAGGCCGCGAACGCTGGAACCTACACGGTGGTTGTCGCGAATGCCGTTGGCTCGGTGACGAGCAGCGCCGCCGCGCTGGCGATCAACGGAGCGCCGGTGATCACCGCCCAACCGGCCACCCAGACGGTCGTGTCCGGGCATGCGGTCACCTTCGCGGTCGTGGCCTCGGGCACACCGGTCCCGACTTATCAGTGGCGCCGGAATGGCGTGAACCTCGGCCGGGCGACCGGCGCCACCTACACCATCTCCAGGGTCACGGCGGGCAATGCGGGCACTTACACGGTGGTGGTGTCGAATTCCGCCGGCACGGTCACCAGCGCCGGTGCGGTGCTGACGGTCCGGTCGGCGCCGTATCCCCTCGTCACCCGCACCGACTTCAATGGCGACGGCAAGTCCGACATCCTCTGGCAGAACACCGCGACGGGCGATTGCGGCCTCTGGCTGATGTCCAGCACCGCGATTTCGGGCGTGGAGGATCTGGGTACGATGTCCGCCGACTGGCAGATCTGCGGCTCCGGGGATTTCAACGGCGACGGCCAGTCCGACATCCTCTGGCAGAACAACTCCACCGGCGACCGCTGCGTCTGGCTGATGTCCGGGGCCGTTCCCGGCAGCGTGGTCGACCTCGGCCCGGTCTCGACCGACTGGCAGATCTGCGGTTCCGGGGATTTCAACGGCGACGGCCAGTCGGACATCCTCTGGCAGAACAAGGTGACGGGCGATTGCTGCCTCTGGCTGATGTCCGGCACCGCGCTGGCAAGTGTGGTGGATTTGGGGACCGTCTCGACCGACTGGCAGATCTGCGGGGCGGGCGATTTCAATGGCGACGGGCAGTCCGACATCCTGCTGCAGAACAAAACAACCCGCCAGTGCAGCGTGTGGCTGATGGCGGGCACCACGGTCGGCAGCATCGTGTCGCCCGGCACCCCGGCCGCGGGTTGGGTGGTGGTCGGTGCCGGCGACTTCAATGCGGATGGGCAGTCCGACATCCTGCTGCAGAACCCGTCGACGGGCGCGGGAATTGTCTGGCTGATGTCCGGCACCAAGGTCTCAAGCACCGCGTCGCTCGGCACACTGCCGGCGGGGGTGGTGATGAGGAACTAGAGCCGGCCGGGCCGGAACGTCCAGGCATCAGGGATCAAGGGGCAAGAGTTGACGCCTGCGGTCGCGCTGCCGGCGGCCGGGCCATGCGATTTGAGCCTTGGCCCCTGGTCCTGATGGCCCTCAGGCGCCGACGAGGTCCTTTTCCACGCGCAGGTTGTCGATGATAAAGTCCTGCCGCTCGGGTGAGTTCTTGCCCATGAAAAACGCCAGGAGTTCGTCGCTGCTGCCCAGGTGATGCAGGTTCACCGGCTCGAGGCGGATGTTTTCGCCGATGAAGCCCTTGAACTCGCCGGCGGAGATTTCGCCGAGGCCCTTGAAGCGGGTGATCTCGTGCCCGGCACCGAGTTCGGCCACGGCGGCCTGCTTCTCGGCCTCGGTGTAGCAATAGCGGGTGTGCTTCTTGTTGCGCACCCGGAAGAGCGGCGTGTCGAGGATGTAGAGGTGGCCGTTGCGGATGACGTCGGGGAAGAACTGCAGGAAGAACGAGATCAGGAGCAGCCGGATGTGCATGCCGTCGACGTCGGCGTCGGTCGCGATGACGATCCGGTTGTAGCGCAGGCCGTCGAGCCCCTCCTCGATGTTGAGGGCCGACTGCAGCAGGTGGAATTCCTCGTTCTCGTAGATGACCTTCTTCGACAGCCCGTAGGTGTTGAGCGGCTTGCCCTTGAGGGCGAACACGGCCTGGGTCTGCACGTCCCGGGTGGCGGTGAGCGAGCCGGCGGCGGAGTCGCCCTCGACGATGAACAGCGTGCTCTCCTCGGCCCGCTCGTTGCGGTCGCCGAGGTGCAGCCGGCAGTCGCGGAGCTTGCGGTTGTGCAGCGAGGCCTTCTTCGCCCGCTCGCGCGCCAGGCTGCGGATGCCGGCCAGCTCCTTCCGCTCGCGCTCGTTTTCCTCGATCTTGTTCCGGATGACCTCGGCGGTCTCGCGATTCTTGTGCAGCCAGGTGTCAAGCGACTGCTGGAGGAACTTGCCGACGAACTCGCGGATGCTCGGGCCCTTCGGACCGACGTCGTTGGAGCCGAGCTTGGTCTTGGTCTGCGACTCGAAGACCGGCTCCTGCACGCGGATCGAGATGGCGGCGTCGATCGACTGCCGGACGTCCGCGGCGTCGTAATCCTTCTTGAAGTGGTTCCGCACCGTCTCCACCAGCGCCTCGCGGAAGGCCGAGAGGTGGGTGCCGCCCATGGTGGTGTGCTGGCCGTTGACGAACGACCAGTATTCCTCGCCGTAGTGCGCGCCGTGGGTGAAGGCCACCTCGATGTCCTCGCCCTCGAGGTGGACGATGGGGTAGAGCGGTTCGCCGCTGAGTTCCTTGCCCAGCAGGTCCCGCAGGCCGTTCTCCGAGCGGAACGGCTTGCCGTTCAGCGTCAGGGTGAGGCCGCGGTTGAGGAACGCATAGTTCCACAGCATGTCCTCGATGAACTCCGGGCGGAAGCGAAAGCCGGCGCCGAAGAGTGCGGCGTCGGGCGTGAATTCGATCAGCGTGCCATTGCGCTCGGTCGTCTTGGCGATCCGATGGTCCTTCTTCAGCCGGCCCTGGGCGAACTCGACCACCTTGGTCTCACCCTCGCGGAAGGACTGCGCGCGGTAGCTGACGGAGAGGGCGTTGACCGCCTTCTGGCCGACGCCGTTCAGGCCGACGGCTTTCTGGAAGGTCTCGCTGTCGTACTTGGCGCCGGTGTTGATGATCGACACGCAGTCGAGCACCTTGCCGAGCGGGATGCCGCGGCCGTAGTCGCGCACGCGGAGGGTGCGCTCCTCGAGTTCGATCTCGATCTTGCGGCCGGCGCCCATGGCGAACTCGTCGATCGAGTTGTCGATCGTCTCCTTGAGCAGGACGTAGATGCCGTCCTCCGCGTGGCTGCCGTCGCCGAGGCGCCCGATGTACATGCCGGGGCGGAGGCGGATGTGTTCCGTGGACGACAGCGTCTTGATGCTGGCTTCGGTGTAGTTGGAGGCCATGGCGTGGACGGGAAAAACAGAGGCGGCGTCGCGCCGGGTGACAAGCGCAATTACCGACGGGGCCGCCCGCCGTGCGTTTTGGCCTGACTTGCCCGGGCGGGCCGGCACGATGAACTCATGCATGCCGGTCCGATTTATCGCCGGATTTTAGCCGGCCTTGGATTGCTGGCCTTCGGGGCCGCGGGTGCCGAAACCCTCGAGGAGCTGGCCGGTCAGCCGGGCCGCTGGCCCTCCGAGGTGATCCTGTCCGGAGCGGTCCGGGCCACGGTCATCAGTGAGGGGAAACCGGCCGGCATGATGCTGCTCGGGGCCGGAAGCCGGCTGGCGGTTTCCGCCCTCTCGGCCGAGGGGGTGACGGGCAAGGTTGGTTCCACCCTGGTGCGGGTGCCGGCGGAAAAGACCGATCTCTGGTCGCGCGTCGCCGCCGTTGCGCCGCCGCCGGCGGCGGTGGCGGCCAAGCCGGAACCGGCGGCGGCGCCTCGGACCAAGGGTCCGGGGACGCCGGCGGAGATCTCGACCATGCAGCGACTCCTGCTCGGGCACCTGGTGTCGCTGCAGGATGGCCGGCTGCAGCCGTTCGACATGCGCGGGCTTTCCGGCGTCAAATTTTTCGGCATCATGTTCTCGGCCGGATGGTGCGGGCCCTGCCGGCAGTTTGCGCCGGAGCTCCTCGACGCCTACCGGAAGATCCGTGAGGTTTATCCGGAATTTCAACTGATCCTGGTCAGCCGGGACCGTTCGCCCGATGCGATGCGGGATTACATGCGCGACGAGGGCATGCCGTGGCCGGCGCTGCGTTACGGCGCCAGCGCGGGCCTGCCGGAGATCGAAAGGCTGGCCGGGCCCGGCATTCCGGACCTGGTCCTGGTCGACGCCGAGGGCCGGGTGCTTGCCGACAGTTTTCGGGGCGGCGAGTACCTGGGGCCGGACAGCGTGCTCGACGCCACCTGGCGCGCGTTGCGCCAGAATCGGCTCGCGGCGCGCTGAGCGGTGTGATGGGCCAACCCGGCCCGCGCTGTGCCGCCCGCGGCCATCTCGCGCGTTGACGGCCGGGGTCCGCCCCGCCGAAGCTCGCGGCATGAAAGTGACCTTTTACCTCGAGGTGCTGTCGTCATGGTGCTACTGGGCGCAGCCGGCGTGGGAGGAGCTGCAGGCCCGCTACGCCGGGCGCGGTGTGGCATTCGACTGGAAGATCGCGCTCATGCGGCCGGAGGACTTTCCCGTGTCGCGCAGCCAGTGCGACTGGTTCTACCGGCGCAGCGGCGGCACCGTCATGCACTCGCCGTTCATGCTCGACTCCGGCTGGTTCGAGGCCGCGCGCCGCGGGGTCTACGATGCCCCGAACCTGGTGGCGGAAGCGGGGCGGGACTTTGGCGTGACGGATGACCGCATCCGCTGCGCCCTGGCGCACGCAGCCCTGCGCGAGGGCCGGAAGATCGGCGACCTCGCCCTGTCCGTGAAGATCGCGGCGGCCGCCGCCGGACTGCCGGCGAAGCGGCTGCGCGCCGTCGCCGAGTCGAAGGCCGTGCGAGCGCGGGTCGATGCGAGCACCGCGGAATTCCACGCCCACCAGATCAACCAGCGGCCGGCATTCGTGCTGACGGACGAGATCGGGGACAAGGCAGTGTTCTCCGGACTCGTGCGAAGCGCGCCGCTGGCTGCGGCGATCGACGCGATGCAGGCGGACGCGGCGGCCTACGCCGCCCACCGCGCGCATCATGGCCCGGTGCCGCCACACTGAGCCGGAGATCACGCCTGCCAACCCATGCGCAGGGTTGGCCAATCGGTGCGGAGGAGCGCGCCGCAGAATGCGCTAGGATGTCGGCAGAGCGATGAACTGCCGCCGTGCCCACATGCCACTCGAGCTGCCAATCCGGGTTTCGATCCGGGTGGTGCCGGGAACCATGACGACCGGCGTTGGTAAGTCACTTTGACGGGAGGCTGGTCCGACACCAACCAGCGACAAGGCGGGCGCGTGGGCCCGCCTTGTTCGTTTAAGGGATTAAATCGCGTGAGCGTACGGCCTCCTGTCTTGGTGTCGGCGACAGTGCGACTCGGGAGGAGAATGGAGCGGCGTCGCTTGACCACGCCCATCTGTCGCGCCAGGGCGACGGGCCGCGCGGCACCTCAACCGGCGCCATCGTCCGGGTACCGGACCGAACCCCGCGGCAATGGCAGCGATCGAGAAAAAGCCGTGGCCGTCTCCGCCACCTGCGAAGTCGAACCGGGCATGGGGGGCCGCACCCCGCGAGAGAGGCGAAAAGGCGAGGTGAGGGTGCCCGCCCACACCGTCTGCACTGCAATCTCACAGGCGGTTGAAAATCCCGGTAAACCGCTCTCGCGTCCGAAATTTCCCGGCGGCGTTCGCTTGAGGCAATAACCCACCCGCGGCGGAACGCGCGGTTCCGCCGGGTCACCCGGCTCCGGCTCAGACCGCCACGCGGCGGTAGCGCTCCGGCGGAATCTTGAAGCGGTGACCGGAGTCGAGGTCGGTGAAGATGTGCCACGGGCCGTGTTCGGCATTGTGGACATACACCTCGATCACCTGTCCCTTCTCGTAGCTGTACTCCTCCATGGCGAACTCGTGATCGCTGTGCTCGATCGCCTCGCCAAGTTCTCCGCTGTGCGGTTCGGTGATTTCAATCTTCCAGGTCATGGACAAGGGGCGGTTGGGGAACGTGCGGCCCGGAGTGCTGGTGCCACCGGTCACCGCCGAAGCGGTGACCAACGGGCATCCTGGACGCAAAAAAACGATCGCCGAGCCCGGGTCGCGGGTCAAGTCCGCGCCGCGAAAAATCGCCCGGCTTCGACCTGCCGGACTACTGGCCGAGTGCTTGGATCCAGTGGTCGACCATCATCCGCGCGGCATAGCTGTCGGCGCCGTCCTCGGCCAGCAGCTTGCCGTCCGGACCGTAGACCTTGAAATGAGGAATGGACTCGAGCTGGAACTCACGCGCGACCGGGGACTTCCAGTCGATCCCGCGCACGTTGGGCCGGTTGATGTCAACCCGCACGACGGCCAGGTCGGCCCGCTTGGCGTGGAGCTGGGCCAGCGGCTGGGTGTAGCCGCGGCACGGTCCGCAGTAGTCGCTGGAGAAGTCGAAGATGGTCGTCTTGCCGGTCACGAGGTAATCGGCGAGGCTGATCTCGGCGCCCTGGGAAACCTGGGCCGGCTCAGGACCCTTGGAATGATTGCCGGCGGCGAGCAGCGCGGCGGATGCGGAAACAAAGGCACACAGGGAGGCGAGGAGTCGGAGCTTCATGGGAGTGCGGACCAATCTTGGGAGAAATCGCGGAAAATCAAGCGGCGGCGACAGGACCGGCAGGCGCGGCGCGGGCGGCGTCGCGCCGGAATGTCCGGTAGGCGAGGAACATGGCCAGCGTGTTGAGCAGCGCGCTTTCGAAGAATGCGATCCCCGGCAGCGGCGTCGCCCGGGCCGGCGCGATGGCCCACGCGAAGGTGTGGGAGGCGATGAATGGCCCGGGGATGCCGGCCAGGCTCGCCAGGCCGGCGTACACGCCCTGCACCGCGCCTTGCTCGTCGGGCGGCACGTGCTTCGTGATGTAGGATTGCAGCGCGGGTCCGGAGATCCCGGCCAGCGCGCCGACGCACACCACCGCGTAGATCATCCACCCCTGCGACGCCAGCCCGTAGCCGAGCATCGCGGTGATCGAGATGCAGAAGCCCACGATCACCGCGCGAGTGTCGCCCAGCTTGGGCACGATCCGCTTGATCAGCGTCGCCTGCACGACGCCGGTGGCGACCCCGACGAACATCAGCGACAGCCCGACCTGCATCGGACCCCAGTTGTAGCGCTGCTGCGTGTAGAGCGCCCAGGTCGACTGCAGCATCGTCTGCCCGAGCATCATGATGAAATAACATTCGGCCAGCCCGAGCACGCTGGGCAGCCGCTTCAGGGCGAGCAGCGCGCCGACGGGATTCGCGCGCAGCCAGGAAAAGGCCCGCCGGTTCTCGGGCTTCAGCGACTCCGGCAGCGCGAAGTAGCCGTACAGCCAGTTGGCGGTGGAGCAGGCGCCGGCGACGAAGAAGGGCAGGCGGACGTCATATTGGCCGAGCACGCCGCCGATCACCGGCCCGACGATGAACCCGATGCCAAAAGCCGCGCCGATCAGCCCGTAGGCCTGCGCCCGTTTCTCCGGCGGCGTCACGTCCGCAATGTAGGCGTTGGCGGTCGACAGCACCCCCGCCGTCAGCCCGGCGATCGTGCGCGCGACGAAGAACCACGCCAGCGTTGGGGCGTTCGCCATGATGAAGTAGTCGATCGCGGAGCCCGCCGTGGCGACGAGGATGATCCGGCGGCGGCCGAAGCGGTCGGACAGTGCGCCGAGAATCGGCGAGCCCACGAACTGCATCAGCGCGTAGATGCTGACCAGCCAGCCGTAGGTGCTGGAGCCCGAGGCGATGCTGCCGCCCTGGAAGCGCACGATCAGGTTCGGCAGCACCGGCACGAGCAACCCGAAGCCGACGATCGCCAGCACCAGCGTGACGAAGATAAACCCAACTCCGGGCTGGCGTGGCGTGGGTGCAGTCATGGCCGGGGAGCATTCACAAGCGCCGCCTGAATGCCAGTCTGGTTTGACGAACGGCCCCGCCGTTTCAACCGCGGCCGTGCCCCTCGCCGCCGGGCGCCGCGCCCGCGGAATTCAGCGACTCGGCGATGAGGCGCGACACCATCTCCAGCGTGAACGGCTTGAGCAGCGGTCCGCGGAGGTTCAGTCGGGCGAATTCCGCGTCGTCCACGGTGCCGCTGAAGCCGGTGGCCAGCACCACCGGCACGTCCGGCCGGATCCGGTGCAGCCGTTCCGCCAGCTCGGTGCCCTTCATGGTCGGCATGGTCAGATCGGTCACCACGAGCTCGTACTGCCGGGGCTCCGCCCCGAATGCCGCGAGCGCCGCCTCGGGATCGCTGAAGGTGGTGCAGCGATAATTGAGCCGGCCGAGGATCCCGGCCGCGACCCGCAGCACCATCTCCTCGTCGTCGACCACCATGATCTGCTGGCCCGCGCCCATCCGCGTCGGGGCGGAGCCCGCCGGTGCCGCGGCCGCTCCCGGTGCAGCGCAGGCCGGCAGGTAGACGTGGAACGTGGTGCCCCGGCCCGGCTCGCTGGACACCGTAATGAAGCCGTCGTGCTGCTGCACGATCCCGTGCACGACCGAAAGCCCCAGCCCCGTGCCGGCCCCCCGCTTCCTCGTCGTGAAGAAAGGCTCGAAGATGTGCTCCAGCACCCGGGCGTCCATGCCGCAGCCGGTGTCGCCGACCGCCATCCGGACAAACCGGCCGCGGCGCAGCTGCGGCCGCTGGCGAACCGCCGCGTCGTCGAATTCGACCGCGTCGAGCCGGATCTCGATGGTCCCGCCGGCCTCGCCGATGGCGTTCGCCGAATTGGCCGCCAGGTTCATCAGCACCTGATGGATCTGCGACGAGTCCGCCATCACGGCCGGCAGGCCGGCGGCGAACTCCGTTTGGATGCGGATGGTCGAGGGCAGCGACGGGCGCAGCAGTTCCATCGCTTCGGAAACCACCGCCGGCAGCAGCAGCGGCGACCGCTCGTGCTCCTGCTGCCGGCTGAAGGCGAGGATCTGGTTGACGAGGTTGCGGGCTCGCTGCGCGGCCTGGAAGACGCGCCCCAGCGTGGCCTGCACCGGATGGTCCGGCGGCAGGTCCATCTGCGCAAACTCGGTATTGCCGACGATGCCGGTCAGGATGTTGTTGAAGTCGTGGGCGATCCCGCCGGCGAGAAGCCCGATGACCTCCATCTTCTGCGTCTGCCGCAGGTGGTCCTCCATCGCCCGCCGGGCCGAGACGTCCTCGACCATGGACATCACCCCGAGCACGGCGCCGCTCGCGTCCTTGAGCGGCGCGTTCGTCCACTCGCACCAGATTAACTTCCCGTCTTTCGTCCGGTTCCGGCTGGTGTGATGGGAATTTCTGCCGGGGTCGGCGCCGGACAGCCAGAACGCGTCGCCCTCAGCCCGCGCGCCGCCCGGCACTATCAGGTCGCCGGCAGGTCGGCCGACGGCCTCGTCCGGGGAATAGCCGAAGATGTGTTCGGCCTTCGGGTTCCATTTCTGCACCCGCAGCCCCGGATCCCAGACGATGCAGCCGATGGGCATGAGCTCAAACTCGAGCTGCAGCCGGGCCTCGCTGGCCCGCAGGCGCGCGGTCCGCTCCTCCACCAGCCGCTCCAGCCGGAGCTGCTCGCGCCGACTGAAATAGCTCACGCCCCACAGCGAAAGGCCGAACAGGCCCGCGGCGGCGACGACATACAGCGCCAGCGCGAGCGGCGTGCGAAACAGCGGCGGGCGGACCGTGAACGCGAGCGTCGACTCCGTGCCCTTCAAGCCGGCCGCGCTCGGCAGCACGTGCAGCACGTAGCGTCCCTCCGCCAGCCGGTTGAACACCGCGGAGCCGCCGCTGCCGACCTCCGACCAGCCCGCATCCAGGCCCTCCAGCTTGACGGAAAACAGCACCGGCGTGGCGAACGGATTGCCCGGAGCCACAAAATGGACCACGAGCGAATTGTCGGCATAGTCGAGCGGCGGCAGCGCGTCGCCGGGCGACAGCAGGCGGCGGTTGCTCGCGGGCAGCGTCACCTGCGTGATGACCGCGCGCAGGGTGGGCGGCGCGGGCGCGGGCAGCGCCGGATCAAAGCGGGAGAGGTGCCGGTCGCCGATCATCCAGACCACGCCGTTCTCCTCGGGAACGTAGGCCCACGGCCGCAGGCCCGGCGGCATCCGCTCACCGACGGCGCGGCCGCCGCCGGGTCCGTCCTCGACCAGTTGCGGGCCGTCCTTGCCGGTCACCCAAATCCGGCCCCGGGCGTCGCGGACGGATCGCCCGCCAGCGTCCGCCAGGCGGCCGAGCATTCGCACGAACCCGGTGTCCGGCACAAACCGCTGCGCCACCTCGTCGAATTTCAGCCACTGGTTGGCCACGTTGAAGCCGACGTTGCCGTCGACTTCGTAGGCCATCGCCCAGCTGTTCGGCAGGCCCTCGGCGGCGCCGAGAATCTCGAGCACCGGCCGGCCCGGCCGCAGCTCGATCCGCCCGAGCCGGCCCAGCCCGAGTTCCAGCCAGATCCGACCCGACCGGTCCGTCACGGAGGCGTGAATGTGGCCGAGTTCGGGGTGGGGCAGGCGCTCGAGCTCGAAGCCGCCGGCGGTGGGTCGCATCCACCCGATCTCGCCTTGAGCCCCATACAGGTACCGGCCGTCCACCGGACTCGGCGAGAGCACCCGCAGCGATTTGGTGTCGCCCGCGAACGGCACCCAGCCCGACTCCTCGCGGAAGAACGCCCCGCGATCCGTCCCCGCCACCAGCCGGTCGCCCACCGTGGTGCACGCCCTGACGTTGCGTCCGGCCGGTCCGTCCGGCTCGAGGCGCATCATCCGGCCGTCATCCGCATAAACCGCCCGCAGCAACTGCTCGTTGCTGCAGATCCACAGGTCTCCGCGATGGCGCAGGACCAGCGGGCTGACGACGCCGACGCTCACGAGCGGCTCGAAGTTGGAGACACGCGAGGGAAACTCGATCCGGAGAAGCCCGCCCCCGGCGAGGCCCCAGATCGAACCGCCGAACGGGACCAGCCGGGTGACGTGGCTGAGGCGGTGATCCAGCGACCTTTCCAGCACCTGCACCACCCGCCCCGCGGAGTCGAAGAATATGACGCCAAAGTTTTCCACGGCCGCGGCCAGGAGTCCGCCGGCGACGAGGGTGAGGTCGTTGATGCGCGTCGTGTCGGCCAGCACGCCGTGCGCAACAAACGGCCGGACTGTCTCGCCGTCGAAAAACACCAAGCCCCGGCCCTCCGTCCCGAGCAGCATCCCGCGACCCAGCGGCACCGCGGACGTGACGGCATCCTTGATCGTCACATCGACCGGCGGAAGCACGTCCGCCGCCTGCCCACGCTCCAACCGCAGGAGGCGGCCGCTGCTCAGCTCGCTGGCGTAAAGCTGACCGCGAAAGCCGAAAAGGTGGCCGATCGATTCCAGGCGTCCGACCACGCGCGCCGGCTGGCCCGGCTGCCACGAGAGGATTGTGCCGCTCTCGCTGTGCCACAGCCAGTCGGTACCAACGGTGACCTGGCGGTAGGGCACGATCCGGTCCGGGCTTTCCTCGACCGGCCAGCGGGCCGCCAGCTCGACTCGCCAGAAGCCGGATTCCGCGAATCGCACCCGGCCGAAGCCACCTGGGGTGCCAAAGTAGATTCCGCCTTCGTCATCGACGGCGCAGCCGAGCCGCACGACTTCATCGGGCGATTGCTGGCGGACCGACCACCGAGTGCCGTCGCCGAGCGCCAGTTGCCGCGGCGCGACCACGAGCAGGCGTCCGTCAGGCAACGCGTGCAGGTCCGTCGGCGCCGAGTCGAGCCCGAGCGCCTCCATGCCGGTGATGACAAAGTCGGGCGTTCCGGCCTCAACCCGGCCGGCGGGCGCGGATTCCAGCAGGCGGCCGGCAGCCGGCGGCACCGCTGCGGTCAACCCGAGCCCCAACAGCGCCACGACAAGGGGCCCGGCGCGGCCGCCCGCGGCTGACGGTCGACCGGCCGGATTCGCCTGCCGGCCGGACAATGTCGTGGCAGAACTCATCGGCGTGGACCCGGACGTGGGTCCGGGGCGGGGACGTTGAACCATCGCGGCCAAAAGGGCAACGCTGGCGCGCACGCCCCGGGCGCGCCGCCGACTCCGGGTCAACGCCGCTCGCCGCGGTAGCTTTTTTCGCCGGCGTCGATGGCAAAGGGCAGCGTGTTGCCCTTCGGCGGGAGCGGACAGACCGTGAACGCGCTGAAGGCGCACGGCGGGTTTTCCATGTGGTTGAAATCGAGGACGACCTTGCCGTCCTTCGGCCACGCCGCGTAAAGGAAGCGGCCGCCGCCGTGGGTCTCCCGGCCGTTGGTCGGATCCGCGATCACGAAGAACAGCGGGTTTTCCGCGCCCTCGTCGATGGGCTCGAGTTCGTAAGTCTGTCCGCCGACCGTGAAAACCGCCTTGCCGGGCACGGGCAACGGCGAGGTCTGGCCCACCACGTCGGTGAATGGAACCTGGTGCGGCGGATCGTATGGCACCCACTGCGCCTCGATGCGCCAAGCGGGGTTGATCGGGAAATAGTCGAGTCCCAGGAAGCCGCGGCGGTTCGCCGACTCCGAGTCCCGGACCCGCAGCACCAGCTGGCTCCCGCGCGCCAGCACCTGGAGCATGACGGTGCCGGACTGGATGCGGGTGGCGCGCAGGCCCGCCTGGTAGCGCATCTCGCCCTGCTGGGCCGGCAGCCCGTCGATCAGCGGATAGACGCCGGGCGCCGCCGCAAAGGTCACGATGCCTCCCGGCGCCACCGTGATCGTGCCGAAATGCGCCGGGCCGGCGGCCAGCGGGATCTGGTTGTCGGCCGCCGTGCCGATCGTATTCGCGCCCGGACGGAGCAGGTGCCGGCCGACCAGCGTGAGCCAGCCGTCAGCCCGCGTCAGCCGGGCGACGCGGTCGGCCCGCCAATCCTCGACTGACTTCAAGTAGTCGTCGGCGGACCGGGCCGGCAGGGCGGCGGCCAGGGCGACGAGCGGGAGGAGAATTCCACGGACGGCGAACAGGGTTCTGGGGTGGCGCATGGCCCCAACATGACCGGCCGGCCGAAAATCACAAGGGCGGGCGGAAGGTCCTCTCCGCTCGATATCTCCGCAAGGCGCCGCCCTACGTCCCGCCGCGGAGGGGGTCACACGGGGGCTGGACGCGGAACCTGGAAGTATGGTAACGGGTCAGAGGAGACATGACTTCCAAGCACGCTTTCCTGATTTCCGCTTTCGGGCTGGCCCTGTTGAACAGCGGCTGCGTCGGCACCGGCCCGAACACCCAGCAAGGTGCGCTGACCGGCGCCACGCTCGGTGCGATCGCCGGCGCCATCATCGGCCACAACACCGGCAATCACAGCGCCGGCAACGGCGCGATTGTCGGCGCGATTGCCGGTGGCGTCCTCGGCGGCACCATGGGCAACCAGATCGACCACGAGCGCGGCACGCTCTACACTTCCGAGGAGCAGGCGACGACCACGTACGTCGTGGCGAACCCGCCCCCGCCGCCGTTCCTGCCGACCGAGGTGATTCCGCTGCGGCCCGACCCGGCCGCGGTCTGGATCGGCGGTTACTGGGAGTTCAATTCGAACCGCCGCTACGAATGGGTGCCGGGCCGCTGGGAGTTTCCTCCGCCCAACTGCCGCGTGTTTGTCCCGCCGCACTGGGCGCGCCGCGGCGACGGCTTCGTCTACGTCCAGGGTTACTGGCGGGTCTGAGGCCGGCGGGCGTCCCCTGCCGGCCGCCGGGCCGCGCGG
>Ga0335069_10005393_pt1 | contig 18814 bp, 14 predicted proteins | sample Lox_Sample_11_FD_206714 | JGI IMG/M metagenome (GOLD analysis project Ga0335069, IMG submission 206714) | Soil microbial communities from Loxahatchee National Wildlife Refuge, Florida, United States - Lox_Sample_1.1 | ecosystem: Environmental > Terrestrial > Soil > Wetlands | place: USA... | reverse complement strand
GCATCTTCACAACTGGCGGAGGTTCTCGGGCCTAAGCGCGTCGTTGGAGGCCTGTGCGGGACCTTAAGCTGGATCGTCGGTCCCGGACGAATTCGCAGCATCGGCGAATCGCATTTTATCAAATTTGGGGAGCTCACCGGAGGGCCGAGCGGACGGACTGAAAAGCTCAGAGTTGCTTTCCAACGTGCCGGAGTGAAAGTCGAAGTTCCTTCGGATATCCAGGTATCGCTCTGGGAAAAATTCCTGGTGGTGGTTTCGTTCGGAGGGATCGGGGCAGTGTCAAGGGCACCCATCGGGGTGATACGGACCATCCCAGAAACGAGGCAACTCTTAACACAGGCATTGACCGAAGTCATTCTGGTGGCCAAAGCCCGTCACGTAGGACTTCCGGATGACAGTATGGAAAAAGCGATGGCATTTCTCAGCTCTTTGGCACCAAGCGGAACAACCTCGCTCCAGAGGGATATCGCGGAAGGTAAACCGTCCGAACTCGAGGCGTGGAATGGGGCCGTGGTGCGGCTCGGCCGGGATGCGGGTCAGTTGACCCCCCTTCATCAGTTCATCTATCACACTCTTTTGCCGCTCGAGCTGAAAGCCCGGGGCGTAATCGAGTTCCCGCGGTGAGGCGATAGCGGTGACAAGAAGTGAATTGAACGCCAATATATATGCATTCGTTGCGGCTGTCCTGGTCGGGGCATCGGTTGTGGCGGTAAGAGTTGCCGTGCGGGAGATCCCACCTTTGACGCTTGCCATCCTGCGGTTTGGTCAGGGAGGTCTCGTCCTGCTTATCGCCCTTTGTCTCGTTGCACGCAGCTCCCTTCGCATTGGAAAATCCTCTGTCACAGCTTGCGCACGCGCACGCCCTGGCGATCGTGCTCGTAATCCTTCTCGGTCTATTTGGCGGTGCGGTAAATTTTCTCTGGACCTTTGCCCTCACGCATTTGTCCCCGACCCAGGTAGCGGTATACGCAAACCTGAACCCTATGGCAGCAACCCTGCTCGGTGCAACGCTTTTGGGAGAAAAACTGACCGCCACGTTTCTCGCGGGGCTTGGCGCTGTTCTCACGGGGGTATTGCTCGTGAATATACGCCCGAAAAAATAGTCTGAAACGAGTGCAACCCTTCAATTACTATTTGAACAGGGGACGGTGGTAATGCGCAGATGCGCCCTCTCGGTATCCGCTGAAGACAAAACAAGAAAAGGTGAATTGAAGAACATAAACCTGCCGTTACAGGTCAAGCCAGGAATCGGAATAGAGTGTCCGGTTGAGAAGCACCCGCGTGGTTTTCACGTAATCAGCCTCTTCTTTCGAAAGGGCCGCAACATCGGGCTCCTCCCCATCCATCGCCCGGTGCACAAGGGCTTCGAGCCCGGGCATCTTCCCCTTGGCTATGTCATACAATTCCTTGTCGAATGCATCGACGATGGCGGAGTACATACCGTATCTTTTGACCATGATAAGATAGGTCCTGTTTAGAATACCCCTTAAGGTCTTGGGCACTCCGTTTGATACGTTTGAGATCCCGCATGTAGATTTGCAGTAGGGAGACAAATCCTTGAGCATCATGATGAATTCCAAACAGCCCTGAAGCTGCATTTGCTGGGTATTGACCGGCAGGATCAAGGGATCGAGCCATATGTTCTCCTCCGGTATGCCTATGGCGGCTGCCGCAGCGATAATCTCAGCGGCAAAGAGCCCGCGTTCATTCACGTCTCTGGGGATGCCTTCTAAACCCAGGGTGAGACCGATAAAGGACGCGCCGTATTTCTTGGCGAGCGGCATAAGCTTAGTGATCCTTTCCGGCCTCGCCGAAATAGAGTTGATCAGGGCCTTATTTCTGCACACCGCAAGACCCGCCTCCATAGCCTCCATATTGGTCGTGTCAAGGGAGAGCGGCAGGTCGGTCACATCCTGGACCAGATTGACGAGCCACTCCATAAATTCCCGGCCGCCCTTACGGGCAGGTCCGATATTGAGTTCAATGAGGTCCACACCCGCCCTCACTTCCGCCTCAACCATCGCTCTGACAGGCTGAGGCTCGCGCTTCTTAAAAGCCTCTCCGACGAGCCTTGACATGACATTGAGATTTTCTCCGATCAGGATCATAAAACATTCCTACTCTGATATAACGATTTTCAGCGACGCGCGCAACACTTAAGAGCCCGCCCTATGCTTTCCACATCTTGAGGTATGCCGGTATGTGGGCAGCTTCACGGGGGCCCACGAGGACCTCCCATCCGGCGAGCTCTTCTTCAAGATCGCCGAGTATGGCAGCCGCGTAGCCCGGGATAATGAGCTTTTTGTGGCTCACCTTTTCCATGATGCCGCACTTCTTGATGAAGGCGCCCACGAGGTCTCCCACAAATTTTCCTGCCGCCCATGCGGTCATCACAGAGAGCCCTTCCGTATCCATGATACAGAGCCAGCTTGGGACGCGTGAGTTCTCAATCTCGCCGCTCACTATGAAATAGGTGAGTGAAAAGTTGGCAGTCACAAGCACAGGGGAATTCTCATCGGGGTTGTTAATGGGATAGATGCCCTCTTTGGTGGTCATGGGTCGCTGGGGGTCCGTATAGATGTTGAGCCTTTGCAAGAGAAGTGGGAATAGGCTCTCTCCCTGAAAATCGCTCATAACCAGAATGCCTGCATATTTTGCCACAAAAACAGATGCGATGAGCGTCTCTTTCATGAGGTCCTGAGCCATCTCGCAGGGAAAGGTGATAGTCGGAAATCCGAGCGGCTTGTACTTGCTCACGAGCGCAGCCCTCCGCATGGCGACCTGCTCCTGAAAGGCGTCTTTAACCGTTCTCGTCGAGGTGTCTATGACGAGGTCCTTGAGACCAGTGGCTGTGAGTTTCTCCGCAAGCCGGGCGGCATCCTCAATTCCCTCCCCTTTCACTACAAGAGGCAATCCGTACTCTTTCGCAATACCACCCATGGCTTCGTAGTTCTCGGACGTAGCGGCATAGATGAGTGGTTTTCTGTCTCGGACGATCCCCGCGGCTTCCTTCATTACGGAAGGGTCCACAGCCAGAAGGATTAGCCCGTAGGGTGTTTCACGAGCCTTTTTCACGAGACTCATAAATCTCTCGCTATTTCCCGTGCATTTGAGGGCGACAAGCTCGGGTCTCATAATCACGCCCACCCGCTCGTATTGATAGGAGGCGAGCTTTGAGAATCGCGCTTCTATCTCAGTCTCATCCATGGCGTCGCTTATAATAATGGCCACACCGCACTTATTCAAAAAGGTTTTTTCGTGGCGGAACATGACCGTCTCGCCGCCGATTCTCGTCTCGTATTCGCCTGCGCCTATCACCACCTGCCTTATTGGCGGGGCGCTTGCGTCAGAAAGCTCCTGTCGCGCCTCCTCCGACACATGGACGCAGAGATCAAGCTCGGTCTTACCCGCCGCAAGTGCCATGGCAAAGGCAAGACAGGTCGGGTATTTGCATTCCCCGCAGTTCGTCTTGGGGAGAAGTTTGAATATTTGGATTCCCGTGAGTCCCATCAGCCACTCCTTATTTTTGAACTATTCCGGTAAAGCATTCGTACGACAAGAACAACTTTCTCACATCAACGCTTCCATGTTCAGTGAAGGGTGTCCCTTGCTTGTGATATAGTCGAGCACTTCCTCCTCTGTCTTGGCCACCGATTCGTCAGCGATCATCTCAGGCAGATCGGGGTAGCCGAGTTCTTCTCCTCTTGTCTTGAGCCGGTGATAGATTTCCTCCTTGAGTCTTTTCGGCATCCATACAAGCCGAAGCAACCCGCCATCGCCCTTAAGAAACTTTCTCTGCGTGATGTTGAATTTGCTGTGGCCGAGAAAGCCGGGTGTTTGTGCTCCTCCGCCAACGGAACCGGCCAGGCTCGTAAACTTCATGCCGCACGGCGTCATATCGGTAAAGTCCCTATCGACGGTCATAACGCCATTACACATGGGCAGGATGGCAGCGAGACATTCGCAGCACCCGCAGGTAGTCATGGGATCGACCATGAGGCTATAGAAGCTCACGCTCTGCACACTCTGACGGGACGCCTTTTTTACGAATTCATCACAGCCCTGAAACTTTCCATATTTCTCGTCCGTGCATTCGCCTTTTTTCACCGGTTGATTGGGACCCTCAGGGTTTATCTCGTTAGAAGCCCGGCAATCGAGCCAGTTGTAAGCGCCGCACAGGCCGGTCCTTTCAGGGCTCACCATGCAGACGTGGTTGGGGGCGAAGGACTGACACAAGGTACACGAGTAAAACGTATCAACGCTTTCATCCGTCATGTTCTCGACGCGCGCATCCCTCTGTGCATAGACGCTGCGCGCACGCTCGAGGATCTCTTCAACCTTTGCTTCTTCCGTACAGATCTTAATCTGAACTTTATCGAAGATGGCGCCGAAATCCTGATGATATTTCGCATGGATGATTTTCCCTATGTCTTTGAGGGTAAACCCCTTTTCAACTGCTTGTTTGGAAACCCTGATCCAGGCGATGTCTCTCTGCCCGATATGCATAACACCCTGCGCCTGATTGATGAGATGATGGTTCTGACGCTCCAAAATCGGCTCGAAATCTTCTTGAAAGGTCCTCCCCGCAACTTCCGCCACGAGCGCAAAATGGAGTCTGGTGCCTGGCGTAACGTCTCCCACATCCTGGCCTGTAAGCTCGATCTTCCCGTCCTCCACCTCTTCCATTCTCCTCATTGTGGTCAGCTCCACGGCCGTGGTTTTTCCGCCACCCATCTCAAGGTAGATGTCTTCTCCCCGGACACGCTCGCCTTCGAATGCAGGTCCGTAAGAAACAGGGATAGGGACTTTTAAGACCTGTACCTTGAGTCCTCTCACCTCCACGGCTTTCTCAACGATTTGATCATGGGGCACATTGGACACAACATGTTCGTATGTACAGATCCCTGTGGGCAACACCTGAGGTATCGGCGTATCGGCAATCGTCGGAAAACCCCAGTTGATGGCCCCCGCAGCGTTTGCGTACCATTCGTCGGTCACGTGACCCAGCGCGAGCACAAAGGCATAGGTCCTGTCTTTGTTGTAGATAAGGTTTTTACGAAAATCTCCCGGCTTAATTCCGCCAAAGGCCATGGCGACCCTGCACGCAAACCCGATGGCAAAAACCGCCTCATAGATATCGGGCCCGAGCGACGCGAGTCGCGTGGGCCAGCCCACCTGTATATCGGCCTCCCTCAATTGCTCGGCGAAACGTTTCCCGCCGTTCTCTCCACACATAAAGACGTAGAGATTTTTCTCCTGCAGTTCAAGTGCGATTCTTGCAGCCGTGGCCGAATCCGGGGCAGCGCCCACGATGGCTGCAAACCCCGGGGCGGTTCCGTCCACAAACTCGACGCCTCTCTTCCTAAAGATCACATCGTTTGCTGCGCCAAGCCACACGGTTTTGTCGGTAGGGTCTTCGCTGTTTATGGCATAGCGGTTAGGCTCCTCCAGGTAGCGAATCGCCTCGATGATCTCTTCGGCAAAAAAGGTGGCCATACCGGCGTCCAGGGCAGGAGCAAGATAGGGCAGAGGCACATTCTCGCGGACGGGCGGAGGGATGAGCCTTTTGCAGATATCGAGTACTCGCCTCATCTCGTTTATCTTCGAAACACCGATACCGGTTATTGCGTAGATAATCGGAAGATAGTAGGCCGTATTCGGAAAACCGACCTCTTGACCGGGGCCGAATTTTTCAAGCGCCTCCTCGTACTTGTCCTCCGCCAGCCTCAGTATCTTGTGAGCGCCTCTGATCGCAGCGGACCCAATAATCTTGGACACTAATAGACTCCTTTTGACATGTTGCGCCCGCAGTCCTGCTCTTTAAATCCTGCACGCTTCATAGTTCAGTCGAGCGCCCTCCTCATGCCCATATCAAAGAGTACCCGTTCACGTGACTTATTAAGACCCAGCGCATCTCTCTTCTTATCGATATGGGCTATCATAAGATGCGCCGCCTTGACCGGGTCAGGCTCAAAAGCCCACATGCCCTTGTACATCTCCTCATGTTCCTTGAAGAGATGTTCGGTTACCTTTTCGCTCCCGACTGTGGGCCAGGTGGTTCCAAAAACGGTGAAGATCCCTGACGCCACGAAATACTGGCCGATCGCGAGGGCCTTCTCACTCATCCACTCAGGCGCAGCTCCCGCCGCGGGAATATCGCTCAAATCATCACCCAGGCCGCCTTCTTTGACCACCGCGGTGGCGGCAATGAGGATCCGCGAGTTGTCCACACACGCGCCCATGTGAAGCACCGGTGGAATACCCACGGTCTCGCAGACCTCGGCAAGCCCGGGTCCGGCAAATTCTCCGGCAGCCTCCGGCTTGAGCAGCCCTGCTTTGCCGCAGGCCATAGCCGCGCATCCTGTGGTCAGCACGAGCACGTCGTTCTTTATGAGCTCTTTGATCATGGTAATGTGACCCTCATCGTGAACAGACCGTACGTTGTTGCAGCCCACGACCCCGGCCACACCCCGTATTCTTCCATTCGTGATGTTATCGTTTAACGGCCGGTAGCTGGCCCTGAACAGTCCGCCAAGAAGATAACCGATGGTCTCCTGGCTGAAGCCTGCCACCATATCCTGGCTCACGTCGGGTATATATACGGCCTTGCGGTTCTTATAGTTCTCGATAGCCATCTTGAGTATTTGCTTTGCCGTGTCGAGACCTGTCTCCGGGTGAAATTCGATATGCGTGGCGCCCTCTATCATTGCCCTGTCTGACGTGGTGATGAGCTTGGTATGAAAACATTCCGCCACATTTCTCAAGCCCTGCATCTCGCACTGCACATCGACCGTCATAACCTCCACGGCACCAGTAACGAGCGCGAGTTCCTGCTGGAGAAAGTTGCCCGCTACCGGAATACCGTGGCGCATGAGCACCTCGTTCGCCGAACAGCACATACCGGCGAGATTGATGCCCTTGGCCCCCGAGTTCTCTACGAGTTTCTTTATTTCCTGGTCTTTAGTTGCCACGACGAGCATCTCCGGCAAGAGGGGCTCGTGCCCATGGACGACCACGTTGATCTCTTCTTCCTTCAGAACGCCCAGGTTGATCGCTCCGAGCACAGGCACCGGCGTGCCGAACATGATGTCTTGGAGGTCTGTGGAGATCATGGAACCGCCCCAGCCGTCCGCGAGGGCGGTACGGGTGGCCTGTCTCAAAAGATGCTTGTAATCCTGATCCACCCCCATATGCGTTCTGTGCATGGTTTCAACGACCTCACGGTCTATGCCGCGAGGCGTTACGCCGAGCCTCTTCCAGATCTCCTGGCGTTTGAGCGGGGCTTTTTTGATGTAAACGAGCTCACCACGCTGTTTACCGAATTCTTGAAGCGCCTTTTCTCCCACCTCGATAGCAACGTCTCTTATTTCTCTCCCCTCTATCTCAATGCCAAAATCGAGGGCAACCTCGAGGAGTTTCATTTCATCTTTGATCGAAAAACCCTGCGCCTCACCGCGGGCGGCCTTCAAGAACGTCTCTGCCACTTCCCGTGCATGATCCGAGTGCGATGCCGCACCTGCAGCTATCTTACGCGCAAAATTCCTCGCCACGATCGTTTCAATGGTGGCGCCGCAGACCCCTGTCCTCTTCTTTCCCTCATCCTTCCTTAAGCGGGGAAGCCTGCACGGCCCCATTGCGCAAACCTTGCAGCAACTCTCTTCAACCCCTATGGGACACGGCTTGATTTCATCCCCGCGGGCAAATACCGTCTCGATGTCTTGCTTTTGCGCCTTGTCGATAAGCTCAAGTGTCGCACGATCAATACTCTTTTCTTTCGCTTCCGGCATAGTACCTCCTCAGACCATCAACTCCCGAATCATATCCTTGATGATCTTCATACTTTCCGGATGTCGCACGATCACGATATCGGCGCCAGCCATAATGAGACTCATAGCCGTCACAGACTCTATCAATATGGAACGTTTGGTCTCGTCGCCCAGTTTCGGATCTTCCTCTTTGGTAAGTCTCACTTCACGCGTTTTCCAGACCTCATCCGCTACGTTACAGATAATGGGGTTCTGCAGCTTGGCGTCTTCCTGGGTGAGCCCCGCCATTCTGTCACGTTCCATGACCGAATACGTGTATTCAAGCCCGTACCCGAGGGCACCCGTGGTCGGGTCCATAATGATCTTCTCATCGGGTACGCCCAGATTCCCAAGGAGTATGTTCAGTTGTTTGGCAAGGTTGACATCGAGCGGAGAAGAAGCCGCTACAGTCTGGCCGTACGCAATAGACATGGCCCCCACCTGTTTGTAGTTCTTTTCCGTCACCGGTCCCAGCGCAACATTTCTTCCCTCACATACCTCTGCAATCCGCCTGAAAAGCACCGCGTCCTTTTCGTCGTTTGACGTGCCCCAGACGATAAGCGGGATGGCGAGAGCGTCGGCGATGCTTTTCACCCGGGAAGCCACCTCTTCCGCGTCACGGTTCATGCCGTTTGGATCTGCGCTTTTTAACTGCAAGGCGATCATATCCGCTTGATAGGCGTCGGCGCACTTCTTGGCCCACAAGAGAGGATCATGGATCACATCGCGGTAGGGCTCGATTGTCCAATGCTGCCAGTCATCGGGCTTACAATCCCAGACCTCGAGGGCGACCTTCGGAGGGTTTGGCATCTCTCCTTCGAAAAGATAGAAAGGATAACAGGACTCTCCGCCGATCCTTAACGCATGCGGGCCATCTCCAATCGATACCTCTTTGATTGAGCCCGTATATTTTATCTTTGGAATCTCGAACGCCATTCAAGCCCTCCCTCACGCGTCTTGTTTTCTTCTTTCGCTGCCGAACCAATCCTTGCTATACCAGTATCTCAAGGCCGATTTGAGATATCCCAGCTTATCCTCTCTGGTTTCAAGCTTGGCCCTCCAGTCGCCCCGTTCGTTGGGCTTACCTGCCTCATATGTGGACCCCAGGACTTTTACTTTCTTTCCGCTGAAATCCTTTTTTTCGTCGTAGCTCATATATTCATCGGTCATAGTCTCCTCCAGCAAAACCAGGCTATCTATTGTGGTTCAGCGGATCTCGTATGGTCTTCTCAAATATGGCGTATACATCGGCAAGAGCGAGGTTAGAGCCCGTGAGCTCAAATACGGATTTTCCCTCCGCGTCCTTGGTTCTGACTTCCCGGTCGTCTCTCACTACACCGGCAACGTTCATGCCCTTTTGTGCGGCTATGCCTCGAAGCAATTGTCCGTCGTCATTTTCCTTAAGACCGTTAATGAGAATATGAGTTGTCAGTATATTCAATTTCAATTCCCCGATCAAGCCGAAAATTCTTGACGCCGTGAGGAGCCCTCTTGGCGTGGCGTCAGAGATTATATAGAGGATATCCACGTCCTGTGTGACAAGTCTGCTCATATGTTCCATGCCTGCTTCGTTATCCACAATCACGTAGGCGTAATTCTTCTTGAGCGCATCGATCGATTGCTTGGCAAGACTGTTGGCTGCGCAATAACAACCGGCCCCTTCAGGCCGTCCCATAACCAAAAGATCGAAACCCTTCGCTTCTATAACCGCCTTCTGAATTTCGTATTCAACCCAAACATCCTTAGTCATACCCGCCGGCACATCCATTTTCATGAGTTCCCGCACCTGGCCGATCGTGGCGTTCACGTTTACCCCCAGAACCTCATTGAGGTTCGAGTTCGGATCCGCGTCGACTGCGAGCACGGGACCATTATGTATCAACTCAAGGAGGTATCGGACGAGCATCCCGCCAATCGTGGTCTTACCTACCCCTCCCTTGCCGGCCACGGCGATTACTTTCGGCATTTCTTGTACCTCTCACGCCGTGCCGTTACCTCTGGAAAAAGTCGCCGGTCCGTATGGGGCAAAAACATGGCGGCCACAAATTCATCCATGAACCTGTTGTTACTCGAAAGTTCGACGTTGGTTATCATTCTGGAAATCTCTTCCGCTCTTTTCCAGCAGTCCCGATTCACCGCAACGAGATGCGCCCCCGCGAGCGAGCCATTGCCGATAAAACGGAACCGCTCGTTAGGCAGTTCAGGTAAAAGTCCTATTGTCTTGGCCTTTTCCGTATCGATGTAGTGGCCAAAGCCTCCGGCAATAATAATCGTGTCAATCTCGCGAAAATCAAGGCCCGCCCGATCGAGTAACACTTTGGTTCCTGCAAACATAGCGGCCTTGGTCCTGATAAGATTGTCGAGGTCCACTTCCGTGATTACAATATCCTGGTCTATCTGAGTTTCCGAGGCGTAGCAGACCACGTACTCCCAACCCGTGGTCTTTTCTCTGAGCCGGCTCGTGGCAGCGTCTCGAGCGAACTTACCTCGTTCATCGATAAGACCGGCTTCGAGAAGACCGGCAACAAGGTCTATGAGGCCTGAACCGCAAATACCAGTTGGTCTCGCTCTCTCAACTGTGAAAATCATAGGTTCGAAACTCGCCGGATTTATCCTCACTCGCTCTATGGCGCCCCGTGACGCGCGCGTGCCGAATTGAATGCCGCCGCCTTCGAAAGCCGGACCGGCAGAACAGGACGCCGAAAGAAGCCAGTCCTTGTTGCCGAGTACGATCTCTCCGTTGGTGCCGATATCCATAAAGAGGCGTATACTTTCGTCCTCTGTCATGCCTGAGGCAAGCACCCCTGAGACAATATCTCCGCCCACGTACGATGACACACAGGGAAGCACATAGGCCGAGGTTCGCTCGCCCACATTGACGCCAAGTTCTCGCGCCTTCAGTCTTCCAAAGTGCGTTGCCTGGGGGGTGTAGGGCGCTAGCATGATATGTGTGGGGTCGATATCCAGTAAAAGGTGTATCATGGTGGTGTTGCCCGCAAAGCTGACAAGCAATATCTGCTCCCTGTCCACTCCGCTTCGTGCGAGCAATCCATCGATAAGCTCATTGATCGTTTTCATAACCGTGGATTGGAGCTTTTTGAGTCCACCTTTTTTTCGCGCGTAGACGATGCGGGAGATCACATCCTCGCCATAGCTTATCTGGCCGTTGTAATCGGCTGCCTCGGCTATGACCTGCCCTGAAGCAGGTTGTTTGCCTTCCCACCCGCGTTCCGGCTTAAGATTTTTTACCCCCGGCCACCCACATCCTATGTCGAGCAATCTAGCCCAGACCGTTGTGGTACCTATGTCTATGGCTACTGCGTACTGGCCGTCTAATTTGTTGCCAGAATCCACCCCGACGATCTCATACCCTTCGCTGTGCCCGGCAACGGTTGCTGTAACCTTCCACCCACCGTCCCGCAAAATCTTGCCAAGCCCTCTGATGACTTCAAGAGTAGCAGTAACCGGGGCCAGGCCCACACAATCAGATATCCCTCGCGTAAGTCTGTCAAGATCGGCCCTATTGTCATTGAGGGTAGGTTCCGAAAGCTCCACATAAACGTTGGACACGAGAGGTATGGTGGGCGCTTGAAAAATCCGCCCCTCTGAATTGGAAAAGATGTGCGTATCTTTTTCGGTTCGCGTGAGGATCGCTTTGTCGATTTGCGATTCGAGGGGGATCTCGACGGTTACGTCACCCTTAACCAGGGACTGGCACGCAAGTCTGAAACCTTCGCTGTACTCATCCTCACCTATAGCGGCCGATGGAAGAGACGTGATGTTTCCCTCGGTAAGGCGAACCTTGCACTTGCCGCATACACCGTTTCCACCGCACGAGGCGTTAATGTGGACCCCCGCATCCATGGCCAATTCCAGAATGCTTTGATTTTCCCGTGCCGGAAACAACCGATCTATGGGCAGAAATCTTATTCTATATTCTCTCGGCATATCCTTAAACATGTCATTTTAACAAATTATCTCTCTCTTTAACAAACGATAATTTGAAAACCACCAAGCCTCGCACGCTTAACGCAGGGACAGACACCATCCCGATGTGCGCACTTTCCGTTCACTATTATAAATCAAATTTCCTTTTCTTGAAAGCGTCATCGTTTTTAAATGTTTTCAATCGAATTACCGTTGACAAAGACCGATTATTGTTGTATAACGTTCGCCATACTGAATTATGTACGACGCACCGGTCATAAAAAAAGCCCTTGATGTCTTGAAACTCATCGTTGAGAGCAACAAATCTCTTGGCGTCACCGAAATAGCCAGGGCATTGAGGCTCAGCAAAAGCACCGTTTTCGGTATTCTCAAGGCGCTTCAAGACACGGGGTTTATTACCAAGAGTAAGACCTCCAAGCGATATGCCGTGGGCCAGGAACTGTTCAAGCTTTCAAAGACGGTGCTTCAGGGGGATGTGCTTACAACCATCGCACGGCCTTTTCTCGAAAAGCTCGTGGAACTTGTGGACGAAACAGCCTTTCTCTGCGCCAGAGAGGATAACGCAATCAAGGTGCTCGATACCATAGAAACACGAAAAAAGCTGAAAATCTCTTCTCCTATCGGCACCCGTTTTCCTATCACGGCATCGGTTTTTTGCAAGGCCTTCCTTTCAACTCTCGGGGACGATGAAATACGAAGTTTTCTCAAAGAACGGGGGCTTCCAAAGTACACTGAAAACAGCGTCACGGATATCAACAGGTTTCTCACAGAGATCGTCAAAGTGCGTGAGACAGGCTACAGTCTTGATCTCGAAGAGTATCACATGGGGGTCAGGGCCATCGCGTCGCTCATCTATTCAAACGGTTATCCCGTGGCATCCGTTTCTATCCTCGGCTTCACCGGTTCCATGACCGATGACAAGATCGGGGTCGTGGCCAAGCATATTGTGAATACCGCCCGCGATATTTCGGACCGTCTGTCTCAGTAGTTCTCGGGGAATTTCAATAAGAGACGTTCTTCATGATTCGCACAACTCTCATGGCACCATACGAATGCCGTAAGGGGCGACAAGACTGAGGTAGGAATCTGCTTCAGCTATCTTACCCCTTTTGAGGGCGCCCTTCGCATAGATCGTGCATTTCTTTGTGAGCTCCGATATGGCTGCGTTTCGCATCTGCTCATTGAGCACATTGCTATCCAGTATCCTCACTATGCTATCGATCCGGAATCTGTCCATAGCAGGATATCGCTTGGACAACTGGTCTTCGTGACCGCCCTGCTTTACAATAAGCGGCTTGTCCACGAAAAGGACGGGATAGTGGGCACTAACCCTGAGCCACATATCGTAGTCCTCGCACACGGGCATGGATTCATCAAATTTGCCCACGCAGTCAAAGACATCCCGTTTCATGAGCACCGAGGAGGGACTTATGATGCACAGCGGAAGGCATCTCTCAAAGATAAGACCGGAGTATTTCTTGTGCCTGGCTTTTTGATTGAGATGTCTCTTGTTTCTCATCCAGATTTCATCAGTGTAGGAGACGAGGTAATCCTTCTTACACATTTCAGTCATCTGAATTGAGAGCTTGGCCTTCTTCCAGAGGTCATCAACATCGAGAAAGGCTATATATTCCCCTCTCGCTAACTCAATACCCTTGTTCCTGGCGCTGCTTATACCGCGATTTTCCTTTAACAGGTATCGAACGGGCAATCCCTCCAGGACCTCAGAGGAATTATCCGTTGATCCGTCATCGATGACAATGACTTCCTTGTCCAAATAGTCCTGGTTGAGTACGGAGAGGACCGCATCCCTGAGAAAAGCCTTTCTGTTGTAGGTGGTGATGACAACCGAAATCATTTCAAGCCTGTATCCCGCGGCCAACCCCACGACTGTCTTCTCTTTCTCGTAATGCCGCTTGTATGCCGCTTGGGTTCTCGACTAAGGCCTGTCGCGGTGCGTCACACGCCATGGGCCTCATTTAGGTCAAGCCTGATATGGATCTCGCTTTTTCCCCGAGGCAGGTCTATAGTCCAGACGGGCATGATCATTGTGCTCTGATAATTCCGTTCAAAACCTTGTTCGGACAGGGAGACCACCTCGACCGGGAAAGTCCATATGGCCTCAGGGAGATCCCATGCGAGAGAGACGTCAATCTTCTGATAGGGGTCATGGCACGTGACCCGTTTCGAGGCCGGCAGGATCTCGCGAACGGTCAGTGGATAACGGCCCTCATCTGTTTTGAGATACCTGTCCCCGCCGCTTCCGAGAAAAGCGAAATTGAATTCAATTCCCATGAGAAACCTCTCGCGGACATTGCCCTCGATCAGGTATGTCACCTGCAATTCTGACTGGCCTTCGCTCAAAAGCACCTGTTTCTTTATGGTAAGCTCGTGACAGACGCCGCCTTTCCGAAAATGACCCGCCCGTTCAAGCAGTAATTCCACGGCCTTTTTCGATTTCTTGACGGTCCCTTGATAAGGCTCGACCACAAAGTCGCCCGGTTCATAGTAACTGGACTGATAGAAGGCCTCCAGCGTAGCATCCTGGCCCATCACATGATCGATGAGACAGGCTCTTCCATACCAGTCATAGTGAAGGTACTCATCAAGTCCCTCCTCTTTGGCAATGATCAGGTCATGGATGGTCTTTGTGCCATCGGCCACACTCGGGGAGACGGCCTCTCTTATCTTTTCGTGGTAGCCTTCGTATCTACGGCGCAAAGTAGCCGTTACATTCGCTGAACAGGGCTTGTAATCGAGGCCGTAGAGAACGCCTCCTTCTTTCAAAAGAAATGTGGCTTCGACTATGTCGTTTACCAGAACCGCCTCATCGTGGCCGTCCATATTCACATCCTCGATATAACCGCTCACGAACGGCTTACCGGGGTCAAGCAGTTTTTCAGCTTCTATGAGATGTCCATATACGGACGCCCGCAGGTGCGGCAGGTAAAGACCTCCGAAAACACCGTGCCAGTAACTGTCGTTTGCCTGGGCCATGAAGATGTGCCTTCTCGCTTCATCATGTTTTTGAGCCTTGTCGGAGAGACGCAACATCTTCTTATGCATGTCGTTGCTTTCATCATACTTGATGAGAAAATTCTTGTAGTAACCGCCTTTGAGAAAATCCCCGTAGGGGATGTCGGTCTTGTGGAGCAACTCGCCATAATCCCTTGCAAGCTTCGCGGGCAGGCTCCATTCTCCCATCTCTTTGTATGATGAGCACTCCAGATAGACCCGGCCCTTTGGCGGATGTTTGACTGCGTACTCTCCGAATGTGGTGGTCGTGAGCCATGACCTGTTTGCGGTGAGATACTCAAAAAATGATTCGAGCCAGCCCTCTCCATACACCGAATCATAAGTGCCCGGCCAAAGGCCGAACTTCTCCCCGTCGTCCCCGAACACAACGAGATCGCCGCCCTCACCGGCAACACCCTTGAGATACTCGTCAAGCGTGCTAAGAGGCTTAAAAGGGATGGTGTAGCGTAATGTTTCGAGCCCGGGAAAGATGGAAAGGGGATGGCCCTCGTATTCGGTTACATAATAACCGTAGAGGTCCTCGTCGGAAAACCCCACGGATTTAAAATGGTTGTCATCGACTAAGGTGTAGGCAATGCCCGCCTTATGGAGTATCCTCGGTATCTGCGGCTCATATACCCGCTCTGCAAGCCACATACCCATGGGCTCCTCGCTAAAGACGCGCTTCATAAGGTCTTTATGCATCACGATCTGCGAGATGCCGTCTTGTTCCGGCAAGAGGGCTAACACCGGCTCGTACATGCCCCCGCATACGATTTCAATCTGTCCTTTTCTCGCTAATTCTCTGATGAGTTCGATGTAGTCGGGCTTATGCTTTTGTAGCCACGAAAAAAGATACCCCGAGAAATGAAGATTAATCTTGATCCCCAGAAAAGACTTGAGCACATCAAAAAAAGGCATATATGCACGCATATATGCCTCCTCAATGATGTAATCCATATTTCCGACTGGCTGGTGGTTATGTATACATAGTATGAAATTCATTCGATTTGAATTTGAAAAATGGCGGGGTCGACGAGACTTGAACTCGCGGCCTCCGGCGTGACAGGCCGGCGTTATAACCAGCTTAACTACGACCCCGCATATACAGCATACACAAATGGTAGGCGGAACAGGTTTTGAACCTGCGACCCTCGGCTTGTAAGGCCGATGCTCTCCCGCTGAGCTATCCGCCCAATGCTCGTCAATATAGCAGCTTTACGCTGCGATGTCAACGGTGAGATGGCTTTATATTACGCAATTTCAGCCACTTCCTCATAAATGAGTATGGGCCTTTCATGGTTGAGGATCACTTCTTCGCTGATCACGCACTCTTTGACGTTTGAGAGCGTTGGGATTTCGTACATCACATCGAGCATGACCTTCTCCATGATGGACCTCAAGCCTCTGGCGCCGGTCTTTTTCTTCATGGCTTCCTTTGCGATGCCGCGAAGCGCTCCTTCGGTAAACGTCAGCTTCACGTTTTCCAGGTCGAAGAGTTTCTTGTACTGTTTCACGATGGCGTTGCGCGGCCTTCTCAAGATCTCGACCAGATTCTCCTCGCTTAGCTCTTCGAGCGTTGCCGTGATAGGAAGCCGACCGATGAACTCGGGGATAAGCCCGTATTTCAGAAGGTCCTCAGGCTGGATCTCCATGATGAGTTCCGAATACCGCTTGTCCCTGCCACCCTCGACGTCCACCCCAAAACCGATGCCTTTCTTGCCGATTCTTGCAGCGATCAACGATTCGATGCTGTGGAAGGCCCCGCCGCAGATGAAAAGAATATTGGACGTATCTACCTTGATGTATTCCTGCTGAGGATGCTTTCTTCCTCCCTTGGGCGGTACATTGGCAACCGTTCCCTCTATGATCTTTAAGAGAGCCTGCTGCACACCTTCTCCGGATACATCTCTCGTGATCGAGGGGCTGTCGGTCTTTCTTGAAATCTTGTCAATCTCATCGATATAGACGATACCCCGTTCTGCCCGCTCAACATTATAATCGGCTGCCTGCAGAAGGTAGAGGATAATATTTTCTACATCTTCGCCCACATAGCCGGCCTCGGTGAGCGTCGTTGCATCGGCAATGGTAAAAGGCACGTGGAGTATCTTGGCGAGCGTTTGAGCGAGAAGGGTCTTTCCCGAACCGGTGGGCCCGATGAGCAGAATGTTGCTCTTCTGTATCTCGATATCATCAAACTGCGTCCTCGACTCAATCCGTTTATAGTGGTTATACACAGCCACAGAAAGAACCTTCTTGGCGTGATCCTGACCTATCACATAATCGTCCAGGAGTTTTCTGATCTCGTGCGGTTTGGGAATCGATGTCTTGATATAGTCAAAACGTTCCTTCTTCGCTTCTTCCTGGATGATCTCGTTGCACAGCTCGATGCACTCATCGCAGATATAGACCATAGGACCCGCAATGAGCTTCTTCACTTCATCCTGACTCTTGCCGCAGAAGGAACAATTCAATTTAATGGTCCTTCCGTTCGTTTTCTTGATCATTATTAAAACCTCTTTTCAAGTATTTGGTCGATGATGCCATACTCGATGGCCTGTTCGGCGCTCATAAAATAATCGCGTTCTGTGTCCTTGGCAACCTTTTCGAGGGGCTGTCCCGTGTGTTTCTCGAGTATCTTGTTGATTTCTTGCCGCATTCTCAGGATCTCCCTGGCTTGAATGTCGATATCGCTCGCCTGTCCCTGTGCACCGCCGAGGGGCTGGTGGATGAGGATTCTTGAATGAGGCAGGGCATAGCGCTTTCCCTTTTCTCCGCCCGCCAAAAGCACCGCACCCATGCTTGCCGCCTGACCGATACAGGTCGTCACGATAGGCGCCTTCACATACTGCATGGTATCATAAATCGCGAGACCGGCCGTTATATAGCCTCCGGGACTATTTATATAAAGGTAGATATCCTTGGAAGGGTCTTCGGATTCGAGAAACAGAAGCTGCGCTATGATGATATTGGCTATGTTGTCATCGATGGCATCCCCGAGAAAGATGATCCTCTCTTTGAGCAGCCGCGAGTATATGTCGTAGGCCCTCTCCCCTCTGCCGTCTTTTTCTATTACGATTGGCACAAGGCTCATGCTTTCTCCTTTACAACGGCGCTGTCCCGCAGAAAATCGACCGTTTTCTCCTCAATCACGGTCTCCCTCAGGCTTCCCATGAGGTGGTACTGTTCATAGACGTCCCTTACTTCATTGTACGTCTTATTGGTATCTTCCGCAATCTTTTTTATCCGTTCTTCCAGGTCTTTCTCATCGGCCTTGATGCCTTCCTTCTCTGCAATCCGGGCAAGCACGATTTCAACCTTGATTCTCTCCTCGGCCTTTTTCTCAAAATCCGCTTTCAATCTGGCCTCGATCGACGCCATTTCATCAGGTGACAGCTTACCCACATTGTATCGTGATTTTGCTTCTTCTATCATGCCCTGAACCCTTCTCTCAAGGACTCTCTCAGGCACAGGCACCACAAGACCCTTAAGCAGCGACTCAATGATCTTCTGTGTAATGTCGCGTTTGCGCGCGGCTTCCTTCTCTTTGAGCAGTTCCGCCCTCACACCTTGCCGCAAGGCGTCGACATTCTCGAAGCTCAAATCCTTGGCAAACTCATTGTTCACTTCCGGAAGTCTCTTCTGTTTGACTTCTTTCATCGTTACCTTGAAGACAATCTTTTTGGAGGCGATGTTTTTATCCGGATAATCCTCCGGAAAAGCGATTTCGATATCCTTTTCTTCCTTCTCCCTCATGCCTATCACGCCATTTTCGAACTCGGGCATGAGCATGGCGTTACCCAGCTCTAACGGGTATGACTCGGCCGCAACTTCTTTGAGCGGCTCCCCGTTGTGGTAGCCCTGATACTTGACGACCACGAAATCACCGAGGGCCGCTAATGCCTCGCCCTCTTTTGCGACCACCTCGGCGTGCATATGCTGCAGGCCCTCTATTCTTTTGTCGATGTCTTCATCGCTCACCGTGGCCGGTTCGGCTTCCACTTCTATCCCCTTGTATTCAGGAAGCGTTACTTCAGGAAGCACTT
>Ga0335069_10005392_pt1 | contig 18816 bp, 18 predicted proteins | sample Lox_Sample_11_FD_206714 | JGI IMG/M metagenome (GOLD analysis project Ga0335069, IMG submission 206714) | Soil microbial communities from Loxahatchee National Wildlife Refuge, Florida, United States - Lox_Sample_1.1 | ecosystem: Environmental > Terrestrial > Soil > Wetlands | place: USA... | reverse complement strand
CGCGGCGCGAGCCGAGGTGGTCGATGTCGTCGACGATGCCGTCGCTCTTCTTGAGGCGGACGAGATACTTGGTGGCGGCGACGACGTCGTCGCTGGCGAGGATGCGGTTCTCCAGGTCGATCTTGAGGTCGAGCTTCTGGTTGATCTTGTAGCGGCCGACGCGGCCGAGGTCGTAGCGCTTCGGATCGAAGAAGAGGCGCTTGAGCAGGGCCTTGGCGTTGGCCGTGGTCGGCGGCTCGCCCGGGCGCAGCTTCTTGTAGATTTCCTTGAGGGCCTCCTCCTCGTTGCGGGTCGGGTCCTTCTTCAGCGCGCGGATGATGGCGCCCTCGTCGGCGGTGGTGTCGATGACGCGCATCGACTTGATGTCATGCTTCTCGAAAGTGCGGACGATCTGCTTGGTCAGCGGCTCGAAGGCGCGGGCCAGGACGACGCCCTTCTGGGCGTCGATCACGTCCTCGACCAGCACGAGCGTGGAGACGTTCTCCATGTCGAGGGCCCGGGCGACCTTGAGGTCCTGGACCTCGTAGAAAAGGTTGAGGATGTCGAGGTCGTTGCTGAACCCGATGGACCGGAGCAGCGTCGTGATGAGGAACTTCCGGCGGCGGCGGCGGCGGTCGAGGTAGACGTAGAGCAGGTCGTTGTTGTCGAACTGCACCTCCAGCCAGGTGCCGCGGTCGGGAATGATGCGGAAGGAGTGGAGCAGCTTGCCGTTCGGGTGGGTGGCCACCTCGAAGCAGATGCCGGGGGAGCGGTGGAGCTGGGAGACGACGACGCGCTCGGCGCCATTGATGATGAAGGAGCCGCGCTCCGTCACCATCGGGATGTCGCCCATGAAGATCTCCTCGTCCTTGATGAAATCCTCCTCGCGCAGCCGCAGCTTCACATAGAGCGGCACGGCGTAGGTCGTGCCCTCGCGCAGGCACTCGATCTCCGAGCTCTTGGGCTCGCCGATCGTGTACGACACGTACTCGAGCGTCAGGCGCTCGTCATACGAGGTGATGGGAAACACCTCGCGGAAGACGGCCTCGAGCCCGACCAGCTTGCGCTGCTTCTCGGGCGTCTCCTTCTGGAGAAACTCGAGGTACGAGCTGATCTGCAGCTCGATGAGGTCGGGCGGAGGAATGACTTCGCGAAGCTTGCCAAAGTTTTCGCGTTCGTGGTGGTGAGTGCGGTCGGCCATGGATGCTCCCGGTGGAATGAGGGTAAAGGAACGGACTCAGCGCGCGCCCGGCAGGGCGCGGGGGCGGCGGGCGGAAAGCCCGGCGCCGGGAAAGGGCCGGAGAGCCGGCGGCGCGATGGCGCCGCCGGTCCCCGGAAACAGGGAATGATTTGCGCGTGGAAACGCCAATGGCGGGTTATTTGACCTGCACCTTGGCGCCGGCGGCCTCGAGCTTCTTCTTGATTTCCTCGGACTCCGCCTTGTTGACGCCTTCCTTGACGGGCTTCGGCGCGCCCTCGACGAGGTCCTTGGCCTCCTTGAGGCCCAGGCCGGTGATGGCCCGGACTTCCTTGATGACGCCGATCTTGTTGGCGCCGGCCTCGGCGAGGACGACGGTGAACTCGGTCTGTTCCTCGGCGGCGGCGGCCGGGGCGGCGGCACCAGCGGCGGGGCCGGCGGCCACGACGGCAGCGGCGGCGGAAACGCCCCACTTGGCCTCGAGGGTCTTCACCAGCTCGGCCAGCTGGAGGATCGTCTTGCCGTTCAGCCACTCGATGCCTTGTTCGTCAGTGATGTTGCTCATGGTCTTTTCTCCTCGGGCGGACTAGCGGCTTCGGGAATGAAGCGCGTTTAAGAGACGTATCCCCTAGCCTGCCCCTTTGGATATGGTTTCGCCCCGGCGGCGGCCGGGGAAAATGGGTTGGGACTCCTGGTTCAGGCGGCCGGGGCCGCGGGTTGCTCCTTCTTGATCTTGGCGTCGAGGACGCGCACGAACGCGCCGGCGGTCTGCGTGAGCAGGCCGAGGAACTGCGCGCGCAGGGCCTCGAGCGACGGGAGCTCGGCGAGCTGCGAGAGCTCGGCGGCGGACATGACCTTCTTGTCCAGCAGGCCGACCTTCACCTCGAGCTTCTGCTTCTCCTGGATGAACTTCTTCAGGACCTTGGCGACGCCGGCGGGATTCTTGCCGCCGACGACGACGGCCGTCTGGCCGACGAGCGTCTGGTCCACCTCGGGCAGGCCAAACGCCTTGGCCGCGACGCGGAACGAGCTGTTCTTCACCACGTGGAACTCGGCCTTCTCCGGCGAGAGCCGCTTGCGCAGCTCGGCCGTGTCGGCGACCGTCAGCTTGGTGAAGTTGGTCAGGATGACGTAGTCGGACTTCTTCAGGTGGCCGGTGACCTCGTCGATCAGGAATTTCTTTTCTGCTCTCATGGTGGCGGGGTGCTCCGGTTAGGCTTTGTTGAACTCGGCGGCGGCCAGCTTCACGCCGGGGCTCATCGACGAGGAGATGACAACCGTCTTGATGTAGTGGCCCTTGAACGAAGCGGGCTTGGCCTTGGCCACGGCGTCGAGGACGGCGGTGGCGTTCTCCGCGATCTGCGCGGGGGTGAACGAGCGCTTGCCGATGCCGACGCCGATGTTGGCGGTCTTGTCCATCTTGAACTCCACCCGGCCGGCCTTCACCGCCTTGATGCCGGCGGCGAGGTCGTCCGTCACCGTGCCGGACTTCGGGTTCGGCATCAGGCCCTTCGGACCGAGGATGCGGGCGAGCGAGCGCACCTGCTTCATCGCCTCGGTGGTCGCGATCGCGACGTCAAAATCGAGCCAGCCCTCGTTGATCTTCGCCATCAGGTCGGCGAGCCCGGCGTGGTCCGCGCCGGCGGCGAGCGCCTTGGCGGGATCGTCGGTGAAGACCAGCACGCGGACCTTCTTGCCCGAGCCGTTGGGCAGCGGCGTGGTGCCGCGGACCATCTGGTCGCCCTGCGCGGGGTCGACCCCGAGGCGGAAGGACAACTCGACCGTCTCGTCGAACTTGGCCTTCGGGAAGCGGGCGAGAATCTCGACGGCCTCTTTGAGCGGGTATTCCTTGGTCAGGTCGGCGACCTGGACGGCGCCGCGGTATCGTTTGCTATGTTCCATGTTTGACTCCTTGCGGTGCGAACGCCCTGGACGAATCCGAAGGGCTCCCGCGGTGAGTTGTTTGGCTGAGTTGAAAGCTGAGGGTTGAAAGTTGAGCGGTGGAGCCGGTCAGGAGTCTCGGTCTTTCAACCTCCAACTCCCGACCTTCAACTCTCGTCAGTCCGCCACCTCGATGCCCATGTTGCGGGCGGTGCCGGCGATCATGCGGATGGCGGCCTCGTCGCTGTTGGCGTTGAGGTCGGCCTTCTTGATCTTGATGATCTCGAGGATCTGCTTTTTGGTCACCTTGCCGACCTTGTCCTGGTTGGGCTTGGCCGAGCCGGTCGCGATCCCGGCGGCCTTCTTCAGGAGGACGGACGCGGGCGGCGACTTGCAGATGAAGGTGAAGGACTTGTCGGCGAAGACCGTGATGACGACCGGGATGATCATGCCGGCCTGGTCCTTGGTCTTGGCGTTGAACTCCTTGCAGAAGCCCATGATGTTGACGCCTTGCGCGCCGAGGGCGGGGCCGACCGGGGGCGCGGGATTGGCGGCGCCGGCCGGCAGCTGGAGGCGGATGTAGCCTTGGATCTTTTTGGCCATGTGAGGGACGGGTGGCGGTTGGTGGTGGGCGGCGGATCAGCTTTCAGAGGCGCGCTGGACCTGCCAGTATTCGAGTTCGACGGGCGTAAACCGTCCGAAGATGGAAACGGAAATCTTGAGCTTGCCGCGGGCGGGATCGATCTCGTCGACCCGGCCGGAGAGGTTGGCGAAGGCGCCGTCGGTGATCTTGACCTCCTCGCCGACCTCGAACGAAACCTTCGGCACCTCCTTGCCGGTGGCCGCCTCGATCCGGGCCTTGATCTCGTCGATCTCGGTCTGGCGCAGCGGGGCCGGGTGCTCGCCGCCGACGAAGCCGATCACGCCGGCCGCATCCTTCACGAAATAAAACGGCTTGATGATGACCTTCTTGTCCTCGTCGTAGAGCCGCATGTTCACGAAGACGTAGCCCGGGTAGAGCTTGCGGACCTTGGTCGTCTTCTTGCCGCCCTTCACCTCGGAGACGGTCTCCGTCGGCAGCAGGACCTCGAAGACGTGGTCGTCGAGCTCCTCGGCCTTCTTGAACTTCTCGAGGTACGTCTTCACCTTGTTCTCCTGGCCGGAGAGCGTGTGCAGGGCGAACCACTGGGCGCCGGCGGGCGCGGATGTCTCGGCAGTCATCGGAGGGGGCGGTCAGCGCGTCACGAAGGTGGTGACCGCGTCGACGAAGTTGTAGAGCGCGAAGTCGCTGATGCTGGTGAACAGCCCGAGGAGCAGGCACGCCACGATCACGACGATCGTCGAGTCCTTGAGCTCCTCGCGGGTCGGCCAGCTGGCCTTGAGCAACTCGTTCCAGAGTTCGACCGCGAAGATGCGGATGCTGCGGAAGGGATTGGCCATGGAAAAGGAAATCGGGCGTTGGTGGCAGGGGCGGAGGGACTCGAACCCCCAACCGACGGTTTTGGAGACCGCTACTCTACCAATTGAGCTACACCCCTGTGCTGAAACATCTATTTCTTTTAGACGACGCAGCCGGGACCCCCTGACGGGACCCCGGCGCGTGAGTTTGAAGGCTGGAGACGCTTATTCGACGATCTCGGTCACGCGACCGGCACCGATGGTGCGACCGCCCTCGCGGATGGCGAAGCGCTGGAACTTCTCCATGGCGATCGGGGCGATGAGCTCGATGTCGATGGTGATGTTGTCGCCGGGCATGACCATTTCCACGCCTTTCGGCAGGTGGGCGACGCCCGTAACGTCCGTCGTGCGGAAGTAGAACTGCGGCCGGTAACCGTCGAAGAACGGCGTGTGGCGGCCGCCCTCGTCCTTCGAGAGGACGTAGATTTCGGCCTTCGCCTTCTTGTGCGGCGTGATGGTCTTCGGGGCGGCGATGACCTGGCCGCGCTCGATGCCGTCCTTCTCCACGCCGCGGAGCAGGATGCCGACATTGTCGCCGGCCTGGCCGTAGTCGAGGAGCTTGCGGAACATCTCGATGCCGGTGACGACGGTCGTGGACGTGTCGCGCAGACCGACGATTTCCACGGTGTCATTGAGCTTGCACTTCCCGCGCTCGATGCGGCCCGTCGCGACGGTACCGCGGCCGGTGATGGAGAACACGTCCTCGACGGACATCAGGAAGGGCTTGTCGATCTCGCGGACCGGCTCGGCGATCTCGGAATCAATCGCCTCCATCAGCTGCTGGATCGCAGCCTCGCCCTCGGGCTTGCCCTCGAGCGCGGCGGTCGCGGAGCCGCGGATGATCTTCGCGTTCTTCCCGTCAAACTGGTACTTGGTCAGCAGGTCGCGGATCTCCTCCTCGACGAGGTCGAGCAGGTCCTTGTCGTCGATCAGGTCGACCTTGTTCAGGAACACGACCAGCTTCGGCACGCCGACCTGGCGGGCGAGCAGCACGTGCTCGCGCGTCTGCGGCATCGGGCCGTCGGCGGCGGAGACCACCAGGATCGCGCCGTCCATCTGGGCGGCACCGGTGATCATGTTCTTCACGAAGTCGGCGTGTCCGGGGCAGTCGACGTGCGCGTAGTGGCGCTTGTCGGACTCGTATTCGACGTGCGCCACCGCGATCGTCACGGTCTTGGTGGCGTCGCGGACGGTGCCGCCCTTCGCGATTTCGGAGTAAGCCTTGATCTCCGCCAGACCCTTGCGGGACTGCACCGCCAGAATCGAGGCGGTCAGCGTCGTCTTGCCATGGTCGATGTGGCCGATCGTGCCGACGTTAACGTGGGGCTTCTTGCGTTCGAATGTTGCTTTAGCCATGTGGATCTGGAGTAAACGTTGGGTGGTTGAAGTTGTTGATCTGGATTAACGTCGGAAGAAATTCCGACGCTGCCTGGAGCCCAGAACCGGATTCGAACCGGCGACCTCGTCCTTACCAAGGACGTGCTCTGCCAACTGAGCTATCTGGGCAGACCAAGGCACAGGCAAAAAACAAAGGGAAGGACCATAGAATGGCTCGGAAAATTCGCCGTCAACTAATTTCTTGCGAATTGTCCAGAAATCCTACGGCCCGACAGAAACCACATACTGCCCGGGTGCGAGTCGCTCTCCCAAACGATAGGTTTTCACGAGGTATTCCGTGATCGTCCGATCAACCTCGTCGGAGCCTGAGCCCGTCGTCACTACGGGATCCGCCACAAAGCCGGCGTTCGACACCAGCGCGAGGAATTCAACCGGGGCGAAATCCCGTTGCGAAAGCCTCGCCCCTTCCATTTTGCCGGAAATCACCAACATGCCGCTGTTCAACGCCTTAACCTCGATGAACCCCTCCCTTTCCGACAACGCCGCACCAGCCTGCTGCGTCTGGCCGAATCCGGCGAAAGGCGCCTCGTTTCCGCGGTCGAGGACCTCGGGGAGATTGTCGACCTGGGTCACGCTCTCGGCGGCAAAGCTCGCCAGATTGTTCTCGTTGAAGGTCAGCTTGGGCTCGAAGTCGCCGAACACCTGCCCGGGCTGCCGAACCACCCGGCCCGGCAAAGGTCCCTGGCCATAATTGCGCTCCGTCGGCACGAACAGCGGCGTCGGATCGAAATATTCCGCCCGCTCGACCAGCGCGCGGTCCGCCGAGCCGGCAGAGTCCGAGGCCAGTTTCACGAACGGCTCCGGCGCATGTGCCAGAGGTGGGGGCGTCTGCCGCCGCCACTGCGACCAATAGAACCACGCGCCGGTCCCAATCACCAGCAGCCCGACCGCAACGAATAGCCGCCGCCGCACCTTCAGACCCGAGATCGTCATGGGAGCACGCGTGGCCGGATCGTTATCCCCGGGGTGTGACCAGGCCCGTGTCGCCCTCGGCCTTCGGCTCGGCGGCGAGCAGCACCTGCGCGAACCCGGCCCGCTTCGCGAGGTCGAACAGCTCGAGCAGGCCCTGCACCGACACCTGCTTGTCCACGCGCACGAGCAGCGTCGAGCCCGGGTGCGCCTGGCCGTATTTCTGCATCGGCGCCTGCAGGTCCCGCAGCTCGTAAATGCCGCCCTCGAACAGGACCATGTTGTCCCGGCGGTAGCTGACGACCACCGACGCCTCGCCCTGGCTGGCCGAGGCAATTTGCGGCACATCGACCACCGGCGGCGGGCCGTCGAGCTGGATGCGCTCGCCGGTCGCCAGGATGAAGCGCGAGCCGAGCAGGCTGAAGAACAGCGCCACCGCTCCGCCGTTCAGCCAGAAAAGCAGGTCCGTGTCGCGCGGCGGCGCGCTGAGCCGGGACTGGAGGTCGAGCGGCCGCGTGATCATTTGCCCTCCGCCGGCGCCGCGCGATGCTCGTGCAGCAGGTAGCGCATCAGCTCGTTCGCCACCCACTCCATGTCGTGCACCAGCGCGCGCACGCGCCCGTTCAGGAAATGGCGCGCCAGGTGGACCGGGATCGCGATGGCGAGCCCGGCGGCCGCGGTGAGCAGCGCCTCCCACATCCCGCCGGCGAGGACCGCCGAGGTGGCGTAGTTCCCGCCCTGCTGGAAAAGCCAGAAGGTCTTGATCATGCCGAGCAGCGTGCCGAGCAGCCCGAGCAGCGGGGCGATCTGCGCAATCGCCGCGAGCGAGCCGATCCGCCGTTCGAGCACGGGCAGCTCCGCCAGCGCGGCTTCCTGCACGGCGAAGCGCATCCGCGTCTCGTCCGCCCCGGCGTTGCGCAGACCCGCCTTCACCACGGCGGCGATCGGACCCGGCGTCTCCTCGCACAGGGTCAGCGCCTCCATCAGGCGCCCCTTGCGCAGCAGGTTCTTGATGCCGTCGAGGAACGCCGTCGACTGGATCTGGCCGCGGTGCAGGAACAGCGCGCGCTCGATGAAGATCCCGATCGCGGCGAGTCCGACGAGCACCAGCAGCCACATCACGGGGCCGCCCTTGGTGAAAAGACTGTAGCTGAATGCGGTCATGGGGCGATGGCTCGATGATGGGCGCCGGCCCCGGCGGGTAAACCGCAATCTGGATTCGGGCCGGGTCGATGGTTCCGGCGTCCCGCGGCCGGCCTCTTTGGCGCCGGCTTCACGGCTTTGCTCCCTCCGCGCGCTGGAATCGCGCGAGCTTCGCCGCGGCCTGCGCGGAGCCGCCGAGCCGCTGGTCGATGATCAGCCGGTAGGCGCGCTGCGCCTCGTCGAGCCGGCCGGCGTCCTCGAGCAACTGTCCGAGTTCCAGCAGCGTGCGGGAGATCCAGTACCGGCCCTTGGCGCCGAGCCGCGCGCTCCGCGCCGGGTCGAGCAGGAAATCGTTCACCACCGACCAGTAGACGGTCAGCGCCTTGGCCGCCTGGCCGCGCTTGGCCAGCGCGTAGGCCCACTTGAAACCGGCCTCGGCCCGCAGGTCGACCGGCGCGTCGGGCAGGTCACGCAACCGCTCGTAGATCGCCGCGGCGCTCTCGAAATTCACCACGCTGTTCGTGCCCTGGGCGAAGAGGCAGTCCGCCAGCGCGAGCTGTGCGAGCAGCACGTCCGGGTGCTGCCCGTAGTTGTTGATCAGGTCCTCATAGACCAGCCGGGCCGAGCCGAAGTCGTTCAGTTTCCGCAGGAGGTCGCCCTGTTTCAGCCGGGCGTAGAACACCAGCTCGTCGTGCGGGTAGGTGCTGATCAGGCGCTCCAGCAGGTTGTTGGCTTCGCGCAGGTGGTCGTCGAGCCCGCGGCTCTCGGCGTTGCGCGCGGCCTCGTAGAGCGCCAGCGGCGCGAACTCGCTGCCGCGGTTGCCGTCGGCCAGGTCGGTCAGCGTCTTTTGCGCCTTGGCGAGTTCGCCGCGCTGCGTCTGGCGCGCCGCCTGCACGATGTACGAGTAGACCGCCGCCTTCTCCTTCGGGTAATCGGCGCGCAGCTTCTCCAGCTGCGCCCCGCCCTCGTCATCGCGCCCGAGCTCCATCAGCGCCTGCGCCTTGAGCAGCAGCGCCGTGCTCGCCACCTCGCCCCGCAGAACCGCCGGGATCTTCGCCCCGGGCAGCGCGGCGATCAGCTCGTCGACCTCGCGGCTGGCGTCCGCCGCCGCGCCGTTCTCGTACGAGAGTTTTGCGCGCAGCCACAGCAGCCGCACGCGCAGCTCGTCCGGCACGCCCTGGGTGCCCTGCTGCAGGACCTTTTCGACGCGCGCCTGCGCCGGCCGGGTCTGCCCGCGCACCTGCATCGCCTTGACCAGGTTCCATTCCGCCCGCCAGCGGTTCACCGGATCGATCGCCGGGTTGCCGGTCAGCTCGTCGAGTTCGGCCGCCGCCGCGTCGAGCCGGTCGGCGCGGATCTCCGCCAGCACCCGCTGGAAGATGAGCACGCCGGCCGGCACCGTCAGCGGCACCTCGCGCCCGGCCGCGTCGTAGGCGTCGGCCGCGTTCTGGTAGTCGCCCGAGCGGAAAAAGGCCTCGGCCTGCAGCAGCCCGAGCTCCGCCCGCTCGCGGCCGGGCGCCAGCAGCGTGCGCAGGTCCGCCGCGAGGCTGGCCGCGGCGCGGTAGCGCTTCAGCTCCCAGGCGACCGCCAGGCGGACACCAAGCGCGGCCGGCCGCAGGGGTGAGCCGGGAAAACTCTCATTCAGCCGCTGCGCATCCTCCTCCGCCGGCGCGTAGAGCTTGTCGGCCAGCGCGGCCTGGGCGTGCGCCAGCAGCAGGTCCTCGATGATCGGGTGCAGCGCGGGCGCGTGGATGAGCTCATCGAGGTCGCGCCGGAGCTGGTCGCGGTCGGCCGGCGTCGCCGCGCCGCGCGCGAGCAGGTGCAGCGCGATCCGCTGGGTCTCCGGCCGCTGGCCCTTGGCCAGCAGCTCGCGCAGGGCCTTGCGCCCGTCCGGACTGCCGTCGCCGGCGATCATGCCGATCATGAGCCGCGTCTGGTCCGCCGATTCGCGCTCGCTCGCCGGGAGGAGCGCCAGCTGGCGCTGGAGGACGGCCAGCGCTTCCGCCTTGCGGCCGAGCGCGCTCAGCGCGGCGGCGTACAGCCGCAGCGCGTAGTAGCCGGGCTGCGTGCCCTGCAGCCGCTCCATGTTGCCGCGGTAGGTGGCAAGTTGCGCGTCGGTCGGCGTCTCCACCCGAAGCCGCGCCTGCTCCTGCGCCAGCAGGAAGCGCGTCCGCTGCAGCTCGGACATCGCCGCGCGGCCGGCCTCGTCGTAGGCCTTGTTCCGCCGGTCGGCGTCGTTTTCCGCATCCGCCACCTGCCCCTGCAGGAAAAACCACCATCCGCGCTCGCCCGGCGCGAGGTCGTCCGGCTTGATCGTGTTGAGGGCGGACTTGGCCGGGGCCCAGCGCCGCGCCTGCGCCGCCAGCAGCCCGGTCCGCAGCGCGTAGGAACTGTTGCGCGGCCCGTCGTAGGCCTGGAGCTGGCCCTCGGCCTCGCGGGTCTCGCCGAGATCGAGCAGCGCCGACACCAGTTCGAGCGTCACGCGCTGGCGGCTCTCCGCCGGCAGCGCCGCGTCGGCCAGCAGTTCGCGGTAGCCCGCGGCGGCCGTCGCCGCGAAGCCGGACTGGAGCGCCGCGTTGGCCCGGGCCTCGGCCACCGACCATCCGGCCGGCTGGGTCAAAGCGAAGGCGCGCACGCCGACCAGGGGGTCCGGCGCCTGGGCCCGCCCCCACCCCGGCAGCAGGCAAAGGAGCACGGCGGCGCACGCGGAGAGCTTCATGGGCAGCGACATGCTGCAACCCGGCCCGGCGCGATGCAAGCCCGCCCGCGCGGCGAAGCCATTCGAAAGCCGGCCGTTCCGTGTAATCTGAATCCGCTCGCGCCGACGCGCCGCCTGGGGCAATGTGCGTCCCGTTAACTTCAATCTCTTACCACCATGATCCTGATCGCCCTGCTCGTCATCGTCGTCCTCGGCCTGATCGTTGTCGGCTGGATAGTCGGCAACTACAACGGCCTCGTCACGCTGCGCAATCGTTTCAAGAACGCGTTTGCGCAGATCGACGTCCAGCTCAAGCGCCGCTACGACCTCATCCCCAATCTGGTCGAGACGGCCAAGGGCTACATGAAGCACGAGCGCGAGACGCTCGAGGCCGTCATCGCCGCCCGCAACACCGCCTACGCCGCGTCGAAGGCCGCGGCGGCCAACCCGGCCGACGCCGCCGCAATGAAGAACCTGCTCGGCGCCGAGTCCGGCCTCGGCGGCGCCCTCTCCCGGCTGATGGTGGTCTCGGAGCAGTATCCCGACCTCAAGGCCAACCAAAATATGATGCAGCTCACCGAGGAGCTGACGTCCACCGAGAACAAGATCTCCTTCGCCCGGCAGGCCTACAACGACGCCGTCACCGGCTATAACACGAAGCGCGAGGTCTTCCCGACGAACCTCATCGCGAACATGTTCAACTTCGCCGAGGCGCAGCTCTTCCAGGTCGACACCGCCGCGGAACGCAACGCCCCGCAGGTGAAGTTCACCTGAGACCCAAAGGAGTGCGGAGCGGGCAGCGAGGAGCGAGCTTCCCGCGCTCGGCCGATCGTTCTCAAAAACCATGATCGTTCGCACCGCTCGTTCGCCGCTCCACACTCAAACCGCCTGCAAGAGCCACTGAGACCGGGTACGAGAAGAAGAACGATCGGGTCCGCATTCATTCCCAATCTTCCCTTCGTCCTCATCTCCACCTTCACCTTCACCCTCACTCCTCTCCTTCAGCCATGCAAAACACCACCGCCTTCACCCTCACCGGCCACCGGATCACCCGGGAGCTGGGCACGGTCCGCGGCATCGTCGTGCGCTCGCGCTCGATCGTCGGCAACATCGGCGCGGGGCTGCAGACGCTGTTCGGCGGCGACATCACGCTCTACACCGAGCTGTGCGAACGCGCCCGTCAAGACGCCTTCGACCGCCTTTGCCAGCACGCCTCCGAACGCGGCGCGAACGCGGTCGTCGGCCTGCGCTACGATGCCACCGAGATCGCCACCGGCGTGACCGAGGTCATCTGCTACGGCACCGCCGTCACGGTCGAGCCGGCGTGAGGCCGCCGCGCGATGCGAGGCGGGGCTTCAGGCGGCAAGCTTTGGGCTCCAGGCCAGAAATCCCCATCGTCTCCATGAGGCCAAACAATTGCCGGGTCCCGGTTTCAGCCTTTCGCCTTCAGCCGGCCGCCTTCAGCGTTCAGTTCTTCGCCTAGAGCCCAAAGCTTGACGCCTCCCATGGATTTCTTCGAGGCCCAGGACCACGCCCGCCGCCGGACACATCGGCTGGTGCTGCTGTTCGTGCTCGCCGTGCTGGGCACCATCGCCGCCACCTATCTGGTCAGCGTGGTCGTCCTGCACCAGGCGCACGACTATCGCGCGCAGCGCTACGGCCGCTACCGTTATGCCGCCGAGTCCGTGACCGGCCAGTCCGAGGGGCTGTGGGACCCGGCGCTGTTCGGCGCGGTGGCGATCGGCACCCTCGCGGTCGTCGGGATCGCCTCGCTGGTGAAATGGGCCACGTTGCGCCAGGGCGGCGCCGCCATCTCGGAGTCCGTCGGCGCGCGGCGGGTGGACCCCAAGACCACGAATCTGCGCGAGCGCCAGCTGCTTAACGTCGTGGAGGAAATGGCCATCGCCTCGGGCGTGCCGGTGCCGGCGGTCTACCTGATGGAGGACGAGCCGGGCATCAACGCGTTCGCCGCGGGTCTGACCACGGCCGACGCCACGGTCACGGTCACGCGCGGCACCCTGGACAAGCTCACGCGCGACGAGCTGCAGGGCGTCATCGGCCACGAGTTCAGCCACATCCTGAACGGCGACATGCGGCTGAACGTCCGGCTGACCGCGATCGTCTTCGGCATCCTGGTGCTCGGGCTCATCGGCCGCGGTTTCCTGCGCGGGCTGGGCCGTGTCCGCGGCGGCCGGAACAGCGGCGGGATCGTCGCCGCACTGCTCGTCATCGGGCTCACCCTGCTGATCATCGGCTACGTCGGCTATTTCTTCGGCCGGCTCATCCAGGCGGCGGTGTCCCGGCAGCGGGAGTTTCTGGCCGACGCGTCCTCGGTGCAGTTCACGCGCAACCCGGGAGGAATCACCGGCGCGCTGAAGAAAATCGGCGGCTACGCGCTCGGTTCCGACGTCGTCAGCCACGAGGCCTCGCAATTCAGCCACTTCTTCTTCGCCCAGGGCTTTCGCGCCGACTTTGGCGGCGCCTGGGCCACCCATCCGCCGCTAGACCAGCGCATCCGTGCCATCGAGCCGACCTGGGACGGCCAGCTGTTCGAGCCGCCCGAGGTGGTCGACATCGCGCACGAGTCGTCCGCGGTCGCGGGCCTCGGCGGCGGCCAGCGCTTCGCGCCCGACGAGACCCTGCGCCGCGTGCACGAGGCCGCGCCCGACCTGCCGCCGCGCCGCCCGATGGTCTCGCTCCCCTTCAAGCCGGTCCAGGTCGTGGCCGACATCGGCGCCCTGACCGACGCCCATTTCCGCCACGCCCAGGCGCTGCTCGACTCGATTCCCGCGCCGCTGCGCGAGGCAACGCGCGAGCCCGCCTCGGCCCAGGTGTTGACCTACGGGCTGCTCCTCGACGGTGACAAGGCGATGCGGGACCGCCAGCAGGCGCTCGTGGCGCAGCATGCCGGCGCGGACGCCGCCGCCGCGCTCGCCGCGCTGCGGCCCGCGCTCAGCATCCTCGATCCCGTGGCGCGCCTGCCGCTGCTGCAGCTCAGCCTGCCGGCCCTGCGCCGGCTCGACGCCACGGCGATCGACCGGTTCGCCACCACGCTCGACGAGCTGGTGCAGGCCGACGGCCGGGTGACCCCCTTCGAGTACGCGCTCCAGAAAATGCTGCTGGCCCAGCTCCAGCTCGCGCAAACCCCGGTGCGCGGCGTGCAGTACGATTCCTTCGACGGCGTGCGCCAGGAGATCGCGGTCGTGCTCTCCGCCCTCGCCCGCATCGGCAGCGACGACCCGGCCGCCATCGCCCAGGCCTTTGCCGCCGGCGCCGAACAGCTGCCGGTGCTCCAGGGCCAGATCGCCCTGCTCGACGCCAGCGCCTGCGGACTCGAGCAGGTTGACGCGGCGCTCGACAAGCTGATGGCCGGCTCCCTGCCGATCAAGAAACGGCTGCTCGTGGCCGCGGGCCACGTCATCGGCGCCGATGGGACCATCACCGAGGGCGAAGGCGAACTCTTCCGCGCTGTGACCGCGACGCTCGGCCTTCCCATGCCGACACTGGGAATGGCGGTCTGAGTTTCACGGCGAGAGTTTCGGAGGAACCCACCTTCGATCGGCCTTCTCTCGTCGCGCCGCGGCCCGCCGGGCCTGGGCGGACGCCTTCCAGGCTCTCAGGATTTTTCGGGGTCGGACTTCGTGTCCCTTCGGGATCATTCGCGGTCAACCCGCACCGGGCTTCCGGTCGCCTAGGAAACGCCCCTACGGTAGAATCGGCCCGCGCCGCCCGATGGGCTCCCGGCGACCCCGTGGTAGGGTCGACCATCGCCCTTCTCCATGAAAACGGTCACCCGCTCCGCCCTCGCGTTCCTCGCGGCCACGGCCGCGGCCGCCCCTCCCCCGCCCGCAATCGGCGATGAGACGGCCGCCCAATTCCACGCTTCCTGGCACGCCGCGTTGAGCGCCTCGCTGCCCCGCTATTCGCCGCCGCCCGCCGCCGGGCCGCCACGCGCCGCGGTGGTCGCCCACCCGGTGGCATGGGCCGATGCCGGCGAGCCGGTCGTTGTCATGCCGGACTTCTACGTCACCGAGCGCCGTGGGCCGCCCCTCCGCGAGCGCGACCTGCTCACCCCGAAGGGCCGGGCGGACCTCGCGAAGAGGAAATACAGCTCCAAACTCGACCGCATTCTTAACGGCCATGTGCTTCCGCTGATCGGCATCTCCATCGAGTCGCGCGTGCTGGCGGAGCAGGCCGAAGACGACCGCCTCGCGGCCCAGTCCGACTTCGCCCGCACGGCGCGCGCCATCGCCCAGATCGACCACGCCGCCGGCGCGGAATACCAGCGGCTGGCCGACGACGCCGACGCGCGCTGATTCCGGTCTCACCCCTTGCCTCCTCCCATGGGCCGCCACGCGAGAAAACCTCTTCGAGACTGGCTCGCCGCCGGTGGCGCTTGCGTGCTGTCGCTCACCTCCGGCTGCTTGTCTCCCCGGTACCAGGAGGCGCCCAAGGAGACGCCGCCGGCTGTGGAACTCAACGTGCCGTTCCCGCCTGGTCCCGTGAGCGGGATGCTGCACTCGGTGATCACCTATAACGGCCCGGGGTCGTGGAAGCGAAACGCCTTATGGGACGAATATGTGGTCACGCTGCGCAATTCCGGCCGCGTGCCGCTGGAGATAACCGCTGCCACCCTCGCCGACCCCACCGGCGCGGCGATCGAGTCCGGCACCATGCCTTGGAAACTTGAGGACCGCAGCAAGACCCTGGAGCAAAAATACAAGGATGCCGGTCTCGCCTTCGCCCGCTACACCGCGCCCGGCCTGGTGATCGCCGGCGCTGGGGTGTTGGCGATCTCATCGGCCGGGGTGTTGACCAGCGCGGCGGATACCGCCGCCGGCGCGACCGTCCTGGCCCTACCCGTCTATTACGTCAGCGTCGTCACAATCAACCATCTCAACAAGGTGGACATGGAAAAGGAGTTCGCCCGCCGGCGCCTGGTGCTGCCGCTCACGCTTGCGCCCGGCGAGGATCGCACCGGCAGCATCTTCTTTCCCCTGGTGCCCAATCCACAGTCTCTCGTGATAGCCTGCCAGCGCGATGGCCGGCCGGAGGAAACCATTCTCGCGCTCGACTTCCTCCATGGCATCCATATAAAGTCTCCTCTCGCGTTGGCCGGAGGCGGGAGGGCCCCGGAAAGATCAAAATGATCTCCCCGCGCTCGCCGAGCGGCCGCTGGATTTTTACCCCCATGAAAACACGCCTCACCCTCGTGCTCGCCCTGACGGCGATGTCACTCCTCACCGGCTGCGTCACGGGTCGCCGTACGCTGGCCTTGAATCTCCCGGCGGCCGGCGCCCCGGGTACTGGCCATGGTGACGTCTTTGTCGGCGCAATCACCGACAACCGAGTCTTCATGAACCAGCCCAATGACCCGTCGATTCCGTCGATCGATGGCGATGTCAAGACGATGTCCGCCGAACAAAAGGCGATCATGATCGGGCGCCAGCGCAACACCTACGGCCATGCGATGGGTGACATCGGGCTGGCGCCGGGCGAATCAGTGTCCAAGCAATGCCGGCTGCTGCTCGAACAGGGCCTGAAGAAGCGGGGTTTCACCATTTCGGCCAACTCGGCGGCAGCGAATTCGGTCAGCGCGGTGATCAACCAGTTCTGGGCCTGGGGCACGCCGGGATTCTGGGCGCTCTCCTTCGATGCGCAGATCGAATGCATCCTGACGCTGAAGAAGGATGCCGATTCGTCGAAGGTCACGGTCCGCGGCAAGGGCCATGCCTCCGGCCAGGTCGCCTCGGACGAAAACTGGCAGCAGGCCTACCTCGCGGCCTTCCAGGATTTCCTGACCAATCTCGACATCGAGCTGGCCAAGGCCGGATTCTAGTCGCGCGGTTCCCCGCCGGCGGCGTCAGGGTCCGAGAAGTTTCGGACCGCTGTCGCCGCCGTCTTCGACTGCCTCGTTGCCGCCGTTGTCCACGGCGTCATCCCGGCCCCAGTGTGCGACGGGCTCGCTCGCTTCCAGGAAGCGGCGGCCGTGCAAGAAATCCCACAGCCAGCACGAGCCGTCATGGCGGTCGTGCACCAGCATGAATTCCGGCTCCAGGCCCTCGCCCTCGCTGGCGATGGTGAAGCGGAAGGAAGTGACGCGCTCGATGGTCTGGCGCAGACGCCGCAGCAGCGGCACCTCGTCCAGCATCACCGTCCAGTGGCCCGCCATCACCACCGGATGCGCCCCGGTGAAATAATAGCCGACGAAACGCGGGGTCTGGAAACGCCCGGCGATCCCGAGCCGCTGAGCGTGCTGCTCGACGGCGTCGACGAACTTCACCCGCCAGGCCATGTCGAGCGGCAGGCGGATTTCGGGCAGATCGATGAGGGTATTGTCCATCATGGACGGAGTTTCCTTCCTTGTTGCACCCCATAACGGCGCTTTTCGGCGGGGGTTTAGCCCGAATGCTTCGCCCCCGGCAGGATGAAGCAATTGCCCGTTCGGGCCGACCTTGCCGGGGCCAACCGCGACCAAGTCGCTCTGCCCGCAGCGCCGACGGATATTTCGCTGAGTCAGTCGGTCAGCGGGGTGAAATATCCGGGTTAGCCCGAGACCCCCGGCCGCCGCGTCTTTCCTGCGTCCCGGCCGCACCGCACCTTATAAGCAAAAGGAGTAGCGGCATTGCCAAACCGTGCTGACCTCCGCGCCAGGGGGATTTGCCCTTCCCGCCGCCTCCGGGCGGGAGTACCTTGGCAGCCTCCCCCTCCACGCTGGGCGGACAACTCCAACTCGCGTATGACTGCTCAACTTCATCTTCAGGGAAAACGGGGCGTGGATCTGCTGCACGATCCGCTGCTGAACAAGGGGACCGCCTTCACCGCGGCCGAGCGCGACGGACTCGGCCTCCGCGGCCTCCTGCCGCCGCGCATCGCCGGCCAGGACCAGCAGGTGGAGCGGGTGCTGGGAAACGTCCGCCGCAAGTCGACGGACCTGGAGAAGTACATCTATCTCATCTCGCTGCAGGAGCGGAACGAGAACCTCTTTTATCGGGTGGTGATGGACAACCTCGACGAGATGATGCCCATCATCTACACCCCGACCGTCGGGCTCGCCTGCCAGAAATACGCCCTCATCTTCCGGCGCCCGCGCGGGCTCTACGTCTCGCTCGAGGATCGCGGCCGGGTGAAGCTGCTCCTGCAGAACTGGCCGCGCGCCGACGTGCGGATCATCGTCGTCACCGACGGCGAGCGCATCCTCGGGCTCGGCGACCTCGGGGCCAACGGCATGGGCATCCCCGTCGGGAAGCTCTCGCTCTACACCGCCTGCGCCGGCATCGCCCCCGAGCACTGCCTGCCGGTGATGCTCGACGTCGGGACCAACAACCAGGCGCTGCTGGACGACCCCCTGTACATCGGCATCACGCGGGTCCGCTCGCGCGGGCTGGCCTACAACGGCCTGGTCGACGAGTTCGTCCACGCCGTGCAGGAGGTGTTCCCTCGCGCCTGCCTGCAGTTCGAGGATTTCGGCAACGCCAATGCCTTCCGGCTGCTGCAGCAGTACCGCGACCGGATCTGCACCTTCAACGATGACATCCAGGGCACCGCCGGCGTTACGCTGGCCGGACTGCTCTCGGCCCAACGCCTGACCGGCCGGCCGCTGGCCGGCCAGAAGGTCCTGTTCTTCGGCGCGGGCGAGGCCGGCATCGGCATCGGCGAGCTCATCGTCGAGGCGCTCAAGTCCGGGGGCCTGCCGGAGGACGCCGCCCGCCGCCAGTGCTGGTTCTTCGACTCGAAGGGACTGGTGGTCCGGTCCCGGACCGACCTCGCCGAGCACAAGCTGCGCTTCGCCCACGAGCATGCTGAGGTGCACACGCTGCGGGAGGCCGTCGAGCGGCTGAAGCCCGCCGCGCTCATCGGCGTGTCCGGCATGCCGGGCACGTTTGACGAGTCCGTCGTCCGCGCGATGGCCCTGATCAACGAGAAGCCGATCATCTTCGCCCTCTCGAACCCGACCTCCAAGGCCGAGTGCACCGCGGAGCAGGCGTACGGCTGGACCGACGGGCGCGCCATCTTCGCGAGCGGCAGTCCGTTCACGCCCGTCACGCATAACGGCCGGCGGCTCGTGCCCGGCCCGGGCAACAATTCCTACATCTTTCCCGGCGTGGGCCTGGGCGTCATCGCCAGCGGCTCGACGCGCGTCACGGACGAG
>Ga0335069_10005391_pt1 | contig 18817 bp, 19 predicted proteins | sample Lox_Sample_11_FD_206714 | JGI IMG/M metagenome (GOLD analysis project Ga0335069, IMG submission 206714) | Soil microbial communities from Loxahatchee National Wildlife Refuge, Florida, United States - Lox_Sample_1.1 | ecosystem: Environmental > Terrestrial > Soil > Wetlands | place: USA... | reverse complement strand
AGGCGGGCCTCGCGCAGCAGCGCAACGTCGGCGTGCTGCAGCGCTCGCGGCAGCGCCACTGCTCCGGTCGCCAGCGCCAGGCAGCCGCCGAGCAGGCTCAGGGCCAGCGCCGCCCGGAGGATCGCGTCACGACCCCGCGGATCGCGGCGCGTCTCGTAGACGACGGCCGACGGCAGCGCGAAGGCGAAGGCATAGCCGAGGAACTGCGGCCACAGCAGCAGCGCCGCCAGTTCACCGCGTCCGGCAGGGCCGAGGAAGCGCGCGCTGACAATGCCGGTCGCGACGTTCAGGCCGAGGATCAGGCCGTTGGTCAGCACCACGTGCGCAATGGCGCTGGCGGCAGAAGTGCCGCGGAGAAAATGCACCATCGCTCGAATCGGTCGCACGTGTGCCTGTCCTTGCGAGTGTCGGCCCGGCGCCGGAACACCCGCAGGCGCCGCCGGCGGTTGGGGGCGCGTCGCCCCCTGAGGCTCAGTAGTAGCTGTCGACCGCTTCGCGCGTCGCGTTCAGGACGCTGCCGATGATCGGCAGGTCCGCGAGCAGCTCGAGCGTCCTCGACAGATCCTCGCGCTGTGTGCGGCGCTCGCCGACCACGACGAGCCCCGCCTGCACGCAGTTCGCGAAGCTCAGCGCGTCGTCGGCCTGCAGCACCGGCGGCAGGTCGAAGATCAGCACGCGGTCCGTGTAGCGCTGGCGCATGGTTGCGATCAACGTCTGGGTACGCCGCGCCGCGAGCAACTCGGAAGAGTCCTGGCAGCGCTCGCCGGCCGGCAGCACTGCAAGCCGCTCGTAGCCCTCGAGGCGTACGATGGCTGCCTCGAGCGGCTGCTCCTGCCGCAGCACCGCCTCGATGCCGGCTCGTGCCTCCAGCCCCAGCCTCCGGTGTACGCTCGGATTGCGAAGATCCAGGTCGACCAGCAGCGCGGTCCGGTCCGGGTCGGCGGCGATCGCGATCGCGAGGTTGATGGCGGTCAGCGTCTTGCCGGCGCCGGCCGCGGTGCCGACGACGGCCAGCGAGTTCGCACCCAGCTTGTCGAGCCGCCGCAGCACCTGGGTGCGCAGCATCTTGTACGGGCCACCGTGTGCGCCGCCCGCGCCAGGAGGCAGGACGAGGTTCTGCTCCCGCAGCTTCGGATCGCTGCGCAGCGCGGGCGCGCGCGCGGCCACCTGCGGAATCGGCCCGGCGACATGCGCCGCCACCTCTTCGACCGCGGCCGCCACCGCTGGCTCAGTCGTCGGAACGACTGCGCTCGCGACCGCCGCGAGCGGCGGCGGCGCGGCGGCGCTCTGGATCGCCGCGACGAGTTCCGGCGCGCCGGGCTCCGGCACGTCGGTCAGCACGTTCTCGGGCGGTGCCGGCGGCCTCACCGAGGCCGGCATCGCGGGCCGGCGACGCTGAAAGACTGCGAAATTCACGTGACTACACTCCGATGCCCAGGCGCCGCAGCGCGACGGCCCAGAGCACGTCGAGCGGCCGATACAGGAAATGGATGCCGATGAGCGCTGCGACGACGCTGCTCGCCGTGCCGGCGAGCGCCAGCACGCGCCGCCGCCGGCGCGCGGCGACCTCCGCTGGCTTCAGCATCACGGGGATCAGCGCGAGCGGCGGCGCGGCGGCCAGGCGCTGCAGGTCTTCGCGACCGCGAACGCTGCCGTCGAGGTTCTCGAGCAGTGCCACGGTCGCCAGCGCCGCGCCGAGCGCCAGCATCAGCCCGAAGATCGCGATCAGCGGCCGGTTGGGGCTGGTCGGCTCCTCGGGCGTGAACGGCGGGTCGATCAAGGTGAAGCGCTCGCCCTTGCGCTCGGTCTCGAGGTTCTCGGCGATCTGCGCCTGCATCACCTTCTGCTGCACCTCGCGGTACTGCAGTTGTGCGGCCTCGAGCTCGCGCAGGATCGCGGCGTAGTCCCGTTCGACGGCCGGCGCCGCGGCCAGCGATTTCTCATAGGCCTGGCGCTTGTCCTCGAGCCCGGCGCGCTTCGCGCGCAGCGCCTGCATCTGGCTGAGCGTCGCCTCGCGCTGCGCCTGGATCTGGATGTAGGCCGGATTGTCGGGCGCGGCATCGGCTGCCGCCTTGCCACCGCCCTTCGCGTCCGCGGCGAATCCGCCGGGCTGTTCCTGGCCCAGCCGGAACTCCAGCGCATCGACGAGCCGTTGCAGCTTGACGATGTCCGGGTGATTCGGGGCGTAGCGCTTCTTCGCCTCAGCCAGTTCCGTTCTTACGGCCTCGAGCTGCCGCCGGTAGTCGTTGATCTCCCCCGCCGGCTCGGTGCGCGTGCTCGCCTCGAGCCCCTCGATCTCGCGCTTCATGCGCACCACGTCGGGGTGATCCGGCGCATACAGGGCGCTGATGCGCGCATACTCGGTGCGCAGGTACTTGAGCCGGTCCTCCGGCGACTGCACCCGCTCGCCGGTCGAGGCGTAGATCTGCGAGGTCGGATTCAGCTGCGCGAGCTGCGCCTCGAGGTAGACGCGCTGCTGCTCGAGCGAGCGCAGCTGCGTGTCGGTGTCGCGGACCTCCTCGTCGACGCGGATCGTGCCCTGCAGGTTGAGCTGCGTGAGATCCGGCAGCTCGTCGGCGTGCTTGCTCTTGAAGTCGGCGAGCCGCGCCTGGATTGCGTCGATCTCGCCGCTGAGCCGCGCGCTCTCGCCCTGCAGGAAGGTTGCCGCGTCGCGGGTGCTCTGCTGGCGCGACTCGATGTTGCGGTTCATGTACAGCGACACCAGCTCGTTGGCGACCTTCGCGGCCAGCTGCGGCGAGCTGCTGCTGTAGCCTACCGTGAAGGCGATGGTCGCCTTGGTCGGGCGGCCATCGCGAGGGTCGATGACGTCGGCGCTGATCATCTGCAGCGAGCTGTCGCGCCGCATCCGCGCCACGACCTCCTCGCGCGGGCTGCGCTTGCGCAGGCTTGCGTACAGGCCGTACTTCTCGATGATCGCCATCAGATTGTCGGTCGTCATCACCTGCTGGCTGATGACCTGGATCCGCTGCGTGGCGTAGCTCGACACCGTGGAACGCACGAGGTCACTCGGCAGCTCCTGCTGCTCGATCAGGATCGTGCCGGTGGCGGTGTAGCGCGGCGGCCAGAAGGCCGCCGCGGCGAGCGCGCCTAGGAATACAAGGGTGGCCACCCAGACGAGTGCGCGCGTGCGCCGGCGCACGGCCGTCCACAGCGACAGGCCCTGGGCTGCGTCGACCGTGCTCACTGCTCGTCCATGCCGCCCGCTGCGGGCGGGGAACCGACCGGACGCAGCACGTACTTCTTATAGAGGTATTGCCGCAGTGCGCGCTCCGACGAGGTCACCGCCGGGGGCGCGCCGACGTTGGGCGAAGGCTCCGTGGCGCGGGCCTCGGTTGCGACCAATGGCTCGACCGTCGCGTAGGAGCGCTGCATGCCGTGCATCGCGATCAGCCGCAGGTCCTCGCGGTCGACGCGTTCGCGCACGTCCTTGACTTCTCCGTTCACGATGGAGTCCAGGCGCGACGGATCGAGCTCGAAGTGCCGGAACAGGTCGCCGCTGGTCTCCATCAGCACGGGCAGCAGCCCGCGGCCGCGCAGCGATTCTTCGCACAGCGGCGCGAGGCGCAGCAGTGTCGACTTGACCGCGTAGCGGATCACGTCGGACTCGTTGACCTGCAGGCGGGTGGCGAGGCGCTTGACGTCACGGATGTCGCCGGGATTCATCCGGATCGACATGGCCTTCTTGCGGGCGGTCATACCTGTTCCCTGGAAATGCGGGAGGATGAGCGTATGCGGCGGAGGTTACACTTGGATGGCAGAACGGAGACACCACGGTTCCGCCGCGTGGGCGGGGCGCGACGACGTTCCGGCCGCCAGTCCTAGTCGCCGAGCGAGGGGATCTCGGCCCTTTCCGGCAGCGGATCCGGTGAGTAGAGCTCGTTCCGCCTCACGAACGACAGCATGAACGGCGCCATCATCTCCATCTGCGTACGGTGCGCACGCAGCGCGCGTTCCTTGCCGGCCGGCTCGCCGTCGCGCAGCGTCCAGCTCTGCCACGGCAGCGCCGCGAAGTGCGGCGGCTCGAGCGGCAGCTCCGGATGCAGGCCGCGCGGCGCCGGCCAGTGATGCGCGGTCGGCCGGTGGTGGGTGACGTGCACGATCCACCAGGCCGCGTCGGCGAGCATGCCGCGCGCGCCCAGCACGCGGATCACGAACTCGGCGGTGGCGCGATGGTCCGGGTGCGCATCGAGCGGCGTCGGCGCCAGCACCAGCGTCGGCCGCACGCGCGCGATCACCGCCGCGAGATCGCGCTCGAGGTTGCGGCCCTGGTAGGCGGCACCGGGCGCGAGCGCCTCGGCGTACGGCACCGCCTCGGCGCCGGTGTAGCGCGAGCGGTAACTCTGGAAATAGCGGTCGGCGAGCAGGCGGTTCAGGCCGCGGTCCGGATACCCGAGGAAGAACTCGTCGGCGGCCGGAACGCCGAGCAGCCCCGCGGCGGCGCGCGCCTCGGCCATGCGCTCGTAGGCGAGCCGCTCGAGGCCGCGCGGGCCCGGATGCAGGCTATGCTCGACCAGCATCGCGTCGAGCTCGAAGGCGTCGCCGCTGGTCAGCCAGACGATCGCGACGCGGGCACCGGCGGCGCGCGCGCGCTGGATGACGCCCGCGCAGCACAGGGATTCGTCGTCCGGATGCGGCGCCACGACGAGCAGGACGTCGCTGGCGCGGAACGTGGCAGGAACGGTCGCGGCGCGCGCCGGCGCGTGGCCGGCGAGCGCGAGCAGCAGCGCGGCGGCGAGCCAGGCGGCGAGCGCGCGCATCACCCGGCGCCCGTTGGTGGAATTACTTGCGGGTCGAGGTCTTCTTGGCCGCAGCGCGCTTGCGCCGGGCGGGATCCTTCAGGCGGCTCTTGCCGAAGGAACCGGCGTAGATCTTGCCCCGACGCGTTCTGCGATCACCCTTGCCCACGCCTCTGCTCCTCGAGATGGAAGATGTGCCGATCCCATGTCCGGCGGCGGCGAATGGTAAGGATTCCGCGGGGTGACTGCAAACCCCCGGCCCCGGCTCAGGGCACCACGTAGCCGTAGCCCAGCGACTCGATCTCGACGACGAGGCCGTCCTCGAAGCGCAGCCGGCGCATGAAACGGCTGGGTCCGAAGTTGTAGGTCCATATCTCGACCGGCACCTCGCGGTCGCCGCCTGCGGCGCGCACCAGCCGGCCGTCGATCCACAGGGTCGGCGCGCGCCACTCGGTCGAGCGCTGCACGTCGGCCGGCTCGCCGCACAGGCGCCGTACCCGCGCCAGCTCGTCGCCCTCGGTGATCAGGTCGTTGCCGCAGCGCAGGGTCTCGCCCGCCTGGGCGGCGGCGGCAGCCAGGACGCCGAGCAGCAGCAGCCGGCGCATGGCGGCACGGCGCTCAGCGGTAGCGCGCCAGCACCTTCGCGAGCTGGACCGCGCCGGGATTGAGCTTCGCGTACGGAATCTGGTTGAGCGGCAGATCCGGTGTCGCGTTGACCTCGTGGAACTCCGGCTGGCCCGGCGCGATGTACAGCAGGCCCGTCAGGTGCTCGCCGGCCGCGGCGCGCTCCTGGATGCGCGCAAGCGCCGCGCTGCGGTCGGTCGGGTCGTAGGCGGCATCGATCTTGCGCAGCACGACGGCGCTGCCATCGTGCAGCGTGACCGGCACGGCCTCGCCGGCCGCGTACTCGACCCGGATCTCGCCATGATGCGCGACGAAGTCGGCATGCACCGCCTCCTCGTAGTGCTCGCGCGTGTAGGCGTAGCTCTTGGTCGAGCCCTCGTGGTCATTGAAGGTCACGCACGGCGACAGCACGTCGATCAGCGCGAAGCCCTCGTGGTGCAGCGCCGCCTGGATCAGCGGCACCAGCTGCTGCTTGTCGCCGGAGAAGCTGCGCGCGACGAAGGTTGCGCCGAGCGTGATCGCGAGCTGCACCGGGTCGATCGGCGGCTGCGCGTTGACTTCGCCCTTCTTCGCCCTGGTTCCCAGATCGGCCGAGGCCGAGAACTGCCCTTTGGTGAGGCCGTAGACGCCGTTGTTCTCGATCAGGTAGACGAGGTTGAGGTTGCGGCGGATCGCGTGGCAGAACTGGCCGAGGCCGATAGACAGCGTGTCGCCGTCGCCGGAAATGCCGATGTAGTGGAGCCTGCGGTTCGCGGCGTTGGCGCCGGTCGCGACCGAGGGCATGCGGCCGTGCACCGAGTTGAAGCCGTGACCGCCGCTGACGAAATAGGCCGTGGTCTTCGAGGAGCAGCCGATGCCGGAGAGCTTGACGACGTCCTCCGGACGGACGGCGTTCGCCCAGCACGCCTCGATCACCGCGGCGGTGATCGAGTCGTGGCCGCAGCCGGCACACAGCGTCGAGTTCGCGCCCTCGTAGTCGCGGCGCGTGAGGCCGAGCGCGTTCTTCGGCAGGTCGGGGTGCCGGACCTTCGGCTTGAGCATGAACGTCATACGGTGTTCCTCGCGATGGGCCGGCGCTTCAGACCGCGCGCGGCGCGGCGGCGCGCTGCTGCGGCTCGATCTCGGCGAGCACGCCGTCGATGACCGCGCCGGCCGTGATCGGCAGGCCGTTGTAGTGCAGGATCGAGCGCAGCCGTGTCTTCTCGACGGCGGTCTCGAGAATCAGCAGCGCGCGCAGCTGCGCGTCGCGGTTCTGCTCGACGATGAAGATCAGGCCGTGCGCATCGAGGAACTGCTCGACCTCCTCGCCGAACGGGAAGCCGCGGATGCGCATGTAGTCGAGGTGCACGCCGCGCGCGTGCAGCTTGGCGAGCGCCTCCTGCACGGCGCCGTCGGAGCTGCCGACCGCGACGATCGCGGCGCGGTTGTTGCGGCTGTCGATCACCGGCTTCGGCACCAGCTTGCCGGCAGTCACCGACTTCTTCTTCAGCCGGTCGAGGACGATCTGATACTCCTTCGAGTCCTCGGTGTAACCGCCGTACTGCGTGTGGCCCGAGCCGCGCGTGAAGTACGCGGCCTTCGGGCTCACGCCCGGCAGCGTGCGCTGCGGGATGCCGTCGCCGTCGTGGTCGTAGTAGCGCCAGAACTTCTCGATCTTGTCGAGCTGCTCCTTGCCGAGCACCTTGCCGCGGTCCGGCTGGTAGGCCTCGCTCCACTTGAACTCCGGGCACACCCAGTCGTTCATGCCGATGTCGAGGTCGCTGAGCACCAGCACCGGGGTCTGCAGGCGCTCGGCCAGATCGAAGGCGACCGGCGCGAATTCGAAGCACTCCTTCGGGTCGGCCGGGTACAGGCACACGTGGCGGGTGTCGCCGTGCGAGGCGTAGGCTGCGGAAGTGAGGTCGCACTGCTGGGTGCGGGTCGGCATGCCGGTCGACGGCCCGACGCGCTGCACGTCCCAGATCACCGCCGGCACCTCGGCGTAGTACGCCAGCCCGATGAATTCCTGCATCAGCGAGATACCGGGCCCCGAGGTCGCCGTGAAGGCGCGCGCGCCGTTCCACGCGGCGCCGATCACCATGCCGATCGAGGCGAGCTCGTCCTCGGCCTGGATCATCACGTAGTTCCTGCGCCCGGTCTCGGGGTCGATGCGCAGCTTGTCGGCAAAGGACTTGAACGAGTCCATCAGCGAGGTCGACGGCGTGATCGGGTACCAGGCGCCGACCGTCGCACCGGCGTACACGCAGCCGAGGCCGGCGGCGGTGTTGCCGTCGATGACGATCTGGCCCGCGGTGGCGTCCAGCTTCTCGACCTTGAGCGGCAGCGGGCAGGCGAAGTTGGCGCGCGCGTAATCGTAGCCGAGCTGGATCGCCTGCATGTTCGAGTCGACCAGCTGCGGCTTCCTCGCGTAGGTCTCAGCGAGCAGGCCGCGGATGATCTCGAGGTCGATGTTGCACAGCGCCGCGAGCGCGCCGGCGTAGCAGATGTTCTTCATCAGGATGCGCGTGCGCACGCCCTGGAAGTTGTCGTTGACGAGGCGCGCCAGCGGCACGCCGAGCACCGTCACGTCCTCGCGCTTCAGCAGCGCCGGCCGCGGCCAGGTGGAGTCGTAGATGAAGTAGCCGCCCGAGCCGACGTCCTGCAGGTCGCGAATGTAGGTCTCGGCGTTGAGCGCGACCATGATGTCGACCTGCCCGGCGCGCGCGCGGTAGTTGTCGCGCGTGACGCGGATCTCGTACCAGGTCGGCATGCCCTGGATGTTGGACGGGAAGTAGTTCTTGCCGACCACCGGGACGCCGCTGCGGAAGATCGCCTTCATCAGCAGGCCATTGGCACTGGCGGAGCCGGTGCCGTTGACCGTGGCGATCTTGATGACGAAGTCGTTTACGCGGTCTTGCGCTCTCGCGGCTGACATTGCTTCTCACCGTCTCCGGCGTGCGGCCAGTGGATCGTCGATTTTTGCATGTCCCAGGCGGCGGTCGGGCAGCGCTCGGCACACAGTCCGCAGTGCACGCACAGGTCCTCGTCCTTCACCATCACGCGCCCGGTCTGCTTCAGCGCGCCGGACACGTACAGCGCCTGCTTCGGGTTGCGCGCCGGCGCCTTCAGGCGCCCGCGCAGCTCGGCCTCCGGCCCGTCGGCCGCGATCGTCAGGCAGTCGACCGGGCAGATGTCGACGCAGGCGTCGCACTCGATGCACAGCTTCGCCTCGAACACGGTCTGCACGTCGCAGTTGAGGCAGCGCTGCACTTCCTGCTCGGCGATCTCCGCCGAGTAGCCGAGCTCGACCTCGATGTTGAGCTTCTTGAAGCGCTCCTTCAGCGACACGTGCGGCACGAGCCGGCGCTCGACCGGCGCGTAGTCGTTCTTGTAGGCCCACTCGTGCATGCCCATCTTGCGGCTGCTCAGGCTGACGCCCGCCGGCGGCCGCTCGGCGAGCGGCCGGCCCTGGCAGTGCGCGTGAATCGACAGCGCCGCCTGGTGGCCGTGCTCGACCGCCCAGATGATGTTCTTCGGGCCGAAGGCCGAGTCACCGCCGAAGAACACGCCGGGCCGCGTCGACTGGAAGGTCTTCTCATCGACCAGCGGCTGGTCCCACTTGTTGAACTCGACGCCGAGGTCGCGCTCGATCCACGGAAAGGCGTTTTCCTGGCCGATCGCGAGGATCACGTCGTCGCAGGGGATGAGCTCCTCGCCGGTGATCCGCTCGGCCGTGATGCGGCCCTTCGCGTCCAGGTCGTACTCCATGACGTCGAAGCGCATGCCGCTCAGTCGGCCGCTCTCGACCACGAAGGCCTTCGGCGAGCGGTTGACGACGATCGCGACGTTCTCCGCCTCGGCGTCCTCGAGCTCCCACTCCGAGGCCTTGAAGAAGCCGCGTGGCTTGCGCGCCATCACCTTCACGTCCCTGGCGCCGAGCCGCAGCGACGTGCGGCAGCAGTCCATCGCGGTGTTGCCGACGCCGATGATCAGCACGCGCTCCCCGATGCTCTTCACGTGCTCGAAGGCGACCGACTCGAGCCAGGTGATGCCGATATGGATGCGATCCGAGTCGCGCCGGCCCGGAAGCTCGAGTTCCTTGCCCTTCGGCGCGCCGGAGCCGACGAACACCGCGTCGTAGCCGGAGGCGAGCAGGTCCTTCAGGCTTGCGATCGGCGCGTTCAGCTTGAGCGTGACGCCCATGTCGAGGATCTGGCCGATCTCCTCGCTCAGCACCTTCTCGGGCAGGCGGAACGAGGGAATATTGCTGCGCATCAGGCCGCCGGGCGTCGCGTGCCGCTCGAAGATCGTCACGTCGTAGCCGAGCGGCGCAAGGTCGTTGGCGACCGTGAGCGAAGCCGGGCCGGCGCCGATGCAGGCGATGCGCCGGCCGTTCTTCTGCGCCGGCGCCCGCGGCAGCCGGCCGGCGAGGTCGCCCTTCAGGTCGGCCGCAACGCGCTTCAGGCGGCAGATTGCGACCGGCTTCTCCTCGACGCGGCCGCGCCGGCAGGCGGGCTCGCAGGGCCGGTCGCAGACCCGGCCGAGGATGCCGGGGAACACGTTCGACACGCGGTTCAGCAGGTACGCGTCGGTGTAGCGCCCTTGAGCGATCAGCCGGATGTATTCGGGTACGTCGGTATGGGCCGGGCAGGCCCACTGGCAATCGACGACGCGGTGATAATAATCGGGATTCGAGGTGTCGGTCGGCGGCATAGAGCGGCTCTGTATAGCAAAACTGACCGGCGGAAGCGAGGAATACCCATGGATTCCCGGGCAATCGAGGAGATCCGGCTGCGCACGCGCTCGCGCGTGCTCGAGCTGCGCTTCAGCGATGGCGGGCACTGCGAGCTGCCCTTCGAGTACCTGCGCGTCTACTCGCCCTCGGCGGAGGTGCAGGGGCATGGCCCCGGCCAGGAAGTGCTGGTGACCGGCAAGGAGAACGTGCGCATCGTCGAGGTGGAGCCGGTCGGCAACTATGCCGTGCGGCTGGTGTTCGACGATGGCCACGACAGTGGCCTGTACACCTTCGCCTACCTGCAGGCGCTCGGCGCGCAGCAGCAGGAGAACTGGCGCACCTATCTGGCGCGGCTGGAGCAGGCCGGCGTGCGCCGCAGCGGCTGAGCGGCGTCAGGGACCACTAAAGAAAAGGCCGGGCATTGCTGCCCGGCCAACTCTTCACAAGACCCCCACTCGGCTGGCGGCCTCTTTGCCAGCGGCCAGCCGCGGGCGATTCTCGGGCAACTGACGCCAAATTGCTACACCTTTGTTTCAGAAAGGTTTCTTTGTTGCGTCGCATACAACCCGCCACGGGCCGTGCGGCAGTCGTGTTACGTCAATAGAATGGCGCGCGTGAATACGGGCGGGCAACGCACGACGGATTTCGGCTACGCAGAAGTCTCCTGGGAGGAGAAGGCGCGCCGCGTGCGTGGCGTCTTCGATTCCGTGGCCGACCGCTACGACCTGATGAACGATCTGATGTCGGGCGGCGCGCATCGACTGTGGAAGCAGTTCGCGCTGGCGCTGACGGGCTTGCGACCCGGCGGTCGCGCGCTCGACGTCGCCGGCGGCACCGGCGACCTCGCCGCGGGGCTCGCGCGCCAGGTCGGCAGCGAGGGGCTCGTGCTGCTCACCGACATCAATGCCGCGATGCTGGCGCGCGGCCGCGACCGGCTGATCGACGCCGGCCTGGTCGGCAACGTGCACTGCGTGCAGGCCGACGCCGAGCGCCTGCCGTTCCGCGACGCGAGCTTCGATTGCGTGACGATCGGCTTCGGGCTGCGCAACGTCACCGACAAGCCGGCGGCGCTCGCCTCGATGCGCCGCGTGCTCAGGCCCGGCGGGCGGCTCGTGATCCTCGAATTCTCGAAGCCGGTGCTGCCGGGCCTCGACGTGATCTACGACCTGTACTCCTTCAGGATCCTGCCGCTGCTCGGCCGGCTGGTCGCCAACGACGCCGACAGCTACCGCTATCTCGCCGAGTCCATCCGCCGCCACCCGGACCAGCAGACGCTGCTGGCGATGATGCAGGCCGCCGGCCTCGAGGACTGCCGCTACCACAACCTCACCGGCGGCATCGTGGCCGTGCATGTCGGACACCGCTATTAACGGGCGGATCAACGCCGCGCTCGCTCGCGCGCTGGCCGACTCGCCGCGCGCCGGCGCACTGGCGGCCGCGCTGCGCGGCCGCAGCCTCGCCGTGCGCGTCGCGGCCACCCGCTGGAGCGTCATGCTGCGCTCGCATGGCGAGCAGCTCGAGCTCGTGCACGCCACGGCGGAGGCCGCCGGCGCGGCCGCCGTGCCCGACGCGACGATGAGCGGCAGCGTGCTGTCGCTGCTCGCGCTCGCCGGCGCCGATCCGGAAGCGGTGATCCGCCGCGGCGACGTGCGCATCGAGGGCGACGCCGAGGTCGCCGGGCGCTTCCGCGAGCTCGTCCGGCTGCTGCGCCCGGACTTCGAGCACGAGCTGTCGCGTCTGGTGGGCGCAGTGCCGGCGCACCTCGCCAGCGGCGCGCTGCGCGGGGCGCTCGGCTGGGCACGGCGCGCGGCAAGCACCACGCTGCGCAACACCGCGGACTACCTGGCGCACGAGCGGCGCGATCTCGTGCCGCATGCCGAGGCGGAGCGGCTGCTGCGCGACGGCGAGCGGCTGCGCGACGACGGCGAACGGCTCGAGGCACGGCTCGCCGAACTCGAACGGCGCGTGCGCGCGCTGCGCGGCGCCGGCTGAGAGCACGCGGGAACCCTCGAGGGAAGGCGGCGCGTGCGACTGCGGGTGCTCGGCAGACTGATCGCGATCCAGCGGGTGCTGGTACGGCACGGCCTCGACGATTTCGTGCGCGCGACCCACCTGTACCGGCCGCTGCGCTTCCTGTTCTTCCTCTCGCCCTGGACCTGGTTCCAGCGCCGGCACGGCGCCGGCCGTGCGGAGCGCCTGCGCCTCGCGCTCGAGGACCTGGGGCCCATCTTCGTGAAGTTCGGACAGGCGCTGTCGACGCGCCGCGACCTGCTGCCGCCGGACATCGCCGACGAGCTCGCCAGGCTCCAGGACCGCGTGCCGCCCTTCGACGGCGCGACCGCACGCGCCGCGATCGAGCGCAGCCTCGGGCACCCGGTCGCCGAGCTGTTCGGCGAATTCGACGCGACGCCGCTGGCCGCGGCCTCGATCGCGCAGGTGCACGCGGCCCGGCTCAAGGACGGGCGCGAGGCCGTGGTGAAGGTGCTGCGCCCCGGCATGCGTGAGGTCATCGGCCGCGACCTCGAGGTGCTGTATGCGCTCGCCGGGCTGGCCGAGCGCTGGTCGGAGGTCGCGCGTCGCCTCAAGGCGCTCGAGGTCGTGCGCGAGTACGAGCAGACCGTGCTCGACGAGCTCGACCTGATGCGCGAGGCGGCCAATGCCTCGCAGCTCAAGCGCAACTTCGCCGGCTCGCCGCTCCTGTACGTGCCCGAGGTGCACTGGGACCTGTGCCGCGCCGACGTCATGGTCATGGAGCGCATCCGCGGCGTGCCGATCGGGGACCTCGCAGAGCTGCGGCGTCGCGGCGTCGACTTCAAGCAGCTCGCCGAGAGCGGCGTCGAGATCTTCTTCACGCAGGTGTTCCGGCACAACTTCTTCCACGCCGACATGCACCCCGGCAACATCTTCGTGCTCGCCGACGACCCCGCGCGGCCGCGCTACGCCGCGGTCGACTTCGGCATCGTCGGCACGCTCGACCTGCGCGACCAGCGCTACCTCGCCGAGAACTTCCTCGCGGTGTTCGACCGCGACTACCGCCGCGTCGCCGAGCTGCACGTGGAGTCCGGCTGGGTCCCCGCCGGCACGCGCGTCGACGAGATGGAGTCGGCGATCCGCACGATCTGCGAGCCGATCTTCGACAGGCCGCTGGTCGAGATCTCGTTCGGCACCGTGCTGCTGCGGCTGTTCGAGGCCCTGCGCCGCTTCGACGGCCAGATCCAGCCGCAGCTGATCCTGCTGCAGAAGACGCTGCTGAACGTCGAGGGCCTCGGACGCCAGCTCTATCCGCAGCTCGACATCTGGAAGACCGCGAGCCCGGTGCTGCGCGCCTGGATGCGCGAGCGCGTCAGCCCGCGCACGCTGCTGCGCGAGCTGGGGCGCGGGCTGCCGGACGCCGTCGAGGTCATGAAGGCGCTGCCGTCGATCGCCAAGCGCTTCATCGAGCGCTCGCAGGACCACGAGCTCCGGCTGCCGATCGACACCCGCGCGATCGACGAGCTGCGTGCCGAGATCGCCGCCGGCAACCGCCGCCGCGACCGCCTGCTGCTCGGCGCCGTGCTGCTGCTCGGCGGCGTATTCTGGCTCGGCCTCGGGCTCGCGCCGCCGTGGGCAGCGTGGGCGGCACTGGTCGCCGGCGCGGTCACGCTCGGCGCGGCGGGCGGCATCGGGTCACGCTGAGCCCTGCATCGGCCGACGCGGCGTCCGCTCCAGCCATGTGAACAGCAGAACGGCGGGCGCGACGACGGCAAGCGCGACGCGTGAGCTGCGGCCCGGCCCGCTGTGCGGCAGGAACAGGGCCAATCCGCCGATCAGGCTCGCGGCCAGGCCGTGCGACCACGGAAACTCGAAGGCGAGCTGGTGCGAGCGATCGTAGTCCGCCGGTACCGTGACGCGCTCGCAGCCCGACAGCACGAGCACCCAGAGAATCGCGTCCAGCAGCGCCGACGTGACCTGCGAACACGGCGTGTTGCTCCCCGTCCGCGAGCAGTCTAGCCGCCGCCCTGCCAGGCCGCGACGACGAAGTGCTGCACCTCGGGCTCGAACTCCAGCAGGAAGTCGCTGTCCTCCGGGTAGTACTTCGCCGCCAGCACCGGGTCGCCGGCGAAAGCACGGACCGCGTCTTCGGACGGCCACTGCGTAACGGTCAGGAAGTGGCTGACCTCGCCGTCGTCGCGCCGCAGGATCTGCACGCCGAGGTTGCCGGGCGTGGAGCGATAGTCCGGGATCGCGCGCCGCAGCAGAAAGGCTTCGTAGGCGTCGGCCTTCGCGCGCGCTGTCCGCCCGTGCCAGATCCGGACGATCATGCCGGCAAGTATCCCGCGCGGCCGAGATCTGCGATAGACCCCGCTGCCGCCGCGCTATGCGACGTGCACCGCCGGATGGCGATACAGCACTTCGCGCACGCAGCCGCGCAGCCAGCGGTGGAACGGGTCGGCGTCGAGGCGGCGGTGCCAGTACTGGCACACCTCGATGCGCGGCAGCTCGAATTCCGGCTGCAGCACGCGAATGCGGCCGTAGGCCGCGAAGGTCTCCGCCAGCAGCCGCGGCACGATCGCCACGAGCCCGGGGTCGTGCTCGACCAGCAGCGGCACGGCGAGGTAGTGCGGGGTCGTCACGCGCACCCGCGGCTCGATGCCGGCGCGCTCCAGCGCCGCGACGATCCTCGAGCGACCCCGCTGCGGCGGCGTCACGAGGACGTGCTCGAGCGCGCGGCACTGATCCGCCGACAGCGTGCCGCGGAGCGGGCTGCCGGCGGCGACGATCGCGACGAAGTCGTGTCCGTAGAGGCGCTGCTGCAGCACATCGCCCTTCAGGTCGAGCCCCGCGGAGAACGCCAGGTCCACGAGCCCGCGCTCGAGGATGGTCTCGAAGCCGATGCCCTCGGACGGCACGGTCAGAATCGTGCAGCGCGGCGCGGCCTCGCGCAGGCGCGTCAGCAGCAGCGGCAGCACGGCGATCTCGCCGATGTCGCCGAGACACAGCGTGATCGTGCGCTGCACGGTCTTCGGGTCGACGCCCGCCGCAGGCAGCAGCGTGCCGCGCGCCAGCTCGAGCACGTGTGCGACGGGCCCGGCGAGCTCAAGGGCGCGCGGCGTCGGTACCATGCCGTCGCTGGTCTTCGCGAGCAGCGGATCGCCGAACAGCCGGCGCAGGCGCGCGAGGGCGTGGCTCGCGGCGCTCTGCGTGACGCCGAGCTCCTCGGCAGCGCGCGTGACGCTGCGACTGCGCAGCAGCGCATCGAGGGTCACGAGCAGGTTCAGATCCAGCGAGCGCAGGCGGTCCATCGAACCGCGATCATCAGGCTTCGCGCGCCTCGGCGCCACCGGGCGACATGGTCCGCATCAGCCGCTGGAACAGGAGCACGGCCCGGTCGGCGCTGGTGGGCAGCGGCGCAGGGTGCGGTCCGGCCCGCATCGTGCGGTGCTGGGCCTCGATGATCGCCTTGTCCTCGCCGAAGGCCATCAGCATGACCTGGTACATGGCGTCCGCCTGAGTCCCGGCCTCGGGCCCTGCATTCGGCCCCCAGGAAAACAGGTAGCGCGAGGTCTCCGCGGTCATCGGCGTCACGGCCTGCGACGTGAAGTTGCTGGAAACGGCATCCGCCATCCTGGGCGTCGCGTCGCCGAGACGCTGCTGGGTGCCGCGCGGGTACACGCCGCTGAACATCAGCAGGATGCCGGGCACGAGGAAGTCGTAGCTGCTGTACACCTCGTTGTCCTCGGCGGCGCCGCTGATCCGCAGCGAGACGTTGACGTTACGCGGCACGCTCCAGCGCTCGACGCGCACGCCGCGGGGCAGCCGCGTCACGCGCGGCCGCTGGTACGCGAAGTTCATGCCCGCGCCGAAGCTGCTGCGATGCACGAACGAGAGATGCGAGAAATCGAGCAGGTTGTCGTTGATGAGCTGATACGGCGCCTCGTAATCGAGCTGCCCGTGGCGCAGCACCCAGCGCGAGTCATCGAGGCCGACGGCCGGCGGGATCAGCGCCGGATCCGCCTGCGCCGGATCGCCGATCCACACCCACACCCAGCTGTGGCGCGCGACCACCGGATAGGCCTTGACGCGGGCGAGCTCCGGGATCTCGGTCTCGCCGGGAATCTCGACGCAGCGTCCCGAGGGCGCGAACCTGAAACCGTGGTACATGCAGCGCAGATCGTCGCCCTCGCGGCAGCCGAGCGACAACGGCGCGAAGCGGTGGCGGCAGCGATTCTCGAGCGCGACCAGCGCGCCGTCCTGGCGTCTGTATATGACGACCGGCTCGTCGGCGATGCGGATCGCGAACAGCGTGTCGGCGTCGATATCGCGCTCCCAGGCCGCGACGTACCAGCAGTTGAGCGCGTACATGCCCTTCCCCTCTCGGCTTCCCTGGCGCCGTGCGGCGGCGCGCGTTCCGCAACGCTATGCCAGCTGCGCCGATGCGGGAAAGGCCCGGTCGCTCATGCGGCCGATGAACCGCATTCATGCGGCCGGGGTCGCGCCCTGCGTCCCGGCGCGCGCCAGTCGCTGCACCAGCGCATCGAGCGACACCCGGCCCGGGCCGCGTGCCACCAGCAGCAGCAGGAAGGCCAGCCACTGGATGTGCGTCGGCCAGGCCGAGGGGTACACGAAGATCTGGATGGTCGCGACCATGCCGAGGAAGGCCAGCGCCGCGAACCGCGTCGCGAGCCCCGCGAGCACCAGCACGGAGCCGCCGAGCTCGAGCCCCGCGGCCAGGTAGGCCGCGAGGTGCGGCGGCAGCAGCGGCAGCCGGTACTCGGTCTCGAACAGGCCGAGGGTCGCGGCCCAGTCGTCGAGCTTGACCTGGCCGGAGCGCCAGAACACGACGAAGGTCGCCGCGCGGGCGACGAGCGCCAGCAGGTCGTAGGGAATGCGTTCGAACAGCGCGAGCAGCCGGTTCATGGAGCACCTTCGTCGGAACGTTCATCGTTGTCGCCGGTCGCCGGCGGCAGCCGGCGGGTGCGCAACCGCGCACCATCGCGCCACGCGTGGAGCGCGATCGGCCGCGGTGTAAGATCGATCGCCGCCAGCGCCGCGTCGTCCTCCTCGAGCACGGCGGAGCGGATCTCATCCACCGGCCAGGCCGTGACGAAGCGGCGCGGCCGGCGCTCGCCGGCCTGGGCGCTCGCGAGATCGTCGAGCAATAGGTCGAAGCGCGCGACGTCCGCGAGATAGACGAGCGACGCCGCTGGCGCGTAGCTCGCGATGAAGTCCGCATAGCCGCGGCCCCAAGCCGCGAGCTGCGGTTCGCGAGGCCAGTCCTGCGCCGCGTAGGCGAGCGCCGCCTGGTCGAAGAACGCCTCGCCCACCAGCCGCTCGACCGTCGGGTAACGCAGCGCGAGCGCGCGGCACAGCGCACCGCGCACCGAGTTCCGGTGCACGCCGAGCCGCCGCGCGAGCGGGACTCGGCCCGCGTCGATGAGATCGTCGACCGCGACAGCGGGACCTCCCGGCGCAGCGAGCAGCGCCGCGGCCAGGCGCCGCTGCAGCTCATGCAGCGCGGGCATCGGCAGCCTCCCGGGCGCCTTGCGCCTCGCGGGCGTCGAGCCGCCGCTGCGCGGCGGCGGCCTCGGCCTTGAGCGTCTCGAAGGACGGCAACGCCGTATCCCATTCGATCAGCGTCGGCACCGGACCGAGCGCCGCGAGCGCGCGCTCGTACAGCGCCCAGACGGCTGCGCCGACCGGCGAGCCGTGATCGTCGATGAGCAGCGCGACGCCGTCGCGCTCGACGCGCGCGTGGCCGGCGAGATGGATCTCCCCGATCGCCGCGGCGGGCAGCGTCGCGAGATACGCCGCGAGCGCAGCCCCGGGATCGGCGTCGAGGTTCATGGCGCTCACGTAGACGTTGTTGACGTCGAGCAGCACGCCGCAGCCGGTGCGCGCCGCGAGTGCTGCGAGGAACTCGGGTTCCGGGATCGGCGAATCCGCATAGCGCAGGTAGGTCGAGGGGTTCTCGATCAGCAGCCGGCGACCGAGCGCCTGCTGGATCGCATCGACGTTGTCGGCCACGATGCCCAGCGCCTCGGTCGTGTACGGCAGCGGCAGCAGGTCCGGGAAGTAGCGGCCGTCCTGCACGCACCAGGCGAGATGATCCGACACCAGCCCGGGCCGCAGCTGCCGCTCGAGCGCCACCAGCCGCGCGAGGTGCGCGCGGTTCACGCCCTCGGCCGAACCCGGCGACAGGCCGACCGCGTGCAGCGACAGCGGCCGCACGGCCGCCACGGCTTCGAGCTCCTCGAGCGCCGCCGCGTCGGCCATGTAGTTCTCCGGATGCACCTCGAACCACGCGGCCGCCCCCGGATCGGCGAGGGCGGCCGCATGATGCGGGAGCCGCAGCCCGATGCCCGCAGCCGCGGGCACCGGGCGCTGTCGGCCGTCCGGCTTCACTTCATCGCCACCAGGCCGCCGCCGGCGAGCTTCGCGCAGGCGCCTGCCGGCAGGGAGACGAACGAGGCCTTGTCGAAGTCCTTCGTGGCCTGGCCGGCGCACGAGTGGTCGCCGGCGGCGCAGTCGTTCTTGCCGGCCTTGGCGACGCCGTAGCACTTCTCCATCGCCGGCTTGTCCATCGCAGGCTTCATGTCGGCGGCCTGGGCCGGCGCCGCCAGCGCGGCGCAGGCGGCGGCGCCCAGCAGGGCGGAAACGGTCGCGGTCTTCATGATCGATGCACGCATGTCGGACTCCTGAATGATCGGGTTGCGTCAAATGGACCGGCGATCTCGCCGGGCAT
>Ga0335069_10005390_pt1 | contig 18817 bp, 17 predicted proteins | sample Lox_Sample_11_FD_206714 | JGI IMG/M metagenome (GOLD analysis project Ga0335069, IMG submission 206714) | Soil microbial communities from Loxahatchee National Wildlife Refuge, Florida, United States - Lox_Sample_1.1 | ecosystem: Environmental > Terrestrial > Soil > Wetlands | place: USA... | reverse complement strand
CCATGCTTTTTTGCGGAAGAGGTGCACGTGTGAAAGCGCTCGTAATCGGTGGGACTGGGCCAACCGGCCACTTTATCGTTAACGGCTTGATTCAACGCGGCTACGCGGTCGCGATGCTTCATTCGGGTCGCCATGAGGTGGCCGAGATTCCTCCCTCGGTGGAACATATCCATACCGATGCGTTTTCCGCCGATGCGTTCAAAGTGGCAGTTGATGGGCGAACCTTCGATGTGACAATCGCGGCATATGGACGCTTACGTCGAATCGCCGAGATTATGGTCGGTCGCACCGGGCGCTTTCTATCGATCGGCGGGGCCCCGGCTCTTCGTGGCTACATGAATCCGACGGTACTGCATCCCGAAGGCTTGCCGGTTCCTGCAAGCGAGGATTTGCCTCGAGTGCCCGTTGAAGAGGAAGACGGCAAAGGTTGGCGCGTTGCGCAAACCGAGGATGCGGTCTTCGCGAATCATCCGACTGCAACCCATTTCCGTTATCCGTTCTTGTACGGCCCGTATCAGATAGCCCCGCGCGAATGGTGTATCGTGCGCCGGATTCTCGAAGGGCGTCGCGCCATTATCCTGCCTGAGGACGGTCTCGCGCTTAACCACATGAACTATGTCGAGAACGCCGCGCACGCGGTATTGCTCGCACTCGATAAGCCCGGGGCGTCCGCTGGGCAAATCTACAATTGCGGCGATCAACGGCTGCTAACGCTCCGACAGATAGTGGGGGTGATCGCCGATGCGCTCGGCGCGAAGATTGAGATCATCTCGATGCCGTGGGCCTTTGCGACGCCAGCGCGTCCACTGATGGCCCAGCCTTGGATGACCCATCGTGTGCTCGATATCACCAAGCTTCGCACGCAGCTCGGATACAACGATGTTGTGCAGCCCGAAGACGGGTTGGCACGCACCGCGCGATGGCTGAAAGAGCATCCTCTGGAGCGCGCCGGCACTGACGAGAAGATCCTCCAGGACCCATTTGATTATCGCGCCGAAGATGAGTTGATCGCTGCGTGGAAGTGGCTCTGCGAGCAGATGCCGCAGGTGAGCTTTACCCGGCAGCCTGGCTTTACTGCGACCTACAGCGGACCTGGCGGCAAACCGAGGTCATCGAGCTTCAATTGATCGAGGGCATGCTCGATTCGACAGAACCGATCGGTATTCTGATCGGAGCTGAGACGCGATCGTCGATTACGCGGTGAGAGAGAAACGTGATGCGCAAACTGATAGCGATGACCTTCGGCCTTTTGCTCACGGCCTCCGGATTCGCCTTCGCACAAGGCGTCGTCCTGCAACTCCCGGCGGAGGACCAGAGTCGAATCACCTCCATGCTCGGACCCGGAGTGGTGGGCAATGCTTTGCCCAGCAACACGATCACCGACGCGTCGATTTACTTTCCGCTGAAGGAACGGGCGGTGACCTATCAGGTTACCAGCGGACCACGTGCCGGTAACTCGGAATCGAGTGAGTTTGCCAAAGTAAGACGTCCCGGCGGTCGGATGGCGTGGCGATTTAATCTCTCCCGCTCGCTCACGGGATTTATTTCGCAAGCGATGGATGGCGGCATAATAATGCCGGCGGTTAGTGATCCGGGAGAAGGCGTAATTGTTGTAACGACGCCGGCGAATCCGTTCGTGTTACAGGGTATGAAGCCCGGTGAATCGCGATCGTTCTCGCAGCAGGTCGCGGTTAATTATCTCGACAATCCATCGCAGCAGGATTACTCCGGATCACTCACGGGAACCTACACCTATCTCGGCACTTTTCAGGTTACGGTTCCAGCAGGCACTTTCCCGGCGGTCCTCTTTCGCGCCAAGAGCCAGGGCAAGGTCGGACCCGCAAACACCGTGGATACGACCTACACCTTTTTCGCTCCCCAAGTCGGATTGGTGGCAATGATCATGCAGGAAGATGTGACGGCGTTCTGGCTGTTTCATATCGATTCGAGCACCGGGAGAGTACTCAAATCGAAATGAGGCCGTTGATCATCACTTTCCGCCGAGAAAATCGATCGATTTGATAAAGGCGCCCGCACGGCCGCTATCGCCCGATTTGCTCGTGTCGATCCCAAAGCTGATGCCCGTCAGCGAGGGCGTGTGGTCCTTCTGAAAATATCTTTTGAACGCGGCGTCGAGATCGAACTCTGACGTGACCATCTGTCCCGGCGCGGGTTTGCCCAGACATACGAAGCGTCCGCCCGCGTGAAAGTAACGTCCTTTATAGGGGTGCTGGAGCTCCTCATCCTGGCAGAGAAAAAGGCCGATGAAGTAGGGGCTGTTGGGAATCAATACGTGGCCGCTCGGCAGCTTGTCCTTGCCGAAGAAGAAGTAGAGCATCAGCGGTTCGTTGTTCACGTGGGCGGCGTAGGAGGCGTCTTTGGGATAGCTGCTCACACCCCAGGTGATTCTGACTGTGCGCACGGGCTCTATATTGACGTTGTCGTTGAGAATCAGGCCGCTCATCGAGCGCTTGGCCTCGAGCGAAAGGACTCCGTCCTTGATCGACAAGCCTAGCCTATCCGGCTTCTTCGCATCGCTCTCGAATTGGTAATTTTTGGATTTCATCCAGTCTTCGACCGATCCGCCGGAGTAGCCGCTAAAATCCACTCGCAGCGAAAGATCGCTCGGTTCGGCCCAAATCGGTCGAATGCCAATCAAATGAAATGCGAAGGCTATCAGGAGAGCCAACAAAGGCTTCGATATGTGAGCAGATGGTTTCTGAGAATTCATAAAAATCGACCTGGAAAATGGATACATGTCGGGTGATTGGAAATCCCTTCTCATGAGGAATCGACAAACCGGTGCGGCGATTCCGTCGGGCGTTATTCTAAACCAGTCGGAGTTTGCTCTAAACGCCCGAGCGTATTAACAATCGAGAGCCGACCAGGGGCCGACGGTCCGGCGCTGAACCGAACAGACGCAAGGAGCACGTTATGGTAAAGGGGATCAATCATGTCGCGATCGTAGTTTCCGACGTCGATCGCTCGCGGAAGTTTTACGAGAAGCTCGGTATGGCGAAGATCCCGCGTCCGAAGGTTAACGTGCCCGGCGAATGGATGGGGATCGGAGAGAATCAGCTTCATATCGTCGGTGAGCGCGCACCCGAGGGGCGGATCGATCCCCGCCGGCCGCACATGGCACTTGCGGTCGATGATATCGAAGCGGCGAAAAAGTCCCTGCGCGAAGCAGGTATCAACTTCGTCGAGCCCGCAGCACGTCAGGACGTTATCCCGATGAACGAAGAAGTGCTGCGCCTGGTCGGTCGGCAGATCTGGCTCGAAGACCCCGACGGAAACATGATTGAGCTACGTGAGGAGTACAAAGGGTAGGGCGACGATGATCGAGTAGTCCCGCGCGCATAACGGGCGCCCACCGAGCTATCCAGACGCTGCCGGAGGTTTTATTACTAGACGCGTTTTCTAACCTGCGGCGATCGGATAATTTGCACTGTGCTCGCGATCGCGCTTTCGCAACGCTTTTTGCCCAAGCGCCCGTAGCTCAACTGGACAGAGCATTAGACTTCGGATCTAAGGGTTGGGGGTTCGAATCCCTCCGGGCGCGCCAAATTCACCACTCATGTTGCCCGCTTTCCTCGCTGCCTGAGCTCCGAGGTGTGACTAGCCGTGCGCAAGAGGGCACTTTGCCCTCCCTACACATAATGGCTCTCTTTTACCAAGGCTTGCCGGCGAGGGTCACGCTGAACATCAGCTGTTGGCCCGACGGGGTAGCGTTCGCGCCGAATTCGTTGTAATAGCGGACGTCGAAAAGACCGAAGGTCGTTAACAACTGGGCGCTTGGTCCTGCTGAGTAAACCTCGGAATTGGCTTCCATCAGAGCGTGCTTCAGCGAGTTGCCTACCGGAGTGTTAGTGTTCACCTGTATCTGGTTATCGGTAGTCTGCCACTGAGCGTATCCAACCGGGCCGATTGTCAGTTGCTTGAAGATGCGGCTGGGGAGATTGAAAGTCTTGCCTACGCCCCATTCGAACGGTACCTGATCGCCGAGCACGTATGGCCGACCATCCTGCGAGGAGTACATCTCGTAGTGGGCCAACACGGAGAGCGACCACTGACGCTCCTCGTCGGGATAAATGATTCCGCCAAGACCGAGAATCCCTGACCAATGGCCATAACCGATATTGATCTTGGCGTCGGCGTTGTAGGGACCAGTCGGGGCCATAAAGGCGCCCGTGGTGAGCATGTCGAGATGCTTAAAATGCCAGCCCAAATCGATCGGTTCGAAGTAGATATCGCCGATGCTACCCTTCGTGACCCCGCCACTATTGCTAAGGGTTGGACCGGCTGTCGACGCATTCCGGCGTAGGCCATCGAAGGATAAGTTTGGTTCGATCGATCCCGAACCACTCGCATCGACGATTGCGAAGGGCACGTCCATCATGGCCCCGTACGTCGCGTTGAGGTACGGAACCTTGAAGGGCGTCACGAGCCAGAAGATGTTCTGATCGACGAACATATCGAGACTGCCGCGTGCATTCAGGGCGGCACTTGCGCACAGGTCGCCCCTGCGGCCACATACGACACGGCTGGGGTCTAAGAAGCCCGCATCATGCACCCAGTAGTAGGACCAAAGATTCTGGTAGAGGAGGCCCTCCGGTGGTTGCTGCGCTGCGAGCAAACCGGCTGTCCCGAGGAGATAATCCCCGTGCTGAGCACGCGCTGGCGCAGCCCGCATCACCACGATCAGCAGGCCCATCAGGGCGATCATCAAGCCTTTGCGTATCTGCGTCCTCACCTCAACATCTACCGACATATCGTTCCGTACGGCTCTCCCTTATCAACCTGTTAGGCATCGGTCGCTGGAGATAATATGCGCGCCCACGATGCGACGCAAAATTTATTAGGTTAAAGTTGAATCAAACTATAGGATGAACGTCCAATCGATAATTCGGTGGACTCGATCCGCGGTGATTGGGGGCGAAAAAAATATCCGAGCTATGCTTAGGAACAACCAATACACCTATCTTTGCCTGAGTTTCTTGAAAAAGCGGACTGTCTCCTATGGCAAACGTGGCCGTCTCGGATAGCAGCAAGCCTTTAGTTCGCGTCTCCTCCTCGAATGTTCTGGCTCGCTTTCCGGCTCGCGCTTCATAACCGGGTACGCCTTGTCCTTACCCTTCTCGGCGTTGTGTTTTCTTCCTATCTCACCCTTACTGAGGTCGCGCTTTACGTTGGGATGATGGAGAACGCTACGTCGCTGATTAGGCACGCCGATGCGGATATATGGATCGCCTCGAAAGGAATCCGCAACTTTGACTTCGCGAAACTATTTCCCGCCAGCCGGGTGAAAGCTATCGGCGATGACGCCGATATGCTCTGGTCCCGCAATATCATGCAGACATGGGGGTTTCTGAAGCTGCCCGATGGCTCCCAGGAGCAGGTGGAGATCATCGGCTACGATCCCAAATATCCGGTGGGTGGGCCGTGGGAGATGGCGACCGGATCGGCGGCGAGTGTCGGCAGCGGGGCAAACATTATTCTTGATGAGAGTAGCAGCCAACGACTCGGTCGGCTGAAGTTGGGCAGCACGTGGGAGCTGAACGATCAAAAGGTTCATCTGATTGGGCTGTCGCGATCGGTTAAAACCTTCACCACTGCACCGATCGTCTTTACCTCGTTTAGCTATGCCCAAAGGGTCTCCAGCGACGTCGCGCGTGACGACGGCACCGCCTTTACTGCTATTAAGCTCCGCAGGCGTTCGGATAGCGACAGGGTGACCGCTCGCCTGCGCCAGAACTTGCCGGACAATGCGGTAATCTCATCGCACGACTTCGTCCGTCGCACGATCATCTACTGGACCGCGGAAACCGGAATGGGTGCCGCGTTTTGTCTGACAGCCTTTCTCGGCTTGATCGTCGGAGGCGGGGTAATCGGCCAAACGGTGTTCGCCAACACGATGGAGCATCTTGGCGAACTCGCCACGCTTAAGGCGATGGGCGCAACTAACGCAAATCTCGATATCTTGATCATCAGTCAGGCGGTTATCGATGCGTCGGTTGGCTACGCGATCGGAGTTGCGCTGGTCTTCCTGGCCCAACCGACTCTCGAGCGTTACGGTGTCTCGCTCTCCCTACGTTGGGAACTTTTAGTCAGTCTGTTAATCTTTTTCCTGACGATAGGAGTGGCTGCGGCGTTTTTCTCGATCCGACGCGTGCGCCGGGTCGACCCTGCGATTGTCTTTCGGAGCTAGATGAGTCCCTACCTCGAAGCCCGATCTGTTTCGAAGATTTACCAGCAAGGAGCCGTGACCGTTAGAGCGGTCGAAGAGGTATCGTTTGCGGTTGATCACGGCGAGGTTGCACTGATTGCCGGCCCGTCGGGGTCAGGCAAAAGCACGCTCCTCTCAATGGTCGGATGTATCCTGCGTCCCAGCTCGGGCACGATCTGTTTGGACGGGTCTCCCGTTAGCGATCAAAAAGAATCAGACCTGCCGGCCCTGCGCAGTTCGACCTTCGGTTTCATCTTTCAATCATTCAATCTCTTTCCGTTTCTGACGGCGCTCGAGAATGTCGAACTGGCGATGCGTTTGCAGGGGGTGCCTGCTAAACCGCGCAGGTCCCGCGCGCTGGAGTTGCTTAAGAGTTGCGGACTGGCGGAGCGGGCGACTTTTCATCCCAGCTATCTGAGCGGAGGCGAGAAGCAGCGAGTGGCGTTGGCTCGCGCCCTCGCGGGCGATCCGATGATTCTGCTCGCCGACGAACCCACGGCCAATCTCGATTCAGTTGTGGGCGAAGAAGTCTTCGGCCTGTTGCGCCGCTTCGCCAAAGATCTGCGCAAGGTGGTCGTGATGGTCAGCCACGATCCGCGGGCTCAGCGCTTCGCGGATCGCGTGTTCAATCTAACGGACGGCCGCCTAGCCCCTCTTTCATCGGAGCCAAACGCGGTTGTTTGAACCAAGGTTTAATCGAGGAAATTGAATCAATCGATGGATTATTTCATCACCGGCGGTAACGGGCTCCTGGGCTCTCATCTGATCGCGCGTCTGCTCACCATCAATTCCGTCGATCGGATCGCCTGTCTGGTACGCGGAGACACTCAAGAGGCGGCCGAAGTCCGTCTCGCGCACGCGCTCGAATTAGCCATTGATGATGCAGGGCTCTCCATGACCGCACATAACTTGATGGGGCGCATCCTGGTGGTGCAGGGTGATCTCTACAGCATAGAATGGACGCGTCGCCGAGAGCTTCAGGGCTGGCTTAGATCGAGCGGACCTCTCCATATCGTTCACTCGGCAGCCAATATTTCCTTCTCCGAGAACGAGCGAACCTCAATCTGGAGAACCAATGTCGAGGGAACGACGCAGATGCTCGCGGTCGCCTCACGGCTGCCCAACGTCGCCTCCTTCAACTACGTGAGCACCGCCTACGTTGCCGGCAAGCGCTATGGAATCATCCTGGAGGCTGATCAGCCGAAGGCCCCGGAGTTCAACAACTCCTACGAGGAGAGCAAATGGACAGCCGAAGGGCTGGTGCGCGAGCATTGCAGCGCCCACGCTATTCCCTTTCGGATCTTTCGGCCCAGTATCATCATTGGGGATTCGGGAACCCATCGTATCTCGATTCACACCGGCTTTTACAATGTAATCGAGAAGGTCTGGCATCTAACGCGTTTAGCTAAGCCGAGCGACTTCCCGATCCACCTGCCATTTGATCCGGCAGCGACTCTCGATCTGATTCCCGTGGATATCGTGGTTCGTGAGATGCTGCTTTTGCTTGGTGGGGGCGAAGCGACCTATGGCAAGACTTTCCATCTGACGAACGAAGAGCCGTTGACGCTGCCGGATATTATCTATTCGCTTTCGATGCTAACAGGCGTCAAGATCTCTTACACGCAGCCGGCTGAGCCCGCCGCCTCCGGCTTGGGAGCGCTGATCGGCCGGGGTATCCGGCACTATGCTCCTTATCTCAGACAGATTCGGCATTTCGATCGGAGTAACGTGCGCCTTTACGGCGCAGATCGCCCGCAACGCAACTATCGCCTCGACACGGAAGAGTTGAAGCGCTTCGCCGCTGCCTTCATGGAGTTCAAGCTGGCGCAGCCTAAACAGATGACCGCGTAAAAGTCTGCGGCGCGACTCCTTCGGTCAGCCGCAGATTCCGACTCGCGACTTAGAAGAGTTTGAGCGCGAGGATTATCGCTGCCAGATCGCGCAGGAGAGCCAGCTTCCCAGTGCTGGTGCTTGCCACGAAGACCGGTCGCTCGATTCCGCGATAACGCTTCTTGTGGAATTCGAGTCCCTTGAACGAATATACGAAGTTCGCGTGATCATGCATCAGCCGAAGCATCCTGGCGATTAGGGGCGATGCGCTAAACGGCTCTTCGCCGAGTGAACCCAGGGGCGAGAGCCCGGTCATGAGCAATTCGCGTCCTTCGGCGCGAAACCGTTCAATGGCGGTTACGGTCAGCAGGTCGGACGTTCCGTGCGGCGCGCCTGTCCGGCATCGCACGATATCCTGGTAGTAACCGAAGATGCGGTTCTGATCGTAGAGTGGGTCGAAGGTAGCCATCGCGAGCAGCTCGCCATCGCGACGTGCGGTGAAAAAGCGCAGATCTGGCTGTGTCCGGTAATCGAATGGGCGAGTAAGTAGTGCGAGTTCCTTGCCCCCCTTGCGATTGAGCCACGCTGACGAGAGTTCGGTAACCTCTGCCTCGTCAGTGTTCATCAACTCCTCTTCGGTGATAACGATGCCATGTTTGCGCGCGGTATTGATCCAATGCCGGAGTTGGGCCTTCGACTTACCTTTGAGATCGAAGGTTTGAAGATCGATATCAGTCTCGACTCCGAACCGGTTTACCGTGAGTCCAATGCCGTCCAGAACTTCGGCGCAGCCTTCGCTGACTTGAAGAAAGATGGTCGTCGGCGCGGTCTGCAGGAAGTCCTCAATCAGGCGCGGCATCTTTGAAGGCGCTGCGACTGGATCGCCCACGACTATGTAGATCAGCTTTCGCCCCAACAATGGATGGCGAAATGGCTGATACACGATGTATCCGTCAGCTGTCGTGAAATGCTTAAGCCCGGAGTTAAGGCCAGTGTAGGCGAGACATCCGCGACCATGCATCCGCAGATGCGACCACAGCAACACGGTCGTCTCGCGAGTGATAGCGGTGCTCGCACAGGATGAGGTGCCGACATCAGCCCTCATATGGCTCGGTCGATCGGTGGCGTTGGCGATACTCACCGGCTCCCGATGAACAACCTCTGTCATAAAACTCCCGCATCCCCTCAACCGATGCCGATCTTAATTTAAGCACGATTGAATAAACTTGACCGCATCGGCGAAGATCGCGAGGAAGAGATTCGGGTACGAGCGAAAATGCTTAGCCGCAGTGTAGCGGCCTAGTTTGGACGCGGCCGACGTAACAGGATCGATCGTTCCCCGATACGCTTTAGCTGCTGTGTCGCCTCCGCGTTGTGGATCGCGCGCTCGAGGAGTTCGGCCTTGGCCCGCGGCTTCGCCTCTACTTCGGCTTGCATCACAGTCATGAGCGAGCGCGATGAATCGAGGCCGCGATTTTGTAGCAGCAGAGTAAGTCGCGAGACGAGGTTGGCTACACCTTCGCGCTCCTGCAGTACGTTTTGATAAAAGGCTTCGCTGACGATCGCATCGATGAGGGCGTTTAAAGTCATGGTCATGCCAGACGAGAGGTTGGCAAGAATCTAACTGTCTGACTAATCCGGCGACAATCGCATAGTGGCCGTTAAGACCGCCCATTTGGCTAATCCCGAACGAATCTTTAACGTCGCCCGTTTGCAGAAGATTCGGCGAAGGAGGGATTAATCAAACGATTGGCGAACTCGTCGAGTTATCGCAATCACCAGCCGATCGAGCGAGCCTCACTCGCAAACCATACGAGCTTGCGCGCTATAATCGCGTCGCTATGCTTCCACGAGCCTTGTTGATCGCTAACCGTGGCGAAATCGCGATTCGTATCGCGCGTGCCGCGGCCGAGATGGGAATCCGCAGCGTCGCCGTCTTTTCCGACGACGACGCCAATTCGTTGCATACACGACGCGCCGATGAGGCCCGGCCACTGAAGGGCGTCGGCGTCGCTCCGTACCTCGATATCGATCAGATCATCGCAGCGGCCAAGGCAGCAAGTTGCGACGCAATTCATCCGGGCTACGGCTTTCTGAGCGAAAATGCATCGTTTGCCCGCCGATGTGCCGAGACCGGCGTCACCTTTGTCGGACCGACGCCCGAAATTCTCGATCGCCTGGGCGACAAGGTTGAGGCTCGCGTGATTGCTCAACGCTACGGCGTACCGGTCCTGCCGGGGACCTCGCTGGCAGCCAACGTCGATGAGGTGCGGAGCTTCTTCCGCACGCTGGGCGAGGGTGCCGCGATCGTAATCAAGGCGGTCGCCGGCGGTGGCGGTCGCGGGATGCGGATCGTTCGCACTATCGACGAAATCGACGAAGCCTTCGCACGATGTGAGTCAGAGGCGCGCGCCGCCTTCGGCAACGGTTCGCTCTATGCCGAGCGGCTGATCGAGCATGCGCGTCATATCGAGGTGCAGATCGCCGGCGACGGCTCGGGCACGGTGTCCCATCTGTATGAGCGCGAATGCACGATCCAGCGGCGGCATCAGAAGCTGGTCGAAATTGCGCCGAGCCCCGGACTTTCCGCTGACTTGCGCGAGCAGATAAGCGTGGCAGCGACGCGGATCGCCCGTGAACTCCGCTACCTCAGTCTCGGTACTTTTGAGTTCCTCGTCGATGCGGATATGGCCGGCCGCTTTGCTTTTATCGAGGCGAATCCGCGGCTCCAGGTCGAGCATACGGTTACCGAGGAGGTAACGGGAGTCGATCTGGTGAAGCTGCAGATGCGCATCGCGGGTGGCGCGAGTCTTGCCGAGGCGGGTGCTGCACAAGCTGCGATTCCGACGCCGCGTGGCTACGCGATCCAGATGCGCGTGAATCTCGAAGCGATGAATCCCGACGGCTCGGCCAAGCCGACCGGTGGAACGCTGACCACGTTCGAGCCGCCTTCCGGCCCGGGCCTCCGCTGCGATCATTTTGGCTATTCCGGTTACACGACGAGTCCGCGCTTCGACTCGATGCTCGCCAAGCTGATCGTGCACTCGGATTCGCCGGACTACGCCGTTGCGGTGCGCAAGGCTTATCGCGCGCTCGGGGAGTTTCGGATCGAGGGTGTGCCGACCAATCTCGGTTTCCTGCAGAACCTGCTGAACCATCCCGACTTTGCCGCTGATCGTATCTACACCCGTTTTATCGAAGACCATGCGGCCGAGTTGGTAGCTGCCAAAGGTGAAGCGCATCAGCGATACTACTTCGAGCCGCAGAAGATGGCCGCGTCGCGCGCTGGCGTGAAACTGAAATCGAGCGATCCACTGGCCGTGCTCGCCTACGGCAAAGGGGAGGGCGATGCGCCGGCACAAGCTGCTGGGCCGATCGCTCAACCATCAGCCACGCCGGTCGGCGGTCCTGAGGGCACGATCCCGGTGAACGCCCCGATGCAAGGCACGATCGTCACGCTCGACGTACACGAGGGTGATCAGGTGGTCGTTGGGCAGCAGCTCCTCGTGATGGAAGCGATGAAGATGGAGCACGTCATCAGCGCGAGTGTCAGCGGAATCGTGCGCGCGATCGCCGTTGCTCCCGGCGATGCGATCCTTGAGGGCCATCCGCTGGTCTTTATCGAGGAGGCCGATGTCGCCGTGACGGCGAGCAAGCAGGACACCGCGATCGATCTCGATTATATCCGGCCCGATCTGGCCGAAGTGCGCGAGCGTCATGCGATCGGACTCGACGAGGCGCGGCCCGATATGGTCGAGCGTCGCCGCAAGACCAGGCAGCGCACCGCGCGCGAGAATATCGCCGATCTATGCGATCCGGGGACCTATATCGAATATGGCGCGATGGTGATCGCGGCGCAGCGTCGCCGTCGCTCCGTCGACGATCTGATCAAGCGCACGCCTGCGGACGGCATGATTGCCGGTATCGGCCACGTTAATGGCGATGATTTCGACGACGAGCACTCGCGATGCATCCTGATGTCCTACGACTACACCGTGTTAGCCGGCACGCAGGGCCAGCAGAACCATCGCAAGAAAGATCGCCTGTTCGAAATCGCCGAAAAGCTGCGACTCCCGGTGGTCTTCTTCACCGAAGGCGGGGGAGGGCGCCCCGGCGATACCGATGGCCTCGGGGCGACCGGTCTCGACGTCCCCGCCTTCCAGTATTGGGGTGCGCTGAGTGGTCTGGTGCCGCTGGTCGGGATTAACTCCGGGCGATGCTTCGCCGGTAATGCCGCGCTCCTCGGATGCTGCGACGTGGTGATAGCGGCGCGAAACTCGAATATCGGGATGGGCGGTCCCGCGATGATCGAAGGTGGCGGCCTCGGCGTCTATCGGCCCGAGGACGTTGGCCCAATCGAGGTGCAGACGCGCAGCGGCGTCGTCGATATCGAGGTCGCGGACGAGGCCGAGGGTGTGCGCGTCGCGAAGCAGTACCTTTCCTACTTTCAGGGTCCGCTGAAAAGGTGGGAGTGCGCCGACCAGCGTCTTCTGCGCAGCGCGATTCCCGAGAATCGGCTCCGCATCTATGACATACGCAAGCTGATCGAGACGCTGGCCGATGCCGGATCGGTGCTCGAACTGCGCAAGGATTTCGGGCTCGGGATGGTCACAGCGCTGATCCGAATCGAAGGACGTCCGATGGGTTTGATCGCGAACAACCCGACTCATCTGGCGGGTGCTATCGACAGCGACGGCGCCGACAAGGCGGCGCGCTTCATGCAGCTCTGCGATGCGTTCGATATTCCGCTGCTTTTCCTCTGCGATACGCCGGGAATCATGGTCGGTCCCGAAGTGGAAAAGACCGGCCTCGTGCGTCACGCCGCCCGGATGTTCGTGACCAGCGCGAGCCTTACCGTGCCGTTCTTCACGATTATCCTGCGCAAGGGGTACGGCCTGGGTGCACAGGCGATGGCGGGCGGCAGCTTCAAGACGCCGCTGTTTACCGTTTCGTGGCCGACAGGCGAGTTCGGCGGGATGGGTCTCGAAGGTGCGGTCAAGCTGGCGTTTCGCAACGAGCTCGCCGCGATCGAGGATCCGGCCAAGCGCAAGGAACTCTACGACCAGATGGTCGAGCGAATGTATCAGGCTGGCAAAGCTGTCAGCTCCGCCTCCCACTTCGAAATTGACGATGTGATCGATCCGGCAGAATCGCGCCGCTGGATCGTCGGGGGGGTAAAGGCATGCCCTCCACCGCTGCCGCGTGTGGGCAAAAAACGTCCCAATATCGACACCTGGTGACTGAATAACACTGGCACAACTGATAGTATAAAGGAGTTATAGATTGCGTCGGAGGCTCAGGACTTTTTGTGAGCTATGACTATCAGACTATAGATCGGGCTCAACTTGACCTTGCTTACAAGCTTGAGGCGATTTTCATGCCGGACTCCAAAAGAAAGAGAGATGAGTTATACGAGGTTGGTGGGGTTCACCAGAAGGAAGCGAGGTTCGTTCATTACACATCCGCCTCAGCCGCATTGAATATTATCAACCCTAGGCGCGTGTGGATGCGAAATGCCACTTGTATGTCTGATTATTGCAGCATGGCTTTAACATTCTCAGTGATTTGTTCCCCCGTGAACGCAAAAACGAACTGATGGCGGCTCTGGATGAATGTGTGCCGGAAGTGGCAACGCAGGCTGTTGGATCTGTTTAATGGGTGGTGGGAGGACATTCGGTCCAGCACCTACATCACTTCTATTTCAGTACATAAAGATAAGGAAGATCAGCACGGGCGACTATCAATGTAGCGCGCATTCGGGCGAGTCGGCGCTCGCGTAGCGCTCGTTCTTAAGATTCCGGACAACTCTCTTGCGGCCAACGCGCTGAACCTTGTTCTCAGTCCCGTGTCGTATCAAACGAAAGAACGGATGAGCGAGGTACTGAATGAGGTTGCATCAAATGTTCGTGCCAACGCCGCTTTTCTCCGTTCGATCGAGCGTTCCTACGTGATAGCAGCTGTGTACAACTTACTTGCTGTTGGTGTGTGCTGTCTCAAGCACGAGGGTTTCGTCGAAGAGGAGGAGTGGAGGGTTATCTATGCGCCGAAGCGCGTTTCGTCAGATTCTTCTTTAGAGGGCCGGCTCTAATGGAATCTGCAACTGAGGTGGTGGATGGAGTCTCTCAATTAGTCTACAAGCTGCCCTTAGATGGAAAAAAAACCGACATACGTGCGGATCTGGATCTCTCGCGCTTAGTCGATCGTCTGATCATTGGTCCGGGCTCTGCACAGTTTAATTCCGCTATGAAAGAGGCTTTTATTAATGCCCTCGCCAATGCCGGAGTAACTGATACCGATAAGAGGGTGGTCGAATCTGGGATACCACTTCGCAATTAAGCTTACCGAGAATTCTCAATCCTCTTCGTCCGCGATCGTGCTCTCCCACGCGTCGTCGAGCTCCAAGCTAGCTTCACGGTAGGCGCTTTCTAACTCAGCTTCAGTAGATGAACGTCTGTCGGTAGACTCTTGCTGATCATGCAATTGCATATCCTTTGCGTAGACTGTCGATCTCGTCCTGCCCCAACCCGATCTCTCGCAGCACTTCCTCCGTATGCTCTCCCAACAGCGGCGCGTAGCGATTCAGGCCCGAGGGCGTTTCGGCGAAGCGTGCGGCGGGCCGTGGCTGGCGCATTGGTCCGGCATGCGGATGCGTCCCCTCCACGATCATCTCATTCGCCGCGATCTGCGGATCAGTGATTAACTCGTCGCGTGAGAGTATGGGCGCGCACGGCACCTGGTTCGCATCGAGCCGCTCGATCCATTCAGCAGAGGTTCGCTCTTTCAGCACCTGGGCCGTCATTTCGAGACGCTCGTCCGCATAGCGAACCCGACCAGCCGGAGTATTGAAACGCGCGTCGGCGAGCCATTCGGGTCGTTCGAGCGCGCGGCACAAACCTTCCCACTCCGAGTCGGAAATTGCACCGCAAGTGATATAGCCGTCGGCGGTCTCGAAGATTAGTTCGCGCGTATTGAGCGGACGCATCGAGGCATTGTGCGTATCGAGAAAGGTGTGCGATGCCATCGATTCGGCCCAATGGAATGCGACGACGGCATCGAGCATCGCGAGCCGCACATGCTGTCCTTTTCCCGTACGCTCGCGGGTGAGCAGGGCGGCCGTGACTGCCTGCGCCGCCGTGAGCGCGGTCACCTTGTCGGGTACGATCACGCGGAGCATGTGGGGGCGGCCCTCCGCGTCAGCCTGAATCGAGGCGAGTCCCGAGAGCGCCTGAATCACCGGATCGTAGACGCGCTTGTGCACGTACGGCCCCTTCTCGCCGAAGCCGCTGATCGAGACGTAGATGAGATTCGGCTTAACGGCGCGCAGAGCCTCTTCGCCGAGGCCCATCCGCTCGGCCGCGCCGGGGCGGAAGTTCTGGATAAAAACGTCCGCTGTCGCGACGAGTTTCTTAAGTAGTTCGAGGCCTTGGGGCGTCTTGAGATCGATTACGACCGAGCGCTTGTTGCGATTAACTATCGCGAAGGTCGGGGCCATCCCGCGTCGTTTGCCCGCGAGCGCTCGCGTAAGATCGCCCACCCCGGGCGGCTCGACTTTGATTACGTCCGCACCCTGATCGGCGAGCATCATCGTCGCCATCGGTCCGGAGACCATCTGGGTTACATCGATTATACGAAAGCCTTCGAGCGGTCCCGGCATCGCATGCCTCCCTGATGCAGGCAGCGTTGCACGAACCGCTTAAGTGATGAAAGGGTGGTGCGGTCTCTTACCAGCGGCGGACGCGGCCGGTATCCACATGAACGAAACCGGAGCGCGGATAGTAGCCGACGCCGCCTGCGCCGAGAGAAAGAGCCGCGCGCTGCAAGTCGGCGAGCTGGACGCCCTGGATATGGATATCCGAGGCCTTGCCCTCCATATGCATACTGTGGCGAGCGACACCCTCGCTAAACTGCGCGAGCCATGCGTTGGTGGCCGGCGAGCGGTAGCCTGAAACCAGACTTATCCGCCGATTCGTTCCTAGCTCACGCCGAATATCGTAGAGGACGTCGAGGAGTTGCGGGTCGATTTCCTTCACCTGGTTCGCGCGGAAATCGCGGAAGAGGTAATTCACCTCGTGCAAGGCGCCGGGCACGTATCGCCCGTCTTCAAAGTAGGCGGTGTTGAGGCTTTCGCCGGTATGCACGTTGTACAAGGAAAGCTCGCGTGCGACTTGGGCGCGGCCATAGTAACGAGTCGTCGGTGGGATGAGTCGTGCGGTCTGGGTATGCGTGCTCGGAGCGTGCGTGCGGGGTTCTAACTTTTCAGGTGTGATGCGAATCCAATCGTCGTAGGCGAAGGCTGCGCCCGGAACGACCAGTGCGCCTGCAGCGGCCATCCCTAACTTGAGAAAATGGCGCCGCGCTATTCTCTCTGCGGAAGGTTTTTGCTCATTTCCCTGCTTCATCTTCGCCTCTCCACAACCAACGGAGCGTGTCGAAGTGCCCCCGCAATACGGAACGCTACCCCGCGCCTTGAGTGAAGCATAATGGCTCAGGAATAGGAACCATCAAATGCATCAAATCAGGCCGGGTTTCCGCGAGTTTCTCGTTCCTACTCAAAGACGATTTCTACGTCATTCAGGTATTGGGCGAGGCGATCGGCCAAGTCTCGGCACGCACCCGCATCCTGCTTTTGCGCGGCGGTTTCGAGTTCCTCGCCGATCGCGCTGATTCCGTCGAGCCCGTAACTTCCGCCTTCGCCTTTAATTTTATGCCCAAGATTGCTCAGCGTGACGTATTCGGCGTTGCCGGCAGCGGTTCGGATGGCTTCGACATCCTGATGCTTTCGCGCCATGAAACCGGGGATCAAATCACTCAGGTCAAGGTCGATTTTTACGATCAGCTTGCTCACGATGCCCTCGCGGGAATTCTAGGTTTTAGGCAGTCACTGAGTTGGCAAGACGCACGCCGTCAAGGTTGGTTGCATGAATTCACGAAAATTCAGCGAACGTGCGCACGCTAACCTATCCGCGCGAGTGCCTGCTCGAAGTCGGCGATAAGGTCTTCAGGTGCTTCCAAACCAACCGACAGCCGGATAAGTCCGTCGCGGATACCCGCGCGCTCGCGATCCGCTCGCGACATGCCGGAGTGAGAGGTCGTCGCGGGTCGGGTAATCAGGCTTTCTACACCACCGAGACTGGGTGCCGAGATTGGTATCGTGATCGCGTTGATAAAGGCCTCGGCCGCGTCGAGACCACCGCTCATCTCGAAACTCATCATCCCACCGTTTCCGTTGAACAGCTCCCGCGCACGCGCATGATCCGGATGGCTCTCCAGCCCGGGATAGTTCACCGCCGCTATCTCCTTGCGGCTTTGAAGGAAGCGCGCGACCTTGAGCGCGCTCTCGTTCTGATAGCGAACGCGCACGGCCAGCGTTTTCATCCCGCGATGGAGCAAAAAGCAGGCATGCGGATCGAGCGAGCCGCCTAGATGCCCAAGCGTCCGGTTGATTCGATTGATCAGCTCCGCGCGGCCGATAACGGCTCCCGCGACAATGTCGGAATGACCGTTGAGATACTTGGTGCCACTATGAATCGAGAGATCGAACCCCAGCTCCGCGGGTCGGAAATTGATCGGGCTTGCGAAAGTATTGTCGATTATCGAGATCAGGCCATGTGCGCGGGCAAACTCGACCGCCGCCTTCAGGTCTGCCACGCGAATCAGCGGATTCGAGATCGTCTCGACGTAGATCGCCTTGGTTTGCGGCCGCAGATGGTCGCTCCAGGTGTCCGGCTTATCGCCCGCGACAAAGCTATGCGCAATCCCGAGTCGCGGAAATTCCGTAGTCAGCAGGTCGTGAGTCCCGCCGTAGAGGCAATCCTGGGCTATCAGGTGGTCGCCCGACCCGAGCAGCGTCATCAGCGTGGCTGAGACTGCGGCCATCCCACTCGAAGTGACTAGTGCCGCTTCCGCATTCTCAATCGCGGCGAGCTTTTGATGGAGCACAACGTGGTTCGGCGTGTTGTTGAGCCGGATATAGCGCAGAGCGTGATAATCCTTCTCCCCGCGATACGCGAAGGTTGAGGATTGAAAGATCGGCATGCTGACCGCCCCTTCGATCAACGGGGAGGGCTCACCGGCGTGGATCAAACGCGTCTCGATTCGGCTTTTGTCCTGTTCCATTGCGACGCTCCTGCGTGACCCGTGAGGCTAGCACGGTCGCGAAGCGCCGGAGTATCGCGGCGGGGCCATCGCGATGCTAATTTCGTTGCACACACTGGCACGCCTGCAAGCTTCCATCCGATGCGGTTAACTCAACTCGAATACGATCTGCCCGAGGAACTGATTGCGCGCGAGCCAATCGAGCCGCGCGATCAGGCGCGGATGCTCGTACTCGACCGCCGCGCAGGAACTATCGAGCATTCCCGCTTCTACAAGTTGGGGCGTTTCCTGCGGGAGGGCGATCTCATCGTCCTGAACAACACGCGCGTGTTGCCGGCAAGGTTGATGACCCGCAAGGAGACGGGCGGAGAAGTTGAACTCCTGATGGTGCGACCGTCCGATACGCACCCGGGTGCATGGATTGCGCTAGCACGAACTCATCGACCGCTGCGCGAAGGCGCAAAGCTGATCCTTTCCGACGGACGTGCGCTCGTAGTACTCGGCTATCAGAAGTCGGGGCGTCCGATCGTCGCGCGCGGAGACGGACTTCCGATGGAAGATCTGATGCGCGAGGTCGGCAAGCTGGCGTTGCCGCACTATATCGATCGCGAGGTCAACGCTGCCGACGCCGATAACTATCAAACCGTCTATGCGGATCCGCCGGGT
>Ga0335069_10005389_pt1 | contig 18817 bp, 18 predicted proteins | sample Lox_Sample_11_FD_206714 | JGI IMG/M metagenome (GOLD analysis project Ga0335069, IMG submission 206714) | Soil microbial communities from Loxahatchee National Wildlife Refuge, Florida, United States - Lox_Sample_1.1 | ecosystem: Environmental > Terrestrial > Soil > Wetlands | place: USA... | reverse complement strand
AGCGGCACGGCCACTTCTTCGATCCTCACCTGCTACGAAGTCAGTTCGACGATCTGGAAGAACCGGCGGACGCCGTGATTGAGGAGATCACGCATCCGCCGGATGTAATCGTTGAGTCGATTATCGCTCGGCTGCGGTTGGTTCCGGGCGATTAAGTACTATTTCTCTGCGAAGAAGCTCGTTAATTGCTCGACGAGATAATCCGGGCGTTCCTCGGCGATCCAATGCCCAGCGCGCTCCACTACACCACCGCGGACGTTTTCAGCAAGCTCCCTCATCGAGTGCAGGGGCGCGTTGCGGAAGCCGCGTTCACCGCCCAGCGCCAGCACCGGCATCTTGAGCTTGGTCTTGGCGTTTTCCTTGTTGTGATCGATATCGGTGAAGATCGCGCGGTAGTACTCGAACCCCGCGCGCATCGCACCGGGCGAGGAATAGCATCGCACGTACTCGTCGATTTCAGCTTCAGTGATCGCGGTCGGGTTGTAACAGACTGATCGATAAAACCACGACAGATAGGTCCGCTCGCGCCCGACGACGAGAGCCTCGGGCAGATCGCGCACGCTATGGAAGGCCAGATGCCAGATGCCGCCTTTGCGCGTGATCTGCGGGAATTTCTCCCACGCCTCGCCGGGAATCGTCACGTCAAGAATCACGAGTTTGCGCACATCGTCGGGATGCGCACACGCGTACGCATAAGCGACGGGACCGCCCCAATCGTGACCGACCAGATAGATCTTTTCAAAGCCCAGCTTGCGCACTAGCTGATAAATATCGTTCGCGACGGTGCGTTTGTCGTAGCCACTAACCGGCCGCGATGAATCCCCGATACCGCGCATATCGGGCGCAATCACTGTGTAGCGCTTGGCGAGGTCCGGGATGACGCGTCGCCACTCGAACCACGTCTGAGGCCATCCGTGGAGCAGCACCACGGGCGGTCCGCTGCCGGCGGTCACGTAATGGAGGCGGACTTCATCGAGGGTAACCGTATGATGAGAGAAGATCGTCTCATCGATCATTCCTTGTCGGGCTCCCATAGCTTCTGCCAGGCACGGACGCCGTCGGCGATGGTTTTCTGCACGGCCTCGGCCTGCTTGCGTGCTTCGGCACTGAAGCTGCTGCCGCCACCGCTCATCAGCGATTCCGTCGCCTTGCGCAGATTATCGGCCCACGCTTCCATCGGATTGGCCGAGGCTTTCGAGGCGCCACCGGTCGCAGCGGTCACCCGGCGGATCTCGCGCTCCCAGACTTCAAAGCCATGTTCGACGGCCGTGATCATGCCGTCCTTGCTCATTCGCGCGATGCGCAACCAATTCTCGACCATCCGATCGCGTTCGGGCCCGCTGGTCTGTTCTGCGGCACCCTGAATCGACTGGGTGACCGCGGCGATCGCCTCGGCGAAGGCTTCACTAGCCTTTTTGATCGCGTCGCTGATGCCTGAGAGATTATCTGCCATGACAGCTCTCCTGTGTGCGTGATCGGCGAAACTGACTTCTCTCCCTCGATGCTACAGATCGACCGGCAGTTGCAGGTATTCGTGATAAATAAAATCGCGATGCTCAAACAGCGCGGGCGTTGCCGCTTTGGTTACCGCCGGGTGCTCGCATTCGTACATCTTGCGGAAGGCGGGCGTGATCTTGCACAGGTCGTCGGGCAACGGCTTGAGGAGAGCGGCGAAACAGGCCCAGTAGATATCGAGCGCGGAAAGCCGATCACCGATAAGGAATTTGCTGCCACGTTTGCGCTGGGCGTCGAGTTGCTTGGCAAATGCGGCTACGATCGCACCAACGCGGGCCGGGGCAGCCGCGGAGACCTCTTTTCCATATCCGTACTTGTTGCCCATGAAATTGGCGAACTGCTTGCCCTGATCAGGCAGATTCGGTGTGTTCAGCGTATCGTCGAGGATCATCAATCGCCGGGCCCAGCCAAATCCGTTCTCGCCGCACAGTTCGTTGGCCATCCCGAACATCCGCATACGATCGTCGATATCATCGGGAATCAGGGCCGGGGTCGGCGCCAGGCGCTCTGCCAGATACAACTGATCGATCCAAAGGCTGCGCGGACGTTCGTCGTTGTAGACGAAGACCGGTGCTGTCTCTTGTGCGGTCCACTTGCGCAGCGCTTCGTTGGGCGCCGCGATAATCTGCTTCACGCGAGTATAGGGAAGCTTCTTAACGTAGAGGATGCCCTTGGCCGATTCGCTCCACGGCCCCGGTACGCCGGGGGTGAGAACGACACGGAGTCCGGACATCCCGATTGCTTCTTCGACTTCGATATATTGCGCCATCTGCGCCTCGCTTTCTTGGCTTCAGGTCCAACTATCGCCGAAACCACAGTTGATCGTCAAAAGGGTGGGGTAGTCGCCCGCGGCTTATTCGCGTCGATACAGCCGTAGATTGCCCTGCTCGAAAACCAGCTTGTAGCCCGCAGGTGGAATCGTAACGCCCGCCGGAGTCCGGATCTGCTCGAGAATGTAGGGCGGATTCGATGCGAGCGCAGCACTCAGTTGTTCCATTCGGCGCACCCGACCACCCGCGAGCCAGCCGACATCGGAACCCGGGATATCGAGGACGATCGGGTCATCGTCGATTCCCGTAAAGACCGAGTAACGGTTGAAGTCGCCGTTAACTTTCACATCGTTGGCGAGATGCAGGATATGCGTGTCGGTCGTGATACGACCCGAGGCCTGCTCGCTGCGCAGAAAGTCGATCAGAGCGAACCCATCGGCAGGCATCGCCCAGCGCGAATCGCCGCTTGAGAACCAGTAACCGCCGTTCGCCGTCCCCAGGGTGATCCCGAGTTCTTCGGCGAGCGAGTGTTCCACATAGTCGTAGCTGGCGTTGAGCCGCTGGTTCCACGGGAAGATCACAGTCGCGAGCAACAAGAGAATCGTGAAGGCGCGCGAACCGTAACGATAGAGCAGTGCAAAGGGTACTGCGGCTGGGAAGATCAGAAAGTACGGCATCCAGTACTCTTGCAGCTTGGGTATCAAATCCGACACGGCTGCCTGAAAGGCCTGATTGGAGGCGAAGCCCCAGAGACTCCCGGACGCGACTTCGAGGCCCAAACCGATAAACAGAGGCATGATCGCGAGCGCACCCAAACGCGCCGAGACCTTGGCCGGAAGAAAACCCAGCGCGAGCGTGCCGAGCGCTGCGGCCGAGGTAGTGATCGGGAAGTTGCGTGCGACAGTCTCGATTACCGAAAACCGCTGATGCATCAGGCGCATCCCTACTGCGAGTAGGAAGAGCACGATCAAAGCATGATTCAGCCACGCGGGGATCGAGAACCAATCGGTGTCGCGAGCGGCGAGCGATCGCGCGCCGAAGAGAATCACTATTAAGCCGACGATCTGAATCAGCGGCAGAATTGGATAGGCCACCGGATGCGCCAGGGTAATCGCGAAGTCCGGCGCGGCGACCGCGACCACGCCGAGCAGGATCACGATGCCGTCGCCGAAGGGACCGAATTCTCCGTTGATGATAAAGCCGAGAACGCCTATCGCAGCTACGACGGTACCCAATCCGCCATCTATTGAATGAGAGGCGATCGCGGTACCGAGGAAAAGTCCGCCCAGGGTGATACGCAAGGGGCTCCGATTACGATCAAACAAAAAGCCCAGCGCGATCGCCACGAGCGCGAGATCCACCGCCGTCCCGCGCATCCCGACCGATCGCCGGAAGATGATCGTTAGCGGCAGCATCAGGGCGGCCATCGCGCCCGCCTCTTCATTGATCAGCGTGGCTCCGAGCTTGTAGGTCGCGCAGACCAGCAGGACCGCCGCGGGCACGATCAGGCTACTCTCAGTGAGAAGCGCCAGTTTGCTGTTACTGCCCATCCCGATCAGCGCATAGAGCAACTCTAATCCCGGTGTCTGTGCCTGTGGCCCCCAGCATCCATAGGGATCGTTATCGAAGGGCAGATAGTAGCCGAAGCTCATGATCCGCTGCGCCGAGGCGGGGTAGCTCAGGACGTCGTAGTAGGGGACAACGGGTGAGCCAAGTTGCAGCGGCAGGATAACCAGACCGATCAGAACCGCTACGAGAATCGTGAGGTTTCGTTCGCTTGCCCCGCTGCTCGAACTGATTCGCGGAGGCGGTCGGAGCGATAGAAGAATTGCTCCGAGTAGAAAAAGAGTCCAGATGACCGGAGCTCGGAACATACCGATCGGTCCGAGTAGCTGGCCCAATAAATAGGCACCCGTCCAGAGCAATCCCGCACCGGCGAGGAGGCCATCGAACCAACCCAGAGCCGGCTCAAGTTTGAGCAACAGCCCCGCGATAATCGTGAGTGCCGCGGCGGCGAAGAGCCAGGACGTGACCGCGGCCCATCCCGTTTGCGAGATAACTGTGCCGATGCCCGCGAGTCCGGGCATTAGATTGATCTGATAGGCGGTCCCGGCGATCCGGGGAACCGACACCAAAAGCAGTATCAAGGCAGAGCCGGCGACCAGATAAAGCGGCGGTTGCCAATGGCGGATAGTCATGGACAACCCCCCAGCCCGAAAGGCCAGCCATCGGTGATCGCAAAAAGGACCTCTAACATCCGCACAACCGCTCGCTGGCAGCAATAGCCGACAGATAGCGGTCATACAAGTGATATACTTGCGGACGCAACAAGCCGCGATTGCTAATTGCTCTAACTTCTCGTTTTCGGAAAGATGACGAAGGATGAGCGAAACGAACGATCCCGCGAGCGATTTCGGGGCAAACGCCCCCGCAGTTCCGTTGGGATGGCGGCCGTGGTCGCCGGCATTCGCGTTCCTCGGCGTGATGGTGGTCTATCTGGCCACGATGATGCCGGGCCCCGCCTTCATGGATACGGGTGAGTTCCAGACCGTGACCTACGTCCTCGGTGTGGCTCATCCGACCGGCTACCCCTTCTATACGATGCTCGGGAAGCTCTTCGGGACGCTGGTTCCGATTGGATCCTGGGCGTACCGCATGAATCTGATGTCCGTGCTGTGCGCTTCGAGCGCCGCCGCGGTTCTCGTCGTTTTCTCACGGCGATGCGGCGTGTCGACTCTGATCGGGGTTGCAGCGGCATTGAGCTTTGCCTTCTCACTTAATACGTGGCGATCAGGGGGTCGCGCCGATCCTTACTCGCTAACTGTTCTGATCGGCGCATCACTCTGGCTGCTGGCGCTGCGATGGCGCGAAAGCGGCGACCGGCGGACCGTCTGGCTGATGGCCTTAATAGCCGGGCTTGGGTTGGGGAGCGCCGGAGTGCTCTCGATGGAACTACCGGCAATCATCCTTTTCCTGGTGCTCGCGCAACCTCGCCGCTTCTTCCATCCGCTCACGATGATTGTAGCGGCGTTGATAGGAGTGGTTGCGCTGGTCGGCGTTTATCTCTACCTGCCTCTGCGATCGGCGATGCATCCGCCGCTGAATTACGGGAACACCTATACGTGGGAGGGGTTCAAATTCGTCGCATTGGGTGGGCAGGTCGGCGGCATCATCAATTACGCCACGATGGATGGGGTGCGGATGTTCATCCGGCGGTTGCCGGAGGCAATCGGCTGGTTTGAGGAATGGCTGACACCTGGTGGTTTCATCGCCGCCAGCGTCCTCGCAGCGATTGGTAGCGTAATCCTTGCCGTTCGCGATTGGCGCCTCGCACTGTGCGTTGTGATCGGATTCGTCGTGCCGATCTATCCGACTTTGACGGTGCCGATTAATGACACCACCCACTATGTACTCATCTCGGTATGGCTATTGTTCTTCGCGGCCGCAATCACGATAGATGCAACTCTACGGCAGGTCCTGGCTCTTCTGAAGAACGTCGCTTCTGCACCGCAACTTGCCTTGGGCGTTGAAGCGGCAGTCCTCGCGTTACCGATCCTGCTTGCGTGGCACAACTGGAGCGCGGCCGATAACCACGACTATCGCGAGGGAGAAATCCTCGCGCGTAATGTTTTCCAGCAGATCGAACCCGACGCAGTTGTTTTTTGCTGGTGGGGACCCAGCAATGCGCTTTGGTATGCCCATTACGTCGAAGGGATGGGCACCCGCGTGAATATCTATGACGACAGCTCCACTCTCGACAATGGATGGGGCGGAGTCGTCCCCGCGATTGGACTCTTCTATCCCAAGCGGCCGGTATATCTACTCCCGATAGGCGACGAGATCGACACGATCAAAAAGAAATACCAAGTTCGCACAATCGGCGATCTGCATGCTTTCGGGCAGACGATGTATCAGGTGACCGGAGTCCAAACGCCCGCGCCGACCCTGTCCGCCGCAGCCACTCCGGTGACCGCTACTCCGACCAAGCCCAAGGCAAATCAGAGTACCGCGGCATCGAAAAAACATCATCCAATCCATCCGCATGACGACTGAAGTTCGCAAAGTAGCGCTGGGTTCGCTGGCGTTCGCACTGCTATTTGCGTGGCCGATTATCCCGCATCTGGGTCAGTTTGGGGCGTTCCACGATTGGGAGTTCGCGACGGAGTTGCACTGGGTGCCGTACTATACCGTCGTTCACTTCCATCAGTTGCCGTTGTGGAATCCCTACAAGTGCGGCGGGATGCCGATGTTCGCGAATCCGCAGTCACGCATCCTGACGCCCTTCTTCCTGCTTCACCTCATCACGGGTCCGGTGATGGGAGCGCAGCTCGAGATCATTCTTCATCTGGCGCTCCTGGTAGCTGGTGGCTACGTGCTCGGTCGCTCTCTCGGGATGGCGCCGTTAGGGAGCATGGTATGCGCCGCCGGCTTCGGCAGTAGTTCGTGGTTTTATCTGCATCTTGCCGAAGGGCACACGGTTTTCCTTCCGACGGTCTATTTGCCGTGGGTCGTCGCGGCGCTCTGTACTGCGATTAATCGAAAGAAACTGCTCCCAGCGGCGCTTGGCGGACTAGCGATCGCCCTGATTTTCTTCGAAGGCGGTCTCTATGTCGGCATCTTCGCGATTATTTTGATCGCGACACTCACAGCCCCGATGATGCTGACGCGGCGGAGTTTCTGGCCGCTATGGTCCGCGATGACGATGGCGCTCTTTGTGGGCGGATTTTCGGCGATCAAGCTTCTGCCGGCCGTCGATTTCTTCAAGTTATATCCCCGCGGCGTGACCGGCGGCGAAGGTAATCAATGGTCGGTGGAGAGCCTGTGTCTGTTCTCAAGGAATCAGGACATTCTCCACACCGGACCGGGTGGATTCGGCTTTCAGGAGTACGGCGCCTACGTTTCGATGGCGTTCGTGCTGTTCGCGCTCTGCGGGGCTATCTACGGATGGCGTCGGCCGCTGCCGTGGCTGATCGTCGGGTACGTCTTCGCACGGATCGCGCAGGGCGATATCGGACAACATCCGCCGTGGGACCTGATGCGCAGTGAGAAGTTCTTCGGCGGGATGCTGACGGCGATGCGCCTGCCGTCGCGCTTCCTGATCGGCACCGCGATGGCGTTTGCGGTGCTGGCCGGATTCGGCGCCGACCTTCTGAGCACCAAGCTAAGACGTGTCGGCCCGGTGCTCGTTGGTATCGTACTAGCCGTGGCCGTTGTCGATTCGTGGCTTATCGGTCCGCCCGATTTCAAAGTTATATTTCGCGATAGCACCCACGTGCTGCAGCCATCACCACACTTCCAGCAGATGCGCCAGCTGGGTGCCAAGGGCAACATGACCCACGTTGCGATGGCCAACATGGGTGCGCTGGAATGCTACGAATATACCGATATCAAGACCAACGCAGTTGGCTACGACCAGGATGGCTATCGCGGCGAGCAGTTTCTGATTGGTCCCGGCACCGTGACCCTGACGCGCTGGACGCCCAACGTCCTAAGCTTTGATCTAAGCAGTCCGGGCACCAATCAATTAGTAGTGAATCAAAACTACAATGAAGGCTGGCGAATCAGCGAAGGGCAGGGCGAGTTGTTCAATAACAACGGCCTTATTGGCGTTCACGTTCCAGCCGGCTCGCAACACCTGACCCTGCAATACCACACCCGATCCTTGGAGGTCGGGCTTTTGATGGCATTCGTGGGTTTCGTCGCTCTGTGGTTGATGAAGCGTTTCGATTGGTAATTGACGCGTAACTTGACTCGGGCCTGAAGCGGCATAGACTCGGAATCGAATCCGCAAGCGGGGAGGGCCAACAGCTATGGCCATCGACGGTGATGAGATCGACCGCGTTACCGCAGAGGAGCAGCCGGGTCCTGCCGAGCTACAGTCGGCACTGGCTAACGACACCCTGGGCGAAGTTATCCAACAAGAGCCCCTCACAGTAAATTCAGGAACGAGTCTCGCGGTAGCGATTAGCCGGATGCAGGACGAGCATCGCGGTTACGTCGCGGTGCTCGACAGGGAAAAGCTCATCGGCATCTTCACCGAACGCGACGTTTTACTGCGAGTTGCCGGGACCCATCTCACGTTAGACGAGGCTTTGATCGACGCTTATATGACACGCGATCCCCTGACCCTACCGGCGGACGCCAGCGTCGCCCACGCAATCAATCTGATGGTCGTGGAGGGCTTTCGGCATATCCCGATTCTCGACGATATGGGCCGGTTGGTCGCGGTTGCGTCGATGCGGAATCTGATGGAATATCTGAGCGACTTTTTCCGTCGCGACGTGCTCAATCTGCCCCCGCAACCGCATCCGACTTTTCGAACGCGTGAAGGCGCGTGACGGTCGCTTCGATTGCGTGGTGATTAGGGGGGTGCTTAGCTCTGCGGCACTTGTTCCTCAAGGGAAAAGTCACAATGCATGCAGGTGGTACCGAACGGGAGACCGCTGCTAGTACTGCCCCAAAGGCCGTTGGCGTAAAAGTGCTGCCCGCACTTGGGGCAATCAACCAACCGTAGATGCCACAACGTCACCAGGCTGGCGACAAGGATCTCCATCAGCACGAGCTTTCCGGTGTGTCGCAGATGAACGGAGGCCAGTAAAAGGCCGACAGGCGCGTATCCCGTGATCATGTAGATCGCGTTTCTACGCATCCGCTTGAGCATTGCGAGCCCAGTTTCGTTAATACCGCTCAATAAAGCCCGATAAGAGTTCACGGTCACACCCCTCCCATGCAATAAAGCCATAACTCTCTTATAGCGGTTATTTGATTCAAATGCGCGAAATAAGGCAATACTTTCGAAAGACTCGCCACGCCTCATAGGCTTATCGTCGAATTGTGAGGCGGTTTTTTGAAATCGGGAGCAGATGCGCGTGTCCGGAATCTGAATTGAACCTGATTATGCGAGAGAGGGGACTTGAACCCCTACGCCTTGCGGCACCGGATCCTAAGTCTCGTACCTAGTCTTTTCGGAGATCGGCTCATATCAGATAACCCAGTAAATATAAGGGTTTTTGCCGGGTCACGATCATCTAAGATCATGCTGAAAAAGCCGAAAGTGGGCACTAAGTGGGCACTGAGGCGCTCAGTTTTTGTGCGTTCGCCCCAATGGGCGAGCAGAGCGCTGCGGTCTGCAGGCGTGGCACGGCGTGCCAGCGAAGCGAGCGCCTCTATCACTCCAAAATATCGGCTTAACCCCATCGGATTGGAGTCACACAATGAATGTTTCTTTGACCTCCTGCGCTCCTCGAGGTTGGCGAGGTCGCGCCGCCGGACTTTATTCGGGTCAATGAAGGGCGCTTTAATTTTCAACCTCTGCAAGAACGCTGGGAAGCCGCTACCCTTAGCCGCAGGTGTATGCTAATCTGATTTTATGACATTACGCATTTCGGCGACCAAGGCCGCCCGCAGCTTCTCCGAGCTCATGAATCGGGTCCGTTACGCAGGTGAGAGCTTCACCATCGAACGCGGCGGCAAGCCAATTTGCGAAATCCTGCCCGCCCGGCCGTCCAAGTTCAGCGGTGCCGAACTTGTGAACCTGTTACGGACGCTGCCGAAGCCAGATGAAGACTATCTCGCCTCTGTGGAAGATTTGGTAATGAATCAGCCTGTGGTGGCGGAGTCCGGATGGCAACGCTGATCGACTCGAGCGTGCTGATCGCCGCTGAGCGGGGCAATCTCAATTTTGACGACGTGTCAGCTCGTTATGCAGAAGAAGACGTTGCCATATCGGCGGTGACCGCAGCGGAGCTGCTGCACGGTCTTCACCGGGCAAAGCTGGCGGCTCAACGTCACCGACGGCAAGCCTTTGTCGAGGGATTGCTCGCACAGCTTCCGGTAATTGCCTTTGACCTCACCGTGGCGCGAGTACACGCCTCGTTATGGGCCGACCTGGCCAAGCGCGGCGTCGCGGTGGGCGAGCGCGACTTGATGATCGGCGCCACCGCGATAGCGAAGGACTATGCCGTAGCCACGCGCGACGAGCGGAGCTTCCCGAAGATAGCGGGGCTTAGGGTACAGCGTTTGTGACGGAGTAACTAGGAACGCACCATTGCATCCACTCGAAGCTATCTGCGTCAACTCCGCGACGTCCGCCGCTCAGGGTCGGCCGGTTCAGAAAGCTCATCTTACCCTGCGCTCGTAGCGCTACTCGACGCGATCGGCGCGACGCTAAACCAAAGATCCGCTGCATCCTGAATCGAAGCCACGGCTCCGGAATTCCGGATATCGGCCTGTTTACCCCAGAGTAGTTTCAGAAGGCCTCAGCCGCTGAACCTGTTGCCGAGCCCAAACCCACGCGCAGGGTCCTAGAGCCAAGCCCTGTCGCTACCAAATTGAAGCGGAATGTGAGCGATGGCCGGCATCGCTAGCGACATCCCAAATGAATTTGAGTCTGTCTTTCATCGCGACGCACCGCGCAGTTCGCGCTCACGCCAAAAGCCGCTTGAGTTCATCAGACTGTCCTAGGAATTTCTTGGGATTGGCGTTGCGAAGTTGCTGCAGGTTTTGCAGCTTCCATCGCAACGCCGGTAGGCGTTCGAGGTGCCCGATTTCCAGCAGCGACCATTCAGGGTCTGCGGCCACCAATGAGAGTAGAAAGCGACGCTCAGCGGCATTGAGCCTCTGCTGGAGTTCGCGCACCATCCGATCGCGCGCGGCAAGCAGCGCTTCGAGTTCGACGGGCTCTTCGGTCATGCCCTGAAAGTTGTTCTCGTACTCGTTCCGAATATCGCGCAGCGCCGGAAACAAAACCTCATGCACCGGTCGGTTGTGGCTCGCAAGATAAATCACGAAAGCGCGTAGGATTCTCGCCGTAATTCCTTCGTGCGCAAAGAGCTGCATCACGTCGAACAGATCACGCGGATGCTGCCGGTCCATCGCCGCAACCAGCTTGCTACCATACATGTCCTCGAGCGACACGACCGAAATTTCGAGATCAGCTTGCAGCGTCTCGCGCGCTGTCGGCGTAAGTGAGGCCATCCGAACCGGATAAATCGTGCCGCGCATGACGAAGTTAACTTCGATCTTGAGTTCGAGCCGGTCGCGGCGCACCAGCAATTTCGTCTCGCCCGCATCCGCGGTCGTAGCCGCGCGCGTTTGGAAGCCTTGTTTCTTGAGCCGCTTCACAGACTCACGAATCGCTGAATTGATGCGCCGAAGCGCCTCGTCACGGGGCAGCGTATAATCCGGAAATACCAGATCCAGATCGACCGATAGCCGCGGCATGTCGCGCACAAACATATTGATCGCTGTGCCGCCCTTCAGCGCGAACGTCTCGTCGACGAGCACGAGCGGAACGACGCGCGTCAGCAGGCGCGCGGTTTCGATGTAGATATGATTCATGGCTTGAGTATGAGGATGCCCTCGGCGGAGCGCGACACCCATGGCTTGTCGCTTCCGGTGGGCAGGTGACTCGGATCGAGCTTCGTCGCCCAGCGCTGCGAAGTTTCTCGCCCCAGCTGCAGGCATAACCGCACGGTTTTGACGCTAGTGCAGCGCAACAACAATTCGCGCAGCACTTCAGGGCGCAGGTTATTAGAGCTCTCAACCAGCTCCCGTGCTTCTTGCCGTGGCTGCCGCACGCCAACCTCGCTCAACATCTCGAGCAATGCGCGCTCCGGCTCCGACGCAAGCGGAGCATCTGGGCGTTTTTCGAAGGGTCGGACGTGAAGCAGCGATTTGGGCTGCTCGTTGAACAGCCTTTTCCGGTGATACTCCGCCGGAAAAGGCTTGGTGAACCAATCGGGTAGACGTGCCGCCTCCCAGCCGTATAGATGGAGGATCGGCCGCTGGGCCAAGTAGTGGCGGACCCCGTACCAGTCGAGCGCAGATTTTCCTCCGACATGCAGGCCTACAAATTGTCGTTGGAGTAGGATCAAGCTCGGATGGAGCGCCGGCGGATCGTTAGGCCGGGAATAGACACCGCGAGCGAGCCGCTTAAGCCAGCCGGCGCGAACGTAATGGACGGCAAGGTCCGCCGATATCCCCAATGCCGTCAAGTCCTCGGATGTCAGCGGCGTCCCCGGTTTCGAGCGGGTATAGAGCTCGTTTAATTTAGTCCGATGAGTCGTAGCCACACTACGATTATACGTGTATTTTCAAGTGAGGCAACATACTTGATTTAAGCACACCAATCGTAACTGGTTTACGATTATTCAAACTTTATCAAATCGCACACCAGCTAGCCGGCGACCAGACAATCAAAGCCTCCGTTTAATAAGGAGCCCGAAGCGCTCCATATTAAACGGAGCGTTCATCATGGAATCCAAGCGACGCGGCAACCCGTTTCACTGAATCGCTGCCATTCATCCTTGGTGAAACACGGCAGTCAGAGGGGCCCATTACTGCCAGGGCTGTGATCCGCAAAAATATTCGTTCATGGCTTGAAACCCGCGCAGCTCTTAGGGATTTTAAGGAGCCATCGTCGACGACAGAGGAGCTTCTTGCATTTTATGCGTGCAGGGCTGAGTTGGTTGAGGATCCTGGGTGAGCTAGTCCACTTTCTGTGTCTCGGCTTGCGCTCCAGAACTTCGCTCGCGGCCGAGAATCTGTTCCTGCGTAAGCAACTCGCATTCTATCAAGAGCGCAAGGTCAAGCCTCGCCGGGCCGACAATCCGACCCGCCTGACGTTGATGCTGCTCAGCCGCTGGTTCAATTGGCGGGATGCCCTGACCGTTGTGAGGCCGGCGACCTTCATCGCCTGGCACCGCAAGGGCTTCCGCCTCTTTTGGCGCTGGAAGTCCGCAGCTGGCCGGCGACCGATCCCCGTCGAGCTACAACGCTTGATTCGGAGAATGGCGCGCGAGAACCCCTCGTAGGGCGAGGAGCGGATCGCAAACGAGCTACTGCTGAAACTCGGTCTGCGTGTTTCGCCACGGACAATCCGGAAGTACCTGCCGAAGTTTCCGCCGGCGAATGGTAAGCCTCGAGGCGACCAGCGGTGGCCGACTTTTCTAAAGAATCACGCTCCGGGGATCATCGCATGTGACTTCTGCGTCGCGGTGACCGCGACCTTCCGAATTCTCTACGTGTTGGTGGTGATGGAGCACGCTTCGCGTCGCTTGATTCACCTCAACGCGACGGCCCATCCGACTGCCGCCTGGACCCTCCAACAACTACGCGAGGCCATTCCATCCGACCACACCTACCGGTTCATGCTCCATGATCACGACGCGATTTTTTCTGCCGTTTGCGATGCGTCGACAGGGCGCCTCGGCCTTCAGATCGTCAAGACACCGGTGCGGAGCCCGCAGGCCAATGCGCTCTGCGAAAGGCTGATCGGGACTCTTCGACGGGAATGTCTGGATTGGCTGATCTCCTTGGGTGAGCAGCATCTGCGCCAAACTCTGCAGTCGTGGTCGGCGCATTATAATCGCGGCCGACCGCACTCTTCGTTGGGACCCGGGCTGCCCGAGTCGCCTCCAAACTTACCCGTAGCTTTGCAACGCCAGCGTCATCGCTTCGATCGGCCCGGCCGCGTGGTGGCGCACCGCGTCCTGAACGGACTTCACCACGAGTACACACGCTTGGCCCGTGCTGCATGAGGCCCTTCGAGTTTTTGCGGACCACAGTTAAAGTCACGCAAGTAGAAGGTACCGGGACCGCAACTAAACGCCCCGCGACGCGCGCTAGCGAGACGCGGGTATCCGGTTCGACGATCCTTCCTGAGGAGCATTCCACAACGAGGCTATTCCTCTTTTGGCGACCAAAAAGAGCCTCTACGGTAGTCGCAAGCTCCTCGGCGAGATTAAGAGCCACAGCAACTCCGGGTTGGTATTCGTTGCCCTCAATGGCACCGAGTGCTTGACGCGAAATACCAACGCGACGCGCGAGTTCGATCTGCGACAGCCCTCGCTCTAGTCGCAGCTCTCGAACCTTCTGACCGGATTGAAATGCCATGTTGCTTGTTAATGTGCTTGTATCATGGCATAAATCAATTTCACTTGCGAAGCCTAACGCGATGAACCGCAACCTCGGAGAGGAGATCCTGATTCCGATAGATCACATGGTTTGTAACGGGTGCGCCCTTGAGGAGCGCAGACTGATAGTCTACATCCGCCTAAGGCTTACTCGGCTCTGGAGCGGTCTGGTGATAGCCAATCCAATCTTGGATCGAAGATCGATTACTCCCCAGGCGGCTGCCCGAGTATAACCGTCATCGTTTTGAACCGCTGTCCGGCATGCTGAACTTTTGTCCCACACCGGGAGGCGGGTCAGGTAGGAGGCTACGTCGAGGCGCTCCTTCGTAATGGAACAACGCGAATCTCCGCAAACTAAACGCCTCGCTTAAAAGCGGCGAAGTCTTCTGAGTCCTGAGATCGAAGCGGGGAATGTACACTTATCGCCCGCTACGCTAAGGACGTACTAAGCCATCCGATCTTGACCCGTTCCCGGATGTACGCAACGCTGCGCTGACATTTTAGATGGGAGGCAGGGAATGCGACTCAAGGATAAAGTCGCGATTGTGACTGGCGCTGGTAGCGGGATCGGGCGCGCGACCTCCGCACTCTTCGCCCGGCAAGGTGCGCGCCTAGTGCTTAACGATATCGACCGACAGAGCCTGGAAAACGCCGCGCTTCAAATCGGCAAAGACGTGAATCGTACGGTTATCGGCGATATAGCTAAGGAAGACACTGCTCGTCGTATCGCTGAGGAAGCGATATCGGCGTTTGGACAAATTGATATTCTAGTAAACAATGCGGGAATCCATTTCCTGAAAGACGTTACGGATATGAGCGTCGAGGAATGGGATCGCCTTATGGATATCAACCTGAAAAGCATGTTTCTATGTTGCAAACATGTGATCCCGCATATGCTGCACCGCAAGAGAGGTTCCATCGTGAATCTGGCTTCCATCTCCTCTTTTATCGGCCAAGAGATGGAAGGCGTCAGCACCTTCGCATACAACATCAGCAAGGCCGGGGCGCTCCAGCTAACAACTTCGCTCGCCTCTCGCTACGCGGCCGACGGTATTCGCGTCAACTGCGTATGTCCCGGCAATGTCGAAACCAACATCCTCAAACGCGGTACAGCCGAATATTCGGCGGAGTTCTGGCGCGCTGCTGCCCGTTTAGAGCCAATGGGGCGTAACGCACAACCCGGAGAAGTCGCGAATGCGATCCTTTTTCTTGCCTCAGATGAGGCATCATTTGTGACTGGTTGTCCTCTTTTAGTAGACGGTGGATACCTATCGAGATGAATCTGCATGACCAAGCCTCTCCTAGTTAGACCGCTGGTTCCACATCGCAACGCTCCTCAACGAGGGACCTGTGCGGGTGGCAGGAGAAAGCGGTGACGCGAATCGTTGATAGGCGCGGCTAGAGCTGAGGTCTTCATCTTCCGTATGCGTCTCGCCGACCTCATAGGGCTCAAGTTTCGTTTAAATTTGCTTATCACCCTAGTTCTGATAACCAGTGTCGCGCTTAGCGCAGTACTGGTGCTCGGCAACTACAGGCGTGCAATCAGCCGCGAGACCGAAGCCTCGGCGCAGCTCGCCCTTGGGCTCTTGTCGGCGACCCGCGATATGAAACTGGACCCGGCCGAAGCGTCACAATTTCACGAGCGGCTTAGCAGCGCTATCCCCGGCCTGACCCATGTGCGCCACGTCCGGCTCGAATTGGTCGATGCAGCGGGCGAAGCGCTGACCCGCCCATCGATGTCCCTTTTGAGCGGTGCCGCTCCACGATGGTTTGCGCGCCTGGTCGCGCCGCCGCCTAAGAGCTATCGGGTGCCGATAAGTTTTGGTGCTGGAACGAGCGGCTTTGTCGTCGTCAGTACCGATCCCGAGGACGAGATAGCTGAGCAGTGGGCAAACACCCGCGACTTGTTTGTGTCGGTTGCTCTGTTGCTTCTGGCTCTCTGGCTACTGGTCGTCGGGTACGTCCGGTATGCGCTACAACCGTTGGATACTCTCCGTATCGCCTTCGAGTCGCTCGGCCAAGGCAATCTGAGCTCGCGGGCGGCGGTTTTCGGTGGACCCGAGTTGGCGGGAATCAATCGGAAATTCAATGAGATGGCGAGCGCTCTGGAACGGGCGAGTCAGGAAAACCGCCTGCTGACGCAGCGCCTCATTTATCTTAGGGACGAGGAACGCCGCTCCATTGCACGTGAGCTGCATGACAATCTGGCGCAGTATTTGTTCGCAATTCGTACCGACAGCTTCGCCATTGAGCGCCTTGCTGCGACAGCCCGGATGCCGCAGATGAATGAAGCCGTTAATTCGATCTCGGAAAGCGCGTCCCGCATGGAGACAGTTGTCAGGGACATGATCCAACGTCTACGTCCGCTAGTGCTAGACGAGCTGGGGTTGAGAGACGCCCTCCGGGATCTGGTTGCCACCTGGCGCGTTCGTAATCCTCAGATTGTCTGCCGGTTGCAGATAGACGCTCCCCTCGCCGCGGAGATCAAGGACGTGGAGCTTGCGGTGTACCATATCGTTCAGGAAAGCTTGACCAATGTGGCAAAGCATTCCGAGGCCAGTGTCGCGAATGTCGTGATACGCCAAATGGGAGCCATCGCCATCGAGGAGCTCACGGAACAGCAGAGCGATGAACAAGTTCTGGAGGTCGTGATCGAAGACGATGGACGTGGTGTGCCTCCGGTAGCAACCGGAACGATGAAAGCAGGGATGGGGCTGGTGGGGATGCGTGAGCGGGTTGAGACACTCGGTGGCCGTCTGGAGACTTCCTACCGTCCCGAACAAGGATGGCGTGTCTCGGCTCGGATTCCCTTAAAGGAACGCGGTCGAAACAAGGCCGCATGAACCCGCAATGAGAATCCTTCTGGTCGACGATCATCCAATGGTGCGCGCCGGTTGTCGGCGCACCCTCGAGCAGGCTTTCAACGCCGAAATCATCGAGGCAGGCAACTGTCGGGAAGCGTGCCGACTCGCAATGGACAGCGCTCCTGATCTCGTCATCCTTGATCTGACTTTACCAGGAGCCGGTGGACTGGAGGCACTGGAGATGCTGCGCGCGCAAAACGAGCGATTGCGGGTACTGGTGTTCAGTATGCATCCCAACCCGGTATTTGCCGCGCGGTCCATCCAATCAGGCGCACGAGGCTACGTGGTTAAATGCTCACCGACTGACGAGCTGCTCGCCGGTGTGCGCGAAGTTTTGGCCGGCGGAATCTACCTATCGCGTGATCTTGCCAAAGAAATCGCGCTCGCTGCGTTATGCGAGGATGCTGACCCACTCAGGGAGCTTTCGAGCCGGGAGATTGAAATTCTGCGTCTACTTGGTCGAGGTAACGATCTCACGAACGTCGCATCCGCACTCTGCATCAGCTACAAGACAGTTGCGAACAGTGTTACCCAAATCAAGGCAAAGCTTGGTGTTCGACATACCGGCGAGCTTGTGCGACTGGCGATCGAGCAGGGCCTCACCGATACAATTGTCGGCATCAAACGCTCGGCGTCCTAGATCCGTACAAGGCGTCGATCGAGAAATCTATCCCGTCAAATTCGGGAATTTACTCCCGGTTCATTTTCCAGCCGACGACATAGAATTCTGCTAGCTCTTAAGCGCGATCGCGCTGTGGCGGAACGAATCGCTTCAAACGCGAACCGACACCTCCTTCGCGGGGCGCTTTCTGGCTCTTGCTGTCGGATTGAGGATCACGATGATTTTGCGTGGCGTTTTCGTGTTGGCAGTTAGAACGATGAGTTTGTTGGGCTTCATCTTCCTCCTGCTCGCAGCTGTAGGTCCAAATCGCGCAGCAGCGCAACAACCATCCAAGGCCTCTGAGATGGCCTCCGGCGAAGTCACCGGTATCTTGTCTGAGGCTCTTGGCAAGCCAATCGCGGGGGCCACCGTTTCCTTAGTTGAGCCGGATGGTAGTACCAAAGCGGCCCACAGCGATGGTCGCGGACAGTTCGCCTTTCGCCATCTGGTAAACGGTACCTACCTCGTTCGTGCCAGTGATTCGAGCCACAAACCGGTAAACCAGAGCGTCGTGCTCGACACGAGCAAGCCGAGCGCAAAACTTGTTCTAACCATGGAGGCGCTGCAGCCCTTGACCATGGCGGTAGCTGCTCAACGCTTGGACATTGCTCGGAACGCGCTATCGCCCGAGACCGGTGGTGTCGCCTATCGTTTCAATCAGGAGACGATTCATAAGCTTCCTGCGGGTGCGAACACGGAGATGAGCCAGGTGCTGGCGCAGGCTCCCGGTGTGAGCGTCGATGCGGCAGGTCAGGGGCAGGATCAGATCCATATTCATGGCGAGAACGGTGGCGGTATTCAGTATCGTCTGAATGGGGTCTTCTTGCCCGATGCCGTTTCAAGTTATGGCGCGATGTTCAGTCCGCGCTTCGTCCGCAGCCTGACGCTTCTGACGGGCGTCCTACCTGCCGAAATCGGTTTTCGTAACGAGGGCATTATCGACGTTCGGACCAAGGACGGATGTGTCGACGGCGGCACAGCCAATAACAACGTGGATATCTACGGCGGCCAACGCAGCACGTTCCAGCCGAGCTTCGAGTACGGTGGATGTAAGGGACGGTTGAGCTATTACACCAGTGGCTTTTATTTACA
>Ga0335069_10005388_pt1 | contig 18818 bp, 12 predicted proteins | sample Lox_Sample_11_FD_206714 | JGI IMG/M metagenome (GOLD analysis project Ga0335069, IMG submission 206714) | Soil microbial communities from Loxahatchee National Wildlife Refuge, Florida, United States - Lox_Sample_1.1 | ecosystem: Environmental > Terrestrial > Soil > Wetlands | place: USA... | reverse complement strand
GCACGGCGCGGCTCATGGCAATGATTCCGTCGCTCTTCGCGATCCTCGTGATGTTCGGGGTGATGCGCGTCAGCGGCATGATGCTCAACATCGCGACGATTCTGATCGCCTCGACGGTTTTGGGGACGTCCGAAAACGACCAGATCCACTTCTTCTACCACTTTCTCGAGGGGCGCCGGAGCGGCACTGTGGAGCAGGCGCTACAGCACACGCTGCTCGTCGCCGGCCGGGCCATCGCGTTCGCCACGCTCATCAACGCCGGCGGCTTTCTCGCCTTCGTCCTCAGCGATCTCCCCCCCATGCGCCAATTCGGCATGCTCTCCGCACTGGCGTTCGTGCTGTCGATGATCGCCGACTTCACGGCGTTGCCAGCGGCGTTGTGGATTCTCTTTCGTGAACGTCCGGACGAGATCGGCGTGCCGCAGCCAGGGGCATTGCCCACGCCGCCTGGCAGAAAGCGGGCACCCTTGCGCTAGCACCTCTTGCGGGGCAGGCATCTTGCCGACCGCGGCGTTAGTGGGCCGGCGCCACCGCGCTGCGGCAGTCGAGTGCTCCCAAGTCGGCGATCAGATGAGCCAGCAGGAGTTGCTCGTCACGGCGCAGCGCGGCGCGCAGATCGAGTGAGCGGCAGAGATGCGGGATGGCTGGAGCCGAGTCGCCGAGCGCAATGTACGCCTCGGCGAGGCGCAAATGATTCTGGGCGACGTTGGGATAGGTTTGCACCAGCCCGACGAGCAAATCGAGGCCATCTTCCGAGTCACCGTGCTGTAGGAATGAAGCGGGAGCCAAGACGTAGAGCGTGCCCAGGAGACGCGTGGCCGCGCCATCGCGGAATGTCGGATCCAGCTCCCGGCTGCGGCGCGCGTTGCGTTCCACGTCGCGAACCATATTGGCGCCCAACAGGCCCTTCTGCTGGACCAGCCGGCCGGTGACCGAGGCGCGCGCGTAGTTGGCTGCCGCAGTGTCGGCGGTATCGGTGGATACGGCGTCATAGGCATACTGACGGTCGGCGGGTGTATCGATTCCCGCCGCGATCAAGGCTTCGAGGGCATCGGAGACAGCGAGGGCATCACCCTCGTCCGCGGCAGTGCGCAAGGGCGAGTGCACTGTGGTTTTGCGGACCGCACAACCAGCAGCGAGGCACAAGACGCAGCAGGCGAGCCGTAACACCAGGAGCCGCAGCCGGCGTCGCTGCGGGGCAGAGGGCGATGACTGCGGCCAGTGGCAAGTGCAATGCGTGGTCGAAACCTGACGCTCAGGACCCATAGGCTGCCACGACGGCCGCATAATCGGCGGCGCTGGCTGTGCGCAAGGATTGGATGCCGACCTCACCACACGCGCTCTGTCCGTCATTGTCGCATACCTCACCCAGCTTCCTTTGGAAACGCTCGCGTTCCTCGGCCGGCGCGCTCGGAAATGCCACCACGACCATCTGCGGCAGCTGCGTGCTTTGCCATACCGGCCGGATGCCCTCGGCGCCTTCAATATGCGCGAGCTGTTCGAGCTGCGACTCATCAACAAGCGCACATTCGGCACTGCCACGAATGATCGACTTTATCGTCTGCAGCGGCCGCTGTGTCTGCTCGACGGTGAAGTCGCTGAGGTGAAGCTTGCCCGCAAAGACCACGCGATCAATGAAGCGCGCATCATCAGCATGATCGGTGGCCAAGGTTTTGCCCTTGCAACCTGCCAGATCGGAGGCGGTGCGGCTGATGATGCTGTACTGGCGGCCGCCGGCGAGTGACACCGACACCTGTCCGATCACTTCGAGGTTGTATTTCTTGCGGAAGGCCAGGAAGGCCGGCAGCGACAGAATCCCATAATGCGGGTTCGCCGCCTGAATGAATGCCTGCGCGGAGGCGCGATCGGCGTGGTACTGTCCGACAGCAGCTGGCCAGCCGTTCAGGCGCGCCGCGAGGGCGACGAAGCGATCCAGGTAGGGCTGCACGAGGGTAGGGCTGCTGACTCCGTGCTCCTTCAGAACCAGCACCCCCACCGGCGCCTCCGCGTCCCCCGCTGATGTCTCCCGAGCAAGGCACGCCAACACGCCCGCAACCACCACCCAAATGTGTGCCCGCACCCCAATCCTCCTGACGATGGTCCCTTTTAGCCTACCATTGCGTTGCAGCAAGGGCAGCTGTTGCCGAAGGGGGAGCGGACCATAGGAAGGATGCCAGCCGCAGGCTAGTCCCAATGGAAGAGACGCGCGGCGTTGTCACGCAGGTACTTTCGCAAGACGCCCGGTCGGAAGGAAAGCGCTTTCGCGGTTGCGATGGCGCGATCGAACGGCAAGAAGGGGAAGTCGGTGGCGAACAGAACCTTGTCCTGGCCACGGGTGTTCATGAAGTGGAGCAGCTCCTGCGGCAGGTATTTGGGCAAGTATGCAGAGGTCATCATGTACAGGTTGGGGTATTTCAGGAGCAACCGGATCGCTTCCCCCCACCACGGGTCAGCACCGTGCGCCATGATGAGTACCAGCTCGGGAAAAAAGAGACACACCTCGTCGAGATACAACGGACGCTGCGGCTCGGCAGGCATGGGCGGTCCGGGGATGCCGGTATTCACGGACACGGCCACGCCGAGCTCGATACACTTGGCATAAATCGGATAGCATGCCTTGTCGTTGGAGGGCCGGTTGAAGAGAAACGGCACCATGCGGATGAGGCGCACGTCGTACTCCTTTACCAAGCGCTCGATCGTGCGCAGCGCCTCCATTGCCTGCAGTGGGTCGATCACTGCCGACAAGAGGAAGCGTCCGGGATACTGCCGCGCCATTTTCGCGAACGGCTGCGGATCGGCTGCATTGATGGTGAGGATGCCGCCCTCGATGCCTGCGTCGTCCATCATCCGCACCATTTCATCGAGCGGGGTACCGCGTGCCAACTGCTGCTCGCGGTGGAAGTAGTCGGTAGCAACACGCACCAGGAACTCGGGCTGCTCGGTGCGTGCGTGCTCGGGCGTGAACGGATTCACCCAGCAATCGATGGCCCGAATCGGGACGTCGTCGGCCATGCCGTCTCCTCGTTGTGGGTGCGGTCCTTAGGACAGCATCCGACCTGGTGTCAACGGTGCGGGCAGCGACAGGGCGCGTATCCCTACTGGAGGTGCTGCGCTACAGCGGTGACGTCGGCAGCAGTCACCCGTTGGTCCCCGTTGACGTCGGGGTTGGAGTCGTCGGGTGTGTCCGTGACGCTGAACAGGCGCGCTATGACGATATCCAAGTCTTGCTGATCGACGCGGCCATCGCCGTTGACGTCGCCGATCAGTGGCGTGGGTGTTGGGGTCTGGGTAGCGGTTGGCGTAAGCGACGGCGACGGAGAAGGCGTCGGTGTTTCTGTCGGCGTCTCGGTGGGCGTCTCGGTGGCGGTATCGGTCGGCGTTACCGTTACTGTTGCGGTTGGCGTTTCGGTCCCGGTGGCACTGGGTGTGGGCGCGGAGGTCTCAGTCGGCGTTGCCGAGGGCGTGGCGGTGGCGGTTGCGGTGGGTGAAGGGGAGGGCGTGTCGGTTGCGGTCTCCGTGGGTGTCACGGAGGGCGAGGGTGTTGGTGTGTCCGTCTGAGTCACGGTAGGTGATGCGGTCACCGATGGGGTTACGGTCTCGGTGGGCGTGTCCGAGGGCGACGGCGTGATAGTTGGCGTCGGCGTGTCCGAGGGCGACGGCGTCGCCGTTGGCGTAGTGGTCTGCGTGGGTGTCGGTGTCCCGGTCGGGGTGGACGTGCTCGTCGGAGTCACCGTTGCGCTGGGCGTGGCCGTTGGGGTGTGGCTCGGCGTTGGTGACGGGGAGCTGGTGGGCGTCGGGGTCAGCGTAGGGGTAACCGTCGCTGTCGGCGTGGCGGTCGGCGTGCGTGTGTCCGTGGGCGTACGGGTAACTGTGCGCGTGGGAGTCGGGGTGCGCGTCGGGCCGGTTTCCGTTGGTGTCACCGTCGGTGTCCGTGTGGGCGGAGTGGTGTTGGTCGCGGTCGGCGTGCGTGTTGGCGTGTGCGTCCGCGTGGAAATGCGAGTGGCGGTCCGCGTGAGCGTTGCGGTTGGGGATGGGGTGATGGTCGGTGAGTGGGTGGGCGTCCGGCTGTTTGTCGCCGTCGGCGTCTGCGTTCGTGTTCGGGTCGGCGTCACGGTACGCGTGGGCGTCGACGTTGCCGTGGGGGTCGAGGAGGTAGTCGGCGTAGCGGTGCGTGTTGGAGGGCGCGTCGGCGTTGCTGTTGGCGTCGTCGTTCGTGTCGGCGTCGCCGTTGGCGTTTTTGTGCTCGTTCGTGTCGCTGTGCCGGTTGGCGTGACAGTAGGCGTGCGCGTGGCCGAGGGAGTGCGCGTCGGTGTCGCCGTTGGCGTCTTGCTAGGCGTCGGGGTAACCGTCCGCGTTGGTGTTGGAGTGCGCGTCGGTGTGCTGGTTGGGGTCGAGGTCGGCGTGGCGAAGTCGAAGGTCAGCTCCCCGATCCAGGTTCCCCAGCGATCGAAGGGGGCTGCCGCGTATTCACCGATGGTCCAAAATGCCCCGGTGCCGGGATCGATGGCGATCCCATTGTAGTCGCCCCAGCGGTTGCGGTTGTTGCTATCGAGCACGACGTACGGCCCCTCACCGGCTTTGAGGGTGCTGGGGCTGAGCAACAGGTTGCGTGGGGCGGTTGCCGTCTGTCCTGCGAAGCGGACGGAGACATACTCCGAAGGGCTCGACTCGTTGAACACCAGCGCGGCGTTGCCGCCGCCGTCGACCGCGACCGCCGGATAGTACACGTCGACCCCATCGGCCCCCTGCAGCACGTCCTGCGTCAGCTTCAAACTAGGAAAGGTGCTGACGTCGATCTGGAAGAGGCGAATCGTGGAAACGCCACCGCTCCCCCAGTTGTGCGCTACTGCCGCGGCTCCCCACAGCGAATCGGCGCGCCACACCGCATTGATCAAGCGCGACCCTCCGGTCTCGATGCGCGTCATCGTTCCCTGTTGCGCCGCATTGGGTGGGTCACTGCAATCGCCACCCACCGATAGGTCGGCGCTCAACAACACCGGATCGGCACCCGGCGGGTTGGTGACGCGCCACACCGTCACTGCGCAGGAGGTGGGGAATCGCGTGTTGAGAAAGAACTCAGCGGGACTGGGCGGCGTGCTCTGCGCCGGCTGAACGCTCGCCACTTGGCTGCCGTTGACGCGCAGATCCGTGAAGTCAAAGAATGTGGCAGCCGTCCCCGCCAGCAAGGGTGCCTTCTGGACGACACGGATTTTCGCCCCCTGGAAGAGGAAGGTGGTGGCGTCGAACATGTTCGCCGTGAGGTAGACGGCGTTGTCATCGACGCCCAAGGCTGGGAGGTCGGCAAAGTTGTTGGTTGGCGTAGCGTTGTCGATGGCAGCGTTGAGCGCGTAGAAGTTCCACGCGCCCGTGGGGTCCGAGGAGGCGGACACGCCGAGCAAGAAGAAGGCAGCAAAGGGGTTGCTGCGTTGCGAGGCGACACTGACGAAAAAGCGACCAGAATCGAAGAGCACACGCGGATCGGTGATGAAATCGTCGGGTGTGGCCACGGACTGAAAGAAGTCAGCGAGGCCGCTCAGCGAAACGATTGAACCGTCCTTCAAGAAGAGGGCGACCGTTCCGTTGGTGAGCGCGAGCAGATGATCAGGACCTGCCGCAATCGCCGGGTTGGGAGGATTGATCGAGTCAAAGAAGATGCCGGCAAAATCGGTGCTGGCGAGGAGAGGGACATCTGTGAATAATGCAGCGCCTGCATCGCCTGATTGCAGCTGAACTTGCGGCGAAAGGCGCGGCGCCATGCGATCAGGCCCGCTTGTACGTCCCTCGGCAGCGGTCCAGACGGTGGGATCGTAGCGTGGGATGAACTGCAAGGGTTGCCCTGGCGCAGCGGATTTTTTCGGTTGCGCAAATGGCAGCGCGGCAACCGGTTGCACCGGAGCAGCGAGTGCGGTTGAGCGGTCGGCGGCGCTCAAGGTTTTCGGGAGCACCAAGGACAGTATTGTCGCGCAAATCGCAACCCCGAGGCGACGGCGGCAGAGCGCTTCCACAGGATTCCCAAACATCCGCATCACGCGTGCGTCGCCTTTAGCAGAGCAGGAGCGCGGCGAACAATGCTGAGTGAAGCAACACGCGCGCTGGTCCCACCAATATCGCCAGCCGTATAGCCTACCATTGCGTTGCCGGTTACGCTGCAGAAAAACGCGAGATAGCCACACACCCACGAGCACGGGTCGGTGGTCAGTGGCGGTTGTTTGGGGTTGGCCACCAGTAGCAGAGCGTCACTAATGTGACGCAAGGGGGGTTGCATGCCTTCGCTCAGTTGCTACGCTACCTGCTCCTTCGTCTGACACCGGCCCTCTGCGGTGTCCAACCAACGCCCAAAAGGAGAATCCCGATGAGCCCAAGTTGGACCCAAGTTCGCCGCCTGCCAGTACGGCGCGTTCTTTCAGCGATTCGATCAACACACGCGGCATTCAGCGGACCCCTGCGGGCTGTTTGCTATGTTGCGGCCGCTGTCGTCTTTGCGCTCAGCCTTTCGCTGGGTGCAACGGCGTCGGCAGACGACCTGCCTCAGAATCCGGCGAGGCAAGAGAGCGTGAATCCGGTCAACGATGTGTTCACTGCGCTGTCGCGGTGCCAGGTGCCGTTGTCGGTAAGCGACCGTTGGCGTCTGGCCAGCGCCATTCACGATGAGAGCCATCGCCATGGCTACGACCCACTGTTCGTCATGGCCCTGATACAAGTCGAGAGTGGTTGCTCACCCACCGCCCGTGGCGAGCACGGTGCGGTGGGCTTGGTGCAGCTCAAACCCTCTACCGCACGCGCCGTAGCCAAGGAGGCGGGGCTACCGTGGCATGGCCCCGAGGCACTGACACGCCCGGCCGAAAACCTGCAACTGGCGCTGCTCTATCTGTCTCAACTGGAGGAGCAGTTCGGTGATCCATACCTGGCGATGGTGGCATTCAACAGGGGTCCCGGGCGCGTCGGGCACATGTCACTCCAGCGGGCTCGCCGCGCGCGATATGTAAAGCGAGTGATGGAACGCTACGACGATCTTACTGAAGCCGCAGCCGCCACTGCGGACGGCTGACTCTGACGGGCCGCAGAGCGAGCCCGGGTACATCGCAAAGATTTACACCTTCTCCAGGGCCTGGGCGAGGTCGGTGATGAGGTCGTCCGCATCTTCGACGCCGACCGAGTAGCGCACCAGCGTGTCTTTGATGCCAACCTGGAGGCGCTCCTCGGTGGTCAGTTCGTAGAAGCTCATCAACGCCGGTTGCTCGATCAAGCTTTCGACCCCGCCGAGCGACGGTGCGATGCGCGGGATCGTGCACGCGTCGACCAGACGCGAGGCGGCGGCGAGATCGCCGCGTAGCTCGAATGACACGACACCACCGAAGCCGCGCATCTGCCGCACGGCAATGATGTGCTCCGGATGGCTGGCAAGGCCAGGGTAGTGCACCCGCTCCACCTTGGGGTGCCCCTCCAGGAACTCGGCGATTCGTTGCGCGTTCTCGTTCTGACGCGCGACGCGCAGTGCCAGAGTCTTGATCCCTCTGATGAGCAGGTAGGCGGCGAACGGGTCGGGAACCGCACCCGTGACGCCTTGCAGGTCGCGAATCGCCCCGACCAACTCCGCAGTTCCCAGCACGACACCGGCGAGCAGATCGTTGTGGCCGCCAAGATACTTGGTACCGGAATGGATCACCAGGTCGATGCCGAACTCGATGGGTCGCTGATTGATGGGCGTGGAGAAGGTCGAGTCGATGAGCGTCTTGACCCGATGCCGGCGGCCAATGGCGGCGACCTGCTCCAGGTCGAGAATGCGGTTGTAGGGGTTCGTGGGCGACTCGCTGAAGATCAGCCGCGTTGTCTGGCGGACAGCTTCCTCCATGCGCTGATAGTCACCAGCAGGCACCGTCGAGACCTCAACGCCGTAGCGGCGCAGGATCTGGTGCAAGAATTGCCGTGTGCGTCGGTAGGCGTCATCGGTGACGACCACGTGGGCGCCCTTCGACAGCATGGCAAACAGCGTCGTGGTGATCGCGGCCATACCACTGGCGAACAGCAGGCCGTCCTCGGCGCCTTCGAGTGCGGCGAGCTTGCGCTCGGCGACGCGCTGCGTCGGGTTGCCGTAGCGGCCGTATTCTTCGCGTTCGATGCGGCCTTCGAAGTGGTCCGCGATCTCCTGCGTGTTGGCGAACGTATATGTTGCGCTCTGGATGATCGGCGTCGCGATGGCGTTGGCCTCTTTGGTCCGAGGCTCTCCGCCGTGTACGGCTTGGGTGCTGAGGCCACCGCGGATCGGTCGTTCTGCAGGCACGCTACGCCTCCAGGATCTTGATCTTCTCGGCGTAGCGCTTGATGGTGTCGTTCACCACGCGCAAATCGGCCGCAATCTCGACGGGCCGGTTGGCATAGGTCGATCGTAGGCCCTCGATCTGCCCAAGGTGATAAGCGGTTTTCTGGTCGGCGAATTTCAAACCGTGCGCCGTTGAGATCACCACCACGCGCTGGTTTGAGCGGATCACCTTGCGTTCGACGAGCTTGCGCAGGACGGCGAGCGCCACCCCCGTGTGCGGGCAGTTGAACATGCCAGTGCGGTCGGCGCGTGCCGCTTCGTCCGCCAACTCGCTTTCGCTGGCTTGCTCGACGACGCCGTCGAACGCCTGCAGCACGCGCACGGCGCGCTTGTAGCTGACGGGGTTGCCGATCTGAATCGCGCTGGCCAGCGTCTTCTTCGCCTGCACGGGGACAAAGGACTCGAAGTGCTTGAGATACGCGAGGTACAAAGGGTTGGCATTCTCGGCCTGCGCCACCGCGATGCGCGGCAGCTTCTGCGTGAGGCCCAACTCGCGCATCATCAGAAAGCCCTTGCCCAGGGCACTGACGTTCCCGAGGTTGCCACCGGGGATCACCACCCAGTCAGGGACCTCCCAATCGAACTGTTGGACCAGCTCAATGGCCACTGTCTTCTGGCCCTCGAGTCGCAAGCTGTTCATGGAGTTGGCGAGGTAAACGGTGCGCTGCTTGGTGATCTCCTGCACCAACGCCATGCAGCCATCAAAGTCCGTGTCGAGACTCAGTACGAGGGCGCCGTTGGCGAGCGGTTGCACGAGTTGCGCCGGCGACACCTTGTGGCGCGGCAGCAGGACGACCGCTGGGATGCCGGCGGCGGCACAGTAGTTCGCCAAGGCGGCGGAGGTGTCGCCGGTCGAAGCGCAGGCGATGGCCGCAATCGTCTGTCCTTCGGCAATCATCTGCTTGACGACCGACACCAAGACGGTCATGCCCAGATCCTTGAACGACCCGGTATGCGAGTTGCCGCACTGTTTTACCCACAGATCCTCGACGCCCAGGAGCTTGCCATAGCGGTCGGCCCAGAGCAGGTTGGTGCTGCCCTCGTAGGTCGACACGATGTTCTCGCTGTCGATGAACGGCACCACCCACTCCTTCTTGCCCCACACCCCGGAACCGTACGGAAAGGTATTGCGCCGGTAACGGTCGTCAAAGAGTTGCATCCACGCGGCGGGCGAGCGCCGCTTCAGGGCCTCGAGGTCGTGAGCGACATCGAGAAGATCACCACACGTCGGGCACCGGTAGATCACCTCGAACAAACTGAAATGCGTGGGGCAGCCGTTGATGCACTCAAACCATGCTCCATACTCGCTCATTCACGTACTCCTCGGGCTCAGCGCCCCCCGGACTGTTCACGGCCAGCGCCACAGTTCCCTGTGACCCAGGCGGCAGCGGAAGTCAACGAGGGAAGCCCGCCGCGGCTCGACGAACGTCGAGGCGCGACAGCTGTCGGCGATCCGTTGGAAGCTCCCTCCTGGTTCGAGGCTCGTTTGGATGCATTGGCGAGGCTTGCGGAGAGCCAAGATGGGCGGCGCGCTTTCTTGTTGACTAACGACCGTGAAAAAGCGAAACGATCTCTAACTGCTGCGAGCGTATTGTGACTCGACCCACAGACTGGCGCACGGGTTGCCTCTTCCTCGTCGTGCTCAGCGCCCTTTGGCTGCCACGAAATGCTTGTGCCCAAGCCACGGGGGAGTTTCTGTGCAGCAAGGGCACGCGTGATGGCCTGCCGTGCGAATCGGACGCCGATTGTGTGCCGAACGGAGTGTGTGTCATCGCCAATGGCGTGTGCAACGGCGGAACCGACGATGGTGCGTCATGCGACTGCCCGGCTGGCTCCTGTTCGGCGACGCCTGTGTGCACGGCCGACAACACCTTTGGCACGTGCTCGGGGGGCACCTCTGCCGGCGAGTGTTGCGATGTGACCTTCAATTGTAGCGACGGCGCGCCGTGCAAAGGCACTGCAAAGCTCTGCCTCGCGGGCGACGCGAAAGGCTTTGCCTGTCTCAACGACAGTCAATGTCCAAACTCGGTGTGTCGCTCGACGGGCAAGCTCTGCGCTGGCTTGTGCCAGGGAGGCACAAACGCGAATCAGATATGCTTCGACGACTCGGATTGTCCGAACTCGACCTGCACGTCGGATTTCCAGAGTTTTCCCTGCGTCGATGACGCCGACTGCTGCACCACGCAACCGTGCCACACCGGCATTTGTCAAGGGGTGGCAACGACGACACCGACACGTACGCCGTCACGCGGAACGACCACTCCCACGCCGACGCGCAGCGTGTCTGCGACACGCACACCAACGGGTAACACGCCAACGCCAACACCGTCGGGTGCAGCGACAGCGACTCCCTCACCTCATCCAACGGTCACCGGCTCTCCCATCCCGACCGCGCGCCTGGTATCGAGTATCAGCGCGACGGACTCGACCATCTCGGTGGACAACGCCACTGGCTTTCCGGGCTCCGGCACGCTGATCATCGACAGCGAGCAGATGGGTTACATCGGAAAGGTCGGCAATACCTTCACCGGTGTGCAGCGCGGCGCGAACGGCACTACCGCGACTGCTCATGCGAGCGGTTCACTCGTGCGACTGCTCGCGTCCACCCTCCCGACCCCACCACCGTCCACTCCAACCGAGACTCCTACGGTGCCGCATGACATCATCTACCAGGTGATCGGAAACGGCAGCGGCTGCATGTTGCAGACAGGCGCGAGCCCAAGGGCTTATCTGATCCTCTTGACGGCAATCGCGTTGGTGCTCGGACTGCCGAGGCGCCGGTAACTGACAGGCTCACGGCTCGAGATCGCCGCCGACGACACGTTCCAACTCGATCAAAGCATCGTTGTAGGCCTGTACGGCATCGAGGTACTCGCGCCGGGCAGCGAGGAGTTCCAGTTGTGTGCCTACCAGATCGGAGTAGGTCACCTCGCCGCGTTCGTAGAGGCGCCGTTGGAGCCGAAGATTCTCCTCCGTCTTCGGGACCACCACGTCCCGAAGGGCCTGTAAGTCGACAGCGGTCACCTCACAGGCACGGCGGGCTTCGAGGACTTCCTGCTCTATGGTGCGTTTGAGACTCTCGATCTCCAAGCGCTGGTGGTCGCGTTCGGCAACAGCTTCGTTCAGCTCAGCTGTCTTGCGCTGAAACACCGGGAGATGCAGACCAATGTCGCCGCCGGCGAGAGTGGCGCCCTCGAAACGCGAGACGTTGCCGGACAAGGTGATGTTGGGGACCGCTTCGCGTTTGACGAGCGCGATCTGGCCGTCGGCCTTGTCGAGGGCCCGCTCTTGCGCAACGAGGTCGGGACGCTTGCTCAGCGCGCGCTCGATTGTCTCGGTCTCGGTGGGGAGCGTGCGCGCTTGATTGAGCGGAGCGCCGAGAAGCTCGATGTCCTGGTCTTGCGGGAGAGCGAGGAGGCGGCGGATGGTGCTCAGGGCGTTGTCGCGCCCCTGCTGTGCTGCAGCAATGTCGCGGCGTGCCCGGCTTTCCTGGATCAGCGCATTGTTGAGCTCCATACGCTGCGCCTCGGAGAGATCCTTGGCGCGATTCAGATGGCCGCTCAAGTCCACCGTGAAATCGAGTCCCTGGCGCGCCAGGATCACGCGGTCCCTCCCGACCAGTGCGTCTACGAAGGCGGTCTTTACTGCTGCTACCAGGGTTTGTTGTGCACTCGTGAACTCGGAATTGGCCTTCGCGACTTCTTGCTGGGAGACGCCAATGCGCTTACTGCGTTGCCCCGCGATCTCAAGCTCCTGGGAGAGATACATGCCGTAGTTGTTGCCGACCCCTTGTTGCGTGGTGGTGCCTCCCCCAGCAGAGAGATACGGGTTGGAGGGAACCCACGCCTTGCTCCTCTGCAGGCTTGCTTCGGCGATTTCAACCGCCTTACGTGCAGCGGCGAGATCGGGATGCGCCTTCGTGGCGAGCACGACGGCCTCATCCATCGTCAGCCGCAGCGGCGCCGCGCTCGCGGCGCCCGAACTCAACTGCACAGCTACGACGATCGCGAGAAGGCGCGGCACACGTCGCTTGGCTCGAGGCGTGACCAAAGCTGATGGGAGTCCCAGTGTTCGGTTCACAAAGCGAGGGCGTCGCATACGGAGGGTGCGCTGTAAAGAGCAAAGCGGACGTTGCGAAAAAAAAAGCGAACACTCCGTATGCCGGAGTGTTCGCTTTGATTTCGGAAGCTCGCGGACCGGATAGGGGATAACCCGCCCCGCGTCAAGCGATTTGACGATCGGTTACTTCTGAGGCTTCTGCGGCTTGTGAGGCTTCTTCACCTTTGGAGCCTTCTCCACCGGGGTCACCGATACGTCCTTCTGCGGCTTGTGAGGCTTCTTCACCTTTGGAGCCTTCTCCACCGGGACGACGGTCACACCCTTGTGCGGCTTGTGAGGTTTCTGCACCTTGGGCGCCTTGATGATGGGAATGACTTCGATGACCTTTTGCGGCTTGTGCGGCTTGTGCGCTTTGGGTGCCGCGATGATCGTGGTGACCTCGACGGTCTTGTGTGGCTTGTGCGGGTTTTGTACCGCCGGTGGGTTGATGATCGGCGTAACCTCCACCGACTTGTGCGGCTTGTGCGGCTTTTGCTGCGCCACAACCGGGAAGGCCAAGAACAGGCCGGCGGCGGTCGTAGTCACCACCCAACCCATTCGCCTCAACACAGTGCTCATCTCGAACATGTCTCCCCTCCTTAAAGGCTCGATTCGACCGTCAGATCTCCGTCTTCTGAAAACCCACTCTCACCTCGGTGGAACTTTGTTACCTCAGATGCGTTCCCTTTGTCAAGTAGATTTTGCGTGCCTTCGCAAATTTTCTTTTGCCCCGCTAGCCTGAGTCCGAAATCCTACACCGGCGCTCCCGCCCGCCGCTTGCAACGATTTGAGTGACTAGCTGTTTGTTACCTCAAGAAAGCGCTGATTGTCAACAAAAATTCAACACAAAAATTCCCGCAGCCCAGTCGGCATCGACTCGCTCACCTTTGAGAACCGCCAGCGTCAGCGAGCGGCGGATTGTCGTCCTCCACCCAGACGAAATGTGCTCCGCAGTGCAAGCACAAGGCATCAAGGTACATGATGCCGCGGACGCTACCCAAGGGCAGGCGCTGCTGATGGCGGTGCTCGGCGATGTCCTGGCAGCGGTGCGGCAGAAGGCGGCCGCGACCGCGCACCGGGGTGCGCACGGGTGGTTGCAACGGAGTGAAGGTAATGATGGTTGCCACGGGATCAGCCGCGCAGTCGTTCGAAAATGGCGCGCGTCGCGGTGGACTGGTTGAGCGTATAAAAGTGGATACCGGGGGCGCCGCGCTCCAGCAGGTCGCGGCACTGTAGCGTTGCGTGCTCGATGCCGACGGCGCGCACCGCAGCGTCGTCGCTGCGTACCTGTTCGAGTCGCGATCGCAATGCCTTGGGAATGCGCGCCCCGCACAACGCTGTGAAGCGCTCGATCTGCGACAGATTGGTGATCGGCATGATCCCAGGAATGATGGGAACGCGCACGCCACACGCGCGCGCTCGTTCGACGAACGCAAAGTAATCGGTGTTGTCGAAGAAGAGTTGCGTGATGACGAACTGCAAGCCACTATCCACCTTGCGTTTGAGATACAGCAGGTCTTGCTCGCGGTCGCGGCACTCCACGTGCCCCTCCGGATAGCATGCTCCCCCGAGGCAGAAGCCGAAGCCCTGCTGGCGAATGAACCGGACCAGTTCCACCGCGTAGCCAAAGCCGTTGGCCGGACGCACGAAGCCCGCCTGATCGCGCGGCGGATCGCCGCGCAGGGCCAGGACGTTCTCGATGCCGGCGGCCACCAGCCTTTGCAGTACGCCGAGGATCTCATCCTGATCGGCACCGACGCACGTCAAATGCGCCATGGCCTCGATGCCAATCTCATGCTTGATACGGCGCACCAAATCGAGAGTCTTGTCGCGCGTACCGCCGCCGGCACCGTAGGTGACGGAGACGAACGTCGGCCTCAAGGGGCGCAGCCGCTCGATGGTCTGGTAGAGGGTCTGTTCTCCGGCTGCTGTCTTGGGTGGAAAGAACTCGAAGGAGAACACCGGCCCGTTGATGTTGAGCAACTTGTCGATACGCATGCTGTCCCGCAGCGTACAAGAAAGCGGGCCACACGAGCAAATGGTACGCGGGCCGCAGCTTGCCTCCGAGCGCCACCTGCGCGCATAGTCATCTTCTGAGGAGAGCGTTGGTGCAGAATGGTGGGGACTGTGATCTGGACTCTGGTGGCGTTGCTCGGCGCGACAGCGCTGGCGGTCGTTGCGTTGGTGCGCGGTGAACCGATCAGCGTCGTGTGGTTCCTGGTCGCTGCGGTTGCGACCTACGCGGTGGCCTACCGCTTCTACAGCAAGTTTCTCGCGGCGCGCGTGCTCATGCTCGACGATCTGCGCCGTACGCCCGCCGAACGCATCAACGATGGCCACGATTTCGTACCGACCAACCGCTGGATCGTATTCGGACATCACTTCGCCGCCATCGCTGGGCCCGGCCCGCTGATCGGTCCGACGCTGTGCGCGCAGTTCGGCTACCTCCCGGGGACGCTCTGGATCATCATTGGTGTCGTCTTGGGTGGCGCGGTCCAAGACTTCCTCATTCTCGCTGGGTCGCTACGGCGTGACGGCAAGTCGCTCGGGCAGATGGCGCGCGAGGAGATCGGCGTCCTCGGCGGCTTTGCCGCATTGAGCGGTGTCTTGTTGATCATGGTGATCCTCATGGCGGTGCTGGGCTTGGTCATCGTCAACGCGCTCAAAGGCAGCCCGTGGGGGACCTTCACGGTCGGCGCGACGATCCCGATCGCCCTGCTCATGGGCTGGTACATGCGCTTCGCCCGTCCGGGCAAGGTGCTCGAGGCTACGGCGTGGGGGCTTGGTCTCGTCCTCCTGGCCGTCGCGGGCGGGCGCTGGGTCGGTCAAAGCACGACCCTGGCGCCGCTGTTTACCTTCAGCGCGACGACGCTGGCGGTGATGATCATCGTCTACGGTTTTGCGGCGTCGGTGTTGCCGGTGTGGCTGCTCCTGGCGCCGCGCGACTACCTCAGCGCGTTCATCAAGATTGGGACGATTGTGGCGCTGGCGGTGGGGATCTTGGTGTGCCTGCCCGCGGTGGAGATGCCGGCGCTGACGCGCTTCGTGGACGGCACCGGGCCGATCTTTGCGGGCAAGATCTTTCCGTTCGCATTCATCACCATTGCGTGCGGCGCCATCTCTGGTTTTCACGCACTGGTATCGTCCGGGACCACGCCCAAGCTGCTGCGCTGCGAATCGGATGCGCGTATGATCGGCTACGGCGCCATGTTGATGGAATCGTTCGTTGCGGTGATGGCCATGATCGCCGCCAGCGTGCTGCAGCCAGGCGTCTACTTTGCCATCAACAGCCCGACTGGCATTGTCGGTGTGACGCCTGCACAGGCAAGCGCCACCATCTCAAACTGGGGATTCCCGGTAACGCCGGCCGACCTGCAAAGCCTCGCGAATGACGTTGGCGAGCACAGCCTGCTGGCGCGCACCGGTGGCGCACCGTCGCTTGCGGTCGGCATGGCCCACATCTTTGCCAACACCCTGGGCGGCAAAACGGTCATGGGGCTGTGGTATCACTTCGCCATCATGTTCGAGGCGCTGTTCATCCTGACGACAATGGATGCCGGAACCCGTGTCGGGCGCTTCATGCTGCAGGACTTCCTTGGGCACCTGTGGGAGCCGCTCGGCCGCACCAGCTGGTATCCCAGTGTGCTCGTAACCAGCGCCGGCATGGTTGGCGCGTGGGGATACTTCCTCTACCAGGGCGTCGTCGATCCGCTAGGCGGCATCAACAGCTTGTGGCCGCTTTTCGGTATCTCCAACCAGCTCTTGGCGGCCATCGCTCTGTCGGTGGCAACCACGCTGATCATCAAGTCGGAGCGCGCCCGCTACGCCTGGACAACGCTGCTGCCGCTTACCTGGTTGCTGTCGGTGACGCTCACTGCCGGGTACCAGAAGATCTTCGACACTGAGGTGCGCATCGGCTTCCTGGCGCACGCCAGCGCATTACAGAACCGCATCGCCACGGGCGAGATCCCGGCCGTCAAACTCGCCGAGACGCAGGCCCTGATTTTCAACGATCGGCTCGACGCGGCAATCACCGCTCTGTTCATGGTGCTCGTGCTGGTGATCGTGGCGGATTCCTTGCGCGAGTGGTACCGCGTGCTGAGTGCCGGGCGCCGCGGCGTGGTGACGGAGAGGATGACAGCCCCTGCATGACTGCTAAAGTTCGGGAAAATCTCTCGCGAGCCGCCGCACACGTGCGGGCGGCATTGCGGTTTTGGTCAGGAGACGATGGTTACGAACGCTACGTGCGCCGCTGCGCCGCAGGCGGGCAGCGGCCGCTCGACCGTGGGCGCTATTTCGCCCAGCGGTGCGAAGAACGCTACCGCTCGGCGTCTCGCTGTTGCTGACCCGGGGGGTCGCACCGCCCCGACTTTGACTGCCAGTTGCGCGTTGGGCTTTCCCGCCGTATGACAAACCTACGAGCACGCCGGCAATCACCGGCCAGGGGAAGTCACCGGAGGGGGTGCGGAAGGGATTTTCATGCCAAAGACAATGCTCATCAACGTCACCCATGCGGAAGAGAGCCGCGTGGGTATTGTGGCGGATGGTGTTCTCGCCTCGTTTGAGATCGAGACGTTCAGCCGACAACACCTCAAGGGAAATATCTACAAGGGCGTCGTCCACCGGATTCACCCGGCGCTCGAAGCTGCATTCGTGGATATCGGCGCCGATCGGGACGCCTTTTTGCCGCTCGACGAAATCTGTTTCCGGAATCTCCCGACGCCGCCGCCGCGCGACACCGGCAATGGCGCCGAAGGCCGCCGCCGCCCGCGTATCAAGGAGGTGCTGAAGCCGGGCGAGGAAATTCTCGTCCAGATCGTCAAGGAAGAGTTTGCCAGCAAACCGCCCACGTTGAGCACGTTCTACTCCCTCCCGGGCCGCTACCTGGTGCTCCTGCCCGGTTCGGACGAAGCGGGCATCTCGCGGCGTATCGAAGGGACCGAGCGTGTGCGCATTCGTGAGCTCATCGAGAAGCTGCAGCCGCCGCCAGGCTTCGGCATCATCGTGCGCACGGCCGCTGGCTTCGACGAGGGCTCGCGCGAGCTGCATCGCGACCTGTCGTACCTGCTGCGTCTGTGGGAGACCATCAAGCAGGCGGCCGCGTCGAAGCGCGCCCCCGCTTTAGTCTATCGCGAGCACGACCTGGTGCTGCGCAACATCCGCGACTATTTCACCCCGGACATCGATGAGATCTACATCGACAACGAGGAGGTGTGTCAGCGGGCGCGCGAATTTCTGCGCGACGTCATGCCTGGGAAGGAGCACGTACTGCATCTCTATCAAGGCGACCAGCCGATCTTCTCGCACTTCAATGTCGAGACGCAGATCGAGTCGATCTACAAGCGTCGCGTGCCGCTCCCCTCAGGAGGGAGTATCGTCATCGATGGCACCGAGGCGTTGACGGCCATCGACGTGAACTCAGGCCGTTCCATCCGCGGCGCCAACCAGGAAGAAACTGCCTTTCGTACCAACGTCGAGGCGGCGACCGAGATCGCTCGGCAACTCCGCCTGCGCGACCTCGGCGGACTGATCGTCATCGATTTCATCGATATGCGCGGCGCGCAGCACGGCGCCGAAGTCGAGAAGACCCTGCGCGACGCCATGCGCCAAGACAAGGCGCGGCACGACATCGGCCGCATCTCGCATTTCGGCCTGCTCGAAGTGTCGCGCCAGCGGCTGCGCCCGGCGGCGGCAGCGACATCGTACACCGCCTGCCCCATGTGTGAGGGACACGGCCTGGTGCGCACCACCGAATCGGCGGCACTGGTGGCCTTGCGGAAGATTCACAACCGTATCGCCCAAGGCGATGTGATGGGGCTCCGAGTCTCGCTGCCCCCGGACGTAGCCGTCTACGTTCTCAACCAGAAACGTGACGATCTGGCGCAACTCGAACGCCGCTATGCCGCCCGCATCCAGGTCGTGCTGAACGCTGCCCTCATGCCGCATCAGTCCGAATTCGAAGTCCGTGCCCGAGTCGAAGCCGGGCAGCCGGAGGCGCCGCAACTGCGCTTGGGCGGAGTGACTGCTGCTGAGCCGGCTCCGCTTGCAGGTGCTGCCGCAGGCAATGGCGACGCAGCGCCCGAGGCGGCCCCAGCCGAGGGGACGCCGCCCGGAGCAGAGGCAGCCGTGGGCGCCAAGCGGCGACGCCGACGGCGCGGACGACGGCGCGGCCGCGGGCGGCAGGCGGCTGCCGCAATCGGCGAGGCCCTGGCAGCGCTCGCAGCGGGTACCTCCCTGGCGCAACGGCACGACGAAGGCGTCGGCGTTCCGGTGAGTTCTGATCACCCACCGGTGGCTGCAGAAGAGAGTGTTCCAGCCGTTGAGCCAGAGGTCGTGTCCGCCGCCAGCGCACTCGGCACGTCCGATGCCTCGCAAGCGCCAGCTTCCACCGATGCGGCAA
>Ga0335069_10005387_pt1 | contig 18818 bp, 15 predicted proteins | sample Lox_Sample_11_FD_206714 | JGI IMG/M metagenome (GOLD analysis project Ga0335069, IMG submission 206714) | Soil microbial communities from Loxahatchee National Wildlife Refuge, Florida, United States - Lox_Sample_1.1 | ecosystem: Environmental > Terrestrial > Soil > Wetlands | place: USA... | reverse complement strand
GGCCCGTGGACGCATCCAGACAACTATTACAAATTCAATGGTCTTCTAACCTACAGCCAGGGTGGAGAGGCGGATGGGTTCAGCATCACCGCCCGCGCTTACCACGGACAATGGTACTCGAGCGATCAGATCGCCGAGAACGCTGTGCCGCTGGTTGGTTCTTTCGGAACACTGAACCCGACCGATGGCGGCCATTCCCAGCGCTATAGCCTCCAGGCTGAATGGCATCGCCGGTGGACAAGCTCCGAGACGAAAATCACGGCCTACGGTTTTTACTACGATCTCGATTTGTTCTCCGATTTCACTTACTTCCTGACGGACCCAATTCGGGGCGACCAGTTCGAACAGCAGGACAAGCGCTGGGTAGCGGGGCTGGACGCGCGCCACACGATTTTCAGCGAATGGGTAGGCCGCAAGGTGGAGAATACGTTCGGGGTGCAAGTCCGCAACGATTGGATCCACAACGGCCTTTACCAGGCGGAAGATCGCAAGCGCGTGGACAAGACTGACTCTTCCACTGGCAACACTTTGCCCGCGACCACGCAAGCCGACCGTTTGACGGACACCCAATTAGGCTTTTACGCCGAGAATAAAATTCAGTGGACGGAAAAATTCCGCACGGTGGCGGCTTTGCGCGGCGACCTGGAGTGCTTTGATGTGACCAGCCTGGTCACGGCAGCCAATTCCGGCACCGCGACCAAGGTGCTGCCTAGCCCAAAGCTGAGTCTGATCTTCGGTCCGTGGTCCAACACCGAGTTCTATGTCCAGGGCGGATTCAGTTTTCACAGCAACGATGGGCGTGGAACAACGCAAAAGATCGAACCGGTTTCGGGGGAAAACCCTTTCCCTAATACGCCCGCTACGCCGATCCCACCGTTGATCCCGACCAAGGGCGCGGAAGTCGGCGTTCGCACGCTGGCCATCCGGCATCTTCAGAGCACCCTCTCCCTTTGGTATCTTCACAGCGCTTCCGAGTTGCAGCAATCCGGCGACACCGGCGGCACCACTGCTTCCCGCCAGCCGAGCGACCGCTACGGCGTCGAATGGGCGAACTACTACACTCCGTTCGAACATGTAGCTTTTGATTTTGACCTGGCGAACTCTAAAGCCCTTTTCACCGCAATCGACGGAGACGATGCGGCACCGGACAGCCCCGGTGGCAGGCGCGTGCCTGAAGCCGTGGGGTTGGTGATTGCTTCGGGCATCACTTTGCATGATCTCAAAGGGATTTGGACGAGTTTGCGCCTGCGCTACTTTGGCCCGCGCGATCTGACTTCTGACGGAATCTTTCGCTCGAAGGCGACGGCGTTGCTGAATGGAGAAATCGGTTATCGATTCAGTGAGAAATGGAGCATTTCGGCCGAATTCCTGAATCTGCTAAACCGTAGAGACCACGATATCGACTACGCGTACGAGTCTCGAATCACGCCGACCGCCGCGCCAACATTCAGCGGCGTTTTCCATCCCGTCGAACCGTTTCAGGTGCGATTCGGGCTACGAAGAAGCTTTTGACCAGCCCTACAGCTATCTAAATGTTTTGCCGAACCCAGCCCGGACTTTGCTTTGCAACTAGCTGCAAACTTGTCCTGCAACAATGACCGGTATGGCGCCTGTGTTAGACTGCTGGCATTCTGGGGTTCTTGGGTGAGGACACTTTCAGCCATTTTATTGACGATTGTGATGGGCTTGCCCATGGCGGCGCCTCTGTTTGCGCCTGGAGAGAAAGCCTTGCCTGCCTGTTGCCGCAGGGACGGCAAGCATCATTGCATGGGTAGATCCATGCTTCAGATGGATGTTGGAACATCCCCTGCGATATCCTCCGCCCAGACCAAATGTCCGCAATTCCCGAAGATGTTGGGAGTTTCAAGTCACAGTCAGCTTGGCTTGAGCACTTCCACCGCTGTTTTTGCCGGGATTGTTTCTCACCCGGCTCTATCCCCGCAAACCCTGAGCAATTATCGCGTGTCATTGCTGCGTTCTCACCAGAAGCGCGGCCCCCCTCTGGCCTTCGTGCTCTGTTAGCTATTCCCAATCTCACAATTTGAGCAGGTGTGGGCGGAGTATCCAGTGTGGACTTTCACATCGCCATGCTGGGCGCGGTCACTCGCGTTATGCCTTCCCACATACTCGCAGAACCGGAGACCATCATGGGGAGCCGTTCGCAGGAAAGGGTGTCAAGGCTCATGCTAGGGCGCACCCTGAACCCATCGGCCCTGAAGCCAGCAGCCTAGAGAAGTGCCGAAGGAGGAGTGGTGAATTCTATGAGATTCATTGGTCGCTTGCTAATTGTATTTTTATCCGTCGCATCATGCACGTTAGTTACCGACCTGAAGGCTCAGCAAACAGAGCCCTCACGAACTGATGCCGGTAATACTGCACAACGCCAAGACGAACATTCCGACGGCGATCGACACACGCTCGGCGGAATCGTGCTCGACGTGCAAGGGCGAGGAATCACTGGAGCTTCTGTCTCACTGAGCGAAGGGGGAAACAATGGTTCAATCGAGGTTTCCTCCGATGCCACCGGCCACTTTGAATTCCCCAACTTAGCGCCCGGCAAATACAAGGTGGTCGTATCGGCGAAAGGATTTCAGACGGCGGAAAAGCGGGCGGAAATAAATAACAAAGCCATTCCTGATCTGGTCCTGAAATTGAACGTGGCCACGGTGCAGTCGACGGTCACTGTGCAAGGTGAAACCGACAACATCGTCGCCACGGAATCCAGCGTCGGCAGTTTGACAGCGACTCCGCTCCTGGACCTTCCTCAGTCCGTACAGATCGTAAACCGCGAGTTGCTCGACGAACAGAAGACTTATCAGTACGCTGACACGTTGACATACATGGCCGGCGTACAGCGTGCCTACACCGCCATCGCCGGCGGCCTCGGTAATGAGGTCGCGATGCGGGGGTTCAATCTCGACTTTAACAACAACTATCTGCGTGACGGCTTCAAGTACTACGGACTTTCCCTCTCCGATACGGCCGATATTGAGTCGATTGAGATTCTGAAGGGACCGGCCTCGGCGCTCTACGGAACGGCAGAAGCAGGCGGTGTCGTGAACCTGATCACGAAGAAGCCAATCGAAACTCCTCTGGTTTCGATTTCGATGAATGGCGGGAGCGATCGTTACATTCGGCCCGACTTCGACATATCGGGGCCGATCAACTCGCGTAAGACGCTCTTCTACCGCCTGAACGGAGTTTACGAGAACACGCAAACCTTCCGGCAGTACGCGGATTCCGAGAAGTTTTTTCTTGCTCCGTATTTCCTGTGGAAGCCGAACGATTCAACCACCCTCTCGCTACTGGGGGAATGGATCAACGTCAACCGGCGGTCCGATTATGGTCTCGCTCTGCTGGGAGATCGTCCCGCGCCCGTTCCCGTTTCTACCAGCTATACCGAGCCATGGAACAACGAAGATGACAGGGACCGCCAGGGAGGATACCGTTTCCGCCACACATTTCAATCTGGGTGGGCGTTGAACAACGGCCTCCAGATATCGCGCACCAATGCGCGCTATTTTGAAGTCTTCACAACGGGTGGTGACAGCACCGATCCAACACAGCTTACCCGGCTCTCGGACGCCTTCTATTTCCCAACGCTCTACCGGTACTCGCGGACATCTCTCGAGGGTCTTATCAAGACTGGCGCAGTCATGCACCACGTGGCTGCTGGATTTGAGGCCGGTTGGGTGACCCAATCTTCGGAAGGGCCCGCTGGCTTTGCACCGAACGTGAGCATTCTCAATCCCACTACAGGAACGGATTTCACCAAGGCAGATGCGGCCGCTGCACTGACGAATCCGTTTTTCAGTCTCACGTACCAGAGCATTTATCACAACCAATCAGGTTTTGTTCAGGACCAGATTGATCTCGGGAGTCATTGGAAGGCGATTGCAGGAGTCCGAATTGAGAACTATTACCAGGATTCGATCAACCAGGCGACAGACACTCATCAAAAGCAGACGGACCTTCCAATCAGCCCGAGAGTCGGCATCGTTTACAGACCAGTGTCTTCTGTGTCGCTCTACGGGAGCTATGTCCGCTCTTTCATTCCCACCAGTCCCGGTGCAATCAGTGCGGCCGGCAAACAGTTTTCTCCGGAGCATGATCATCAATGGGAAGGGGGCGTCAAGTTCGAGCCGGGCGCGGGGAAGATGACGATTACCGCAGCGCTATTTCAGATCGAGAAGAACAATGTACTGGCTCCCGACCCAAACAATTCGATCTTCTCGGTACAGAACGGCCAAGTACGGAGCAAAGGCTTTGAGTTTCAATTTCAGGGTAGCCCGATTCGCGGCCTCAATCTTTTGACTTCGTATGCTTTCGTGCAAGCTCAGGTGACCGAGTCGACGCAATTTCCGGTGGGAAATCTCTTGCCGAATGCGCCACGCCACAGCGGCTCGGTCTGGGCAAACTACCAGGTTCCTCAAGGCCGACTTCGCGGCCTGGGGCTTAACGCCGGTGTAGTGGCAACGGCAGCGAGGCAGGACAACTTTTTCAATAACGCTCTCCTGCCCGGGTACGCGCGGCTTGATCTCGGCTCCTATTATGAGTTCCGGGTCACCGAAAGACAGAAAATGCGATTCAGTATCAACGTGCAAAACGCACTCGACCGAACTTACTACCTTGCCAGCAGCAACGGAGCGGATCAGATCCGGCCGGGGTCTCCGGTATCTGTGCTGACCGGGCTATCCTGGACATGGCGATGAAGAAACAAGTTCACAAAGCTTTGTTGCTATTGATCATTATGGCCACGCTTTTGATCTGTGGCTGCCAACGACCTGTACGCTCCCTTCACGTAGAGCAGGAAACGTCTCCGGTCGCAGGTACGAGCCTTGTACCGCAAGCGACACGGCTGTCTTCAGGAGGACTTCTTATCAGTTGGCAGCGACCGCTGGAGAGCGGCGGATACTCGTTTGAGATGGCCATCCGTAATGGAAGAAGCTGGTCCGATGTGCGAACGATTGCAAGCGGGAAGTACCTGAGCATGTTCACAGCGGATTTGCCGGCGGTCGTCGAATTGCCGAACGGAAATCTCCTTGCCTATTGGGAACTGAAAGCAGCAAGCAAGGACGACCCGTACGCCACGACAATCCGAACGGCGGTGTCGACCGACGAAGGCAGAAACTGGGGGCAGCCGCTCACACCTTATGGGGAGAATCTGGCTGGGCAGCACAGCTTTATCTCGTCCTTTCCCGATGGCGACGGGATTGGTTTGGTTTGGCTGGATGCCGCAGAACAATCCAAGCTTCAACTAGCGCTGAAGGCTGAGAAAGGCTCGATGAGCGGCATGAAGATGGGCTCGATTGGCCTGCGCTACGCAGCTCTAAATGCCTCAGGAAAGGTCACTGGAGGATCCTTTGTTGATCCCATCACCTGCGAGTGCTGTCCTACGAGTGCCGCCGTAACCGACCGCGGTCCTGTAGTGGTCTATCGGGGGCGCCAAGAGGCGAGCGGAACAAAGCCGTCTGAAGTCGATCCCAGCCGGCCTACGGTGCGGGACATCTACATCAGTCGAATGGAAGGTGAGAGGTGGACTAAACCCAGGCTGGTTCATGCGGACAATTGGATTATTAACGCCTGTCCCGACAACGGGCCAAGAGTCGACGCGCATGCAAATCGGGTGGTGGTGGCGTGGTGGACGGCGTCGGACGATCAACCCAAGGTGCTGGTTGCATTTTCTGGGGACTCAGGAGACACATTTACTCAACCGTTTCGAGTGGACGCTGGCAGAGGCGAGGGACAAGTAACCGTGGTTCTCTTGCCGAACGGGAGGTCCACCATTGTCGGCTGGCTTGAGGATGGGATGACCTGGGCCAGGTTAGTTCGCGACACCGGCGAGACATCGTCGGCCGTCAGTCTCGGTCCAGCGCCAAGACACTCGCGTCTTGCACGGTGGATCGTCAACGGCGACAACAATGTGACCGCAGTTTGGACCAGAAAGGACCACGATTTGCCTGCCGTGGGTGTTTCGCGAATCTCGTTTTGAATTGAAGCTGCCCGGCGAGGAAAGATCTGATTGCCTAGTTCGGCGTCAATTCCCTGGTGCTTGGCAGCCGACCTGGTCAGATGCTTCACGCCGAGCACGGAGCATCACGCCTAGTTGCCGCGCAGGTGTACTCCTATGACTCCGAAGTCCATCGGATAGAAATCGCGCAAGGAACGACGGATGGCCTGGGTTATCCGCGCATACAGTTGATTGACCTGGAGGTCATGGTGTTGTGGGGTGGAGCGGGCGATACGAAACTGGTGAAAACGGTGCTGCTTCGCGCACGGTGAGATCAAGATGACGAAGAAACTGGCCCTCGTCGCGGTGTTGGTCGTAGCTCTCGTGCCCTGGATGGTGATCGCCAGTGTAGTGCGATCCGGGCTGAGCGCACGAGTCAAGCCCAGTGGATGGGAAATCTGGACTGCAACTCGCTTGCGCAGTCTTGCCATACCGCGTGAGCAGAAGATGCAGAAGAACCCTTTTTCGGCAAATGACCCATTGCTGAAGGAAGCACGCGAACACTTCGCCGACCACTGTGCAAGTTGTCATGCGAACGACGGCAGCGGTCACACCGCTCTCGGTCAGGGATTGAGTCCGCAGGCGCCCGACATGCGGCTTCCCGCCACTCAGTTGAAGAGTGACGGTGAGCTGTATTCGATCATTCACAACGGCATTCGCTTTTCGGGGATGCCCGCATGGGGAGCTGATGGAAGAGACGATGACAGCTGGAAGCTTGTGCTGTTTATCCGCCATTTGCCGCAACTGAGCGAGGACGAGATCCGCGAAATGGAGAAGTACAACCCGAAAAGCGACACGGAAAGAGCTGAAGAGCAGGAAGAGGAAGACTTTCTGAGCGGCAAATCAGACGATAGTGCGGGAAGTCAACAGCCACACCTACACTAAGGAGGACAATGATGCGATCCGTCGCTTCCACAATTTGCGTTCTGCTGTTTCTGTCCGTGTTTGTGTTCGCTCACGGCAACGAAAAGCACGTCATGGGCACGGTTACAAAGGTCGAAGACGGCTCGATCGTCGTGAAGACAAAAGAGGGCGACAAGACGGTCATGGTCCTGTCCACCACAAAGTTCGTCAAAGGCACGGCAACAGTCACACAAAAGGACGTGAAAGTCGGCGACCGAGTCGTGATCCACGCCATGCCGATGGGCAATATGCTACACGCCACGGAAGTGAAGATCGGCGCCGCCTCGGCGGCTCAACATCAGCACTGAGTATTGATAGAGAAGCAGGAGTCATCAACTGAAAGTTCATGAACAATACGGCATTCGGTCGGGAAAGCTAACAGCTCTCGTGCTGTTGGTTTTCTTGTGGACCGGAGTTCTTGCGCCGCTTGCCTTTGCTTTTCGGCCGGAGCAGGTTCCGGCTTGCTGTCGCCGCGATGGGAAGCATCATTGTGCCATGCGCGTGCCCGGGCATGTGGAGGACCAAAGTTCTGCATTCCGGGCGAAATCCGAAACGTGTCCCTATCGGGCAGCGAATGTGGCACGGTGCGGTGTTACCTTGTCGCTTCCCGGTAAGCTCTCTTTCCTTGCCGCTTCTGACACAAATCGTCTGCTCCTCGCAGCACGCCTCGATAGAGTTCCCAACCTGCACCTAATTACCCGCTCTGAACGTGGTCCTCCCGCGCATCGGGGCTAGGCAGCGTTGACCAATCACGTCTCCGTGCCAGATCCCATACCTAGTTCTTCAAAACTTGCATTGTTTGGGTTGCTCTTAAGCTGATGTCACCAACTGAGCTGCGCTCAAAGGGGATCTATGACTGTGTTTTTTAGTTGTGGTGTGCTTCGTGCTTGGCGGTCTTGGTTTTGGAGTGCCGCTCTCTCCGTAGCTTGCTTGGCTTTCTCTTCCCTGGGCGTTGCTCAAACGGAGCTTGCCACCGTTTATGGCCGAGTAGCAGATCAATCCGGCGCAGTGGTGGTGGACACGGAAGTGGAAATCAAGAACGTGGACACGAATCTGTCGAGCATTGCGAAAACGAACAAAGACGGGCTCTATACATTTCCTTCTCTGCGACCGGGCCACTATTTCCTTACTGCAAGGAAAACCGGTTTCAAGACGGTAACCGTGACCGAGTTTACGCTGAATGCCCAAGACCACTTGACCCGCGACATCGTACTGCCGGTTGGCTCGGCCAGCGAGAACGTCACCGTCACGGCAGAAACTCTCAACATCAACACCACAGACGCAACGGTAAGCACCGTCGTGGACCGCGAATTCGCGGATAACCTTCCGCTGAATGGCAGGAGTTTTCAAAGTCTGATTGAGTTGACGCCGGGCGTGCTGCCCACCGGCGGGGAGGGGAACACGGATACCTTCGTCGTGAATGGGCAGCGTGAGAGCTCGAATTATTGGACGGTAGACGGAGTGAGCGCAAATTTCGGAATAGGAGGAAATATCGGTAATCCGGGCGCGGGACTTGGAGGGCAAGCCAGCGCCACCAGTCTGTCGGGCGGGACAAACAGTCTCGTCTCGGTAGACGCGCTTCAGGAATTCCGGATACAGACCTCGACGGCTGCTCCCGACTCGGGCCTTACCGCAGGCGGCCAGATCTCGATCGTTACCCGCTCAGGCACGAACCAGTTTCATGGTTCCGTATTCGACTATTTCCGAAATGACGCTTTGGATGCCAACGACTGGTTCAACGGTTATTTAAACAATCCTCCTCTTCCAAAGGCCGAGGAGCGCCAGAACGATTTCGGTGGAACCTTCGGCGGACCGATTCTCAAAGACCGGACCTTCTTTTTCTTCTCGTACGAGGGACTTCGGCTCCGACTGCCACAAACGGAACTGACTCAGGTTCCAGACCTTCAGGCGCGGCAGGATGCAATACCAGCAATACAGCAGTTCCTGAACGCCTATCCCTTCGACCCGAATCAACCCGATCTGGGCAACGGCGTCGCTCAATTCAATGCCAGCTTTTCGAACCCCAGTTCTCTCGATGCCTACAGCATCCGCATTGATCACCGTTTGAACGACAAGGTCACGTTGTTTGGCAGATACAACAACTCGCCCTCCAGCATCGCGCAATACGGATTCGGACCCGGATCTGGTGTTGCACTCAGTCAGGAAGGGGTTCAATCGCAGACGATACAAACGCTGACTCTGGGAACGACCTGGGCGTTTTCTCCGGCCATCAACGACGACTTCCGGTTCAATTACAGCCGTTTGAACAGTACCGGTACTTCACGATCGAGTAATTTTGGCGGCGCCACTCCCATAACCTCGCCGTCACTGCCCGATGGCCTCACGTTGAAGAACGCCAATATTGGCTTTCAGGCAGGATTCACGAGCAACGGGTATCTCGATATTGGAGCAAGTGAGGTGAGCCTCCAGCGGCAGATTGAGGTGGTGGACAACATTGCAATCCAGAGAGGTCCTCACAGGTTCACGTTTGGAGTGGACTATCGCCGATTGTCACCGCGATTTGCCCCATCCCAGTACAACCAATTTGTGGGGTTCAATGACTATCCCACCACCGAAGGCGGCATGGTCGGGTTCGCTTTCACGAACCAAAACATTCCCGCGACCTTCCTCTTCCGGATGTTTAGCGTCTTTGCACAGGACGCCTGGCAAGTGAAGCCCCGCCTCACGGTGACCTATGGCCTGCGATGGGGAGTCGAGGTCCCGCCTAAAACAAGCGAAGGGCCGGCCTTTCCAGCCCTCACGAACTACGATCTCAACAATCTTTCACAAATCACATTGGCGCCCGCTGGAACTTCACCCTACCAAACGTCCTATCGGAATTTCATGCCTCGCCTGGGAGTTGCCTACCAGCTCGCGCAAAGAAATGGCGCACCTTCGACCGTGCTTCGTGGTGGGGTCGGCCTCTACGATGATCTGGCCGCAGGCGCGGCGGGAAATCTGGTCGCGTATGCATATCCTTATACGGGTTACGCCTTCTATGACGGCAGCCAGCTTCCGGTTGTATACCCGCCCACGAACGGAACGTTCCCGCTTGACCCTTCCATTGCAGCGCCACCTCCCATTGTGGCTCCGGGTTCCGCGAACAGCGGCCTTCTGCTCGGATTCAATCCGCACTTTCAAACGCCTTACACGCTCGAGTGGAATGTGGCCATGCAGCAGGAAGTTGGCAAACAGCAAACTCTGACGGTCTCGTATGTCGGTGCTGCGGGAAGAAGACTGGTGCAAACCATCTTTCCCTACAATTCTCCTCCCGCGAATTACCCAGGAGGAGTCGGGTTATTCGACAACGGCGGCTCTTCAAGTTACAACGCGCTCCAGACGCAGTTTCAACGCCGGGTCTCTCACGGGCTTCAAGCGCTGGCCTCCTACACCTGGGCACACAGCATTGACACCGGTTCCACCGTATTCGGCCAAGGTGGACAGGGAGTTAACGACAATCGAGGACCTTCGAAATTCGACATTCGTAACCAGTTTTCTGCCGCGCTCACTTACGACGTTCCCACATACAGGCCGAATCAGTTCATCGGAGCCGTTTTGAACGGATGGTCCCTCCAGAGCGTGATCAAAGCGTATTCTTCCCCACCGGTGGACGTGACTATCAAGGAGTCTCAATCCTTCACCCAAAAACCCGTTTACGTAAGGCCCGATGTTCTTCCAGGAGTCCCGTTCTACCTCTACGGGTCGCAGTATCCAGGCGGAAAAATCATCAATAACACTCCGGATGGACCGAACATGTCTTGCGTAGGGCCGTTCTGTTTCCCTCCGACGGATTCCAACGGAAACGTAGTGAGCCAGGGGAATCTTCCGAGAAATGCATTGCGAGCTTTCCCCGCATCGCAGTGGGACTTCGCGGTTCATCGAGACTTTCCCATCCGAGAATCGGTAAAGCTTCAATTCCGCGCGGAGCTGTTCAACGTGCTGAATCACCCCAACTTTGCGCCGCCGAATAGTCAGCTGAATGTTGGATTTGGATCCAACGCGCAGTTCGGCTATTCACTGACGACGTTGGGACAGTACCTGGGCGGGAACAGTAGCGGAGGCGGCGCGCTCAGTCCGTTGTACCAATTCGGAGCACCACGTTCTGTCCAATTCGCTTTGAAGTTGTCGTTTTGAACTCGACCGCGGGCAATAGGGGGAGACATCCGGATGATTCATCGTTACTTCGTGTGGCTACACCGTTGGACGGGCTTGTTGATGACGGTATTTCTCATCGTTGTCGGGCTTACAGGAACGCTGTTGGCGTTCCGGTCAAAGATTGATCGTGTGTTAAATCCACAATGGTATGGGTCGCCTCAACCGGGCCAATCGCCGCTCGATCTGGCGACGCTCGCCGAAAAAGCCGAGTTGCTGGTTCCCCAGGCCAGACCAGGGTATTTTGCGATTGATAACAATCAGGCCAGCATCGCGCTCCGCTTTCGTATGAATCCCGCTACAGGCCAGCCCTATCAACTAGGCTTTGATCATCTCATTCTCGATCCATACACTGGCCGGGAACTCGGTCATTGCTGCTCGAACACAGGCTGGCGCGCCAACTTCATGCCGTTTATCTATAAACTTCACACCTCGATGGCGATGGGGTCTGTGGGAGCCTGGACGCTCGGCATCGTTGCGCTCGTCTGGACGCTGGACTGCTTCGTAGGTTTCTATCTCACATTGCCGCGCGGAGGCGGCGGGTTCTGGCAACGCTGGAAATACGCATGGCTGGTCAAGTGGCGCGCCAATGCGTTCCGCATCAATTTCGATCTGCACCGCGCCGGTGGACTGTGGCTCTGGCCTTTGCTGTTTGTTTTTGCGTGGTCCAGCGTGATGCTCTCACTCCGGCCGGTATACAACCGCGTGACCTCGACGGTCTTCGACTATCAGTCCGACGATGTGGCGTTAGCACGTTTTGTGCTACCGCAACCTGTGTGGAACCCGAAGTTAAGTTGGCGGGATGCCCAGATGATCGGAGGGCGACTGGTCGCAGAGATCGCATCTCGTCACGGCTTCACGGTCACACGACCCTACGGCCTCGCCTACATTCCTGAATTTGGCGTTTACACCTACGACGTCCGTGGCAGCAACGACATTCGCGGCCACGGTTGGGATACCGGTGTCTGGGTAGACGGGAACACCGGTGCTCTTCGCCAAGTTTTTCTGCCGTCCGGACAACATACCGGAAACACCGTCAGCACCTGGCTTTGGGGCCTGCACTACGGGGACATCCGCGACTTTCTGCCGTATCGAATTTTGGTGGCGCTGTTCGGCTTCTTCCTGACGGTTATCTCAGGTACTGGAGTCTACATCTGGTGGAAAAAACGCATCGTTCGCAGATCAGCGGAACATGCGCGACTGCGGAAGCAAGAATCCCAGTTTGTTCAGACATAGCGTTGCATTTTCGGAGGAGCCAATGAGTACAGTGCATGAGCAATTTCAGCTAACTACCAGAGGAATTGCAAAAAAGGGGCTAATCCTCGGGATGTTGCTAGCGGTAGCCTCCTTTGTTTCGGCCGGGATTGCAGATAAGGCCGAGACACAACAGGCGCCGCAAATGAAGCCTGGAGAATCGAACGCGGGGGAGATCGTCCTTTCCGGACTCAAACTGAAGCGCGGCGACCTGCGCGATGGCGTGATGCGCAAACTGTCGAAGCTGTACGAACTGCACAAGCTCAACAGCTCCGGCGGCGAAGAAGACTCCTGGCTGATTACAGAGAAAGAGCAACACGACAACTATCTCGGTGTCGTGAGCTTTGCAGACGGGAAGATCCGGCGAGTGGCCCGCTTCCGCAAGTGGACACAGGACGAAGACTCCGTCGAACTTGCGCAACGATTGTGCGACCTGGTCGAGCAACTGACAGGTCAGCGCGGCGGGCATCTTGAAGTCACCGCCAAGACCAACGACAGCGGCAAATACACCGTCCGGGGGATTGAAATGATTTCCGGCGACAAACGCATTTCGCTCAACCTGATCAGCCACGCGGATGAAACCGATCCATCGTCGCGGCAGGTAGAGGTTCACCTGGACGAGGTGGTGCAATGAAGTTCGGCCTGTCCTTAGCTTTAGCATTGATGTTGTTAGTGAGCTTAGCTTGTAGCCACCGCAAGACCTACCCCTTGCAAGGCGAGGTCAGAGGGAAAGATCTGACCGCGAACGAGGTCACCGTGAACCATGGCGATATTCCCGGGTTCATGCCCGCCATGACGATGCCCTACAAAGTGAACAACAGGGCGATGTTGCAGGAACTCCAACCCGGGGACAAAATCGCGGCCGAAATCGTCGTCAGCCAGGACGGGAACAACTATTGGCTCGAAGATGTCCGCATCACGGACGAATCCAGGCGTGGCAAAGTGCAGGAACCAACTGGGCCACGGATGCTCATGCCTGGGGAGCGAGTTCTGGACGTTCCTGTGGTGAATCAAGATGGCCGCCTAATTCGCCTTACAGATTTCCAAGGCAAGGCTTTGCTGATCACCTTTATTTACACGCGCTGCCCCATGCCCAATTTTTGTCCTCGACTGAGCAGCCAGTTTGCGCGAATCCATGATGAACTCAAGAAAAGCCCCGGCGAGTACGCAAAAACTCACCTGTTAACGATCAGTTTTGACCCTGACTATGACACACCCGCCATTTTACGCAAGTATGGGTTGGCGTATCTGGATGGAGATGAGACAGGATTTTCACACTGGGACTTCGCGTCTGTAAACGCCAAGGATCTCAGCCCGCTAGCGGAATCGCTCGGACTGCAATACGAGCGGCAAGACAATCAGATCGCCCACACCATGAACATCGTGCTGGTGGCGCCGGATGGGACCGTGCGTCAGTATTGGTCCACAGAATGGACATGGACCGATCTCGTCAAAAGCATGCGACATGCCATCCATGACTCGGTTTCGAGCGGTGAAGTTCACGGCCATGCGCTCTACAGCCGACTTTGCGCGCGATGTCATGACACCTCGAACCCGGATCTGCGCAAGGAACCCCCGAACCTACATGGACTCTTTCGGGCGAATGTCTTGCCTAGCGGGGCGCCAGCAACTGATGAACAGTTGCGCCGAACCATCATCGCCGGTTTCAAGACCATGCCAGCATTTGAACATACGCTGAGTGAAGCAGATGTGGATGCCATAGTTCGGTATTTGCACAAATTGAATTGAGAACAGCCGTGGCATGGGGAAATGGAAGGCTGATGATTCGCATGGCATTGCTTGTGTTCTATCCGTTCACTGTACTTACCTTATTGAGCTGCTCGCCGACGACTACAGACCAAACAAGCGCAGCCACACTGCGCGGCGAAGAGCTCTATTCCGAACACTGTGCGGAATGCCACGAACAGCCCCATCCCGACTTGCTAAAGCAACCGCCAAATCTGCACGGGACATTCGGCAGGAAGACGCTGCCCAGCGGCGCGCCCGCGACGGACAAGCAAGTGAGGAAGACGATCATTGAAGGCCGAGGGACTATGCCAGCCTTCGACAAGAGACTGAGCAACGAGGAGTTGGATGAGCTAGTGCAATATCTCCACACATTGAAATGAGTGCACAATGAAGCTGAGTGTATTGATGATGATTGCCGGCATAGTGATGCTGGGAGCGGCGCGTGCCACGGAAGCACAGACGCTTACCCCGGCTCAGACGGAAAGCTACCGCCGGTTGACCAACCAGTTGATCGCACCCTGCTGCTGGCGGGAACCGATTGCGATTCACCGTTCGCAGGAAGCTCTGCAGATGTTGGGCGAGGTCGAACAGCTTGTTCGCGAGGGCCGTTCTGAAGACAAAATCAAGAATATTTATGTAGCTCGATATGGGCCGAGGATTCTTGCCGACCCACCAGGACATGACTGGTACTGGCTCAACCTGATCCCTTTTGCCTTGCTGATCACCCTGATGCTCGCCGCAGCCGTTCGCCTCCGTTGGCTCGTTTCACGAACTCCCCCTGTGAGTCGTGCTGCGTCGCCTGAATTCCTGGCACAGGTCAGGACAGAGACTCAACACGATTGGTGATGGGCAGGAAGAAAAGCAGAGATCGACAATCAGATTCTAGAAGATCAAGATCAGGACATAAGAATATGGCAAACCGACGGGAAGTAATGAAGATAATGGGAATGACCGCAATCGCGGGTTTGTATTGCGGTTACCCGACGACCTCACTCGGACAGCCAACCGATGGCCAGATTATGAACTCGAAGCCCTGGCCGCCCTTACCTGGTTTTAATTCCTTGGATGATTTTGGTCGCAACTACTTCCCCCGCGGGGTCTATGAAGAAGCCCGCACGCAAGAAGAATTCGACCTTCTCGAAATCACCTACGCCAGCGATGGACTCCCGGTGCGCGGATTGTTAATCAAACCAAACGCGCCGGGCACAGGAAAATGGCCTGCGATCATATTCAACCGTGGAGGCAACGGCGATCTCGGGCGAATCACGGATAGTGGCCAACCTTGCTGCCGCGTTAACACGTCGTGCCTTGACGTCGCTGATCTCTACCAGTTCGCCAAGGCTGGTTTTGTCGTCATTGCCTCCGACTACCGCTACCAAGGCGTCACCGCCAAACGGGACGAGTGGGGCGGCGTTGAAGTCGACGATGTTCTCAACCTTGTACCGGCACTGAAGTCACTCGACTATGTGGACCCGGAGCGGCTGTACATGCTCGGCCTGTCGCGAGGCGGCACCGAGACCTATCTGGCGATCAAACGAGGCGTTCCGATCAAGGCCGCCGCCGTCATCGGGGGCGTTACCGACGTGAAAGCATGGGTGGATACGCGGCCCGAGATGGGCATTGTCGACGGGAATGAGTATATCGATGGCTTTGCCAACATCTGGCCAGATTATGAGCATCGCGCTGAACAACAGTACCGGGCACGGTCAGCCGTCTACTGGGCCGACCAGATCAACGTGCCTGTTCTGATTCTTCATAGCCGGACCGACAGATTGGTCCCGGTGACACAAGCTCTCCGAATGGCACAAGCACTTCAGGAAAAAGGCAAGGTGTACTCGCTCCATATTTACGACCGCGATGGCCATCCCTTGCCGCAGAACCGCGGCGACCGCGATCGCATGATCGTGGATTGGTTCAACCGAGCTAGCCAGATCGGTTAGTAACGAGGCGCTCGGCGAAGCGGCTGGTGCGTGAAGAGGCAAAAAGCGAATGGGCGTGACGACAACACCGGTACGTTCCGTCCTGGCCGATCTTGAACCCGGCCAGGCTGCCGTGATTGACGAAATCGCTTTGCCCCCGGAGACCCAGGAGTTTCTGCGGCGCTTCGGTTTCTCTCCCGGCGTGGAAATCAAGGTCTCCCGGCGTGCTCCGTTTGGCGACCCGACCGCCTATCGAATTGATGGGGCGGAGATTGCCCTGCGCGCCGAAACGGCGCGGCACATCTTTGTAGTTTCACTATCGTCTTTAGAAAAGGAGTCCGGGTAGTGCCACCATCAACTACAACCCAGGAGGTGCGCACTTCACCCGCTGAGCCACAGCGAGTCCGCACCGTGGCCCTGATCGGGCCCCCTAATTCCGGCAAGTCCACTCTCTTCAACCGTCTCACGCGGCTTCGCCAGAGCGTCGGCAACTATCCCGGCATCACGGTGGAACATCGTTCGGGAAGCTTCCTTGTGCAAGGAGAGCAAGTCCGCGTGATTGACCTTCCGGGCGTGTACAGCCTCGCGCCGTTCTCGGAAGACGAATGCGTGGCCGTCGATGTGCTGAAAGGACGCATGGCGGGGACTCCTGTTCTAGATGCCGTGTTACTTGTACTGGACGCAACCAACCTGACGCGACAGCTTACCCTTGCCATCTCGGTCATTGCGCTTGGGTTGCCGACACTGGTGTTGCTGAACATGGCTGATCTTTTTGCCAAGCGCGGCGGAACGATTGACCCGCTGAAGCTGGCCCAGGAGTTGGGAGCGCCAGTGGCCCTGGTGAGTGCGACTCAGGGAACCGGGTTGGATGCGATAGAACGTTTCCTCGAACAAAACAAGGAAATCACCCAGTTCCCAATCCTCAACGGGCCTTCGCAGAGTCGCTCGTGGGCTTCTCAACTGGAAAGACGTGCTGGATATCGCTCGGCTCTCCCCGCACAGTGGACTCGCCGCCTGGATGCGCTTGTGCTCCACCGAATATGGGGCCCGCTCATCTTTATTGTTGTGGTTGGCGCGGTTTTCCAGTCCGTCTTCGGGCTGGGTCAGCCTCTCAGCAATGCCCTTCAGAATCTGCTCAACCTTGTCGGTCAGAAAGCCGCGGTCATGATTGCTCAGCCATTTCTCCGATCGTTGTTGCTCGATGGCATCTGGAAGGGCGTCAGTTCGGTCTTGATTTTCTTGCCGCAGATCCTCGTGCTCTTCCTTTTCATCGGCCTGCTGGAAGACTCCGGCTATCTGGCGCGCGCGGCTCTGATCTCGGACCGTACCATGCGGAGTGTTGGATTGAACGGCAAGGCGTTCATCCCTCTTCTTTCGGCCTATGCCTGCGCCGTTCCTGCCATCATGGCCACCCGCACGATCGAAAACAAGCGCGATCGTCTGGCGACGATTCTCATTGCGCCATTCATGACGTGCTCTGCGCGCCTGCCCGTCTACACGCTGCTGATCTCTGCCTTCATTCCCGAACACCCGGTGATTGGGCCGTTGCTGGGTTCGCGCGCGTTGGCGATGCTATCGCTTTACGTCTTGGGATTCCTGGTAGCCATTGGCACGGCGAAGATTCTCAAGTCTTCGGTGCTTAAGTCCGCTTCAATTCCATTTGTCCTGGAACTGCCTGAGTATCGCTGGCCCACCTGGCAGTCCATCGGCCTGCGGTTGCTCGACCGTGGACGCGTGTTCATCCAGCAAGTCGGTACAGTCATTCTGGTGGTGTCGCTCGCGATTTGGGCCTTGACTTATCTTCCCCTTCAGTATGGTCAACCGCCACGGCTGGAACACAGCGCCATTGCCCGCGTCGGCCAGTTCATTGAACCGGTCATTCAGCCGCTGGGTTTCAACTGGAAGATTGGAGTAGGACTGCTGACTTCAGTCGTGGCTCGCGAGGTGATCGTCGGAACACTCGGTACGCTGTACGCCACTGACCCATCGACCCATTCCATGTCGTTGCAAACGGCTCTGGAACAGGATTTAGCCTTCCCCGGCGCGATGGCGCTGTTGATCTTCTTCGCTTTCGCCATGCAGTGCACGTCAACTCTAGCCGTCGTTCGTCGCGAAACCAATAGTTGGGCCTGGCCTGCGATCCAGTTTGTTTACATGAGCAGCGTGGCCTATGTGGGGGCAATGGTCGTCAATCATTTGTTGACGCGATTGACGTAGCCGATCAATGCGGATTCGAACCAACGAAGTTCCTAAGTCCGAACAAGGTGCCGGTGCCGCTCGGTCGTGCAAGCCGTGGCTGTATCCCGGAATCGGTGGTCTAACGCGGCAGACAGATTTCGACTCCTACCCTGAATCGTCTCGGGATATTGCTCGAAGACAGATGTTTGTCAATTCTTCTTCTACCGACGCTAAGGCGAACATCGGCGCTTGGTCACAGAATGGTCACAATAAATCGACCACCTTGACGAGTTAAGTTATTGATTGAAAATATAGTTAGGCCTGTTGATTGTAGCCCTGAAAAGGCTACTCTCTACTAGCATTTTGGAAACGGCGAAACTTGTAGAGTAGTACTAAACCTGAATTGCAGAAGAGTTGAAGCGTTGAGGTTTCCAATCCGAAAGACTCCGACTCCCGAAAAAGTCCCGAAGTCAAGAGAGTGCAAGAGGAAAGGCATGTCTCGCCAACAGTTTAGGAGAGCGCTGCTCTGACTCTTAATCAGTAGGTTGAAGGTTCGATTCCTTCCGCGCTCACCACCTTAACCCCTTGCAAGCCCAGTATTTTCGCGGTGTTTGAGGTTTTTTTCACTTTCTCGCCGTCGCACCGCCAGTCGC
>Ga0335069_10005386_pt1 | contig 18819 bp, 13 predicted proteins | sample Lox_Sample_11_FD_206714 | JGI IMG/M metagenome (GOLD analysis project Ga0335069, IMG submission 206714) | Soil microbial communities from Loxahatchee National Wildlife Refuge, Florida, United States - Lox_Sample_1.1 | ecosystem: Environmental > Terrestrial > Soil > Wetlands | place: USA... | reverse complement strand
CAAGAGACTTCATATCGTCCTCTTCACGAGGCAGTTGTCCACAATGATCACATCCGGATTACCTCTCGTGCAATCGCTTGAGATCCTGGCGAACCAGATCGAAGACCTCAATTTCAGGGGTATCGTCCGTGAGATAAAAACTAAGATAGAGGGAGGTTCCCGATTTGCAGATGCCTTGCACGACTTTCCTCAGTGTTTTGACGAACTCTACGTCAACCTTGTTGTTGCAGGCGAAGAGGGCGGTCTTCTCGACAACGTACTCCAGCGATTGGCAACCTATATGGAGAAATCTGAGAAGCTTAAGAAAAAGGTCAAATCGGCAATGATATATCCTGTGGCCATCATCACCGTAGCAATCGGCGTGGTCATGGTCCTTTTGCTGTTTGTTATCCCCGTATTTGAAAAGATGTTTAAAGAGATGGGCGCCGAGCTGCCGGCCCCGACCCAGTTCGTCATAAACTTGAGCCACCTCATCGCATCCATATACGGTCTTGTTGCTCTTTTCATTTTCGTAGGGGTCGTCATCGCATTCCTCCGCTATTACAAGACCGAGGGCGGCAGACGGAACATCGACGGCATCATCCTCAAGCTTCCACTTTTTGGTGTACTCACCCTCAAGGCCTCCGTGGCAAGGATTACGAGGACCCTTTCCACGCTCCTTACAAGTGGTGTGGCGATCCTTGAAAGCCTTATCATTTGTGCCAAAGTCGCCGGTAACAAGGTGATAGAAGACGCATTGTTGGTGGCAAGAAGTCGCATCAGTGAGGGCAAGACCATGTCGGAACCGCTGGAACAGGCCGGCATATTCCCGCCCATGGTAGTCCAGATGGTCCAAGTAGGGGAATCAACAGGCGCCCTCGACAGTATGCTCGGTAAGATTGCGGACTTCTACGATGAGGACGTGGACAATCTCGTCGGCAACCTGACGGCCATGATGGAGCCGATGATCATGATGTTTCTCGGTGTGGTCTTAGGCGGCCTCATCATCGCCATGTATCTCCCCATATTCAAACTCGGCTCAGCGGTCGGCTAAGAAACCTGGACCGGCTCGCAGAAAGCCGACTCGGTCGCTTTTAAACGGTCAGAACATACTTATTCCACATCCCAGGTCTTCTATCATCTCCACATCGTCCCGGCTGTCTCGTCCCGTTGTCGTGAGATAATTGCCCGTCATCAGGGAGTTCGATCCGGCTACAATCGCCAGCGGCAGCAGCTGCCTCAGATTCTTTTCCTTTCCGCCGCACAATTTGATATCCTTGTCGGGCAGAATGAATCGAAAGAGCGCAACCGTCAAAAGAATCTCCATGGGTGTCAGGGGTGTTACGCCCTCGAGGGGGGTTCCCGCAATGGGGTTCAGGATATTTATGGGCACCGAGTCCACATTGAGTTCCTTGAGGGTCAGGGCAAGCTCTATACGGTGCTCCATCTTCTCTCCGAGGCCGATGATCCCACCTGAGCATACGGAGAGCCCGGCCCTTCGGGCTACGGCAACAGTGTGGATGTCCTCGTCATAGGCATGGGTCGAACAGATGTTGTCGAAGAAACTCCTCGATGTCTCGAGGTTGTGGTGGTATCGGAACAAGCCCGCACTCGCAAGACCGGCGGCTCTTTCACTATCAAGCATACCAAGTGACGCGCAAGGCTTTATTCCCATCCGCTTGAGACCTGCAATTGCCTCATATATTTCTTGCCATTCGTCTTGGTCGTCGATACGGGTACCGCTCGTGACAATGCCGAAATAGCCCGCGCCCGCTTTAAGGGCCGCCTCCCCTTTCTCCACAATCTCCCTGGCCGATATCAGCGGATAGACCGGTGCCGTCGTCTGATAGTGAGCCGACTGTGCGCAAAACTTACAATTCTCAGGACATATGCCCGATTTGGCATTAACGATGCCGCAAAGGCTAATCTTTCTTCCCTTAAAATGCTCTCGTATCTCCGATGCGTAGGCCAAAACGAGAAACGGCTCTTTTTGTCCGATTGCATATATATCTGACGCATCTGTAAGGTCTATTCCCTTCTCAATTGCTTTCTCCTTGAATTTTACAATACCCGGATTCATCTCTCCTCCAGACCCGATCGCGGAACCACTTTTCGGCCGCCACCCGCACTATTCATCTATGTCCTTTATCCACAGCTCGATGGAATTAAGCGCCTTTTCAACAGCTTTTTCTTTCTCCCTCTTCCCATAGCCCTGAAGAAGTCCAAAGTTGACATTCATTGGCTGGAAATCTCTTGTCTCAGTAGTTATGTATTGCAGCAGGGCACCTATGCACGTGTGTCCTGGCGGTGGAGTGAATGTCTTCCCGTGCGCATACAAATGCGCCGAAATACCCGCAAGTAATCCCATGGCCGTCGCTTCGACATACCCCTCGACACCGGTTATCTGCCCTGCAAAAAAAATATCACCATGTCCCTTGAGTTGCAATGTGCTCTTGAGCGCAACCGGGGAATGAATATATGTATTCCTGTGAATGCTCCCGTGCCTCAGAAAAAGCGCGTTTTTAAGGGCGGGGATCAACCTGAACACCCTTTCCTGTTCCTGGTATTTCAATTTTGTCTGATATCCGACCATATTAAACATAGTGCCTGCCGCGTTTTCCCGTCTTAACTGTACCACGGCGAAAGGCCGCTTTCCGGTTCGTTTGTCGGTAAGGCCCACAGGTTTCATGGGCCCATACAAGAGCGTCTGCCTGCCACGCTCGGCCATGACCTCGATGGGCAAACAGCCTTCGAAATAGGAGGTCTTTTCAAATTCTCTGAGGTCCACCCTTTGGGCTCTTATCAGCTCCTCGTAGAATAAATCGTACTCCCTTTCCGTGAGCGGACAGTTCAAATAGTCGTGGCTTTCCTCCTTAATATACCTCGATGCATAGAACGCATGTTCCATATCGACCGAGCCGCCATCGACAATGGGGGAAATTGCGTCGAAGAACCAGAGATTTTCTTCCCCGGTGAGTGAGCGTATCTTCTCAGTAAGATCTGGGCTTGTCAGCGGCCCCGTTGCGATAATCACAACCCCGGGTGGCACGTCCTTCACTTCTTCCCGGACGATACGGATCAGAGCATGGTCCTCGATCCTTCTCGTCACTCTTTGTGCAAATTTCTCTCGATCCACAACAAGCGCCTTGCCGCCTGGAATGGCAGACTCTTCCGCAGTTTCGATGATAAGAGAGTCAAGTCTTTTCAACTCCTCTTTGATAAGCCCGTGGGCATTGCCCAGGTCCTTTGATTTGAGAGAGTTACTGCAGACAAGCTCCGCAAGGTATTCGGTTTTGTGTGCCGGGGTAGAAGCTTCAGGCCTCATTTCATAGAGGGCTACCGCGCTGCCTCTTCTTGCGATCTGGTATGCAGCCTCAGTACCGGCAAGCCCTCCGCCGATTACTTTGATTTCCATCCACAACCCTTACGAAGACAGAGCGGACTTCTTCTAAAGGAAAAGAGCGTGGGAGCGCCACAAACCGGACAGGGTCCTTCCGCCGGCTCCTTATTTGTAGCAAAAGAACATTTCGGATACTGCGAGCAACTGATAAACCTCTTCTTCTTTTTGGAGGTCTTCTCAACGAGTTTTCCTGTGCACCCTTCCTCGGGGCAGTGAAAACCGAGGGAGTACGCCTCAGTATGTTTGCAATCCGGATAATTGCTGCAGGCAAGAAATCTGCCGAACCGGCCTCTCTTCTCAATGAGGTTTCCACCGCATTTCGGGCAGGTCCCTTTGATCTCCTGTTCCACAACGCTGATAGTTCCGTCCTCACCAACCCTGACATTCTTCTTGTTCTTACATTCTGGCTTTCCCGAGCAGACAAGGTACTCGCCGTTCTTTCCCCATCTGAGAAGCATGTGCTTGCCGCACTGATCACAAATTATATCGGTCTTCTTCTCTTCCTTCTTCAGACTTTTCATGGTCTCTTTTGCTTTGTCCAGTTCCTTTTGGAAAGCGGAATTGAACCTTTGCAGGGTTTTGACCCAATCTTTCTGTCCATCCTCAATAAGATCGAGCCTTTCTTCCACTCTCGCCGTGAAACCGACGTCAACGATCACAGGAAAGAACTCAACCAGGACCTTGTTGACGGTTCTTCCGAGGGGTGTGGGTGCGAGCCTTCCTTTCTCCTTCTTTACGTAATCTCTGTCTTCCACCGTGCTCACAATAGTCGCATAGGTGGACGGTCTTCCGATACCTTTCATCTCAAGGGCTCTGATGAGCGATGCTTCCGAATAACGGGGCGGAGGATTTGTAAAGCGTTGTTTCAAAATGGTATCGACGTGCGAGAGCGTTCCGCCTTTTGCCATGGGGGGAAGCTGTGATCCTTGTTCTTCCTCGTCTGACTTCTCCTCGTAAATTCTTGCGAAGCCGTCAAAGAGCACCCGCTCCCCTTTTGCGACGAAGAGAAAGTCTCCGGTTACTATATTTGCCGTTGTAATTTCGACCTTTTCATGGGCCATCTGGGACGCCACAAACCGTTTCCATATGAGATTATAGAGGGCGAAGAGGTCTTTATCAACGAACTGCTTTACCTTGTCGGGTGTAAGTGACACCGACGTTGGACGTATGGCCTCATGGGCATCTTGAGCGCTTTTCTTGTTCTTGAAGAAATTTGGTTTTTGAGGTACGTATGTTTTTCCGAAGCTATTCTCGATGTAACTCCTCGCTTCGGTGATCGCTTCCATCGATACCCTCACTGAATCCGTTCTCATGTAAGTGATGAGACCTACCTGGCCTTCCTTTCCGATCTCCACGCCTTCATAGAGCTTTTGCGCCAGCATCATCGTTCTTTTGGGCGAAAAGCGAAGCACCCGTGACGCCTCCTGTTGAAGCCTGCTCGTGATAAATGCCGGCTGCGGCACCAGGTCTTTCTCTTTCGTTTCGATATCGGCAATGGTAAACGGCTTACCGGCTATCTGTCTTTTTATCTCCTCGGCTTCTTTTTCCGAGGGCACCCTGATCTTTTCCCCTCCCTTTCTTTCGAGGGTAGCTGTGATTTCTTCCCCTGTCGGGAGCTTGAGCTCGACCTCTATGATCCAGTATTCTTCTTTCTGGAAATTTTCTATTTCTTCTTCCCGGTCACACACGAGCCTGAGCGCCACCGATTGGACCCTCCCCGCGGAAAGCCCATAGCTCAGCTTCTCCCACAGCAATGGACTGATCTTATAGCCCACGAGTCTGTCCAGGATGCGTCGCGCCTTTTGCGCGTTGTATTTCGCCTCGTCCAGGTGAGTCGGCGCCTTCAGGGCGTCAAGTACACCCTTCTTCGTGATCTCGTGAAAAAGGACCCGTTCTATTTCTTTTTTCTTCCCGATCACCTCGGCTACGTGGAAGGCAATGGCTTCTCCCTCCCGGTCGGGGTCTGAACCTATGTATATTTTGTCGGCCTCTTTCCCTGCCTTTTTCAACTCCTCAACGACTTTTGATTTACCCTTGACCGTCATGAAATGAGGCGTAAAATCTTTCTCAATATCGACACCGAGTTTGCTTTTCGGCAAGTCCTTGATATGTCCGTAAGTCGCCTTAATCGTAAAACCTTTGCCAAGGTACTTGGAAAGCGTCTTCATCTTGGTGGGCGACTCAACAACTAAAAGTGATTTTCCCATCTATGTTCTCCTCTGCGGGGGTTCGGTATCGGTCTTCCTCCAGGAATCACCGTCAGTGAACCTGCGCGAGATTTTCAATTTGTTATGTGCGGTGACAGCCACTAAAGCGCCTCTCCCTTCTCTTCTCGGCCGCGCCGTGAAGGAAAGAGACCGCCCCATCCTTCACGAGAACGGAATTTCGTGCTCAGGTATCCTAATCGAAAATAACCCGAAAATCAAATCCATCTCTTTTTTTATCGGAAGTACCGATCTTTGATTACCTTTTCATATAGAACCCGCCCGGCGTTTCGCGGATGAGTTCCTTCATTTCAAGTTTCGTAAGGATAGCCATGACTTGCTTTGCCGCCATGCCGCTCTTTTCGATGACTTCATCCACGTGAATTTTCAGGGCACCGATGATCGAAAAGATGCGCTCTTCCTCCCTGTTGATGTTAGCAGGCTCTTTGGGTTTCAACACAAGACCGGGAAAACAGGTTGATACAATGTCGTCGATATTTTCAACGAGCTTGGCCCCCTGCTTGATCAGGGCATTGGCTCCTCTATATTCGTCACGAAAGACGCTGCCGGGAATCGCCATGACTTCCCTGCCGTATTCGAGACCAAGCCGCGCCGTGATCAGCGAGCCGCTCTTCTTTGATGCTTCGATCACGAGAATACCCTTGGATAACCCTGCTATGATCCTGTTCCGCTCGGGAAAGTGGAATGGAAGCGGCTCTTCCTGCGGGCCGTACTCACTGATCAGAAGACCCTTTTCCGCAATATGCCCGTAGAGTTGTCTATTCTCCGGTGGATAGCACACATCGACACCGCAGCCGAATACGGCAACGGTGCCTCCGTTTCCTTTAACAGCGCCCTTGTGAGCCGATGAATCGATGCCCCTGGCAAAACCGCTCACAACGGTTATTCCCACGGAGGAGAGCGTCTCAGCTATCTTCTCGGCAAGATTCATACCCTCAAAAGTGGCCCTCCGTGAGCCGACTATTGCCAGCATATTGCAGCCGGCGTCGAGGGAACCCTTCTTGTAGAGCACGACCGGCGCGTCAGGAATATGTTTGAGAAGCGGCGGATATTCCGCATCCCGTATGGTCGCGATCCGCCCACCCATGGAATCGAGTACTTTCAGATCGCTTTCGATCTTTCCCCAGCCTTTAAAAGAAGAGGCGGCGCTTCGCACGGCGCCATCTAAGCAGCCCACCTTCTTTTCAAAAAGGTCACCAATATTGTCAAAGCTGAGAGCAATGTCCCTTTTCACTATGTTGCTCACACGCCTCAACCGTGAAAGGGCGATGAGTGCGACTCGTTCATCCATACAGTGAAGAACCTTTCAGCACATCTTATGAGGGTTAGCCTGACCCCGGGTGGTCTCGATGCCGGCCATTCCAACGTTTCACTGGTCTATCTTTCGCTTTTGTCCGGTTTTGAATCCTGAAAAATAGTACGATCCGAGTTCATAGACTTCCTTTACGAAAACTATGCGCGACGTGCCGTCTTTCCACCATCTGTCTTTCTTAAAATAGGAAACCTCTACGGGCTTTATCATGAACAAGGTCTTGGCCTGGCCCCGCGAGGAATCAAAGATGTCATGAAATCTCCTCGAAGCATATTCAGGAACGAGGATGATGACCTTCTTGACTCCCATGGCCTGAAATTTCTCCTTTATCGTGGTGAGCCTGGCATCTTCCTCACCCTCAGCACTTACGGGCTTTACGATATTCTCCTTGATACCCTTGGTCTGAGCCATCTTTGCAACCAGATCGGCTATGCCTATGCCGAAAATCCTGTCCTCTTCAACGTAGATCGCTTTACAGTTCCCGGCCCAGTATTCCCTGAAAGCTTCGGTATAAAGCTCGCCATTTCTGTCCTCCACGAACCTGGGCACAAAGACACTGTCGCTGGGAACTATTTTATCCTCGTATCTCATTTGTTTCGCCATGAGTCTCAGGCTGAAGGGGTGAATAAGCACACCCACAAGCACCATACAGATCACAAGGATGAATACAAGACATCCACAACCTGACTTTCCTTGATTCCCCATTATCCCTCCCTTTGCATACGTGCCCGCCATGTCCTTGAACTACCCTTTCCCGCTCTTTATTTTTTGCCGTACTCGTAAAGAATGATGGAGAGGATCACGAGCGGGGTCGTTTCAGTTCTGAATATGCTTTCTCCCAGGGTGTACGAAGTAAAACCGTTTTCCTTGAGCCAGTCGATTTCAGATTCGTCGATCCCTCCTTCAGGTCCGATTACCACACACATCTCGCCCTTGAGCGATGATGAGAAAAGTCCCTTCAGCGTGTTCTGTTTTTCTTTCTCGTAGAGCACGATACGGTTTTTGACGGAAATGATCATGGGGGCCACGCCCCTCAGCGGTGTAGACGCCCCGATCTCGGGGACGGTAAATCGTCCGGATTGCCGGGAGGCTTCAGCGGCGATCCTTTTCCATCGTTCGAGCTTGCCTTTTTCTTTCTCTTCGAACTTCACGACAGTTCTTTTGAAAATCGTCGGCACGATTTTCTCTACGCCCAGTTCCGTGGCCTTTTCGATCAGCCAGTCCATCCGGGGGCCCTTAATGGGGCTCACGCAGAGCGTCACTTTGGGTCTTTTCTCATCCGGCTTGTGAACTACATCGAGGATCTGCACATAAAGTTCCCTGCTCTTGATGCTGTGTATGACACACCGGTAGAGATACCCTTTTCCGTCAATGAGGTCGATCCTGTCTCCCAACGTTTTTCTGAGAACGGAAACCACATATTTATGCATGGGCCCGGTCACCAGGGCCATGCCGTTCTTCATCTTCAGTTTGTCAACAAATACCCTTCTTACTTCCATGATCATTCTTCCGGAATTTTGTAGAATCGAGATTCGTATAGCCTGTGATATTCGGTCCACCTTTCGTCTTCCATGTTTTCCTTCATGTGTTCCTTAACGCCCATAACTTTGGCGTCGAGGTTATCGAGGTAGTGGACCACAAGCGCTTCAATAAACATCGGTTTCTTCGGAGATCCCCATTCTTCAACACCATGGTGGCTTACAATAATATGGTAGAGGGCATCGGCAAGGTGATCGGGAAAGTCTTTTGTTTCACGGATAAGGTCGCTTAGGATGGTCACGCCTAGCGCGATATGCCCCATCAGTCTTCCTCGGTCCGTGTACCTGAATCCCCTCTTCACGTCGATCTCTTCGATCTTGCCGATATCGTGGAGCAAACACCCGGCAAGGATAATATCGAGATCTCCCCTTAAGGCTTCAGCGGCCGTACGGGCCATTCGCGTCATGGACAGAGAATGTTCGAGAAGGCCTCCGACGTAGGTATGGTGCACGCCGATGGAAGCGGGGTAGAAGAAGAATTTTTCCAGCATCTCCTTCTTTTCATTTATCAGGGTAAAAAGTCCGCCTATGGCGCGATTCTTAAATTCTCCCGTAACCTTGAAATATTCTTCCTTTAAGGCATCACAATTGGTCTCACTTTCAGGGAAGAACTGGCGTATGAGCTCGAAAGGCAGTTCTTCGTCCACCCTCTTTATATCCGTTATATTGAGTTGCAGTTTTTCCTGATAGACCCTTGGTCTGCCCTTGACGTAGACGATGTCGTTTTTTTCGAAAAGACTGTTCAATTCATCGACCCTCTCCCAGACTTTTGCCTCTATAACGCCGCTTTTGTCCTTGAGATTCAGGCTGATGTATTTCGCGTTGGTTTTGGTTGTATAGGTCCCTTTTCTCGACACCACAAAATAGTCGTTGACCGTGGCCCCCTCTTCAGTGATGTCTCTGACGAATATCTTTTTATCCATGAGATGTTCCGTTGAAGTGCTGGTATCCCTTTCTCTTAAGTCTCACTTCCTTACCTTCCCGAAAGACTCGGACACCCCTGCCCCCCGTTACCTCTCCGATAATTGAAACCATGTGTCCCTTGTCTTTCAGTGCTTTCATGCGGGCGAGCTTTGTCGGCGAAAAGGTGAAGAGGAACTGATAATCTTCACCGCCTGTAAGGGCAAGCTCCTCCATGCCGTTTTTGCGGAGGAGTTGCGGGACGGGCACGCTTTCGAGGTGTATCCTTGCAGCCTTGTTGCTCTCCAGCATCATTCGTTCAAGATCGATGATAAGCCCGTCGCTTATATCCATCATGGCAACTGTTATATCATGTTTCATCAATTCCTTCCAGAAAGTGTAGGGCGAAACGGGGTCCATAAATCGTTTGATACACCGCGCAGCACCTTTCGTTTGTGCATCTTTTTCAACGAGCAGCTGCAGTCCGTAGGCTGCTTCGCCCAGATATCCCGTAACCCCAATCAGATCTCCGTCTCGCGCCTTGTCCCGTCCGAAATAGGCTCCGGCTACGAGCTTCCCCACCATGGAAATATCGATGAAGAACGTCTGCGATGACACCGTGTCACCGCCGAGGAGGTTCATATTCAACTGTTTTGATGCGTCCCTCATGCCCCTGTAGAGTCTTTCAATGTCCTGAGACCTGATCCCGGCGGGTAGGCCGATCGTGACAAGGAAATAGAGCGGCATAGCCCCCATGGAGAGGACATCAGATATATTCACCTGAACGGCCTTCTTTCCCACGTAATAGGGATTAAGGAAGGAGAACTCGAAGTGAACGTGCTCCACCATCGCGTCCTGGACAAGCACGTATTGACCGCCTCTCATTGCAATCACAGCACCGTCATCGCCAATGCCGCGTATGACCCGAGGGTCCCTCTTTTCAAACCTCTTCAATTTCTTGATGAGAGCATTTTCAGATATTTCCATTATGGGAAATCATATCAGGTTATTGCCACATTATGCAAACTCGACGCCCTTGCAGCTGTCGATTCCTTGATGAGGTCCTAGCAACCCCAAGGCTCAATTCTTGAGACGCAAGGTGTGAGGATACGGTGCGTGTTAAGCCCGATTTAAGTTTACTTGTGAACAAAAAAACCCACAATAAAAACCAGGGCCATCACCACACCGCATATAACATAGATATATAAGCCCCAGGAAGACTCGCCCACCATACCGAGAAAATATTTGCTGTTAAATATGAACCCCCAATAGAAGACGAACAGATAAGAGACGATCAACCCTAACTTGTGTCGACCGAGTAAGAGGCAGGCGGAAGTAGTCATAACCAGGAGCAAAACTTCCCAAAGGGGGACCGAAAAATCTTTGCCAGACAGAAATTGAAGGAGACCGATAATATATTCCATTTAGACCGCCAGGCTTTTTTTGCCTCTGTTTCTCATTATCCCACAGCTTTTGAAAATATCAAGTCTTTTGTAAGAAGCCTGTTTATCACGGAGGATGATAAGGAATGGCTAAAGAGAAGACCTTCCGAGCCCGACACAGCGGGAATTCTGTCTCAGCTCAAAGGTAACAGTGGCCCCAAAGAGAGAGGAAAGCCTCGGCCGGAATTTGCCCGTCGGTTAGTGGCAGGTGAACATTCGCCCTTACAGGAGAGTCACGCGCATTCCTGTCTCGGCAGACTCATAGGCCGCGTATATCACGTTGACACAATCTACCGCAAGATCGATACCGGAACGTGCTTCTCTTCCATCGCGGATCGCGGCCACAAAATCTTCAAGCTCCTGAGAGAAACCTCGAAACCAGTCCTCATCGCAACTCGGACGATTCCATCCAGCCCGGGTTTCGAGTTTTTCTGTGAAATATTCCCCGTCAAAAATCGACTCGTCCGGGGCATACGTCTCGATTGCATTGTTTGCAGTCATGTTCGCCTTGATCACACCGTCAGTCATAAAGGCTGTGACACGCGTGTTCAATCCGCCCAGCCCCACGTCGCTCACAGTAATGGTCCCTCGTGAGCCGTCCTCGAAACCGATGACTACGTTTGCCCAGTTCTCCACATCGACCGGGTCCGCACTGATCCATCGGTTGGCATCCGCCTTCCGCGCGCGTTGCGACGCTTCGCTATGGACCAGATCCGCCGTGTCGGCAAGCACCCAAACGGGCCTGATGCCTTTGCCCTGGCGCAGCTCACCCTCCCATTGTTTGAGGTGCAAGCACGCCCCGACCGAATGCACGCCCATACGCAGCAATGCTCCTCCCCCGGTTGATTTCCAGTCCCGGGAGAATATCGAGTTGGAGCCGGAGTGGTTCTCCTCAGCGCGAATTTCGAGGATTGATCCCCTGGAGGCTAAGATGAGTCGCCGCATTTTTTCGATGGGCGGCGCGTAAACCCAGTTCTCGGCGTAGCAGAACCTGACACCGGCTGAGCGCACGACTTGACGCACGGCATGAGCGTTGCTGCGCGCTCCCTCCCGCATGCGCGCACGCCGCACACAGGCTCCAATCGGTTCGGGATCACCCGAGATTCCGAAATATCCGGTCAGTGGTTTTTCCATAATGATGTGCTTGCCGGCTTGAGCGGCGCGGATAGCAAATTCGTGGTGCAACGCGGGCGGCACGCAGATGTCAATTACGTCGATATCATTCCGCGCAAGCAGTAAGCCATAGTCGTTTGTGACAAATGCAATCCGGGCCTCCCGCGCCAGGGCATCACCGCTTTCTTTTGTTCGTGAACAAACCCCGCGGATCTCAACGAGATCTCTGGGCATTTTGGCGTAATTCGCCACATGCATCCGCGCGCCGTAGCGCGCACCGACCATACCGATGCCGAGTGTGCTCATGTGCATTCTCCCTTAAGGTTTCTATGAGGAATCTGGAACCCGGGCGTTCTCACGCTATTACGTGTAGCACGTTCCATGAGACTTTCCGGATTGTATGACTTTCCCGCCCCCCAAGTCAAGCCTCCTCGGGGTACCCGCACAGCTGTGCTCGTGAAGGCCTTACGCCACGTAAACTCTTTATAAGAAAATGGCGGCTTGCCGCTATTTTCTGAATGATATCGATCCATTATGCGGATAGAATACCGCAGTCCACCTTTCGCAGAGCTTGGTGTCCGAGGTCTTTCTTTCTGCTTTGGTAGGTAAGCGGGTGGGTGAGTCAAACTGCGCCAACGGGCCAATATTCGGCTTGAAATCGCAGGAGATATGACGCAGAATACTTATAGAGGCAGGCAAGATCAAGCGGCTGAGAAACAGATAGGCTTCTCGTAATCTCATGGGAGAGCCCGTAACCTTTCGGGCGGTTTTCCAAATTTATGGGGGACGTATGAAGGCATTGAAAAAGATCATCTTCTGGTGTGCCCTTGTGTTCGTTGTGCTCACGCTCTTTGGCTTTTTCGCCGCTCCTCCCATCGCAAAATCCATACTCTTAAAGCAGCTTTCTGCGACTTTCCACAGGACCATATCTATTGAGAAGATTTATATCAACCCTCTTACCCTGACGTTCAGGCTTAAGGGTCTCACCGTTCAGGAAAAAGACAAAAGCGCCCCTTTTGTTTCTTTCGATATGCTGGAGACAAAGTTTGCCCCTTCGATCCTCAAAGGAACAGTCGCCCTTCGCAGTATAGTCCTCAAAAACCCCTATATCAGCGTTGTCCGCAACGAGGACAAATCCTATAATTTTTCAGACATCCTGGAGGGACTCGCCTCCAAGGAAAAGGTAGAGAATAAGCCCGCGAAACCATCGAAACCGTTTCTTTTTTCATTGAGTGACATTCATATTGAGAATGGCAGCGCGGATTTCACCGATAAACCGCTCAACAAGAAACATGAGGTGCGCGATTTGAACATCATCGTTCCCCGTCTGTCAAACCGGCCGCGGGACGTGAAAACTGACGTACACCCCACGATCTCGCTCACGATCAATGGCGCCCCTTATGTAATTGAGGGCACGACAAAACCGTTTATCGATTCGCGCGAAACACACTTCGATATTGATATCAAGGACATCGACCTCCCTTATTACCTTGCTTATCTCCCTGCAAAACTGCCGTACGCCATCCGCTCCGGTCTTCTCACCGTGAAAGTGGACCTTGTCTTTATAGAGTACCCTCAGGGCAGGGAGCCTTCCCTGGTGCTCACGGGTGATCTGGCCCTTACGAAACTTCTCGTAAACGACAGTCAAGGTGGTCCGCTCGTCAGCGTGCCTACGCTTACCGTTTCTCTGAACCCCGTGGAGCCTTTCGCGAAAAAGGTGCATCTCGGAAAGGTATCCGTTCAGTCAGCGCAAGTCACTGTAAAAAGGGACAGGAAGGGCGATCTCAATATCCTGCCCGCATCTCAGAAACAGGAAAAAAACGTGAGTGAGGCAGGCCGCGTAGTCAAAACAGATGCCCGGTCCGCCACCAAGGACCAGGCTTTACCTCTCGAATTACTCGTAGACCTCTTCGAGCTTACCGATGGAAAGGTGACCTTCAACGACCAGTCGCTCAAAAATCCCGTGGACATAGGCATCGACAAACTGACGGTCAGGGGCGAAGGACTGTCTCTCGCTAAGGATAGCAAAGGTAAGTTCTCCACCTCGTTGTTACTCAACAAGAAAGGTCAGATAAGCGTGGACGGAGCAGTGGGCTTGACTCCGCTTACTGTGGACGCCAAGCTGTCCGTCAAGAACATCGATATTCGTCCCTTTCAGCCATACTTCACGGATAAGGTCAAGATCGCTGTCACAAGCGGCGCTGTCAATACAAACGGCTCCCTTGCCCTGTCGCAGAAGGAGAAACAGGGGCTCACCAGCCATTTTGCGGGCGGGGCATCTGTTACCGGCTTTAAAGCGGTGGATAAAGAGACCGGCGCAGATATGTTCAGCATGGAATCGCTGTATCTGACCGGCATCGATTACAAGGACGAGTCCGCTTCTCTCACTATCAAGAGCGTGGCCCTCACCAATTTTGCCGCCCACATCGCTGTGAACCCTGACGGCACGTTGAACTTACAGGATGTATTTGTCAAACAGGATGGCAGCGGCGGGGCTTCCCCAGCCAAGCCCACCCAACAGCCGGCAAGTCCCAAGGGCTCCCCCGACACTAAAGAGAAACCAAAAGAACAACCCATGGCTGTAAAAATTGATACGGTAACCCTTCAGGGAGGTGCTGTTGATTTCAACGATCACACGGTAACACCCAATTTTTCGGGTCAACTTACCGAAATCGGGGGCAGGGTCTCGGGTCTGTCATCAAAGGTGGACACCTTAGCGGACATGGAACTAAGGGCGCTCTACGACCGCTTCGCCCCGCTCGAAATCACGGGAAAGATCAATCCTCTCCGTGACGATCTCTACGTAGACCTTAAGGCGTCCTTCAAGGACATGGAACTAAGTCCGGCCACACCATATTCGGGCAAGTATATCGGATACACCGTGGAGAAAGGCAAACTCTCATTCGATGTACAGTATCTCATCGAAAAAAGAAAGCTCGATTCGAAGAACACAATTTTCGTGGACCAGCTCACGTTAGGAAACAGGATTGAGAGTCCCGCCGCGACCAAGCTTCCCGTGAAGCTGGCCATAGCACTCCTAAAAGACAGACGAGGACAGATCAAGCTTGATATCCCCGTCACAGGGAGCCTCGATGATCCGCAATTCAGTGTGTGGAGAATCGTTCTCAAAGTCATCATGAACCTTCTCACCAAAGCGGCAACCGCGCCCTTTGCCCTCATCGGCTCTCTCTTCGGTGGCGGCGAGGACTTAGGATACGTGGAATTCGATCCCGGAAGCGCCACGCTTTCCGACGCCGGCCTCAAGAAGGTCAACGACCTGGCCAAGGCGTTGCAGGACAGACCTTCACTCAACCTCGATATCACCGGCCATGTGGATATAGAGCGTGACAGGGAAAGTCTCAAACAGTATCTCTTCCAAAAAAAGGTGAAGGCCCAGAAGCTCAAAGAACTCTTGAAAAAGAGCACCACTGATATCGCCGTTGACGACGTGAAAGTGGAGCCCAAGGAGTACGAAAAATACTTGAGACTTGCCTATAAGGCAGAGAAATTCCCCAAACCTCACGACATCATAGGCTTAGAGAAGACGATACCTGTGCCTGAGATGGAGAAGCTCATGCTGACCAATACGCCGGTAAAGGATGAAGACTTACGGGCACTGGCCATCGCTCGTGCAACCAAAGTCAAGGAGACGATTCTCAAGGCAGGTCAGATTGACGCGGGGAGACTATTCATCATAGAACCCAAATCCCTTGCGCCGGAGAAAAAGGAGAAGCTCAAAGACAGCCGCGTTGACTTTACTTTGAAATAACCGGGAACGCAGTAAAGAAACAGATTATCTTCCCGGAGGATGCCTCTCGCCCTCCGCCCCGCCGATCCGTATTCAATAAAGGAACATGGGCTTACCCAGCGTGTCGCGCACTTTCGGTCTGTACGTCTCAATATCATAGAGCGCCGTCACATCGACCCGTTTCTTTGCGGCTATGACCATTTCAAGAGGTACGGTTGTGTAGCTCGCCTGCTGGAGGGCCACCATACGTCCGCTGTGGCCCATGGTCACCTGGTCGAGCGCCAGACTCCCGTAAGAGACCGCAACCATACGGTCCAGCGAATCAGGCGTTCCCGAACGCATGATGTAGGCAAGTTGCTGGTATATGGTGTTCACGCCCGATCTTTCCTTGATCACCTGTGCGACCGCATACCCAATGCCGCCCAGTTTCTTGTGCCCGTAGGCGTCTTCCATACCTTCTTCCAGCGCCGATCCTCCAATTGGATGAGCGCCTTCGGAGATGGTCATGATCGCGTAGTTTGACGGATTCTCGGAGCGATCATGCACAAGAAAACTGATGAGCCTGTCCATATCAAAGGGGACCTCAGAGATGAGCGCCCGGTCAACATCGGCAAGGTATGCGGCAAAGAGTGATGTCTCCCCGGAGTTTCTGCCGAAAAGCTCCACCACGCAGATCCGCTCGTGCGAGCCCGCGGTGGTGCGCAGTGCATTGATTGTATCTACCGATCTGGTCACAGCCGTAGAAAAGCCGATACAAAAGTCCGTGCCGAAGACATCGTTATCCATTGTCTTGGGTATGGCAACGACCTGCACCCCTTCCTTGTGGAGTCGGCATGCATAGCTCAAGGTGTCGTCTCCCCCTATGGGAATGACCGCATCGATGGAAAGGGTATCGAGTACCCGTACGATGTGGCGTGTGCAGTCAACCTTCCCGTTCATACTGATTACACGATCCTGCTCGGAGATGAAGCCGGGCACCTCATTGGGGTCGGCGCTTCCCGGATTGGTCCGGGACGTGTGAAGGATAGTTCCTCCCGTACGGTCGATGGTCCGCACATTATCCGGATTGAGATGCATGGTAAATTTCTCGATGGTAACGCGGTCGTCGGGGTTGATGCACATAAGTCCCATCCAGCCCCTGCGGATCCCCATCACTTCAACATCGCTTGAATGGGCGCGTTCCACAACTGCCTTTATGGCCACATTCAATCCGGGCACATCACCGCCTCCGGTTAATATGGCGACTCTTTTCTTTCTGGACATCCTCCCCTCCTCTATTCCTTATGAATAGGCCTTTCGGCTCATAACTTACAGAGGTACGCTCCACATATATAGATAGCTATAGCCCCGACTAATCGTATTGTCAAGCAAGCTGATGCCTATTTCTCGCGGAGAGCGTCTCTGCGCCGCCAGATTGAAACTGCTTAAGGCCGAAAGGCGTGTATGGTGTGTGTTTGGAGGCAGGGTTGTTCGGAAAACTCCACCTGCAACGCTCTGCCGGACTCTGCGCTGCTCCATGTATGCATATACACGTCCGCGCCAGCAGAGCCCGGCATATCGTCCCATCTGAAGCTTCCACTCCAAGCCTGTCTCCACTCACGCCGCGGCCCTTAAGCTATGACGCTTTAAGTCCGCGGATACTGCGTCTGAATATACGTTGACTGTGCGCAGCGCATAGCGCAGCTCCTAATTTTAGTGTCTCCGATGGACAGGTGGGCAAAGAACAACTACGATTTTTCTTGCTTTGCTTAAAAACGGTGGTATTCTTGATTTAATTGGGTACTTACCAGCGTTTTTCCGGCACGAGTCACTGACCCTACAACTCTGACATTCATCGACTCAAGATAATAAAAGGCAACAAAGCTTAGATGGCCGTATATTAATTGTTCGATGAATGAAAGGAGAGGCGATGCCATTCGATAAGACAGAAGCAGCTCAGCTACTGGCCGACTGCGGCAGGCGGTGTTGCATATGCGGACATCTCCACCGCGTCCAAGTGCATCATATAGTTCCAGGTGACGACAAGATCGAGAATGGCATTCCCCTCTGCCCTCCTTGTCACGATGAGGTGCACACCGACTACTCACAAGGCCGGACAACCAGGGTCTATACACCAGTTGAATTGAAGATGCACCGTAAACGGACGATTGATCTCACCAAGAAGGAAGGGAAATGGAAACCAGGTAGTCCCGAGTGGCGCAGGGACAAGAAACTCGTCACCTTCTTTGCCCAGTGTCTTGATCGGCCCGCTTTTAGAACCTACTTCCACCAAGAGATGAGTTTCGCTGACTTCGATGAAGCAATGCAAGACACCCTCCTCGCTTTGAATACGGGGTATTGGAAGACAAGGGACGGAACTGTGTTGGAGCGTTCACTAGGCAAGTCGTGCGTAGTTAACCCACGATGGCGCGAGGAGCTGGACAAGATCGCAGCCATAGTCGAGGAGATTCGCAGACGATTCGCGGATTCTGTGGGACTACACAGAATGCTCCTCCATTTTCAGGGCCGATCGGGTTTTAAACCGCCCGACGCGGTTCTGCGGGCCAACCTAGGTCTTGGTCAATGGATGGATGAAGAGCGTCAACAAGCCATAGACATAATGAATGCGATCCTGAGAGACCTCCAGATGCAACCCCTTGCAAATCTGCGGACATGAACATTGAACGAGTTGGCTGCACCCGAACCCTGCGATACCGTCTTTGTTGCAAATCGGGCGTCATTGGCGCAGGGTCAGTAAGCCAGAGTGTTATGCGCTACAATATGAAGGAAACCGTAAAAAAGATTGATTCTGCTCAACGCCAGCTTGATACGGCAATAGAACTCTGGTTCAAGGAGGGCGATCCTATCTCTGTTCATACTCTGGCCTGTTCTGCCTATCAGATAATTCATGACATCAATAGCCATCGGAAGGGTCGTGATCTGCTTCTTGATACCCTTGTTATTAAGGACGAATACATGAGCGAATTCCGCAGATGCCTGAAAGCTTCTTATAATTTCTTTAAACATGCTGATCAAGAGCCCGATCCAGACGGCACTATCGAATTTGATGCCAAGCTATCAGAATATTTTATGCTCTACGCTATCATCGGTCTCGAATTGAATGGTATCATGTCCACAACTATTCGTAAGGTTTTTGTCATGCACTATGTCGTCCACAATCCC
>Ga0335069_10005385_pt1 | contig 18820 bp, 22 predicted proteins | sample Lox_Sample_11_FD_206714 | JGI IMG/M metagenome (GOLD analysis project Ga0335069, IMG submission 206714) | Soil microbial communities from Loxahatchee National Wildlife Refuge, Florida, United States - Lox_Sample_1.1 | ecosystem: Environmental > Terrestrial > Soil > Wetlands | place: USA... | reverse complement strand
CCATCCGAGGCGGCCGTCGCCCTGGTGTACGTGGACGTTCGCATACCCGTGGTCCTGCAGCCGAGATGCTGCTGACTCGGCGAGCTCCGGCTCGAGCTCCACCGAGTAGACCTCACGCGCCAGGAGCGACAGGAGGGCGGCCTGGTACCCCGAACCGGTCCCAATCTCGAGGACGCACTCCGAGCCAGAAAGCTCGAGCGCCTCGGTCATCAATGCAACGACCGAAGGTTGGGAGATCGTCTGCCCATGGCCGATGGGGAGCGGCATGTTCGCGTACGCCGCTTCGAGGCATCCCATGGCGGGAATGAAGAGATGTCTCGGCACGCTTCGCAGCGCTTCCTTCACGCGCTCTGCGTGGACATCGCCGATCTCGGCCAGATAGGCGACCAGCCGGCCACGCAGCTCACGCGCTTGCGGCGGGTCGAGCTCCGGTCCGAACTGGGCCGACACGACGTTCATGCACGTCGCGAGCGGCATGGGGCGCGCCAATGGCGCAACGTCCGATGTCGACGTCGAGACCTCGACGATCCCGAGGGTCACGCCGAAGGTCATGTCGGCGATCACATCTCGTGTCCGCGTCACGCGTGCGGTCGACGCTCGTCCTCGAGCCCCGAGGTATCGGGTGCGACGACCCATCTGTCTTCGTCGGAGTCGTAGACGCCGCCGCGTGCCTCGGCGCATTCGAAGCAAAGGTAGGTGTCGGGAGAGCAGGCGAATGCGCGGTCGACGTCGGGCGATACCTGCGCACCGCACGCCAAGCAGGTCGTGTTCTCGGTCCACTCGCTCTCGTTCATGAACGCGCGTAAGGCATGCGAGATGCCATCGTCGAGGTGCCGCGTCGCGTGCGCGAGATCGAGACTCGACCGGGCAACCAACCCGGTTCGCGGGCTCGACTCTTGCCCCCGTGTCCGACATGGCTCGATGCGACACCTGTGGCAACGACTACGACAAGACGTTCGAACTCCGGATGGGCGAGCGGACGTACATGTTCGACTGCTTCGAGTGCGCTATCCACAAGGTTGCGCCCGAATGCTCTCACTGCCGCTGCCGCGTGATCGGCCACGGCGTCGAAGAGCTAGGGGCCATCTACTGCAGCGCGAGCTGCGCCCGCGAGCGGGGGCGTACGGAGCTGAAGGACCGCGGCGACATCGTGGAGGTCATCGAGGTGGCGCCACACTCCTGACGGGCACCGGCTCGGCCTCCCGCACATCGTCCGCAATCTCCCGCACATCGTCCGCAATCGATGTGGAGGCCACCCGGAAAAGGCTCTGCCGTCGAACGTCGAGCCCGCATCTTGCTCCATGAGGGCTGCTTGCAGCTCTCCGTCATAATCGCGTTGTTTGCGCTTTTCGTCTTCACCGTCGCGATGGCGATCGGAACGGTCGTCGCCAGAAAGGTCGGGCGGCGTCGGGGCAGCACCGCTGTCTGACCTATGCCGTGCAGGGTAGGAGCGCCCATGGAACGGTCAGCCGTACCTGTCATCGCGGACTTCATGACGCCCGCGCCCTACGTCATATCGCCGGACGCGCCGCTGCCTCGGGCGCAGGCGCTCATGCGCGAGCACGGCTTCCGCCACCTGCCCGTGATGCGGGGCGAGCGGCTCGTCGGCATCGTGTCGGATCGGGACATCGCCCTCGTGCAGTGTCTTAGCCGCCGCGGTGCGGACGAGTTCTTCGTCCAGGCCGCGATGACACCCGATCCGTACGTGGCCGCACCCGACGCGCCGCTGACCAAGGTCGCCCACGAGATGGTGGACCGGAAGATTGGGGCGGCGGTCGTGCTCGACGGATCTCGGGTCGCCGGCGTGTTCACGGTGACCAATGCGCTCCAGGCGCTCGCCAAGGTTCTCGAGGGGCGCGGCTGACAACGAGTTGACTTGGCGACGCGCACCATCTGCGCATCGACGAATGCCTCGCGCCCTCGTCGACCGCGCTCATGCCGAGCTCGGGCCGAACGCGGCGCCGAGCTCGGATGACCGAGCACGGCGAGTGCCGCCCCCCCAGCCGGTACGCCCGATGCAGTCCCGGGGCGGGTCATGCGACCGCGGCCCGCCCTGATTCATAAGCAGCCGGTGCCGGGTGGCGTGCCTCCCAACATGCCCGACTACGAGCGCGAGCGTGCGCGCTTTCAGTGGGACGAGGCGCGCCGCGCGCTCGACGGCCTGCCGGGCGGTCGCGGCCTGAACATCGCACACGAGGCGGTCGACCGGCACGCTCTCGAGCCCTACGCCGACCGCGTGGCGATCCGCTGGCTCGCCAAGTCCGGCGAGCGGCGCGACATCACGTACCGGGAGCTCCGCCGGCTGACCAACCGCTTCGCCAACGTGCTGCGGGGGCTGGGCGTCGGCCGAGGCGACCGTGTGTTCGTCCTGGCCGGCCGCATCCCCGAGCTCTACGTCGCGTGCCTTGGTGCCCTCAAGAACGGCAGCGTGTTCGCGCCGCTCTTCTCGGCGTTCGGTCCCGAGCCGCTCGCGGCGCGCATCGCGCTCGGCGACGGCAAGGTCCTGGTGACGACGCGCGCGCTCTACGAGAAGAAGGTCGCGTCGATCCGCGCGCAGCTGCCGTCTCTGCAGCACGTGCTGCTCGTGGGCGGATCCGACGGCCCTGGCACGAGCGACCTCGCGTCGCTCATGGCGCGCGCTTCCGACGAGCTCGAGATCCCGCCGACGGGTCCCGAGGACATGGCGCTCCTGCACTTCACGAGCGGCACGACCGGGAAGCCCAAGGGCGCGGTGCACGTGCACGCCGCCGTCGTGGCGCACCACGCGACGGGATGGCTCGCGCTCGATCTGCACCGCAACGACGTGTTCTGGTGCACGGCGGATCCCGGCTGGGTCACTGGCACCTCGTACGGAATCATCGCGCCGCTCACCCATGGCGTGACGTGCATCGTGGACGAAGGCGACTTCGACGCCGAGCGCTGGTACGGCATCCTCCGCGACGAGCGCGTCAGCGTCTGGTACACGGCGCCGACGGCAGTGCGCATGATGATGCGCGCCGGTCTCGACGTAGCGAAGCAGTACGAGCTGCCCGCGCTGCGCTTCATCGCGAGCGTGGGCGAACCGCTCAACCCCGAGGCCGTGTTCTGGGGCCAGGACGCGTTCGGGCTGCCGATCCACGACAACTGGTGGCAGACCGAGACGGGCGGGATCATGATCGCGAACTTCGCCTCGATGGACATCCGTCCGGGGTCGATGGGGCGACCGATGCCGGGAGTCGAAGCGGCCATCGTGCAGCGGCGCGAAGACGGCGGCGTGGACGAGCTCGGGGTGGGCTGCGAGGGCGAGCTCGCCCTTCGACCCGGATGGCCGTCGATGTTCCGCGGATACCTGGGCGACCCGGAGCGATACGCGAAGTGCTTCGCGGGTGGCTGGTACCTGACCGGTGATCTCGCGTGGCGCGACGCCGAGGGGTACTACTGGTTCGTCGGGCGTGCCGACGACGTCATCAAGTCGTCGGGGCACCTCATCGGTCCATTCGAGGTAGAGAGCGCGCTTCTCGAGCACCCGGCAGTCGCCGAGGCAGCGGCCATCGGGAAGCCCGACCCGATCGCGTTCGAGGTGGTCAAGGCCTTCGTTTCCCTCAGGCCGGGCTTCGCTGCGAACGAGGCGCTGTCGCGAGACATCCTGGGCTTCGCGCGCAAGCGGCTCGGCGCGGTAGTGGCGCCCAAAGAGATCGCCTTCACGCCGTCGCTCCCGCGGACGCGCAGCGGAAAGATCATGCGGCGCATGCTCAGGGCCCGCGAGCTCGGGTTGCCCGAGGGCGATACCTCGACGCTGGAGGCGCCCACGCCATGACCAGCACGGAGCCGTCACCGGACTTCCTGCCCCTCGACCGCGCGCAGGCGCTGGCGCTGCTCGGCGGCATGATCCGGGTCCGCCGATTCGAGGAGAAGTGCCAGGAGCTCTACGGAGCCGGCAAGATCCGTGGCTTCTTGCACCTGTACATCGGCGAGGAGGCGATCGCCGCCGGCGTCATGCCGCTTCTCGATGGGTCGGACGCGGTGGTCTCGACCTACAGAGAGCATGGGCACGCGCTGCTTCGCGGCGTCCCGGCCGGCGCCATCATGGCGGAGATGTACGGGCGGGCCACCGGCTGCAGCCGGGGACGCGGCGGTTCGATGCACCTGTTCGACCTGCCCCGCCGCTTCTACGGAGGCAATGCGATTGTCGGAGGCGGGCTGCCCCTGGCGCTCGGACTGGCGCTCGCCGACCTGATGCAGGGCCGCAAGCGAGTGACGGCCTGCTTCCTCGGAGACGGGGCGGTAGCCGAGGGCGTCTTTCACGAGAGCATGAACCTCGCGGCCCTCTGGAAGCTGCCGGTGCTGCTCCTCTGCGAGAACAACCAGTACGCGATGGGCACCGCCCTGGACCGGCACCAGTCGCAGCAGAACCTCGCCCTCAAGGCGCAGAGCTACAAGATGGAAGTCGAGCGGGTGGACGGCATGGACGTGCTCGCGGTGCAGGCGGCGGTGCGCCGCGCGGCGGAGTACGTGCGCGCCGGCGGGGGACCCTGGTTCGTCGAGCTCTTGACCTACCGCTTTCGCGCCCACTCGGCGTACGACCCGGAGCTCTATCGCAGCAAAGAGGAAGTGGCGCGCTGGAAGAAGCGCGATCCGATCGCGCTCTTCGAGTCGCTCGCGACGGAGCGAGGACTGCTGGGACCCGAGGACGTGGCCGCGCTCGAGCGCGCGAGCGACGAGGAGATCGCGTCGGCCATCTCCTTCGCGGAGGAGAGCCCGCTCGAGCCCGTGGAGGATCTCGCCAAGGACGTCTACGCGCCGGGGACACCATGACCACCTACCGCGAGGCTGTCCGTGCGGCGCTGCGCGAGGCGCTGCAAAAGGACGAGCGCGTCTTCCTCATGGGCGAGGACGTCGGGCGCTACGGCGGGAGCTACGCGTGCAGCCTCGGCCTGCTGCAGGAGTTCGGCCCGGAGCGCGTGCGCGATACGCCGCTGTCGGAGAATGCCTTCGTCGGCATCGGCATCGGCGCCGCGATGGCGGGGATGCGGCCCGTCGTCGAGATCATGACCGTGAACTTCAGCCTGCTCGCGCTCGACCAGATCCTCAACAATGCGGCCACGCTCCGGCACATGTCGGGCGGGCAGGTGGGGGTGCCGCTGGTCATCCGCATGGCGACGGGCGCGGGCAGGCAAGTGGCCGCTCAGCACTCGCACAGCCTGGAGAACTACTACGCACACATCCCGGGCCTGAAGGTGCTGGCGGCGGCGACGCTCGAGGATGCGCGAGGCATGCTCTGGACCGCACTTCAGGATCCGGATCCCGTCATCATCTTCGAGCACGCCACGCTCTACGGCGTGGAAGGGGAGCTGGCCGCCGGCGCGGGCGCCGTACCCATCGATCGCGCGGCAGTCCGGCGGGCCGGCAAGGACGTGACGCTGATCGCGTACGGCGGCACGCTGGGCAAAGCCCTCGCCGCAGCTGGCACGCTCGCGGAGCGCGGCGTGGACGCGGAGGTCGTCGACCTGCGCACGCTTCGTCCTCTCGACGACGCGACCATCGTCGACTCGGTGAGGAAGACCCGCCGCGCCATCGTCGTGGACGAAGGATGGAAGACGGGAAGTCTGGCAGGCGAAGTGTGCGCCCGCATCGTCGAGAAGGCTTTCTACGATCTGGATGCCCCCATCGCACGCGTGTGCAGCGACGAGGTGCCCATCCCGTACCCCAGGCACCTCGAGGACGCCGCGTTGCCGCAGCCCGAGAAGATCGTGGACGCGGCCCTCGCCATGGTGGGCAGCCATGGGTGAGTTCAAGATGCCGTCGCTCGGCGCCGACATGGACGCCGGCACCCTGGTCGAGTGGCACGTCAAGCCGGGGGACACCGTGAATCGGGGCGACGTGGTGGCCGTCGTGGAGACCGACAAGGGGCTCGTCGAGGTCGAGATCTGGGAAGGAGGTGTGGTCGACGCGCTCGTCGTGAAGCCGGGGACCAAGGTCCCGGTCGGCACCGTGCTGGCGACGACTCGGGCGAGTGCGGTGCCGCAACCGACTGCGCCGCCGCCGGAGGCGCGCGTGCAAGCATCGCCGGCCGCACGGCAGCTCGCACGGGAGCGCGGGGTCGATCTGGCCGGGGTCCGAGGCACGGGTCCGCTCGGGGCCATCACACGCGACGACGTCGAGAAAGCCGTGCGTCCGGTTCCGCCGGCCGCTCCCGCGCCCGCACTGGCGCCTGCGCCGCGGCCTCCGCCTGCGCCCGGTCCGCCACCGGCAGCAGCACAGGGGATCGACGCTGCGGGGATGCGCCGGGCCATCGCCGCGGCCATGGCGCGATCCAAGCGCGAGATCCCGCACTACTACCTCTCGCTCGACGTGGACGTAGGGCCTGCGAGCGCATGGCTCGAGGCGGAGAACGCCCGGAGACCCGTCACCGAGCGGGTCCTCTTCGCGGCGCTGCTGCTCAAGGCGACGGCGCTCGCCGCGCGCGAGGTGCCCGAGATGAACGGCTTCTTCGCCGAAGGCGCCTTCCGCCCCGCCGCCGAAGTGCATCTCGGGGTGGCGATCTCGCTGCGCCAAGGTGGCCTGGTCGCGCCGGCCATCCACGGCACCGATCGCAAGAGTCTCGTCGAGATCCAGGCGGACCTGCAGGACCTGGTCGCCCGCGTGCGCGCCGGCCGTCTGCGCAGCTCGGAGATGACCGACCCCACGCTGACCGTCACGAACCTCGGCGATCAGGGCGTGGCCAGCGTCTTCGGCGTCATCTACCCGCCCCAGGTCGCGCTCGTCGGCTTCGGACGCGTGCTCGAACGGCCCTGGGCGTCGGCCGGCATGCTCGGCGTGCGTCCCGTCGTCACCGCGACGCTCTCAGCCGATCACCGGGCGAGCGACGGTCATCGGGGCGGACTCTTCCTCGCGGCGCTCGCCCGGCGCCTGCAGAAGCCGGAGGAACTGTGAGCCCCAAGAAGAGCAAGCCGGAGATCCGCGAGGCCATCCTCGCGGCGCTCAGCTCCGTGGCCCCGGAGGCCGATCCGGCGACCCTCGATCCGAAGCAGCCGCTGCGCGAGCAGCTCGACCTCGACTCGATGGACTTCCTCAATTTCGTGGTCGCCCTGCACGCCGCGCTCGGGGTCGACGTGCCGGAGCGCGACTACCCGAAGATAGGGACTCTCGACGGGTCCATCGATTACGTGAGCGCGAAGCTCGCTGGCGCATAGCTCGTCGCCGCGCACGTGCCCCGGCGACGAGCTCCAGGATCTCCTGGGTCGAGGCCTCCCGCCGCAAGGCGTGCAACCGTCGGCGTCCGCGCTCCAGCTGCTCGTCGAGCCAGTCGCCGGCGGCGTTCGTCGCGACCAGGCGCATGCCGTGCTCGGACGCCATGGCGTCGAGCAACAGCTCCTCGAGGTGCACGAAGAGCCGTTCGCGCGCGGCAATCTCGAGCAAGTGCTGCTCGCTGACGTACCTCGACGGAGGCGGACCGCCGTCCGGTAGGTCCGCCAGCGGCAGCAGCGGCGTTCGTACGGGCTCGAACTCTCCGATCCCGCCGAAGCGGGCGGAGAGAACGTGGACGCTGCCCACGCGACCAAGCCGATAGTCAGCGAACAGATCCGTGACCACGTCCAGCAGGACGCTGGTCACCTTCTCGACGGAAGTCGGGGCCGCGTATCGCACGCGAACGGCGATCCCTGCGCGCGCGAGGAGAGCGGCGGTCCTGCGGCCGATGCAATCCGCGGTCTGGACTCCCAGGGACAGAGCCGTCTCACGCGCAGCCGCGACGATGCGCCCGTGGTACTGCGCGCAGAGTCCCAGGTCGGCGCCGATGACCAGCAGTCGGGCAGACCCCGAACCTGACCCGAGGTGGACCGTCGCCAGACACGAGACGGCCGCCTCGAGCTCGGTGCGGTACTCCCTGGCCGATGCCAGCGCATCGCGCGCCACGCGGAAGTGGTGGGCGGACAGCGACTTCATGGCGAGCACGGCCTGGCTCAAGACCTCGAGGGATCGCACGTGCGCCCGGATGCTGGCCTCGCGGCTCATTTCGTCTGCGCTCCGCGGGCCTCGCGAACGATGGCGGCCACGCGCTCGAGCCATTCCTCATCGGCCGGCTTCGCAGGATCGAGCGCCGAGACGACGTCGGCCCCCCGTTTCATGGCGCGCCGCAGGACCGTCGGCGCCTCGCGCGGAGGCACGCCGTCCAGCCATCCTTCGTTGACCGCGAGGAGCTCGAGGACCTCTCGGCTCACGCTGCGCGGACTGAGGCGCGGCTGCCGGAGTAGCTCTCGCAGCAGCGCGCCGCGTTCCAGGGTCTTGCGGGTCGTTGGTTCGACCTCGAGCCCGACGCGCGTCAGCGCTTCGAGCGACTCGAAGCGGGCGAGGAGCACGCGCAGGTTGCGCGACGCCGCCCGAATGGCCGCCGGCTGCGCAGCCGCTCCGATGCGCGAGACACTCTGGCCCACGTCCACCGCCGGCCGCTCGTCGCGTTCGAAGCGCGCCGTGTCCAGGTAGATCTGTCCGTCCGTGATGGAGATGAGGTTCGTCGGGATGTAGCCCGAGATGTCGCTCTCGGTCGTCTCGACGATGGGCAGCGCCGTGATGGATCGGCCATCGACGAGGGAGGCCGCTCGCTCGAGCAGCTCGGCGTGGATGTGGAAGATGTCGCCCGGGAACGCCTCGCGGCCCGTCGGACGTCCGAGCAGCAGCGCGAGCTGCCGGTAGGCATCCGCGTGCTTGGTCAGGTCGTCGTACACCACGAGGGCGTCACCGCCAGGCTCGGTCAACGACTCCGCCACCGTCGCCCCCGCGTACGGCGCGAGGTACTGGATGCCGGGAGGCATTGACGACTCGGCCGCCACGATCACGGTGTTCGCGAGACAGCCGGCGCGCCCGAGCGTGTCGCGAGCCGAAAGGATCCGGGACATGGGCTGACCGACGGCCACGTAAACGCAGCGGACCCCGGCGTGCTGCTGCGCCACGATGACGTCGAGGACCAGCGACGTCTTGCCGACGTCCCGGTCGCCGATGACGAGCTCGCGCTGCCCCCGGCCGATCGGGATCGCCGCGTCGATGACCGTGATGCCAGTGTGCAGCGGCCGCTCGACGGGGGAGCGCTCGACGAGCTCCGGCGGGTTCGGGAACAGCTCCCGCAAAGGAGCGGCCTCGATCGGCGGCCCGCCGTCGAGCGGCAGCCCGACCGGATCGACGATGCGTCCGAGCAGCGCCCGGCCGGCGGGGATCGAGGGCAGCCGACCCAACCCCCGGACACCCTCGCCGGCCACGATTCGTGCGTCGCTCGAGAGGAGGACGATGCCCGTCTGGTCCGGCCCGAGCTCGGTGGCCATGCCGAAGGCGCCCGAGTCGAACACGACCAGCTCCTCGTACCCGACCTCGTCGAGCCCGGCGGCGCACGCCACCCCGTCGCCGACGCTCTGGACCACACCGCGACGACGGAACGCCGCGTCGACGTCGAACGTGCGCAGCACCGCGCCGATCCGGGCGCGTACGACGTCGGCTCCGCTGGGAGCGGCCATCAACCACCCCCGGCTCTCAGGGCGCGCTCGGCATTCGCCGCGAGGCCGCGTGCGCTCGCATCCACGAGTCCTTCGTCGCTCGCGATGCGGATGCCGGCGACGAGCTCCGGGACGACGCGCGTCTGCGCCGAGTCGAATGCCGGGCCGAGCTCGTCGCGAAGAACGCGTCGAACCTCGTCTCCGAGCGGCCGCGCGGACTCGACGAGCACGTGATGGGGTTCGTGGCGCGCGATGTTCGCGAGCTCGGACCCCGCAGCGCGGGCGAGGGCGACGTCTGCTTCCGCGCCCGCGCGCGCGAAGACGTCGAGCACGAGCTTGGCCGCGATCTGGCCGACCTCTCGGGAGAGGGCCGCAGTCTCCTCGCGCCGTCGCCCCTCGGCTTCCAGCTCTGCGCGCTTGCGCTCCTCGGCGGCCTCCTCGCGAGCTCGCTGCAGGGTATGCGCGGCATCGCGCTCGGCATTCGCACGAGCCTCGGCCCGGGTGCGCTCCGCTTCCTCCTCGATGGTCGCGAGTCGCTTCGCGAGCTCGTCGCGCGATCGTTCCACCTCGGCTCGACTCCGGGCGATCGCCTCTCGCGCCTGCGCTCGGTCGGCGCGCTCCCTATCGACGAGGCGGCGCATCGGCTTGAGGAAGACCCATCCCAGAGCCAGCGCCAGGAGCAGGAAGTTGACCGTCTCGAAGACGAATGTGGCGACGGTTGCCGACACGACGGCTACCTCGCGAAAGGATTGGCGAAGAGCAGGATGAGCGCCACCACCAGGCAGAAGATCGCGGTCGATTCGACCATGGCCAGGGCGACGAACTGGTTGCGCGTGATGGGGCCCTGGGCCTCCGGCTGGCGTGCCACCGCATCCATGGCCGAGCTCGCGATCCTGCTCTCGCCCAGCGCTGCCCCGATCGCGCCGACGGCCATCGTCAACCCCGCCATCACGATCGACGCGATCGCGATCCACGCGTGTTCGGTCATGTGGACTCTCCCGCTCCCAGAGCCGCGCCGAGGTAGACGCAGGCGAGAATCGTGAAGATGTATGCCTGCAGAACGCCGATCAGCAGATCGAGCGCCATGAGCGGCACGGGGACGAGCAGGCCCGCCAGCGCAACGAGCAGGGCGACGACGAGGTGCCCGGACATCATGTTGCCGAAGAGGCGCACCGCCAGCGCGAGCGTTCGCGAGATCTCCGAGACGAGGTGCAGCGGGGCGAAGATGGGATTCGGCCGGAAGTACTCGCGCAGGTAGGCACGCAGGCCCCTTCGAGCGACGCCTACGATCGGCACCGCGAGGAAGACGACGACCGCCAGGGCGGAGGTCGCGGCGATGCTGGCCGTCGGAGGCCGGATGCCGGGGAGCTGGCCGAGCGCCGCGCTGCCCGTGATGAACGCGAACAGCGCGGCTGCGATGGCCGCGACGGCGGCGTCACGCGTTCCCGACGCGTCGACGACCACTTGCTCGAGCGCCCCGTGTGCGAGGCGCGCCGCGGAAGCCGTCCCCGATTCGGGTCGGAGGGCCGCCGCGCGCGCCAGCCCGGCGCCGACGCTGACGAGCGCCAGCGAGACGACGGCCGACGTCACCATGGTCGCGGTGATCGGGATGGGCCCTGCGTGGGCGATCACGCGCTCGCCGAAGATCTGCGCGTTCATCGTTCGCCTCTCTCTCTCAGCGAGCGCGCAGCCAGCAACGATCCGCCGATGGCCCCCGCCGTCAGCAAGACGAGAGTCGCCGCGACGCCGCCGCCGACGCGCTCGTCGATCCAGTGTCCGAGGATCGCGCCGCCGGCCGTCAGCACCGCGATGGGCCACCCGACGCTTCCGATGAGGGCCATCGCGCGGAGCAGGCTCGTGCGATTCCGGGGCTGCTTCACCCGGGCCGCGTCTCGGTCGACGGCTCGACGGGCTTCGTCCAGGCCGGCGCCGCGCATCAGCGCTCCTCCTGCGGGAGTCGCGTCCTCCCGCTCGCCCGTGCGCGCGACTCGGCGATGAGCCCTCGCTCGAGCGCCTCGATGCGCCTGCGGAGCTCCATCTCGGCCGAAGGTTCGCCCGCGAGCGCGTCGAGCGCCTGGCGCACGGCCCTGGCGTCCTCGCCTGCGACCGCGATCGACGCCAGGAGCGTCACCGTATCGCGCTCGACGCGCAGCACGCCGCCCGCGGTCCCAACAAGCGACGTCGAGCTCCCCGAGCGGACGACCACGAGGCCCGGCTCGATCACCAGGACCGACCGCTCCGCGCCCGGCAAGAGCCCGACCCATCCCGTCTCGGTCGGCACGCGCAGCGACGAGATCTCGCGCCGGAGGACCTCGGCGTGCGGCGTGCGGACGAGGAACCGGAGCGTTGGGTCAGGCATGCAGCACCTCGTCGAGCGCGCCGATGTCGAAGAGCGCATCCTCCGGGAGCCCATCGCACCGCCCCTCGAGGATCGCGGCAGCCCCTTCGACCGCTTCGGCCGTCGGCACCCTCCGACCCGGCACGCCGGTGAACGTCTCGGCGACGAAGAAGGGCTGCGTGAGGAAGTTGCGGAGCCGGCGTGCGCGGCCCACCGCCAGCTTGTCGGCCGGGGATAGCTCCTCTATCCCCAGCATGGAGATGATGTCGCGCAGCTCCTCGTAGCGACCGAGCACGCGTCGGGCTTCCTGGACGACCTCGTAGTGTCGCGTTCCGACGACGGCGGGGTCGAGCGCCTTGGAGGACGACGCCAGCGGATCGACCGCCGGGTAGTAGCCCTCGGCCGCAATGGCTCGCGACAGCACCAGCGCACTGTCCATGTGCCAGAAGGCCTGCGTCACGGCCGGATCGGAGTAGTCGTCGGCCGGCACGTAGATCGCCTGCAGCGCGATCATGTCGCCGGACGTCGTCGCCGTGATGCGCTCCTCGATCGATGCGAGGTCGGGTCCCAGCGTGGGCTGGTATCCGGCGCGCGACGGCATGCGCCCCAGGAGCCCCGACACCTCCATGCCCGCCTGCACGTGCCGGTAGAGGTTGTCCATGACGACCAGCACGTCCTTGTGTTCCGTGTCGCGGAAGTGCTCTGCGACGGTCAGGCCGGCCGGGCCGGTGAAGTAGCGCGCGCCCGGCGTCTCCTTCATCTGACCGAACACGAGCGCCGTGCGTTCGAGGACCCCGCGCCGCTTCATTTCGCCCCAGAGCTCGAGGCCCTCACGCGACCGTTCGCCGATCCCGATGAACACGGCCACGCCCAGGAGGTTGCTGACGGCGTTGTGGATGAACTCCGTCAGCACGACGGTCTTGCCCACGCCGGCGCCGCCGAACACTGCCGCGCGAGAGCCGTGCGTGATGGGACAGAAGAGATCGATGACCTTGATTCCCGTCGGGTAGACCTCACCGGTGGGCCGTCGACGCGTCGCATCGGGCGCGACCTGCCGTATGGGGACGCGAGTCGACCGATCGAGCGCGCCGCCTCCGTCGAGGGCTCGTCCCTCGAGGTCGATGACGCGACCGAGAAGCTCCGACCCGACCGGGATCTGGGGCGGACTCTCGAGACTGCGCGCAGTCTGCCCTCGTCGGAGTCCGCGCGTGGACCCGATCGCGATCGCTCGCACCGTCGAATCGTCGAGGTGCGCATGCACGACCGCAGACACCTCATGCTCGGAGTCGAGCGTGCAGCGGATGGCGTCGCCCGGCGCCGGCGGCCGGCCCTCGAATGCCACGTCCACGACGGTGCCACGCACCGCCACGACACTGCCGCGGGCAGGTTGAGGCGCTTCCTTGAGCGCGGGCTGCATGGGCCACTGACCCGAGCAACGGGCGCGCCGGAGCCACCTTTCTCGTGCCCGCGTCGTGTCGAGGGCTCTGCTTCAGGTGTTCATGAGTTCCGGAGAGCATGCGCTAGCAGCGGCGCGATGCTCACGCACTCGTGGGTGGAAGGCTCGTCGGGCAGACGCGCAACGCTGTCAGTCGTGAGCACCTTTCCGATGGGCAGCGCGCGCAGTCGTTCGGCGGCTGGCGGAGCGAAAAGCCCGTGGGTGGCGACGACGAGGACCGGGGGCCTGGCTCCTTGTGCGAGCAGCAGCTCCGTCGCCGCCGAGATCGTTCCCGCGGTCGAGATCATGTCGTCGACGAGTACTGGCTGGCGGTCGCGCACCTCACCGATGACGCGCTCGGCGACCACCGCGCTGGGGCCGAGGCGCTGCTTGTTGATGATCGCGACGGGCTTCTTCAGAAGCTTCCCGTAGTGCTGCGCGAGCTTCGTCGCTCCGAGGTCTGGCGCGACGACGACGCAGTGTTCAGACAGGTACCGCTCGACGGCTCGGGCCAGGAGAGGCACCGCCGTGAGGATCTCGACAGGGCAGGAGAACTCGCCCTCCACTGCGGTGTTGTGCGGGTCGACCACCAGAACCAGGTTCAGTGGTGCGCTCGCAAGCGCGCTTGCGAACACGCTCGACCCCAGGGCCTCGCCCGAGCGGCCGCGTCGGTCTTGCCGCGCGTAGCCGAGGTACGGGATGACTGCCGTGAGGTGTGCGGTCCCGAGGCGCCAGCACGCGTCCGCGAGCAGCAGGAGCTCGAAAAGGTGCTCGCCGACCGGCGCAGGACTCGGCTGCACGATCGCAACGCGGCGTCCGCGTGCCCGCTCGTTGACTCGAACGAGGATCTCGCCATCTGGCGTGCGCTCCAGCGAGCGGGGCAGGGGAACGATGCCGAGCTCTCTGGCCACCGCGTCCCCGAGGGCCACGTTGGCCGTACCGGGCAGCAGCTCGATCGAGCTGGCCGGCAGCGTGGTCATCGATGTGCTCCCGGTCTCACTTCCACTCTCGCTCGTGCGAGGTTTCGTCGGAACCAAGCGGCGGCAACATCTGCCACTCGCTCCAGGGTGCCCGGCTCCTCGAACAGATGGGTCGCGTGCGGCACGATCTCGAGCTGCTTCGCGCTTCGAAGCTGCCGAAGCGCCGATCGATTGACGGCCAGTACGTCTCGGTCGTCGCCTCCCACGATGAGCAGCGTTGGCGCGCGCACACGCGGGAGCCAGCGCTCGGCGAGATCTGGCCTGCCCCCACGTGATACGACCGCATCCACGACATCCGGGCGCTCGACCGCTGCGATGAGCGCCGCTGCCGCGCCCGTGCTCGCGCCGAAGTAGCCGATGCGCAGACTGCGCGTCTCCCTCTGCGAGTGCACCCAGTCGGTCGCGACGACGAGCCTGCGAGCGAGCAGGTCGATGTCGAAGCGCAGATGAGCGTCGATGGCATCCGCTCGCTCCTCGTCCGCGGTGAGCAGGTCGAAGAGCAGCGTTGCGAGGCCGGTGCGCTGCAGCACGCTGGCGACGAATCGGTTGCGCGGGCTCTTGCGGCTGCTGCCGCTACCGTGCGCGAAGAGGACGATGCCCTGGGCGCCGGAGGGCCCGCTGAGGTCTCCCTCCAGCTCGGCCCCACCCATCGCGATGTGTACGGACTTCTCGACGAGCCGCTTCGCCGGTCGCGTTGCGGCCCCCTGGGCGTGGGCCTTTTCGAGGAGGGCCACGACGTCCTCGTCTTCGACTGGCTCGAAGTTCTCGTACCAGAGCCCTATGGCGTAGAGGTCCGGGTGCGGCGACAGACACAAGATCTCATCGGCCTCCTGCGCCAGTGCCTCGACGGTGTCCGGCGATCCGAGGGGAACGGCGAGCACGACCCGCCTCGGTCCCCGGCGACGGATGGCTCTCAGGGCCGCGCGCGCCGTGCCTCCCGTCGCGAGCCCATCATCGACGAGCAGCACCGTCTTGCCCTCGAGGTTCGGTGTGCCGCGTCCACGACGGAATCGCGTGCACCGCTCTTCGACCTCGGCGGTCTTGCGGGCGATGACCTCTTGCACCTCGGCCTCCGAGGCGCCGACTTCGCGCACGATATGCGCATCGACGAACACTTCACCCCCCTCGGAGACCGCACCCATTCCTAGCTCGGGCTGGATTGGGGCGCCGAGCTTGCGCACCACCCAGACGTCGAGCGGCGCGCCGAGCGCTCGGGCCACTTCGTACGCGACCGGTACCCCACCGCGCGCGAGCCCCAGGACGATCGTGGACTGATTGCGGAAGTGGGCAAGACGCTTGGCCAGTTCGCGCCCGGCGTGCTGCCGGTCATGGAAGAGGCGTTTGACCATCATGGCATCCGGTCGTTCAAGAGGGATGCCGAAGCGGGTCGACGCCCTCCTCAGTTGGGTACGTCCGATGCACCCAACGAGGCCATGCCCCGGGCCGGAGCGATCGACGGGTTTCGTCCCGAGCACCGACACGCTTTCGTGGCGTACTCGCCAGCGATCGCCGGGCGCTTCGACGAACTGGCCTCCTGGGTCTCGCGCCGCCTCCACGTCGAGGTTGCCGGAATCGAGAACCTGCCGCCAGGCCGGGCGCTGGTCGTCGCGAACCACGCCTTCGGATGGGACCTCATGCTTCCCATGGCCGAGATCTGGCGCACGACCCATCGCCGAGTCTGGGTGCTCGGCGAGCACGCGTGGTGGCAGTTCCCGTTCCTGAGGCGGCTCGCAGCCGCGGTGGGCACCGTCGACGGAACCGCCGAGAATGCAGATCGGCTGCTCGCGCACGACGAGCTCGTTCTGGTGCTACCGGGCGGGCTGAGGGAAGCCGTCAAACCTCGAGAGCTGCGCTACCCGCTCCTATGGGGCTCGCGCTACGGGTTCGTGCGCGCCGCCATCCGCAACAGAGCGCCGATGGTGCCGCTGGCCTCCATCGGACCGGACGATCTCTTCGACTTCGTGGGCAACGCCTACGAGCGCGGAGAGCGGTGGCTACGCCGACGCGGCATCCCGGTTCCATTGCCCCTGCGTGTCCTGCCAATCCCTCATCTCGTGCGGTTGCGCTTCGTCATGGGTGAGCCGATCGAGCCTCGTGCGACGTCGGACCAGGCGGGGGACCCTGCCGTGTTGCGTCGCCTGCGGCACGAGGTCGAGGGCGCCCTCCACGAACTCATCGAGAACGAGCTCGCGAAGCGCGCGGGTATCGATGTGGACTCGTAGCAGGAGGACATGTTTTCCAGATGAACCTCGAGACCGTCTCCGTGAGCAAGCCCGACGACGTGAACGTCATCCTCGGGCAGGCGCATTTCATCAAGACCGTGGACGATCTCCACGAAGTGCTCGTGCAGACGGCCCCGTCGGCACGCTTCGGTCTCGCGTTCTGCGAGTCCTCGGGTCAACGTCTCGTGCGTCGGAGCGGTAACGATCCGGAGCTCGTTCGGCTGGCGGTCGATCACGCTCGCACCATCGGCGCAGGCCATTCGTTCATCGTCCTCTTGCGGGATACGTTTCCGGTGAGCGTGCTCAACGCGATCAAGGGAGTGCCGGAGGTTTGTCGTGTCTTCTGTGCGACGGCCAACCCAGTGCAGGTGCTCATCGCTTCGACCGAGCTCGGTCGGGGCATCGTCGGCGTCATCGACGGAGGGACCCCGCTCGGCATCGAGTCGGACGCCGACGTCGATGCGCGAAGAACCCTCTTGCGGAAGCTCGGCTACAAGCTCTGACGACTCAGAACGAGCTCACCGCCAGGCGCTGCGGGCGTAGCGCGCAACACTCGCCGCCAGCGAGTGGTACGCACGGTTGCGTAGGGCAGCCGTCTCCCGGAAGGCTGGTCCGTGCGCGATCGCCATCGGTTCTTCGAGCACGCCCGCTTGTGCCCAGGTCCGATCGGAATCGCTCGGGAGCTCGTTCTCGCCGGCGAGAGTCGAGAGCGCGCGGTAGAGACCCCCGAGGGTCTCTAGGTCAGACGCGTGTCGGTGAAGCTCGTCGGTGCGAGCCAGGACCGCTGCACGACGCCGAAGCTCGGCTGCTTCGGCCTTGCGTCCGCCTCTCTCCAGCCGCCGCGCAAGTGTCCTGGCTCGTCGTTGGAGTCCGTCGAGCGCACTCTCCACGATGGGCTCCTCCCAGGAGGGCGGAAGTCCGCGCAAATGGCGCGCGTCCGGCTCCGCCATGGCCGGGACGTACTCGCACTGTAGGCGGCGGTTCATCGTCGGAGGATTCGTGCGAGCCGTGTGCCGCCGTCAGCACGCGCATCCGCCTGACGAGTCATGCCGCGCGCGGTCCGCGTCGGAACAGTCGAATCCCGCTCCCGACGCGACGCGCACCCCGTCGCAATCGAAACGCCTGCCCGAGCAGCGACGCTCCGAAGAGGAGCCCGTACGTACCAAAGAGGAGGACGAGGCCGCCCACCCTCGTGCTGGGCATGAAGAAAACGGCAATTCCCAGAAGCACGGACGCGACACCTGCCGCCAGAAGCAGAACCTCACCGGGAACCTCGCGCCGTAGCCTCCTCGCGACCGCGATCTCGGTGGCTCCGGTCGCAATTGCCCACAGACCAATCGCCAGGACGAGCAACTCGACTGCCGCTCCGGTCCACGCGAGTGCGGCGAGTCCAAGCCCCACGCCTGCGAAGCCTTCGAGTAGCCAGAGCCACGCGTGCTCGCGTTCCCCCTCTCGGGTGCCGATGGCCACAGCGGCGATGCCGTCGAGCAGCACATAGATTCCAAAGGCGAGCACGAGCGCCGGCAGCGACATCGTCGGCCAGAGCAGCACGGTGATCCCGAAGAGCAGCGCGAACGCGCCGCGCAGCGCGAGAAGGCTCCAGCTGCCCATCTACTCACCCACGCAGCAAGCTACAGACCATCCCGGGCACGCGACGTGAATCGGCCTCGGTCATGGCTCACAAGCAGGTGCTCTTCCAGTCGGCGGCGCGCGAAAAGGTCCTGCGCGGCGCGACTGCGCTCGCCGATGCTCTCCGGATCACCCTCGGCCCAAAGTCCAAGAGTGTGCTCATCGCCAAGAGCTGGGGCAGCCCCATCGTCTGCAACGACGGAGTCACCATCGCCAAGGAGTTCGACCTCGAGGACCCCGAGGAGAACCTCGGCGCGCAGGTCATCCGGCAGGCGGCTGAACGCACTGGAGACGCCGTGGGCGACGGGACCACCACGTCGACGCTACTGGCTCACGCGATCTTCGCGGATGGCCTGCGAAACGTCGCAGCCGGAGCGAGCGCGGTGGACCTCAAGCGAGGGCTCGATCGCGGCCTGCGCGTCGCGGTGGACACGATCCGCGCGCTCTCGCGTCCCATCGCGACGCGAAACGAGAAGGTGCAGATCGCGACCGTTTCGGCGCACAACGACCCCGCCATCGGCACGCTCATCGGGGACGCCGTCGAGAAGGTGGGCAGCGAGGGCGTCATCACCGTCGAAGAGGCGAAGGGCACGGAAACGGTCGTCGAGGTCGTCCAGGGCATGCAGTTCGACCGCGGATACCTCTCGCCCTACTTGGTGACCGACCCGGAACGGATGGAGTGCGTGCTCCAGGATCCGGGCATCCTGATCCACGAGAAGCGCATCGCCCTGATGAAAGACCTCCTGCCGACGCTG
>Ga0335069_10005384_pt1 | contig 18820 bp, 14 predicted proteins | sample Lox_Sample_11_FD_206714 | JGI IMG/M metagenome (GOLD analysis project Ga0335069, IMG submission 206714) | Soil microbial communities from Loxahatchee National Wildlife Refuge, Florida, United States - Lox_Sample_1.1 | ecosystem: Environmental > Terrestrial > Soil > Wetlands | place: USA... | reverse complement strand
GAAATGGTGGAAGACCCTGAAGACCTTGGTAACGCAATCGCCTTGAATTCCTCGCTAGTGAACGCCGCGCGTCTTATCGGACCATCGCTAGCCGGAATAATCATCGCCGTGGTCGGAGAAGGCTACTGCTTCCTGATCGACGGATTCAGTTACATGGCAGTGATTGCATCGTTGCTTGCCATGGTCGTGGTCGCGAAAGCATCCAGACCCGAACATCCGAGCGTGCTATCCGAATTACGCGAAGGCTGGAATTATGTTCGCGGCTTCCCACCCATTCGCTCCATCCTGCTCTTGCTCACCCTGATCAGCCTGGTCGGTATGCCCTACACCACATTGATGCCGATTTTTGCCGGACAAATCCTCCACGGCGGTGCACACACGCTGGGCTTTCTAATGGGAGCCATCGGGGTCGGCGCTCTGATCGGGGCTTTGCGTTTGGCAGCGCGCGAAAGCGTTCTTGGCCTCGGGCGCGTGCTTCCCATGACGGCCGCAGGCTTTGGTGCTGGCCTGGTGGCGTTCTCGGCCTCACCTCAACTCTGGTTGTCGCTTCTTCTGTTGGTCGCAACCGGATTCTGCTTCATGCAGCAGATGGCGGCCAGCAACACCATCCTGCAGACCATCTCGGAAGACGATAAGCGCGGCCGTGTCATGAGCTTTTACTCGATGGCTTTTCAAGGCGTAGCGCCGTTTGGAAGTTTAGCCGCCGGCATTGCGGCTAGCCGCATTGGCGCGCCGTACACCTTAATGATCGGCGGTTCTCTGTGCATTGGCGGTGCCGGGCTCTTTGCGCTGCAGCTACCCGCATTGCGGCAATTCATTCGCCCCATTTACCTTCAGATGGGCATCATTCCTGAAGTCGCTCGCGGCATTCAGGCGGCGACTGTTCTCGAACCGCCCCCTCAGGATTGATCTATCCTTACTATTCGCGATGCCCGAACTGCCCGACATCTCGGCTTACTTAGCCGCACTCGAAGCGCGCATTCTCGGTCAGCCTCTCGTGCACATTCGCCTGGCAAGTCCATTTCTCCTGCGCACCGTAAAGCCTCCGGTAACTGCCTCGAGGGCCACACCGTTCAACAACTACGGCGTATCGGCAAGCGAATCGCGATCGGCGTCGACGGCGATCTTTGGCTGGTTCTCCATTTAATGATCGCGGGTAGGCTCCACTGGAAAGCGCGCGACGCCAAGCTCGCCGGTCGTCACAACCTCGCTGCCTTCGATTTTCCCGATGGATCTCTCGTACTCACCGAGGCTGGAACAAAACATCGCGCGTCTCTTTTCGTCTTCGGCACCGAGAAAGACTTGGATACCGTCGATCCCGGCGGAATCGATGTCTTCTCCAGCGATCTGAAATCGTTTCGTGCGGCTCTCACCGCCGAGAATCGCACGCTCAAGCGCGCGCTCACCGATCCTCGCATCCTCAGTGGTATCGGCAATGCATACTCCGACGAGATCCTGCACGCCGCGCAACTTTCGCCAATCGCTCAGACGCATAAGTTGAAACCAGAAGAATGGGAGCGACTTTACCAAGCCACTCGCGAAACACTCATGCTCTGGACCGATCGCCTGACAAGAGAAGCTAACAACAATTTCCCCGAAAAAGTCACTGCCTTCCGGAAAGAAATGGCCGCTCATGGGAAATTTGGCGAGCCGTGTCCGCGCTGCGGCGAGAAAATTCAACGCATTCGCTATGCCGACAATGAAACAAACTACTGCGCTCGCTGCCAGACTGGTGGAAAAGTCTTGGCCGACCGCAGTCTCTCGCGCCTTTTGGGCGCAGACTGGCCCCGCACTTTGGATGAATTGGAAGCGCTGAAAAGGAAGTGAGCTTCACGCCACATCAGTCGACGCGCAATTTTCCTGCAAAAAAGATTCCAGCTCTTCGCGAAAGATCTTCCACGCCGGTTCTGCCGCCAGGAGAATATGGTTGGCGCTTGGCAACGGCACGAACCTTGCCCCTGGAATTTCGGCCGCCAGAATTCTTCCTTCTTGGGGCGGCGCAATCCGGTCACGGTCACTATGAAAAACAATTGTCGGAACCGAAATCGATGGCAGCAAAGGCCGAACGTTGATCTCATCGCACGCCTGCATGAATTTGACCAGGTTATCGGTCGAGCACGAAACCAGCTGCAAATCCTTACACCACTGCTGATCCTCGGCCGTCGCTTTTTCCGGGATGTATAGATCAGTGACCACTTGAAAAAATGCGGGATTCGTCTTTCCCCAGTTGTGTTGCACCAGCGTCTCCAGCGCTCTTCTGACCTGAACTGCATCCGCCTGGTCGCGATAGAAGGCTCCCCGCGAATATGCGCCGCATAACACCAGGTGGCTGACGCGCTCCGGATGTCTCACTGCGTAGGCAATTGCCACCGCTCCGCCTTGCGAGTGTCCCATCAAAACAAACTTGTCCAAGCCGGCGGCGTCAACCACCGTCTCCAGATCGTGGATCCACGCTTCGAATGAAACATCCTGTACTTCCCAATCGGAGATTCCATTGCCCCGTCCGTCGTAGCGAACAATGCTGTGTCCCTTTGCCAGGTCTCGCACCCAGTGTCTCCAGATCGGGCTGCCCCACTCAAAGTCAAGATGGTTAAAGCAATTAGCCACCTTTATCAACGGATGGCCTGTACCGATCGTTGCGTAGGCCAGGCGTACGCCATCACGCGTGGTGCAAAAACGAATCTCATGGCGAGCCGAGAGTTCCACATCCTCGGTATCGGCTTGCCGGGCATTCGAGCCGGTCTCAGTTACGGACGCAACAAATCGGTAGCCAGCGCGCGGTACGGTCTCGATGTAAGGCTCCCCGTCGGCTTGCTCTCCCAAAGCCTTCCGTAACGTCGAGATATTGCGGTCAAGATTGTTTTCTTCCACCGTGATGTCAGGCCACACCACGTTCATCAATTCTTGCTTCGAAACCAGCGTTCCGTGCCGTTCAACCAGCGCGAGCAAAGTGCGGAATGCCTTCCTCGTGAGCGAGATAGCGGCATCTCCCCGCAAAAGCCGGTATTCCGTCGGTTCCAGTCGGAACGGGCCGAACTCATAGACGACATTTGTCACTTCCGGAGACATTTTTCAGAAAAATTGCAGGAAAAATTCAGTCCGCCCCAAGGACTTATCAACCCTCTGCAGGAGTTAATAGCAACAACAACGAGGGCCGTTCCACCTTGTACAGATTGTAGCCCAGCGGCGGCCCGGAAGGAGAAGTCATGTTTAAGAGAATGCTCGCGTTTGTTTACGGCGTCGCCTGCTATCTGGCTTTCTTCGCCACCTTTCTTTATGCCATCGGCTTTATCGGAAACTTCTGGGTCCCGAAATCCATGGATTCCGGCCCACAGATGCCATTGACCTCCGCTTTGGCGATCAACATTGCACTGTTAGGACTGTTTGCTGTGCAACACAGCGTCATGGCACGGCCGTGGTTCAAGGCGGCATGGACGAAGATCGTTCCTGAACCGGTCGAGCGCAGCACTTACGTCTTGTTCTCGAGCCTGGCTCTGATTCTTCTGTTCTGGAAATGGCAGCCTCTTGGCGGAGTGGTTTGGAGCGTCGACGGGGCGGCCGAGCGCCTTGCCTTGAATACGCTGTACGCCCTCGGTTGGATCACGATCCTGGTTGCAACATTCCTGATCAATCACTTTGACTTGTTCGGGCTTCGGCAGGTTTGGCTTTATCTGATGGGTAAGCCCTATACCGGACTGCCGTTCACCACTCCGGGGCTCTATCGCTACGTGCGCCATCCCCTTTATGTCGGATGGTTCCTGGTATTTTGGGCGGCACCGGTAATGACGGTGACCCACCTGATTTTCGCAGTGGCCACGACGGCATACATTCTTATCGCGATTCAATTCGAGGAACGCGATCTGATGCGCATACACCGTGAATACGCGGAATATCGTCGCCGCGTGCCCATGGTTCTACCCGTGGGTGCGGCACGCGAGTCGCGGGAAGCGCAGCGTCAGTCGGCTTAGCCCTTCAGTCCTAATCCGGTTTGTCCGGCGTAGCGCGGGCATCACGCCCGCGCATTTTTTTCTGCAGGCGTGTCCAGGCTTCTACAACGTGTCTTTACAACAACGATTTTACGATCTCTCGTTGCAGCTAAACCCCATATTTTCAGTGATTTACTGTGCGGCAACTCTCATGCCTCTTCTTTCTCCGACTGGAGGACCCCAGCACAGGAGGCAGTTATGTCAAAGTTCACCCAACTCGGAATCTCAGGAAAAACTGAAAACGTATCAGAGAAGAAAACAATCGTTACTGAAAATGCCAATCATCGTGTCGAGAAGCAGGCGGTCTCGGTTTTTGCCGGTGCATTGATCTTCACCGGATTAGCCGGAGGACTGCTGCTCGAGACCAGCGGTTGCTCGCGCAGCCAGAGCAAGTCAGATATTCAAGCGCCCACTCCCGTTCAGAGCGTGCAGCAAAGTGTGCCGCTCCCGGCGACGACGTCTACTGCGGCGGTCGCAGCCAACGAAAAGCCGGTTGTGAAGAAAGTTATCAAACCACGGAAGCCGTCATCGGTGCTTTACAGCGACCAGGCTTCTGGCGTCTCGTTTCTGTATCCGAAGAAGTACCCTCTGAAATCGCTGGATAATACGAAAGCGGACGGAGCAAATCAGGAAACTGCGAATCAGAAAACCGACAAGCAAGACACGGCTTTGTCGCCCCTCGATATGAACTTTGTGCAGCCCGGCGGAGTGTCGCTGGCTTCGGTCACGTTGCCCAAGGGGGCGTATCCCGGAACCGATCTAGCGTCAGCTTCCTTCAACGTGAGTGTGAATAAGAACCTCACGGCGGAGCAATGCAGCCAGTTCACGCTCTTGCAACTCGCATCTACTGACGATCTGGCAGTTCAGCCGACGCGTCTGAAATTCGGAACTAACGAATTCCAGGAGATGGAAGCCATCAGCGGCAGTGACAAACAGCAGTCGGATGCGAAGTACTTCCATCGCTTCGAGAACGGAACTTGCTACGAATTTTCGCTTGGACTCTCGACCCAGGCCGGCAAAGATGACGATGAAGTCGTTCCTGTGGATCGCCAGGATGTCTTCCGCCGCCTGGAGCGAATTTTAGCCACCGTTAAGATCACTCCGACGGCTTCAGCGGAGCCAGCAGTCACGACCACTACTGGTGCCGTACCGGCAGCTACTGCTCCCTCAACTCAGGATGTTGCTGCCAAATAGGGCTGCATTTACCTCGTGCCAAAGGCCGCGGAACTTCCTTCCGCGGCCTTTTTCTGTATGCTTTGCGACCCTTGTCGGCGGTTTGTCTTTTAATGGCATGGCGCGTATGATTGTCTCTGGAAACTGTTGTGTAAGTACTGATTTTGGCGAAACACACCAGTGGGCGAAAGCCCACATTTTAGTTTGTGGCCCTTTCAGCACTACGCAATTAGCCTATAACTTGCTGGTTTCATGGGACTTGAAGTCGATAAAGTTCAGGAAATTACGAACCGCGTCGCGGCGTCCTTGGGACTTGAGGTAGTCGAGGTTGAGCTGCGCGGCAGCGGTAGTCACCGCATGCTGCGGATCTTCATCGACAAGCCCGGCGGTGTCACTCATGAGGACTGTGCGGGCATGAGCCGCGAGGTCGGCACCATCCTCGATGTCGAGGATGTGATTCCGGGTGGTTCGTACGTTCTGGAAGTCTCGTCGCCAGGGCTGGATCGCAAGTTATCGCGAGCCGAAGACTTTCAGCGCTTCACGGGTAGCCGATTGAAGCTGACGACCCGCGACGAGGTCAACGGGCGCCGGCATTTCGAAGGACGCTTAGAAAGTTTTCAGGACGGACGGCTGGTGCTCGATGTGGGGGCGCCGCCATCAAAGAAATCGAAATTGACAGTTGCCGCTCCGCAAAAGCTGGAAATCAGCTTCAGCAACGTGGAGAAGGCAAACTTGGTACCGGAGATTTAGTAGCTAGGGGCTCGTAGCTAGTAGCGCTAGCTACTGACTACCAGTTACTAGCTACTCATTTTTATGGCAAGCGAACTTTACAACACGATCGACGCCCTGAGCCGGGAGAAAGGGATTGATCCGCAGGTCGTAATCAGCGCGGTGGAAGACGCCATCGTTGTCGCCACTCGTAAGTATTACAAGACCCAGGAGAATCTCCGCGCCGAGCTTGATAAGGACACGGGCAAGATCCGTGCGTTTGCCATCAAGACCGTTGTCGAGTCGCCCGAGCAGGTAGAAGATCCCACCTTACAGGTAACGCTGGCGGACGCGCGTAAAGTCGATCCGCAGGTCGAAATTGGCGGCGAATTGCAAATTCCCAAGGCCACCGAAGGCATTCTGGGCCGCATCGCCGCTCAATTGGCGAAGCAGGTCATTTTCCAGAAGGTTCGCGAAGCTGAGCGCGACACCGTTTACAACGAGTACATCGGCCGGGTGGGTGAAATCGTAAACGCGACCGTGAAGCGGATCGAAGGCCCGGATGTCATCTTCGATCTCGGCAAGGCCGAATCGCGCATGCCCCGCAAGGAGCAGTCGCGTTTGGAATCGTTCGCGATGGGCGAGCGTGTGCGTGTGGTCATCGCCCGAGTGGAGAAGGCTTCCAAAGGCCCGGCGGTCGTGGTCTCTCGCGCCGCGCCGGAACTGGTGCAGCACCTCTTCCAGACGGAAGTGCCCGAAATCTACGACGGAACCGTGGTCATCCGCGCGATTGCGCGCGAAGCCGGTGAGCGTACCAAGATCGCCGTCATGTCGAAGGACAAAGACGTCGATGCGGTTGGCGCATGCGTAGGAATGAAAGGCATGCGCGTGCAGTCCATCATTCGCGAACTGCGCGGCGAAAAGATTGACATCATCGAATATCATGAGGACGCGGTTACTTTCGCGGAAAAGGCGTTGCAGCCGGCAAAGGTTAGCCGTGTGACGGTTATCGACCCTCTCGAGAAGCATCTGGAAGTGGTCGTCGATGACAGTCAGTTGTCTCTCGCGATCGGCAAGAAGGGACAAAACGTTCGCCTCGCAGCCAAATTGCTCGGCTGGAAGATCGACATCAAGAGCGAGGAAGAGAAGCGGCAAGAAGTTGAACAACAGATGTCCGCTTTGGTAACACCGACCGCTACGCCGTTGGAGAGTGTCCCTGGCTTGGGTGAAGGTCTTGTGGAAAAGCTGGGTGCGGCTGGCATCACTACTGTCGAAGCTCTGGCAGACATGACGCCCGAGCAGCTTGAGGCGATTGAAGGCATTGGCCCGAAGACAGTCGAAAAAATCAGTCTCGCAGTGAACCAGTATTTTGCTGCCCTCGAAGGCGGAGACGCGCAGGTGGGAGAGGCTGCCTCTGAGGGTGAAGCGCCCACCGAAGAATTGCCGGCGGCAGCGGCAGAAACTCCCACTACCGAGTCCGGTGAGCTAGCTGCGACGGAGCAAGAACCCATGGAGGAAAAACCTTCCTCTGAGGGTCAGGAATAGAATTTCAGATAGGCTGCGATCATCGGATGGTCGCGATGCAAGGGCATACACCGTGAGGTTGCTATGAAGACGTAGCGGCACGTGGAGGATCAAAAAGGCGGATGAGTAAGATTCGAATTAACGACCTGGCCAGGGAACTGGAAGTCAAAAGCAAAGCAATTCTCGATGTACTGCTGGAAGTCGGCGTCACCGAGAAGAAGACCCATTCCAGTTCGCTTGAAGAGCACGAAGCAGAGAAGGTTCGTGCCCATTTTCAGCGGGCAGGCGGAGAATCACATGCTGCCGCCAAGGCCTCCCGCGCCGGTCGTCCTGAATCCGATGAGATCAAAACCAAGATTGATCTCTCCCACATCTCCCGTCCCGGCGATGTGCTTAGCGCCATTCGTAAGCAGCAAACGCCCGCTCCGACGCCTCCTGTTCCTCCGCCACCGGTCGCTCGTCCAGTCGTAACTCCGCCGCCGGTTGAGACTAAGCCTGCAGTTCCTGTGGCTCCCAAGCCGCCTGTTGCAAGTCCGGCGGTGACGCCTCCAAGAGTGATCACTCCCGCCACGGTTGCGCGACCGCCCGCCGTAGTTCATGCGCCCGCGGCCGCTCCGACTCCAACACCGGCAGCCACTGCACCAGCTCCGGCGTCGCCAGCTGCTACAACAGCACCACCACCATCAGTTCAGGCAACACCGACCGTTCCCCCAATCGTTGGACGTACGGCTACGCCACCAGGGGCGACTGTTAGGCCGGGAATGCCGATCGCGCCGCAACGGCCGCAGGCGCCGGGGCCGCGAGTCATTGTTCCGCAAACCGGACCGCGTCCGGTTTACAAAGCACCGATTCGGCCGCCAGCGCCGCCGCCCCAACCCGGAGCTACCATGCGTCCAGCTCCTGGGAGGCCAGTACCGGGTCAGCCAATTTTTCAGCGTCCGCGTCCGGGTGGGCCGCCGGGATCTCGTCCGCCTCTGCGTCCGGGTGAACGTCGTCCGATGCATCCGACCCGTTCATCGCCCACTGGCGCACGTCCCTTGGGAGTTGGTCCGGGGCTGCCACCGCCGGGTTCTACGCGTCCCGGAGCTCGCCCAGGTGCGCCTGCGCGCAGGCCGGGTCAGCGTTATGTTCCGCGTGGTGTAAAAGAAGGCCCAATGAAGGGCTTCGTGCCCCCGCCGCGAGTCTCGCTATCCAACGAGCCTCTGCCGATTACGCGGAGCATCACGATTACCGAAGGAATTAGCGTTAAGGATCTGGCAGAGAAACTCGAAATTCGCGCTAAAGATCTTATCAGTCGCCTGCTTGCGCGCGGCGTCTTCGCGACCGTGAATCAGACTCTGGATGCCGAGCTTGCCAGCGAGATGGCTCGCTTCTTCGGAGCAGATACCAACGTTATCAGCTTCGAAGAGCAGGCCGCGAAGGATGTTACCAGCTCCGAGACCGGCGAAGAAGGTGCAGCCACCGAATTAGTGCCGCGTCCGCCTGTCGTTACGATCATGGGCCACGTCGATCACGGCAAAACCACCTTGCTGGATTCGATTCGCTCAACCGACGTCGCTGGCGGTGAGGCCGGAGGCATCACGCAGCACATCGGCGCCTACAAGGTCACGATTCAGGACAAGCAGTCTCCGGCATATGGCCGGCAGATTGTGTTCCTCGACACGCCCGGCCACGAAGCCTTCACCCGCATGCGTTCGCGCGGAGCGAAAGCCACAGATATTGTTGTGCTCGTGGTCGCTGCGGACGACGGCGTTATGCCGCAAACGCTTGAAGCGATCGATCACGCCCATGCTGCTGAGGTCCCGATCATCGTGGCGGTCAATAAAATTGACAAGCCCGACGCCATGCCGGACCGGGTCAAGAAGCAACTCGCAGATCGCGGCCTGATGCCCGAAGACTGGGGCGGTACGACGGTCTTCGTAGACGTTTCCGCGAAAAGGCAGACCAATCTCAACCTGCTCATGGAAATGATTTGCTTGGTGGCGGATCTGCAGGAATTGAAGGCCAACCCCGAGCGGCCGGCCAACGGAGTCGTGCTGGAAGCGAAACTTGACCGCGGACGCGGGCCCGTGGCGACCGTGCTCGTTCAGAACGGCACCTTGCGCACCAGTGACAACTTTGTCGTTGGCAACGTGTACGGCAAAGTCCGCGCCATGCTCGACGACCGTGGCAACCAGCTTGAGGAAGCTCCGCCATCCACGCCGGTAGAGATTCTCGGAATTGAAGGACTCCCGCAAGCTGGCGATCAGTTCGTTGTTGTCGCCGATCGTGATAAGGCTCGCGGCATCTCGGAATACCGTGAACAAAAGGCCCGCGAGGCAGCTCTTGCTAAGACCTCCCGCGTATCGCTGGAAGGTTTGGCCGAGCAGATGACAACCGCGGGCGTGAAAGAGCTGAACATCATTCTGAAGGCCGACGTGGGCGGTTCCGTCGAAGTGCTCAGCGATCTTCTCTCCAAGCTTTCAAACGACAAAGTACGTTTGAAAGTTCTGCACTCCGGTGTCGGTGCCATTACCGAAACCGACGTGCTGCTGGCCTCAGCATCCAACGCAATCATCATCGGGTTCAATGTCCGGCCTGAGCGCAAAGCCCAGGAGCTCGCCGACCATGAGAAAGTCGACATCCGCCTGCACTCGATCATTTACGAGTTGCAAGACGAGATCAAGCGCGCCATGAGCGGCCTGCTCGAGCCGACCATAAAAGAGACGTACCAGGGACGCGCCGAGGTGCTCGAGACCTTCCGCATTCCCAAAGTCGGAACCATCGCCGGCTGCCGTGTCAGCGATGGGCTCATCAAACGCGATAACGAAGTGCGTTTGCTGCGTGACAACGTGGTCGTCTTCAAAGGCAAGATCGGTTCGCTGCGCCGCTTTAAAGACGACGCCAGCGAAGTGCGCAATGGCATGGAGTGCGGCATAGCGATCGCGAACTATGGCGATGTGAAGGTTGGTGACGTCATCGAAGCCTTCGTCACCGAGAAGGTTGCCGCGGAAGTCATCGCATAAAAAAAGCCCTGCCCGGGCGTGGATGTCTCCACGCCCGGACCTCATTCTCAAATACCCGCCGGCTTGCTCTCCTCAACATTTGGTCTATACTCCCTCACGGTGCTTCTATGGGAGAGAGAGCTTTCGGCCTCAGCGTAAATGAGGTGATGGCCTATGCCGCTGTGGCCAATGTGTTACTCGTTGTCGTGCTCGCCGGGGTGAACGTTTATTACGCCTGGCATTCCAAGCGGCAAGCCGATGCCGCACGCGAGCAGGTAGAAACTTCGCATCAACAGGCCGAGATCGCCGCCCAAAGTCTGGCGCTGTTGCGCAAGCAAATGGACGTGCAACGTACCGCTGATCTGGGAACCGTGACCCTGCAGCTCAAAGTCGCGACTCACACGATCGAGGATTGGCTTAAGAGAATCGCTGGCGATAGCTTTCCCCAATTGCCGGATGAAATCCGCATTCTCTCGGCCGATTTCAGCGCGGCCATACAGCGGGCCAACGCGATCGATCAAGTAGTGGCTGAAAATATGGGAGGCGCGTCACTCTACGCCGGCAAAGCCGAAGCGAATTTGGACATTTTACGAACCCAAGGTCCAACTCAGCCGGCTTGGAAACAAACCCAGGAAGTGGCTAACAATAATCTGAATATCGCCCGCTACAAGTTGAACCTCGCCCGGGCCCGCTGGGAAACAGAAGTGGAAACGGAAAAAAGTTAAAGGGCAGACCATGGTCCGCCCCTGAACTCTAGAACAGCGAGGTCGGTCTGCGGTTCCAGGTTTTGCCTTTTTCCTTCGCGGTTCTCTCCATGTCCGCTACATAGGCTCCGGCCTGCGTCAGAATGTGGTGCAGATCATTGCCAATGCTGATAAAGGTAAATCCTTTCTCCAGAAATTCTCCGACCCGCGCCGTCCCGAACAGAAACAGGCCAAGAATCACATTATTCTTGCGCGCATTTTCAACCAGCTTCTTGGTCGCGCCATCAAGCTCAGGAGAGGTGTACATGTCGGGAAACTTGTATTTGTTGTAGAGGCCCATCGACATGCAAAGATCGTTTTGCCCCAGAAACAGAATGTCAACTCCCGGCACCGCCGCAATCTCCGCGATGTTCTCGATGCACGACGCAGTTTCGACTTGCAGCGCCACGATTCCGTCGTTGTTAAAGTTGCCGGCGTAGCCCAACAATCCTGCTTTATTCATGCTGCGCTGAGGGAAGTAAACCGAACGCGTTCCCACCGTCGGATATTTCGTGCAACTCACTGCCTGCCGCGCTTCTTCAGCTGTGTTGATGTATGGAACCAGAACGCCATCGGCCCCGAGATCGAGGGCTTGCTGAATACCAGGCCGGTCGTCGTACCCGCCAACCCGAACCAGCGACTTTGCGCCTCCATTCGCAATGCCGCTAAGCATGGCGGAAAGTTTCTCGTACTGCATCGGGCCATGCTGCGTATCGACCAGCAGCCAGTCATATCCGCTGTGCGCCAGTTGCTCAGCCACGGTCGGGCTATGCGCGTTCAAGAACAATCCCATCTTTGGATTTCCGGCGCGCAATTGTTTCTTGAACTCGGCGCCGGTCAAAGTATCTTCAGGCATGACAAATTCCTCCCCCTTAACGATGAAAGTGTTTAGTGTACCTGAGCCTCGGGAAAGAACGGATTATTTTTCCGCCGGAAGCCCAATCCGATCCTCGAAGTACCAGGCAACTTATTAAGCTGTTTTGTCGCGCGCAAGCGGAGCTGTGACGGCTTTCGCCGCGCGTATGTAGTCGGCCGGCTTCAGCAGAATCTGCACTCCGCGAATGCCCGCCGAAACCGAAATGATGTCGTGTACTTCGATCATCTCGTCCACGAATACCGGATAATCCTTTTTTGCTGCTAACGCCGTCACGCCTCCTCGAATATATCCGGTCAGGTCTTGCAGCTCTTTCACTGGAACGAGTTGAATCTTTCGATTTCCCGAAGCTCCGGCCAGGGCTTTCAGATCGAGTTCGCTGTTCGCGGGAATCACTGCCATGCAGATTCCGTTGCGATCACCCTCGGCAACAAGAGTTTTGAACACTTGTTCCGAAGGCAGCCCGATCTTTTGCGCAACGCTCTCCGCCGCAAGATCATTCTCATCCACAGAGTATTCGCGAAGTTCGTAGCTTAGTCCGAGTCGATCGAGCGCGCGAACCGCGTTGGTCTTGTGCGGCATGAGCTCATTTTATTCGTCGTAGGAGAGGTTTTCTTCTGGGTTATCGCTGGTGACTGTCGTAACCTTTTCATAATTAGAATCACTAATCTTTTTCCGAACTGCTGCTAGAGTAGGCTTTGCTTTGCAGGTAACGTTCTTTGTTCTTACCGCGACAATTCATCAGTCGCCCGATAGACAAAAAATTATCTGCGCTTCAATATAGAGACGCAATTCAGAATCAGCAGTCATACCAGTGTACGTTTTTGATACACAAGGCTTTAGATAAGAAAACGTGGTGTGAGGGGCGTTCGAAGTTGGCGACGATTTTGATCGGAGTGGACCAGCAAACGTCGCATTAAGGGTCCCGCAAGTTTTGTAACGATCAAAACCATCGCACAAGTTCCTTAATACTCAACCTGCCCGTCGCGAGATTGCGGGTCCTAACTATCTCAGGAGACCGTTGAGTTGAGTCAGCAAGAAAGTCAATTGAAGATGATGGTGGTGGACGACTCGCCGGAGCAATTGCAGGCAGTCGAACGCGCCCTGGCATCAGAAAACGTCCGCATTTTTCCCAGTCGAGATGGCGAGTCTGCGCTGGAACAATTTCAGGAAGTACGGCCCCGCATTGTTCTCTCCGATGTCACCTTGCCCGGAATGAGTGGACTCGAACTGTTACAGCGAGTGTTGGCGCACGATCCTGGCACCGACTTCATCCTCATGACCGGAAATTATTCGACCGAGTCTGCGATTGATGCTATCCGTAAGGGTGCGAGCGACTATCTGCCGAAACCGGTTGATGTGGAACGACTGCGCCGCAGCGTGCACATTCTCGTACAGGAAGCGGCACTCCGTCGAAAGACCTTCCAGTTAGACCACGACCTCGCCGATGTGTATCAGTTTGAAGGAATCATCGGGCGCAGTCCCCTGATGCTGGAAGTCTTCGCCAAGATTCGCCGGATCGCTCCTCACTTCCGTTCCGTCCTCATCACCGGAGAGACCGGCACTGGCAAAGAATTGGTCGCACAAACTCTCCATAAACTTAGTCCGGTCGCTACCGCGCCTTTTGTCATCTGCAACTGCGCTGCGCTAGTGGATACGCTGCTTGAGAGTCAATTATTCGGCTATGTGCGTGGGGCATTCACCGGCGCGACGCAAGACAAGCAGGGAATTTTCGAGCATGCCGAGGGTGGAACTGTTTTTCTCGACGAGATCGGCGAGCTGCCTCTTGCCGCACAAGCGAAGCTGCTTCGCGTCCTGCAAAATCAGGAAGTACAGCGGGTGGGATCGCCGATCACCAGGCGCGTCAACGTCCGCGTGATCGCGGCGACACACCGTGACCTGCGCAAAATGGTCGCTCAACGATCTTTCCGCGAGGATCTGTTTTATCGCCTGTCCGTGGTCGAAATATCGGTTCCACGCCTCTCGCATCGCAAAGAAGACCTCCCGCTGCTGCAGAGGCACTTCCTGGAAAAATATCGCTCGCAGTACGGCAAGCCCATCAGTGGCATTACCCGTCGTGCACAATCTTATCTTTCCGCTCACAATTGGCCGGGAAACGTACGCGAACTGGAAAATGTCATCAACGGAAGCTGCCTCATGTGTGCCGGGGATGTCATCGATGTTTACGACCTTCCCGAGATTCTGCGCGCTCCCTCCACCACCGTGGATCGGGGCGACGAAGACATGGTGAGTCTAGAAGCGGTGCAACAGAGACATTTACTGCGCGTTCTCAGTCGCGTGGAGGGAAATAAGGCGAGGGCGGCGGAAATTCTAGGAGTTGGCCGCAACACCATTTACCAGATGTTAAGCCGCATCCGCACTGCAGCCAGTGAAGAATCGTCTGACCGCCAAACCAACCTCAGCGCCTAAAGTTTGTTCAGGCCGTCCAGTGCTGCGACTTTATAGGCCTCGGCCAGCGTTGGGTAATTGAAAACCGTGTCGCGGAAGTATTCAAGGGTTCCCCCCATCGTCAACACCGCCTGTCCAATGTGAACGATTTCGGCGGCGCGGTCTCCGATCACATGTACGCCCAGCAGTTTCAGCGATTCCGGATTAAACAGCAGCTTCAGCAATCCCTGCTCATCGCCCAGCATCTGTCCTTTCGCCAATTCTGCGTACCGCGCCAGCCCAACTTCATACGGAACCTTATCGTGGGTAAGCTGCTCTTCGGTGCTGCCGACCATCGAAATTTCCGGGATCGTGTAGATGCCGTAGGGAATTAGATTCCCCGGCATCTTGCCCGGGGTTCCGAACATGTGGCAACTTGCGAGGCGGCCTTGCTCCATCGATGTGCTGGCCAGCGCAGGAAAGCCGATCACGTCTCCCGCCGCGTAAATATGTGGAATGCTGGTCTGGAAATTTTCATTGACTACCAGCTTGCCGCGGCCGTCGGACGAAAGCCCGGCCGCGCCAAGGTTCAACAAATCGCTATTGGCTTGTCTGCCCACTGCGTAAAGCAACGCCTTCCCGTGCACTTTCTTCCCGCTTTCCAGGCTTGCGGTTACTCGGTCTTTCTCGGGGTCATAACCCACAGAAACAACCTTCTCGCCCAGACGAAAAACGGTTCCCAATTGACGTAACTGGAAACACAAGCTCTCTACCATCTCGCGGTCAACAAAGTCGATGAGCATGGGACGCTGATCAAGCAGCGTCACCTTGACTCCGAGAGCCGCGAACATCGACGCGTATTCCAGCCCAATAATTCCAGCCCCTACGACGATAAGGTCGCGCGGTACCTCTTCCAGGTTATGCAGTTGGTCCGAGTCAAAAATCCGCTTTCCGTCGACCGGAATTTCCGCGCTGTGTGCGGGCCTGGTCCCACACGCAACCAGAATATGGCGGCCCCGCACCAGCTGAGAACCCTCTTCACTCTTAACCTCAATGGCGTGCGCGTCTACGAACTGGGCTTTGCCTTCCAAAGTCGTTACGTTATTTCGCCGCAGTTGCGCCTTAATGACCTCAATTTCCCGTGCCATCACAGCCTGCGCGCGGAAAATCAGGTCCGACATCGCAATCCGGTCCTTGAGAACGTAGCCGCGCCCGTAGAAGCTTCGCTGCCTAAACCCACTCAAATACAGAACCGCCTCGCGCAATGTTTTGCTGGGTATGGTGCCGGTATGAACGCACACGCCACCGATGGTCTTCTTCTGATCGATGATCGCGACTTTCTTGTGTTGCTTGGCAGCGCAGATCGCGCCCTTCTGCCCGGCAGGCCCACTGCCGATTACTACCAGATCGTATTCATTCGCTTCCATGAGAGCCTCATTAGGAAAAGTGCAGGCATTTCCATGAGTGTGCCGAGAAACGCTAACACATTAACCAGACGGAGGATTATTTTTCATGATATCGCGGGCACCACAAGTAATGCTGTCGCTGTGAAAGTCTTTCATGAAATTGATCCGGGCTCTGTACTCTCAAAGGCATAGCACCAAGGTGCAAGTCTCTGTCTCTGCAAACTAAGTTTTGTATGCGGATTGGCCGATGACTGTGCCGGTAAACCTCAAGGCTATGAGTGTCTCTTTATTGAACATCGGCCGGTTGCCCCTCGCTTCGTTCTCGGCAATCCTCGAAGAATGGAGTGGAGTGCTTTTCGTTGTTTTAGTTGTCTTACTGGTCTATCAGCAATGGCGTCTAAAGCAACTCAGAGAGCGTGCGGCGAAACGTGAAGAGCTGTTTCGGATCGTAACAGAGAACGCTGCAGACATGATCGCCTTGGTCGACGTGAAGGGACGTCGCCTTTATAACAGTCCGGCTTACGAGAAAGTGTTGGGCTATTCCGCCGAGGAACTGGCCAATACAACCGCATTTGAACAGATCCATCCTGACGATCGATACAAAATCCTCGAAGCGTCCCGCGTCGCGAAAGAAACTGGGACCGGCCAGAAGATTGATTATCGAATCAAGCACAAAGACGGTTCCTGGCGGATACTCGAATCCGCAGCCAGCACCATTCTCGACAAGTACGGTGACGTCGAAAAGTTGGTGATCGTGAACCGCGATGTCACCGACCGCAAGCGAGCCGAGGAACTGGCCGAGCACAACTCCTTCCATGACGCTCTCACCGGTTTGCCGAACCGGCGCCTCCTGCTCGATCGCCTGCAGCGATGTTTTGTTCGCGCCAAGCGAAATCCCGGTTTCCTTTATGCGGTGCTCGTCATTGATGTTGACGGTTTCAAGGTATTCAACAAGACCATCGGGCCTAACGCCGGTGATCAAATCATCATGGAAATTGGCGGCCGGCTGGCATCTTCACTCCGGCACCATGACACCGTAGCCAGGCCTGGCCAAAAAGTAGCGGGGAATGAGGCGCTGTTATCAAGGTTGGGTGGCGATGAGTTCACCGTGATGCTGGAGGGAATCAGAGATCCAAGTGACGCCCTCCGTGTGGCCCACCGGATACACGGGGCTATCTCCACTCCGTTCTCTGTGGAAGGAGAGTCCGTCTCAGCATCCGCCAGTATCGGTATCGCACTCAGCATGCCCGAACTCGACCGTGCAGAGGATTTACTGCAATATGCCGAAGTCGCCATGCGTCGTGCGAAATCACTGGGCGGCTCGCGGTGCGAAGTGTACGACGAAGCCATGCACACTCGCGCAGTCAATCGCTTAAAGCTCGAGGCGGAATTGCGCTCGGCCATTGATCGAAGCCAGTTTGAGCTCTGTTATCAGCCCATTCTTCACCTGCCGACCAGGCAGCTTCTAGGTATGGAAGCGTTGGTCCGCTGGCATCATCCTGAGCAGGGAGTAGTTTCACCGGCACGCTTTTTTGAAGTCGCAGAGAGCGCCGGCTTCATGGTTCCTATTGGCAAGTGGGTGTTTCAACAGGCTAGCCAGCAATTGCGAACCTGGCAGAAAAGCCAACCTGCGCTTGCCATGACGGTCAACATTTCCGCCAAACAGTTCGCGCACGCAACCTTCATGGACGACTTAAAAGCCGCTCTCCAGGAGTCGGGAATCGAGCCCGCTATGTTGCAATTGGAACTTAGCGAAACTGACGCGATGGCTGACCCGAAGCTGACGGCGGAACTGTGTACCCAGTTGCGACAGCGCGGTGTCCGCATCAGCATCGGAGACTTTGGAACCGGTCAATCATCTCTCAGTTGTTTGCGGCGGCTGCCGCTCGACGAACTGAAGATCGATCGCTCCCTGATAGCCCAGATGTCATCCGACCGCAATGTCGCCGACATTGTGAAGTTAATCATTGTCCTCGCCCGCGAGCTTAAAGTGCGCGTGGTGGCAGAGGGTATTGAAACCGCCGACCATCTTCAACGATTGATTCAGCTGGGATGTGAGTACGGGCAGGGGTACTATTTTTCGAAGCCGATGGATGCCACTCAAGCAGAACTATGGCTGAAACAATACAGCCAACGCCGAAGCGCAGCGAGCGGACGTTTCTGATCTGTCAAATACCAGGCGAGCTAGATAACCGCTGAAGGGCTGCTTCCGGTTGCGGCGAACACCTCAGCTGCTTGCTGACCCGCGATTTCGGCAAATGCCTGTAGTACCTGCGGATCGAACTGCTTGCCACTTCCTTCGAATAGTCGCCGCATCGCTTCCTCGTGCGACAGTCCTTTGCGATAGCAGCGGTTCGAGATCATCGCGTCGTAAGAATCGATCACCGACACGATCCGGGATCCGATCGGAATTTCATTGCCTTTCAATCGAGCGGGATAACCCTGGCCGTCGTAACTCTCGTGATGGTGAAGCGCGTAAAGACTTGCCTTGTCCAGTCCCGGAAGTAGCCGAAGGATCGACCAGCTATATTCCGGATGTTTATTCATTAAGGCTCGCTCGTCGTCGGTGAGTTTGCCTTCTTTTTTCAGGATGGCGTCGGGTACACCAATCTTGCCTATGTCGTGAAGCAGAGCTGCCACCTCGAGCTGGAAAAAGTCGCTCTCAGGCAGTTGCAGCTTGCCACCAACCCTGACGGCCCATTCTGCAAGCCGGGTGCTATGAACGCCAGTATTCAGATCTCGCAGGTCGAGCAGTTGGTTGAAGGCACAGATGACGGACTTGAGGAGCGACTCCTGCTGCTCCTCAAGTTCCTTCACCCGTATCAGGGGCCCTGCGTCCGACACTTTGTTCAACCAATCGTTCGAGAAACTTGCCATGCTTTTCCCCGATTACTTCAATCCGAAGCTTGCCCGCCATGCTTGCGTTGCTTGATACGTATCCAGCCGGCCGTGCCCCATATCAGGATCGGCAACCGGTTGCGTGTGTGCCAGGGCGTTAGCAACCTGCGGTTCGAAGCTATTCGTCGAGACAATG
>Ga0335069_10005383_pt1 | contig 18821 bp, 14 predicted proteins | sample Lox_Sample_11_FD_206714 | JGI IMG/M metagenome (GOLD analysis project Ga0335069, IMG submission 206714) | Soil microbial communities from Loxahatchee National Wildlife Refuge, Florida, United States - Lox_Sample_1.1 | ecosystem: Environmental > Terrestrial > Soil > Wetlands | place: USA... | reverse complement strand
GGGGTGGCCGTATCGCCGGCGCCGTTGAACGACGCCGTCACTACCATTCCGTAGGCGTAGGACACGTAGCCGTAACTGAGCAGGCGCAGCCCGCTCACGGCCAGCGGCGCAACCGCCGGATCGCTCGTAAACAGCGCAATCAGTTTCTCGGCAAACGCGATGAACACCAGCCCCACGCCGCCGAGGAACAGCATGTTGTAGAAGCCGGTCCGCCACACGGACGCCTCCGCCCGATCCGGTTTCCGGGCGCCCAGGTTCTGGCCTACCAGCGTCGCTGCGGCGTTGCTCATGCCCCACGAAGGCAGAATCGCAAACACGATGATCTTGATCGCCAGCGTATTCGCGGCCACGGCGTCGCTGCCGAAGCTGGCCATGATGCGTACTACGCCGATCCAGCTCGCCATTTGGACCATGTACTGGAAAATGGCGCTCAACGATAGCTTGATCATCCGGAACATCACCACGAAATCCAGGCGCAGTTGTGCCAGGTGTATGGCAATGCGCCCGCGGCCCGATGTCAGGACCCACAACTGGAACAGCACGCCGATGCCCCGTCCGATGGTCGTGCCCACCGCCGACCCGGTAACGCCCAGCTTCGGGAAAGGCCCGATGCCGAAAATCAGACATGGGTTCAGGCAAATGTTCACGATGTTGGCCAGCCACAGCACACGCATCGCAATCGCCGCATCGCCCGCCCCGCGAAACACGGCGTTGATCAGGAACAGCAGGAAGATCGTGGCGCTGCCTCCGAGGATCATCCGCGTGTATCCCGTTCCGATCTTCACGACGCTCTCCGACCCGCCCATTACGCGCAGCAGATTCGGCGCCCAGAAGTAGCCGAATACGGCGGTCGCCAACGCGATCACCAGGCCCACCACAATGGCCTGCACGGCCACAACACCGGCCGCCGCTTCGTCTTTCTCGCCGATGCGCCGCGCCACCAGCGCCGTCGCGCCCATGCTCAAGCCCAGCGCGATGACGAACAGAACGGTTAACCCGGTTTCCGTCAAGCCGACCGTCGTGATCGCGTCCGCGCCAAGGCGCGCCACCCAAAACACGTCCACCACGCCGAACAGCGACTCCATGCACATTTCGAGCACCATCGGCACAGCCAACAGAATGATCGCGCGGCCGATGCTGCCTTCCGTGAAGTCCTGGCTCGTGCCCATCACGGCTTCGCGCAACGACGCCCACAGCCCCGGCGCGCGAGCTTCGACAGCCGCAGTACTCTCGTTCATAAAGGAATCTCCTGGAGATGCTAAAAACCCTGGTTGCTCGGCGGGTGTGCGCTGAGCGCACTACTCGCGTCGCTGGTCAGTGCCTGCCGGTTGCAGGCTTCAGAGGGTGATGACTGGGTTCTTCACAGCGTATGCACCTCAAGGTGAAGCGGTTGAACCACTATAGCGCAACTTTAGGTGTTCCGTAAACAGGCGAGTTCCGTAAACGGTGCCTTTAGTAAATGGTCAGTTCCACCGGCGACCCGGCGCCGCATCCCAGCGTGTCGGTCGCCGATCCCTGATTGCACGCTACCTCGAGATATCCGGAGCTTCCCACCACCACGAACAGTTCACCCGGCGCGCCTTCGGTGAATGTGAGCGCCAGCCGCTGGATGGTTTTCAGGCCGGCCGTCACTTCGAACGGCCGGGTTCGCACCTGGGGAAATCGATCGATATGGAAATTGGTGAGCAAGTTTCCAAAACGGTCCACTTTCAGGATCGCGCCGGTCCAGGTGTGCTTGCTGCTGTGCTTCGGTTCAAAGAAGCTGAGCCGGAGATGGTCCTCGATGCGTTTGCCGAACTGCGCCGGCGTCACGCCCGCTGCCAGATGCGCGGCCACCGGCGAAAAGACATCACGGCCGTGAAATGTTCTGCTCACCGGATGCAGGAAATACCGCTCGTTGGTGATATGCCGGACCTTGGTGCTTTCGGCGCCGAAAATCATCGACAACACACCATTGTCTGGCGCCACAAAATATTGACCCGCTGCTTCGGCCAACAACGGCCGCCGCGTGGATCCGACGCCCGGGTCCACTACCACCACATGTACCGTCTTCTTAGGGAAATACTTGTAGGCTTGCGCGATGGTGAATGCACCGTCCGGTATGTCGTAGGCTTGCACGTCGTGGCTGATGTCGACGATCTGAGCGTTGGCCTGGATGCCCAGAATCACGCCCTTCATGACGCCTACAAAATGATCCGCCGTGCCGAAGTCGGTGGTGAGAGTGATAATCCGTTTGTTCATTCTTGGTTTTCGCCGATCGAAAGAAGCGCCGAATTGCTGATCGCGCTGCCGACTGTCACCTGCAGCGGATAGTCTCCGGGCGCGAGTTGGGGAACTTGCACACCGACCTGAAGCACCCCCACCAAACCGGGGACCATCCGTGCCGAAGCAATTGCCGCTGCCTGATCGCCAATCGTCGCCGATAGGCTCGCCGCGGGCAGGATGGGTTCGCCGCCCGGCGACGCCGATCCCGATGAAACATTCTGATCGAGCGCCCCTTGGCCGGTCAGGTACGCAGTGACCGTGGTTCCTGGAACGGCCGCATGGCTGGGCCCATTCAGGGTGCCGTCCTGGTTCTCGACCACTGCCTGGCCTGTCGCCGACGTGAATAGGCCGGGAGCCGTTGGCTGGATCGCAAGCGGCACGGGGGCGACCGCCACTCCGCCAACCGAAATGACGACGCTCGCGCTGTCGGCCGCCACCTCATACGGAATTTGCGCATTGATTTGCGCCGGGCTCACATAGGAAAGCGGCGCCGCGAGGCCGTTCACGGCAACTGACGTTCCTCCCAGGGTCAGAGGCCACGGCGTGCCCGCTGCGTTCGCGGTCTGAGTGGCCAGGTTAGAGCCGAACACCGAAACAATCGACCCGGGCGCCACAGGTCCAGGTTGAAACCCGCCCGCGTTCACAATCGCCGAAACCGACGCCGGCGCTTGAGTTAGCCCGAACACCAGCAGACTGTTCGCCGTGCCGACAAACACCTTACCGTCGGCTATGGTCGGCGTGGAAAACTTGACGAAAGAGCCGATGTTGGCGCGGTACAGCTCGTGAGTCAAGTCCGCCGCATCGAATGCACTTAACTGGAAGGAACGGTCCGTGATCCAGACAATTCCGTTCGAGGAACCGTTCGCGGAAACGCTGGGAACCGCGCCGGGCGCTTGAATCGCCGCGACGGTTTGCGTTACCGGTTGGGAGGACAACACTCCATTTGTCACGGAAAGAGCCTTCAGGTTATCGCCGGCGCCACCGAAATACAGCTTCCCGTTCCAGTAGGCCGGTACCCCGAATAGAGGACCCGTGGCGGAAACCAGTGATTGAACAATCTGGCTGTTGCTGCCGGATTGCGAATGTCCCAGGTTGTCCGCGTCCAACAAGAATATTCCGCCAAACTTGCTGCCGCTCACCAGCAGCCGCGGATGCGCCGCGCTTCCGGCTTCGGCGGGCAGCAGGACAGCGCCGCTCGATCCCAGATCCAGATCCTCATCGCTCAGCAGCGTTGAGTCGAAGGGCGCAAAATAGTCGGCGGCGGCCAGCCCGTTCGTTGTGGAAAGCTTGATGACGCTTTCGGCAAGGTCCGAGCCGCCACGGTCGACATCGAACGTGCCGTTGCCGGAAACTAGATAGATATTGCCGGAGCTATCGGCCGCCGGTGCCGCGCCACCCTGCCAGATGGCTCCCGCGTCCCAGTCCGGCGTGACGGCGTATGCCGAGGTCTGCGCCAGCATCTTCGCATCGTAACCGATGACCCACCCGTGGTATTGGCCAAAATCGCACTGCGACGACCAGGACGTGTACACCACGCCGTTGAGCAGCAGCAAACCTGCCCGTTCTTTCGTCAAGCCGGGCTTGAACCGGACTATCGTGTTGCCGTCGCCGGTCCCCGGCACCGCCGCCTGAATCTCAACGGGACTGCCCGCCCGCTCCGCGCCCGTCGTAATGTCCAGCGCGTGCAAACGCTGCACGTATTGCTGTGTCGGCCCCTCTGCCGTCATAGCCACCACATAGATGGTGCCCGCCGCTGGGTCAATGACAGGCGTCGCGGTGATTCCTATTTCGGGCGCGATGGCGCTGCATTGCACTTGACTCGCCGACGTTGTGGTCACTCCCTCAGCGGGATTCGTAAAGTTGACGTGCCAGAGAGGGTCCAGTTGGCTGTCGGCGTCGAAGGCATACACGCTGTCATGCTCGGTGGCCACAAACACGACATTGTGAACGCCTTTGCCGGGCAGGCTCACTCCCGGCAGGTACAAGGGCTGGGCGTACACCTGACCGTCGACCGCGTAGCTCAGAAGCTGCCCGAACCGGCCCGAACTGACGCTGGCTGGGGTCAGCAGGGTTTCGTTGAGATTCGCTCCGGTTCGCGCCAGGTCGTTATGGTACGTGAGTACGCTGACCTGGCAGTTCAGCGCTGGCGAGAAAAGGAAAAATAGGAGGATGAGGCGCAACTCCCATTATTTCCTCTCCGATCGCTATGTTGCATCTGGGCTAACCACGAGTCAGGCAGGTGCCCGGGCTGAGCTACAGCTCGCTCAGAGCGGCCACCAGCGCGCCCCGTGCCGTCGAGTGCATCGGACTGGTGGCCAGGCGCACTTCTGAAATCGCCACCGGCAGCTCGGTCTCGCGAAGCGTCTTCTCGAAGCGGTCGCGGAACCCGGGCGGTATCGCACTGCCGCCGCTCAGCACCAGCGGAATCGGCCGGTTCAGCTTGGGCATATTCTGCACGCTGGCGAACTGGTCCTTCAGCGACGCTACCAGCGCCTGGATCATGTCTTCGTAATAGCTGGCCAGCGCCTGGTGAATCTTGTTGGCAAAGTGCCCGTTGAAGTGGAACGACTCCTCTTTGATGGTGCGGATGCGGGTCGCCGGCTCGCCGCGCAGGTTGGCTACGCTCGAATCAATAAAGTCGCCGCCCTTCGGAATGCTGAAACTGAAGACCGGCACCGACAGATAGGCTAAACAAACATTGCACAGCCCGCCGCCGCAACTGATGCCGATTCCGGTGTAGTTGGAGTTCTCCAACTCTCCATAAATTACCGCCAGCCCTTCCGAGATGCCCCGAGCCTCGTAGCCCAGCTTGCCCAGCATGCTCTTCAATTCGGACTCATGCCGGTTCACTTCCACATCCGCCCCCAGAGGAGGGGCCGGGACGCTGAAGCAGACTTTCTGGCCCTGGCCTTGTTCCTCGCCGGTCAATAAAATGACGATCCGCTGCACCAGTCCGAGGCTGTCGGCTTCCTCGGGATTCAGCACGCCGCGCAGCATCGGCCGGCGTGTCTCCTTGTGGAACAGGTTGGCGAAGCGCTCCGATTCATCGCCGTAAACAGTGATCTCCGACTCCTGCGCCATGTGCGGAATGCGTTCCTTCTTCAGAACGCTCTGCGTGAGCTTGGAATACGGGATGGTGACGAAGGCGTTCAGTTGCGTCTGGAACTGCACGTCCTTGTCCTGCCGCCGGGCGGCGACAATCCGGCTCGTGCCCACGTCCAGCCCGATGGCCGAAGTTGCTTGCGTATCGGTGTTCATTCGTTGTACTCCTCTGGAGCGCTCCTGTCCCGGAGCGCCCGGATGGTGTCTCGATAATCTCTCTGCAGCCGTTGGCGATAGCGGTCCACGGGCAGCCCTCGCGCCGCCGCCGCCGTGTGTAATTGCTCTTCTGCGGCCTCCACGCCTCTCGCCACGCCGTCGCCCTGCGCTTCCGCCAGCAAAGAATCGCCGCGAAAGCCGAAAAGCCGGACGCTGGCGAGCGATTCGCTGTAGTTGTCGCCCAAGCCCAGCTCCCGAAAAGGCAGTCCGGAGGCCCAGTCCGTGTGATAACCGGCCCGCCCATTGTCTGGATTTACTGAAACCTGGGCGTGCGTCACGCAGTTCTCGGCGGGAATCGAATACCGCGAGCGCAGCATTTCAGTCAGAATGCGCGCGGCGTGGATTTGCGCCGCGTTGACCGGAGGTTCGGCGCCATGGGCCCCGCTTTGCGCCTCGAAGGCTACGCCCAGAAAACTGCGATTCAGGTAAACGTAAACCCAGGATCGATCCGCCCATACCGAGTTGCCGGCATGATTGGCGCAGTCGCTCTCGCGGACGACCCTGAAAACGCGTCCAAAACGATCGATGACAAAATGATAAGCGCGCCGCCTCTGAACGTACGCCAGCAGACCCTCGCCAGCCCGGCGCAACACCTGATTCTGACCCTCTTCGAACGGCGCCATGTGGCTTTCCGTGGTGTGGAAGACGATCCCGGCCGGGTCCGTCCGCCACCCTCCTGCGGAGCCCGTGGTCCGAACCAACGGCAGATAGCGTCGAGTCTGCCCCGTTGTCGCGTATTGATTTTCAACCCGAAGCCCGTTGCTGTACAGATCAAACTGAGGATTGCTTTGCACCAGCCAAACGCGTGGAACCGTGCCGGCTTGGAACGAAATGTCAGCCGTTTTGCGCTTGGCAACGATCGGCCGGGAGTTCGCTTTCGCGGTAATACCCAGTGCATGGCGTCCGGAAGTCAGTATGGCGGACCCTGCCAGCACCATGGCGAACGTAATGGCCATCACCGGTGTGTGCTCCATGGCACGCCGCAGCCGCCCTCTGCTCGCCGGAGTGTCGGATAGGTTGCGCTGTAGGAACTGCAAGCGGTCCGCGGGGTCCGAGAATGCGTGCGCGCGCCACTCCACCAGACGCACCAACACATTTCGCAGGACCAGGGGCATATTCCTTGGAGAGTAGTGGTGTTTCCCGCCGAACGCTCTCAAACAAATACTTACTATTCGATTCAGAATCTCTTGACATTTAGTTCGCCAAGAGTGTGTTATTATGAGTTCCGCGAGTTAATAATGGGAGGGATGAGATGTTCAAGAAGATGTTGCATTCCTCCGCGGCACACCGCTTTACTGAGCCTGCGGAGGAATTGAATGTCACGCCCGCCGCGCCGCCGGCGCCCCCCACCAGTGAGAGGATTCGCACGGATCCCTCCGGGAATGGCGTTGCAACGAAGTTGTTAACCTTCGAAGATATTTATCGTAAATCCGCCTTTCGAACCCCGACTTCCACCGCCGCGTGGGACATCTTGAAAATGGCGGATATGCTGGAAAGCGAACACCTGCGCGGCCTGTCGCCGGCCGCCAAACACAGCGCGCTGATGATGGCTTTGGAAGCCGCCGGGGTGGCGGTGGAAGACATGCTGCAGGACGCGGTCCAGCGCCAGCGCGTGCTCAACGAGTACGAGGAAGAGCAGCGACGGCGCATGGAAGACTTCGAGAACGGAAGGCTGCGCGACAACGAGAAATTGAACGCCGAAATGGAAGCGATCTGCGTTCAATACCGCGCCAAGATCGCCGCCGGCCTGGAGGCGATCGAACGCGAGCGTGAGTCGTTCCGTTTGTGGCAGGAGCACAAAGAGCGCGAACAGCGCCGCATTGCCGAAGCCGCCTCGGCCTGCGTTTCCAGCGAAGGTGCGTCCAGCGAAGCCAGCGTGACCCGCTTGCTGGAGAAGAACGCGGGCCGATTCCGGGAAACCGCCTAGCCGTTACACACAAGCCTGTTACTGAACTGTAACTGCGGTGCCATCAGCGCCTAACCCGCGTGTGCGACAACAAGAGCACCGAGTGCCGTAATGCCGGAACATTCCGAGGACCGCCGATTGAAAGTCCGGTATCCTGTCCAGCTCAGAGTACGCTATCGTACGCTGGCGGGACCGCAGCTCACCGGAGCTGGGCAAACAATTAATATGAGCAGCGGCGGGTTGCTGATTGCTCCCGAACAGCCGTGCTCGCTCGCCGGGATCCGGTTACAGCTCACCATCGAGTGGCCGCTGCGGCTGCATGGCATTACGCCCTTGCAGTTAAGGGTCGCGTGCCGCGTGGTGCGCTGCGACGACACGCTGTTCGCAGTCCGTCTGGAGAGCTATCAGTTCCGGACTCGCAAGAGCCTGGATCTTTTTCAGCCCCTGGCCGCGGGCGCCTGAAGGGCTCAGCCGGCGGCGGCCAGCGAAACCGCGTCTGCCGGACCGTTCCCGGCGTCTTCGTGCAGCAACGGCGTCAGGGCCGGGCAAACTTCCAGCAGAGCGACCAGTTCGTCGGCGGCGAATCCGTCCCGCTCGCGCCGGTAGAGCGAGACAATTCCGGCCATCGTTCCGGCATTCGTCAACGGCAGTGCCAGCGCCGAGCCGAAGGCGCCCTCCGCGGTGTGTCCTGGTTCCACGGCGGGATTGCCGTTCAGAAGAGCCTTGCCGGTAGCGGCAACCCAGCCAATGAGGCCGTGGCCGCGGACAACCAGGGGCGATTGGAAGCTTCCGCAGTCGCGCCCGCTGGCATACTTGGCGCAGACCGCGCCTTCGTCGCAGGCATAGAAGGCGATCGCGTCATAGGCGACGATTCGTTGGATGCGCACCGAGGCAACCGCCATCGCTTCATCCCACGGCAAAGTGTCCAGGCCGGCGGCCAATGCTTCCAGCGTTGTCCTGCCCGCCTTCTGACGGGCGCGCGCCCGGGATACCGGATGGACAGCCTCCGGCTCGGCTTCGAAGCCGGCCGCGGGGGCGCTTCCGCGCGTGATCTTGATGTCGACGGAAAGCGCCGGCTGCGCTTCCGGTGTCATCTCTTTGGCGCGAGCTTCCAGCTCCTGGTATCTGGCCCGCAACGCGCGGACTACCCCCGGGTCGAAGGCGGTTCCGGCTTCCGATTCCACTCGCGCCATGGCTTCGTCCAAGGGCAGCGCTCGGCGGTATTGGCGGTCGGATGCCAGCGCGTCCAGGCAGTCCACCGCCGACAGAATGCGCGCTCCGACGGGGATCTCCTTGCCCTTGAGGCCATAAGGGTAGCCGCTGCCGTCCCATTTTTCGTGATGCGCGCGCACGATCGGCACCACCGGATACGGAAACTCGACGCGCTCCAGAATCTCGGCGCCTACCACCGGATGGACTTTCATCTTTTCAAACTCGGAGCGGGTCAGTTTACCGGGCTTGGAAATGATCGATTCGGGAACTGCCAGCTTACCGATATCGTGCAACACGGCCGCGGCTCGCAGCGCATCCAGCTCGTGCTCGGAAAGGCCCAGGTCCCTGCCAATCTCGATCGCGTAGAACTGCACGCGCTGCAGGTGATCGTGCGTCGTGTGATCCTTCGCGTCGATGGCCAAGGCGAGCGCTTGAATCGTCCGCAAGTGGAGATCGTTCATCTCCTGCATGTGTTTGTTCGCCTGCTCCATCTGGAGCATGTGCGTCCGATTGGACCGATGCACCAGGTAAACCAGAGGCAGGCAGAAGATCGGAAACTCCCATTGGATCGAATGCGGGATCGTGCCGATTACCCAGGCCATCGACGCTCCCACGACGTAGTAGGGCAGCAGCCAGCGATAGCTGCGCCAAACCTTCTGGACCGGCTTTTCCTCGGTGAGCCCGATGATGGCCGCCACCGGGAACGTGTTCGTGCAGAAGTAAACCAAGGCCAGCAGCCCCAGGCTCATCGGGGCGGGGAAACGGCCGTTGGCCCAGGCCCATACAAAGGCCGAGACATAGGTGGCGATCGAAACGACGCAGATGCTGAACGCGACTTGAATGGCGCGCGGCTTGCCTTTCGTGCGCCAGGTGCATTGCACCAACATCGAAAGCGCGCCCACAACCAGCGCCTCCGGCAGGCTTAGATTGGCGATGCCGATGACCACGAACAGCGAACTCACCGAAGTGGTTGCCGACGTGGATCCGGGCAGGCGCACTTTCAGAACAGATCCCAGCACCGCGGCGACGACGAACGCGGCGAAGCGCAGGCGATCGTCCCATTGCCATCCGGTCAGACCCAGGACGAGCGCGGCAACGCCCAAAGCAACGTGCGCATAGATGTGAAATCGCGCAAATCGCGCACGCATGCTTTGGGGCCGCTCCTCCTCCATCACGAAAGCCGTTTTCTACTGTTCTCCCTGGGCGCTGGTGCCCCAGGCCACGTTGGTTCCCCAGGCCACGTTGGTTCCCCAGGTCCCGCCGGTTCCCCAAGCGACATTGGTTCCCCAAGCTACGTTCGTGCCCCAGGCGACGTTCGTGCCCCACGCCACATTGCTGCCCCAAACCGAAGAGGGCAGCCAGGTGGTGCCGAGAAACCAGGTTTCGAACGGGTTCATCACCAACGTCGATGTGCCTAGCAGCGCGTTGTAGAGAATCTGCGGCGACGCGGCCGCGCCATACACCTGGTCGTAATTGGACAGAGCCGACTGCACGTCCAGGTAACCCGCGCCGATGGTGAACATGTCGTAAGTGTCCACATAGGTCTGGCCCGTGGTCGGGTCGGTGGCCGTGCTCATCGCCGGGAAGTTCTTGGAAGCTGTCTTCATCAAACGCGCCTTCACCGTGTCCGGCGAGAGGTACGGATTCTTTTCCAGCAGCAGGGCGGCCGCGCCGGAAACCACCGGAGTCGCCATGCTGGTGCCGCTCAGCGTGAAATACAGCGGCTGCGCCGGAGCGGTGGACGTTGTGTATTGCGACGGAGCCAGAACATTGCCGGGGAATTCGTTTTCCAGCGTCGAGCCCGGCGCGAGCAGCGAATCCACCAAATTGCCGGGCGCCACCAGGTCGGGCTTGGCGTACAGATCGATGTACGTCGGCCCGCGTGAGCTGTAGCTCGCGATCCGGTCGTCGTTGGTGGGGAAGGTGTCTTCCGTCTTCATGCAGCCCACTGTGATGGCGTACGGATTATTGCCCGGAGATAGCACCGTGCCATATCCGCTACGGCCCAGATTGCCCGCCGCAACCACCACCACGATGCCGCTCTTCCAGGCGGCGGTGACCGCCTGGCACAGCGGGTCCACGCTGCAGGATTCGAAAATCGGCCGTCCCAGCGAAAGGTTGATGACCCGCACGTTGTATTTGCTCTTCAGTTGAACAGCTTTCTGAATGGCGGCGATCACCGCGCTGTCGTTGCTGACCCCGTTGGCATCCAGCACCCGCAAGTCGAGCAGGTTCGCGTTCGGCGCGATGCCCTTGAAAGTGCGGAAGGCGCCGGGGCCTGACGACGAAGCTCCGTTGCCGGCGGCGATGCCGGCCACGTGCGTTCCATGACCGAAGTCGTCAAGCTGCGTCCCGCCGATGAAACTCTGCCGATAGACCACGCGGCTGCGGAACGAGCTTGCCGCGTTCAAGTCCGGATGGTTGTAGATCCCGCTGTCGATGATCGCGATCCCGACTCCGCTGCCGTCCAGACCGTAGGTCCAAGCCGCTTGGGCGTCCACCGCCGCCGCCGTGTAGTCGAGCGACGCTGCCAAAGAGCGATCCAGCGAGATGTAAGCCACGTTGGGTTGATTCGAAATGCCGAGGATGTCGGCCGGATGCAGTGTCGCCGATACGGCCGGAATCAGCGAGAACACCGTGTTGAGTACGCCGTCCAGCAAATTCACAGTGAAGCCCAGCAATCCGCCCAAAAGGCCGCCCGATGAGGTTTGCGGCGGCGTGTTGTATTGAACGATGACGTTAATGGAATTCGACGGATTCGCGAGCAACGGCAGAAGGTCGGGCGAAATCTTGGAGTTGTCGGCGAGCGCCACGGCCGGCGCCAGGAGCAGTATTGCAAGGACGGCAGTGAGACACAGCGTCTGAGACCGACGCGTTAGTGGCGAGGGCATAGCGGCGTCCAAGAGGGCACGCCTATTGCCAAGGGGGTAGTCTCTTAACCCTTTGAGACTAAAGCCACTTTAGAACCGTCGGCGAGTTGGTACTACGCCAACTTGTCCCATGGGCAACGACAAGCTGGCCGGAAGTAACTGTTACTTGGTCGTCGGCGGCTTTTCGGCCGGAATCGGTTTGGGCATCGGTACGCGCGGCATCATCTGATCGCGGGTAGCGGCGTTGTAGACGAAGGCGGCCATGATGGCGGCGCACTGCATCACGTCCCCGGGCTGAACGCGGTCGTAGACGTCCATGTTGGAATGATGCGTCCGAGTGCTGTACTCCATGGGATCCTGCAGGAAGTTGAAGCCCGGTAGGCCGACGTAGTCGAACGAAGTGTGGTCGGTGGAGCTGGGACGCCGGGCGGCGGGGGCAGTTGCGCCGACAATTGCGGTTGCGCCCAGGTCATGGAACGGAGCCAGCCAGGCACGGAAGATGGGTTTCACCTCATCGTTGGACGCGACCACGATGCCTCGGAAGCGGCCGGTGCCGGTGTCGTCGTTGAAGTACGCGGACAGTTTGAAGAATTCGGGCTTCGGCTGCATGGTCTCGCGATCCGCGAAATGCTGCTTCACGTAGGCCTGCGAACCCAAAAGGCCTTGCTCTTCGCCGCCCCACAGCGCGATGCGAACCGTACGGTCCATTTTCAAATTGAGAGTCTTCAGGATGCGCACGGCTTCGATCGCCACAGCCGAGCCGGTGGCGTTATCGGTGGCGCCGGTTCCGCCATGCCAGGAGTCCAGGTGCGCGCCCAGCATTACGATCTCGTCTTTTTTGCGGCCGCCTTCGATTTCTCCGATCACATTGAACGAGTCGGCCGCCGCATCGCCTAGCTGCGCCTGAATGTCGAACTCCAGCTTGACCGGAATCTCGTGCTCCAGCAGCCGGACGACGCGGTTGTAGTGCTCCGGCGTCAGCGCCACCATCGGCGGAGGCACAGGGTCCTTCATTTCGCGCGATCCGCCGGCCATGGCGAAGATTGTGCCGCCGTCGCCGTTGTAGCCGGTGCGCACGGCCACCAGCGCGCCTTCGTCTTTCAGAATCTGGGCGATTTTGTTGCGCAACTCGTCGCGTTTGCGCTGTTCGGGCGAGGGCTGCGGGCCGGGCGCTTTGAATAATTCCGGAAGGCGGCCGGGTTCGATGGTCTCGGTTTGATTCAACTCGGCTTCAGTGAAACGGTGGGCCAGCGGATCCGTGGACATGGAGACCGGCTTGGACTTAGCGATGAGTACAATCTTGCCTTTTAACTTGCCTTTGGCCTTTTGGAAATCGGCGTCTTCTTCCAGTGGCGCATAAACCGCTTCCGCCTGTACCGGTCCGTTGGTTCCTTCAGTCCAGGCCATCGGGAAGCCGATCAAAGGCGAATATTGCGGCGCGATCATGTGGCCGGAATACCGCGTGTAATTCCAGCTGCGGCCAAAGGGCCCCCAGGGCTCTTCGTGGACATTCGTGAGCCCATATTCCTGGAGCCGCTTCACCACCCAATCGCCCGCCGCCTTGAAACCAGGAGAGTTGGTGAGCCGTGGGCCGTTGGCGTCGGTTAGGTAGAAGACCTGCTCCATGACCTTGGAGTTTTCCAAAGCTTCGGCCTTAATGCGATGGATGGCCGCGAGGTCGACGGGTTCTTCTGCGCAAAGAAAAATGGCGGGAACAAGAAGCGCTCCCGCCAAGGGAAGAAACTTTGAAGATGTCATTAGGCGACCGCTCCTTCTCTAGAGCTTAAACCAGAGCCAGGAGCAGCCGCTCGGCTCGGCGCTTACCAGCGGTGCCAGCCGCGATAGCCGTAACCGAAGTAAAACGACGGGCCGTAGAAATAGGGGTAAGGATAATACGGATACGGGTAAGCGGAACCGTAATAAGGCGCCGGAGGCGGCGGTGCGCCGGGGCCATAGCCAGGCCCATAAGAGAGACGCGGCGCGGGCCGAGGCGGCGCAGATCCATAGTCCTGCTGCGATGCCGGGTGAAACGCCACATCGGCGTTATCGATCGTGAGCGGAGCTTGCAGTTGGAACGTCAATGGAGTTTCCGGATAGACGATGGTTGGCGTGCCGCGCGTCAAGAGCACTCCTATGGTGGAGGCTACAACGCCTGCGGCTGCGCCTATTCCCGCGCCTACTCCTCCATTTACGGCGCCACCGATGATCGCGCCGGTTGCGGTGGTGGCGCCGATGGCTGCCGCGTCACGCCCGTAAGAAGTACCTCCCCTACGGCCAGCCAAGCTCGTCTTCACCTGGACCTGACGGCCATCTGCCAGCCCAATTTCGGTGAGTTCCAGGGCCAACCGGGAGGTGCCCTCCACGCGGCCTGCCTTCTTCGCTTCCGTAACCACGCCCATCACGGTCTGCCCGCGGTGGGCGATCAGCAGGCCGTTGGCAATGATCGGCTCGGCAAGGGTTGCAATGAAGCGGTCGCCGGCCTGCGTGTGATCGCTCGATATCGGCTCATTCACGCGAATCGTGATCCAGGTTCCGGCTGGCAACGTGACAGTGGCTGGTGCCTGGGGCGGCGGGCCTTGCGGGTAGGCGGCTTGTGGCGTCGCGGGAGGCGGATCTGCGGGTTGGCCGGCGGGCGGCTCAAACCGTCGCCATCCACCCGAAGACGGCGGATTGGGGTCTTGTGCAAGACCGGGTAGCGACGCGATCATTAGCAGCGCCGAAGCGCCGGCTAGCATTGATTTCGTTCGTAGGTTCATAATGCGTTCGACCTTCAAGCAACAAGGAAAGTGCATCTGGCATGCCATCCATAAACTGCTGTTAAGGAAAGGCTTACGGACAAAGCGGCTGGCTGAGGATCACCATGCCTGGTGGTTTTCGGCCAGTCAGTACAACGGCGGCTGGCCGGGTGGCCGCGTCTTCCAGCGGCGATGGATCCAGAGCCATTGGCCGGGGTGTTGGCGAATCACGCCTTCGAGGAAGGAGTGCAATCGGCGGGTGTCGTCGGCGGCGTCGCCGGACATCGGGAGAGGCGGATAGAAGTGTAGGATGTATTTCTGTTCGTCGTTGGACCAGATGGCGAAACCGGGGATGACGGCGGCTCCGGTTCGGGCGGCGATTTTGGCGAAAGCGGTGTTGGCGGAGGCGGGCGTGCCGAAGAAATCGACGAACGTGCCTTCCTCAAGTGACGTGTTTTGATCGATTAAGATGCCGACGGCTTCGTTTTTTTGCAACGCGCGGAGCACGGCGCGGGCACTGTCCCATTTGCCGATCAGGTGGTTGCCGGAGAGCTGGCGGCGCTGCTCGACTAGCTGATCGATGCGCGGGTTGTCGAGAGGGCGGATCATGATGTGCATCGGTTCTGTCATGAGGGCGTGGGCGAAGGCGCTCAGCTCCCAATTGCCGAAGTGTGCGGTGGCAAACAGGACGCCGTGTCCGGCCTGTTTCGCGGCTTGATAGTTCTCCAGACCCTCGTAACGGATCCAGTCATGGACATTCTGGCGGTTGATTTGAGGGAATCGCGCGAAGGTCCAGATGAGGCGGGCGAGCGATCGGAAGACTTCACCGGCGATGGTTTTTCGTTCGGCGGGCGATTTTTCCGGATAGGCCAACTCCAGGTTGCGCATCGCGGTGCGGCGGAGGCGCGGGATGGCGAGATCGAGGATACGGATGTAGAAACGGGCGAGCCAAAGGGGTCCATGGGCCAGGGACCAAAGGAGGAGCGCGGCTATTGTATCCAACCGCCTCCTAGGACTAGATCGCCATCGTAGAGCACGGCGCCCTGGCCGGGAGTGACGGCGCGCTGCGGCTCGTCAAAGTGAATCTCGACGCGCGTTGGGTCGGCGGTGGGCGTGACGGTGGCGGGGGCGGCGAGATGCTTGTTGCGGATCTTGACGTGAGCGCGTATGGGGGCACTAATCGGCGCGACAGAAATCCAGTTCATTTCGCGAGCCGTGAGCTGGGCGCGCAGCAGGTCGTCGTTGCGACCGACGATCACGCGCTGCGAAGCCGGTTCGGTGGCGATGACGTAGAGCGGTTCGCCGGCGGCGACACGCAGGCCGCGGCGCTGGCCGACGGTGAAGTGATGGACGCCGGAATGTTCGCCGAGCACGCGGCCCTTCGTGTCCACGATTTCGCCCTGAGTGCGTTCGGGCGCGACGCCGCGCTCGCGGAAATAGGCATCAATGAAGGCCGCGTAGTCACCGTTGGGGACAAAGCAAATCTCCTGGCTATCGGGCTTTTCGGCGACGGGCAGGCCGAGTTCTCGCGCCAGTTCACGAACCTGCGGCTTGGTGAGTCCACCGAGCGGGAATTCCGTGCGGGCGAGTTGTTCCTGCGTCAGGCCGAAGAGGAAGTAGGTTTGGTCCTTGGAGTCGTCGGCGCTGCGGCGCATCTGATAGCGGCCCGATGCGTCGTCATAGCCGATGCGCGCGTAGTGGCCGGTGGCGATGCGGTCCGCGCCGACGCCGGCGGCGAGGTCGAGAAACTGATCGAACTTGATGAAGTTGTTACAGAGCGTGCAAGGGATGGGCGTACGGCCGTGCAAGTAGTCATCGATGAAAGGTTGGATGACTTGTTGCTCGAAGCGCTCCTCGAAGTTGACCACGTAATAGGGGATGCCGAGATGCTGGGCGACGTAGCGCGCGTCGTAGACGTCGTCGAGCGAGCAGCAGCGGCCGACTGCGCCGCCTTCGGGCACCAGCTCCGGCAGACGCCGCTGGTTCCAGAGCTGCATGGTGAGGCCGACGATCTTTTGGCCGCGGCGCTGCAGCATTCCCGCGACGACGGAGCTGTCCACTCCGCCCGACATGGCGACGGCGGTGATCGAGTCAGGCATGTGTGTAGGTGGGCGACAGCTTGCGCAACTGCGCGGCGGATTCGGCGACGGCGTCGATCAAGGCGTCCGCTTGCTCTGCCGTGTTGGAACGGCCAAGCGAGAATCGCAGGCTGGCGCGGGCTCGTTCCTTGGAGAGGCCCATGGCGAGGAGAACGTGCGACGGCTCGACGGCGCCGCTGGAGCAGGCCGAGCCGCTGGAGACGGCGAATCCTTTCAGGTCGAGCGCGATCACCATGGCCTCGCCTTGCACGCCGTCGAAATAAATATTGGTGGTGTTGGGAGTGCGCGGGACATTGCGGCCGTTGACGCCGCAGTCGGGAACGCGGGCCAGGATGCTGGCTTCCAGGCGGTCGCGCAGTGTCGCAAGGCGGGCCGATTCGGTGGCGAGATCCGCGGCTGCCAACGCAGCGGCTTGGCCCAAAGCGATGGCCGAAGGAACATTTTCGGTGCCGGGCCGACGCTCGCGTTCATGCTTGCCTCCGAACTGGATGGGACGGAGCGGCGTGCCGGACTTTACATAGAGCGCGCCGACCCCTTTGGGCGCGTAAAATTTGTGGCCGCTGATCGAATAGAGGTCGACGCCCAGGGCGTGCACGTCGACGGCAATTTTACCGGCCGCCTGGACGCCGTCGCAGTGCATCAGCACCCCGGCTTCGTGCGCGATCGCGGCGATTTCGGTGACCGGCTGAAGCGCGCCGGTTTCGTTGTTGGCGTGCATGACCGTAACTAGAACCGTGTCGGGGCGGAGGGCCCGGCGGACGTCTTCGGGGTCGATGATGCCTTCAGGAGTAGGTGTAAGGTAGGTTACTTCGACCCCTTCGCGCTCTAATTCGCGGCAGGGGTTCAAGACGGCCGGGTGTTCGATGGCGGTAGTGATCACGTGCTTAGTGGCGCGGCCAGAGGGCCGAACGGTGCCCAGGATGGCGAGGTTGTCGGACTCGGTTCCGCCACTCAAGAAGACCAGTTCCTTGGGGTCGCAGCCGAGCAGGGCAGCGGTTTCCCGGCGGGCCCTTTCGAGGCGCTGCTTGGCAATCTGGCCCTCCTGATGGATGCTGGAGGCGTTGCCAGGTACTTCAAGTAGCGCTGCAACCAGACCTTCTAGTACAGATTGAGATACGGGCGTTGTCGCGTTGTGATCAAAGTAGAAACGCTGCACTTCAATTTTCAGTTTAACAGTGAAAAACCTTAGGGCGCGGTGGCGGGGTACCATGGCTGCACTTCATAATGGAATTGCTCCCACGTGAACTCCCCGACCACCAAAACGAAGCCAGCCGTATGCCTGCTCAGCGGAGGACTGGACTCGACGGTGACGCTGGCGGCTGCGCGGTGGGAGGGTTTCCAATGCTACGCGCTGAGCTTCGATTATGGGCAGCGGCATCGGGTGGAGATCGAAGCCGCGGGGCGGGTGGCGGAAAGCTTGGGCGCGGCGAAGCATCTGGTGGTACCGATCAATCTGCGGCTGTTTGGCGGCTCGGCGCTTACCGACGACATCGCGGTGCCGAAGGATGGGGTGGGCACGGGAATTCCGGTGACATATGTTCCGGCGCGCAACACCGTCTTCCTTTCGTTCGCGCTGGCTTGGGCGGAGGTTCTCGAAAGCTCGGACATCTTCATCGGCGTGAACGCCATCGATTACTCCGGCTACCCGGACTGCCGGCCGGAATTCATTGCGGCGTTCGAGCAGATGGCAAACCTGGCGACCAAGGCTGGAGTGGAGGGCCGCACGAAGGTCAAGATTCACACGCCGCTGATCCGGCTCACCAAGTGCGAGATCATCCGACTGGGCAGGGAACTTTGCGTCGACTTCAGCCTGACGCACAGTTGTTACGATCCGGATGCGCAGGGGCGTGCCTGCGGATTGTGCGATTCCTGCCGGCTGCGACGGAAAGGCTTCGCGGAAGCCGGCATCCAGGATCCCGTTGAGTACGCCAAGTGAAAATATCTGAAATCTTTTATTCGGTACAGGGCGAAGGCACGCTGGTAGGCACGCCCTCGGTTTTCGTGCGCACCAGCGGCTGCAATCTGCGCTGCGTTTGGTGCGATACGCCCTATACCTCGTGGCAGCCGGAGGGCGAAGAACGGCCGGTTGATTCCATCGTCGAGGAAGTGAACAGCTACGGCGCGTCGCATGTGGTGATCACAGGAGGCGAGCCGATGATCGCGCCCGGAATCGAAGAACTGACGGAGCGCCTGACGCAACACATTACCATCGAAACTGCCGGGACCGTGGACGCGCACGTGCGTTGCGATCTGATGAGCATCAGCCCGAAGTTGGCGAACTCGACGCCGCACGAGCAGGATGGCGGGCGCTGGGCCGCGCAACACGAGCGGCTGCGGTATCAGCCGGAGGTCCTGCGGCGGTTGATCCAGCTTTATCCGTATCAGCTTAAGTTCGTGATTAGCGATCCGAGCGATG
>Ga0335069_10005382_pt1 | contig 18822 bp, 12 predicted proteins | sample Lox_Sample_11_FD_206714 | JGI IMG/M metagenome (GOLD analysis project Ga0335069, IMG submission 206714) | Soil microbial communities from Loxahatchee National Wildlife Refuge, Florida, United States - Lox_Sample_1.1 | ecosystem: Environmental > Terrestrial > Soil > Wetlands | place: USA... | reverse complement strand
CGGTGGCGGCGCATCGAGCGGCGTCCTGTCGGCCCTCGAAGGTGCCGCGGCGGGGCGTTCCGGACTCGACGGCGATCCCTCGAAGGAGGGCAAGAGCCGAGATCACGAGGGCGCGACACCCTGTCCCTTTGCCGTCGCCGGGAGTGCGCTCGCGACAGGCCGCTTCGCCCTCATGGCGGCGGCCGAAGCCGCGGTCGCCGATCGCGTTCAACTTCCCCCGACGCCGGTCCTTCCGCGCGGCACGATCGCGCCGACTGGCCTTCCTCGCGGTCCCCCACGAGCCGCGTAGTCCGTCGTCCGTCGCGGGTTTGACGCTCGGGCCGTCTCGCGTACGCGATGGACGATGCCCGGGCACGCAAGGTCACGCGTCGTGGTTCATCTGCAGCACGGCTGCCGGCGATTGCCCGGCGGACCGTGCTCGACCCGACGGTGCCGCCAAGCCCGCTGAAGCGAGGCCGCGTATCGGCGCGCGTCGCCGTGCACGCACACAATCAAATGGGATACGCATCATGAACCAAGGGGAATGGAGTGCTGCGCGCCGCCATGTGGGCAACGGGCCCGTGCGCATCGAGGGGGAGGTTGACGCAGCGCGTCGGGTCGCGAAGCGGCAGACCGAAAGCGCGTCGGCCGCGCTAGGCCGCGGCGCGCGCGCGGCGCTCGGTGTCGTGCTGGCTGCCGTGGCGTGCGCGCCAGCCCAGGCGCAAAGCGACAGTCGCGACGCCGCGTCCAGCGAGAAACTGGAGCGCGCCACGGTCACGGGCTACCGCTTCCTCGATGAAGACACGAGCGGCATCACGAACCTGCCGCTGCCGGTCGAGAAGGTGCCGCAGTCGATCAGCCTGCTCAACAACGATTTCGTCAAGGCGGCGGACCTCAAGAACATGGGCGAGGTCGCGCAGTACACGCCCGGCGCGATCTGGGCCAGCTACAGCCCGAGTTACGGCAACCAGATCTGGCTGCGCGGATTCTCGGCCGGCTTCGCGATCGATGGCCTGACGGTGGGCGATCAGATCACCGACCCGGATCCGGCGATCCTTGAGCGGTACGAGGTCGTCAAGGGCCCGGCTTCCGTCGTCTACGGCGCGCAGAGCCCGGGTGGCGTCGTGAACCTCGTGTCCAAGAGCGCTTCGCCCGATACGCCAAGCTACATCGAGGCGCTTGCCGGTTCGTGGGGCCGCTGGCGCGTCGAAGGACAGGCCGCCGGCGCGCTCAACGAGTCGGGTTCGATCCGAGGCATCGGCGTCGTCGCCCATGAAGAGGGCGGCAGCTTCGTCGATTTCGTTCAGCTGAACAAGTCGGTCCTCTACGGCGGGCTCGATGTCGATATCACGAAGTCGCTGACGGGCTACTTTCGAGCGAGCTTCCAACGGACCGAGGACACGCCGTACAACGGCATACCGACGTACGCGGACGGTTCGCTGGTTCCGGTTTCGTATGCCTACTTCCTCGGCGGCTCCGCCTTCCGCGCGGCGGCCCAGGCGACGCGCGTCGATACCGGCCTGAAGTGGAAGCCGACCGATGCCTGGGCCTTCAGCCTGCAGGGGATCTACCAGTACACGACGCACGGCGGACGAAACGCGTACCCGTATTCGACGATCGCGTCCGACGGGACCTTTCCGTTCGGCGGCGAGAATTTCAACGACTGGCATGTCTACGACGCCACGCTCGCCCTCTCCGCCGCGCGCACGCTCGATGACGTCGGCCTGAGCGACAGCTCGGTGTCGGCGAATCTGCGCTATCAGCACTACCGCTACGACATCTTCGAGACGTTCCTGAGCGGCGGGTCGGCGGACATCTTCAGCGGCGACACCGCGGTCAGCGCGCTGTTCAATGCGCAGACCATCGGGGCCGGGTTCTATCAGCAGGACCAGCAGATGAACTACCTGACGGCCTCCTCGCAGGCCGTCGTCAAGGTCGCAAAGCCCTTGACCCTCGTGGGCGGCGTCACGCTGTCGCGGCCCGTCATCGACCTTCAGGTCGACGACGGCGCGTGGCAGAACTTCGACCCCGGCAACCAGTTGAAGTACCGCCTGGCCGCGGTCGTCGAGGCGGCAAAGGGACTGGATCTCTACGCGTCGTACAGCGAGTCGTACCAGCCGAACCTGCGGGTCGACGTCAACTTCAACTCACTGCCGCCGCTGAGCGGGCGGCAGTACGAGGCCGGCGCGAAGGTCCTGCTGAACCGCAAACTCCTCCTCACCGCGGCCGTATTCCAGATTCGGGAAAGCAACGTTCCGGTGTATGTCGAGACCGTGGGCGGCGAGGCCTTGTACAAGGTGTCGGGCGTGCAGCACCGGGGACTCGAACTCGAGGCGAACGGCCAGGTCGCCGAGCGCTGGCAGGTCCGCGCGGGACTCGCGTTTCTCGATCCCAAGGTCACGCAAGACCCGACGAATTCCGTCAACGACGGGGAAACGCGTCCCTGGCTGCCGAAGGTGACCGCCAACCTGTACGCGAACTACGACTTCGGGAACGGACTGTCGATGTCCGGCGGGACGCGCCATGAAGGCTCGATCAAGACCTACGACAACGCCTCGCCCAGTCCGACCTTGCCCATCAGGGCCTATACCGTCGCGGACGCCGGCGTCAGCTACGCCCTCGACAAGTGGCACGTGCAACTGAACCTGAAGAACATCTTCAACGAGAAGTACTACCTGAGTACCCCGATCTTCCAGTCCCTGGCCGCCGGCCTTTACCCCGGGGAGCCCAGAAGCGTCGGCATCTCGGTGCGACGAAGTCTCTGAGCGTCGATCGACGGCGCCTGTTCGCGTCGTCCCGGTCCCGGGCGCAGCGGCCCAGGGACCGGGCCTTCCTCGCCGCATCGACATCGAGACGATCATGAGTTCCCGGACTGAACCTGCACGACGACCCTGGCCCGACTATGCGGCGGTGTGGCGCTGGCATTTCTATGCCGGCCTGTTCTGCCTGCCCTTCTTCTGCTGGCTCGCGGTGACCGGGTCGGTCTATCTCTTCCGGCCCGACATCGAGGGGTGGATCGACAGCCGCTACGAAGCCTTGAGCATCGAGGGGCAGCGGGCGTCGCCGTCCAGCGAGGCGCGAGCCGCGGTCGCCGCGGTGCCCGGTTCGCGGTTCAGTCGCTACGAGCCGCCGGCGACCGCGACCGGCGCGGCGCAGGTCGTCGTGGCACGGGACGGGCTGCTGTATCGCGTCTACGTCCATCCGGGCACGCTGCAGGCGATGCGCGTCGATCGCGATGACCACCGCATCATGGAACTCGTCGCCCATCTGCACGGCAATCTGCTGCTCGGCGAGCGCGGCTCGATGCTCGTCGAGGTTGCCGGCTCCTGGGGCGTCGTCATGATCCTCACCGGGCTTTACCTCGGGCTGCCGCGCGGCACCTGGCGCCTGGGCGGATTGCTCTATCCCCGCCTCGGGCAGCGCGGGCGCGTCTTGTGGCGTGACCTGCACGCCGTCACCGGCATGTGGGCATCGATCGTGACGCTGTTCCTGCTGCTCAGCGGCTTGCCCTGGTCGGCCAACTGGGGAAACTATCTGACGTGGGTACGCAATCACTGGACGGCGACAACCGGTACGCCCGACTGGCCGATCGGCGGACAGGATCAACCGCCGTCCGGTGCGGCCGCGGCGCCCGAATCGAGCATGCCCGGAATGAGCGCTGCGGACATGGCGGTGATGTCGCCGGCGGGCGCACCACCGGGTCCGTCGCGAAGCGGGGGATTCGTCGACCTCCGGGCGCTGGACCGGGTGGTCGCCGTGGCCGCGAGCTTGAACGTGCCGCGCCCGGTCTGGATTTCGCCGCCCGCGCCGGGCGTACGCGACTGGACGATCCTTTCGCGCGTGCAGGACCGACCCTTGCGCGTGACCTACACCGTCGATCCGGAGACCGGCGCCGTGACCGGAACCGATGACTTCGCGCGCAAGAACGTCGTCGACCGGATCGTCAACGTCATGATCGCCACCCACGAAGGTCAGTGGTTCGGGAGACTGAACCAGGCGATCCTGCTGCTGACGGCCGTCGGCCTCGTGGTCGTGTCGAGCAGCGCCATCGTGATGTGGTGGCGCCGTCGTCCTGCGCACACGCTCGGGGCGCCGCCGACGGCGACGTCGCCGCGATTCTCGGCGCTGCTCGCCGTCACGGTTGCGATGCTGACGCTGCTGCTGCCATTGTTCGGATTGTCGCTGCTGCTGGTCCTGGCCGTGGATCGAACGCTGTGGAGGCGCATTCCCGCGGCCCGACGCTGGCTGGGACTTCCAAGCCGCGCGGGTTGAGGCAGCGGTCATCGACCCCGGGTCGACGACGCGGAGGCTCCACGCCTTTTCTCGTCGCTCGATGCTGCACTGCATTCGCGGCCGGTGGCCGGCTCGCGCTATAAAGCCGGCCACCGACGTTCGATGAGCAGCCCCGCCGATGCGCCCCCATGTCAAGTTCTGGCCCGCCCGACTGCCGTATGAGGTCGGGACCCCCGACACGCCGCTGCACGACAACCTGGAGGTCTCGGCGCGCCGGTATCCGCATCGCGATGCGATCCGCTTCCTCGGCAGCCGCATCACCTATCTCGAGCTGAAACGCCGGGTCGACGCCATGGCCGGCTGGCTGCAGCAGGCCGCCGGCGTCGCGCGCGGCGATCGCGTGCTGCTGATGCTGCAGAACTCGCCGCAGTTCGTCATCGGCTTCTACGCCATCCTGCGCGCCGGCGGCGTCGTCGTTCCGGTGAATCCGATGAACCGCGCCGACGAGCTGCAGCACTACCTGCAGGATTCCGGCGCGCGCGTCGCCATCTGCGCCGACGACCTGGCGGCGCTGCTGGCCGAAGCCGACGCGGCGCTGCCGGCCGACCAGCGCCTGCGGGTCATCCTGGCGGCGCACTACGCCGACGACCTGCCGCCCGCCGGTTCCGCGGCGGCGGAGCCGCTGCCGGAGGCGTGGCAGGCCTGGCTTGCGGCGGACCCGGCATTGCCGGCGCAGGCGGTCGCCTGGCGCGCCGCGCTGTCTCGGCGCTGCATTCCGTCGACGGACGAGACGTCGGCCGACGACCTCGCGGTGCTGCCGTACACGTCGGGGACGACCGGATTCCCGAAGGGCTGCATGCATACGCACCGGTCGATCATGCACAACGTCGTGTCCGGCGCGCTCTGGGGCGGCCTGTCGGCGGAGGTCGTGACGCTGGCGGTCGTCCCGCTGTTCCACGTCACCGGGATGCTGTACGGGATGCACACGCCGATCTACGTCGGGGCCACCGCGGTGATGATGCCGCGCTGGGACCGCGAGTTCGCCGCGGCGCTGATCGCCCGCGATCGCATCACGCATTGGACCAACATCCCGACGATGGTGATCGATCTGTTCGGCAGCCCGAACGTCGATCGTTTCGATCTTTCGAGCCTGCGGATGATGAACGGCGGCGGGGCGCCGATGCCGCAGGCGATCGCCGAGCGCCTGCAGCAGCAGTTCGGCCTGACCTACTGCGAGGGCTACGGGCTGACCGAGACGGCGGCGCCGAGCCACAGCAACCCGCCGGACCGCGCGAAGCTGCAATGTCTCGGGATCCCGATCATCGGCACCGATGCGCGCGTCGTCGATCCGATCGACTTCCGCGAACTTCCGCCGGGCGAGGTCGGCGAGATCATCATCCACGGTCCGCAGGTCTTCCAGGGCTACTGGCGCAATCCGGAAGCCACGGCCGCGGCGTTCATCGAATTCGACGGCCGCAAGTTCTTCCGCAGCGGCGATCTGGGGCGCACGGACGACGAGGGCTATTTCTTCATCACGGACCGACTGAAGCGGATGATCAACGCCAGCGGGTTCAAGGTGTGGCCGGCCGAGGTCGAACTGCTGCTCTACAAGAACCCGGCCGTGCAGGAGGCGTGCGTCATCAGCCACAAGGACCCGTACCGCGGCGAAACGGTCAAGGCCGTCATCGTGCTGCGGCAGGCCGCGCGGGGCGTGACGACCGCGGAGCAGATCATCGAGTGGTCGCGCGAGCACATGGCGGCGTACAAGGTGCCGCGCCTGGTGGAATTCGTCGAGGCGCTGCCGAAGTCCGGCACCGGCAAGGTGATGTGGCGCAAGCTGCAGGAGCGCGAGAACGGCTGAGCATCGCCGGACGCCGCAAGGCGGGGCCGGATTCCGCGGCGCTCAGCGCTTCGGCATCAGCGCGTCGCGGTGCCCGCGGATCGCCTCCGCGACGCTGTCGCGCAGGCCGGCCGCGCCCGCGTCGACGTGCTGCAGGATCGCGCGCCGCATCCGCGGCTCCCAGAAGCGCCGCAGGTGATCCGCGATGTCGGCGCGGGCCTGCGCCGCGTCCGGCATCGCATCGAAGAATTCGCCGATCCGGTTCGCCATCACGACGAGATTGTCGACGTCGATGGGCTGCCCGGCGGCAGCGCGGGAGGCGGCGGGATCGTTCATGGCCGAGCTCACGCGAGCACCCGTTCCGGGTGGGCGTACAGATTGAAGTCGTCGCCGCGGGCGAAGCCGGCAAGCGTCAGGCCGGCCTCGGCGGCGATGCGCGTGGCCGCGGCGGTCGGCGCGGACGCGGCCACCAGGATCGTCGCACGGGCCATCGCCGCCTTCTGCACCATCTCGGTACTGGCGCGACTGGTGACCAGGATGAAGCCGTTCTCGGCGTCGGTCCGGCTGCGCGCCAGGGCGCCGACGAGCTTGTCGAGCGCGTTGTGTCGCCCGACGTCCTCGCGCAGCAGGACGACCTCGCCGTTGACGTCGCAGAACGCGACCGCGTGCGAGGCGCCGGTGGCGGCGTGCAGCGGCTGCAGCGGCCCCAGCGCGCGCAGCGCGCGGGCGAACGCGGCCGCATGCACGGTCCGGCCGCGCCCGAAGCGCGGCGGCAGCGGCCGGATGGCCTGCTCCAGGCTGTCGATGCCGCACAGGCCGCAGCCGGTGCGGCCGGCGAGCACCCGGCGGCGCGCCTTCATCCGCTGGAACGCTTCGGCGGCCAGGTCGATTTCCAGCGTCAATCCACGCGCCGAGACACGCGGCTCGACCGCGTAGATCTCGCTCGCGCGCTCGACGATGCCTTCGGTCAGTGCGAAGCCGACCGCAAAGTCTTCCAGGTCGGCCGGCGTCGCCAGCATCACGGCTCCGGCAATGCCATTGAACTCCAGCGCGATCGCGGTTTCTTCCGCGAGTTCGGCGACGGCCGTCGCGTGCGTCGCGCCGCGGCGACGGACGAGGGCGGCACGCTGCGTCCGCGGTGGCAGCGCGCCCTCGTCGTCCGGCGGCGCGCCGGCGCCCGCGCGCGCATCCCAGGTCGCGGCGCCCCGCGGCGGTGCTGTGGTCACGTCGAGCGGTCCGTGTTCCCTGTCGTCCGGCATGGCGGCTTCCGGATCGTCAGGATACCGCGCCGGCGCCGACGCGCTCGCGATACAGGTCGAGCTGCTCCCGGTTGAAGTGCTCGTAGCTGCGCTGCCACTCCGAGGGCTGCGTGACGGGCTGGACCTGCACGGCCGTGACCTTGTACTCCGGGCAGTTCGTCGCCCAGTCGGAGCTGTCGGTCGTGATCACGTTGGCGCCGGACTCCGGGAAGTGGAACGTCGTGTAGACGACGCCCGGCTGGACGCGGTCGGTGACGAGCGCGCGCAGCACGGTCTGGCCGGCACGGCTCTCGATGCCGACCCAGTCGCCGTCGCGCACGCCGCGTTCCTCGGCATCATGCGGATGGATTTCGAGGCGGTCCTCGTCGTGCCACGCGACGTTCGCGGTGCGGCGCGTCTGCGCGCCGACGTTGTATTGCGACAGCACGCGCCCGGTGGTCAGCAGCAGCGGGTAGCGGCGCGTCACCTTCTCGTCCGAAGGGACGTACTTGGTGATGAAGAAGCGTCCCTTGCCGCGGACGAAATGATCGACGTGCATCGTCGGCGTTCCTTCCGGCGCCTCGTCGTTGCACGGCCACTGGATGCTGCCGAGCCGGTCGAGCTTCTCGTAGGTCACGCCGTGGAAGCTGGGCGTCAGGCGCGCAATCTCGGCCATGATCTCGCCCGGGTGCGCGTAGTCCATCCGGTATCCGAGCGCATTGGCGAGCAGTTGCGTGCCCTCCCAATCCGCATAGCCGGCGAGCGGCGGCATCACGCGGCGGACGCGCGAGATGCGACGCTCCGCGTTCGTGAACGTGCCGTCCTTCTCCAGGAACGACGAGCCCGGCAGGAAGACGTGCGCGTACTTGGCCGTCTCGTTGAGGAAGATGTCCTGCACGACGATGCACTCCATCGCCGACAGCGCGCTCGCGACGTGCTGCGTGTTGGGATCGGACTGCACGATGTCCTCGCCCTGGCAGTAGAGGCCCTTGAAGCTGCCGTGCAGCGCCGCATCGAACATGTTGGGGATCCGCAGGCCGGGTTCAGGCTGCAGCTCGACGCCCCAGGCCGATTCGAACAGCGAACGGGTCGTCGCGTCGGAGATGTGGCGGTAGCCCGGAAGCTCGTGCGGGAACGAGCCCATGTCGCACGAACCCTGGACGTTGTTCTGCCCGCGCAGCGGATTGACGCCGACGCCTTCGCGTCCGACGTTGCCGGTCGCCATCGCGAGGTTCGCGATCCCCATGACCGTCGTCGACCCCTGCGCATGCTCGGTGACGCCGAGCCCGTAGTAGATCGCGCCGTTGCCCGCGGTCGCGAACAGGCGCGCGGCGCCGCGCACGAGGTCGGCCGCGACCCCGGTCGTGGCCTCGAGCGCTTCCGGCGAGTTTTCCGGCCGCGCGACGAACTCGCGCCACGCCTCGAACGAGGCGATGTCGCAGCGCTCCTCGATGAACGACGCCTTGTGCAGGCCCTCGGTCACGATGACGTGCGCCAGCGCATCGACGATGGCGACGTTCGTCCCCGGGCGCAGCTGCAGGTGGTAGGACGCGCGCACGTGGGCCGTGTCGACGATGTCGGTCTGGCGCGGATCGACGACGATCAGCTTCGCGCCCTCGCGCACGCGCCGCTTCAGGCGCGACGCGAAGACCGGGTGGCCCGCCGACGGGTTGGCGCCGATCACCATGATCACGTCGGACCGCTCGATCGACTTGAACGTCTGCGTGCCGGCGGATTCGCCGAGCGTCTGCTTCAACCCGTAGCCGGTCGGCGAATGGCAGACGCGCGCGCAGGTGTCGACGTTGTTGTTGCCGAACGCCGCGCGGACGAGCTTCTGGACCAGGTAGGCTTCCTCGTTCGTGCAGCGCGACGACGTGATGCCGCCGATCGCATCGCGCCCATGGCGCGCCTGGATGTCGCGCAGCCGCGACGCCGCGTAGCCGATGGCCTCCTCCCACGAGACCTCGCGCCACGGATCGGTGATCTTCTCGCGGATCATCGGCTTCGTGACGCGATCCTTGTGCGTCGCATAGCCCCACGCGAAGCGCCCCTTGATGCAGGCATGGCCCTCGTTCGCCTTGCCATGGCGGTCCGGGACCATCCGGACGACCTGCGTGCCTTTCATCTCGGCGCGGAACGAGCAGCCGACGCCGCAGTAGGCGCAGGTCGTGACGACGCTGTGCTCCGGCTGGCCGAGCTCGATGACGGTCTTCTCCTGCAGCGTCGCCGTCGGGCAGGCCTGCACGCAGGCGCCGCAGGACACGCATTCCGATCCCATGAACGGTTCCGACTGGCCGGGCGAGACGCGCGATGCAAAGCCGCGCCCCGCGATCGTCAGCGCGAACGTGCCCTGGATCTCCTCGCAGGCGCGCACGCAGCGGTTGCAGACGATGCACTTCGACGCGTCGTAGGTGAAATACGGATTGGATTCGTCCTTCGCGTCGTGCAGGTGGTTGGCGCCGTCGGTGCCGTAGCGCACCTCGCGCAGGCCGACGACGCCGGCCATGTCCTGCAGTTCGCAATCGCCGTTGGCCGGGCAGGTCAGGCAGTCGAGCGGATGGTCGGAGATGTACAGCTCCATCACGCCGCGGCGCAGCGCCTGCAGTTTCGGCGTCTGCGTCCGGACCTTCATCCCGTCTTCCGCCGGCGTCGTGCAGGAGGCCGGGAATCCGCGCCGTCCTTCGATCTCGACGAGGCACAGGCGGCAGGAGCCGAAGGCCTCGAGCGAGTCCGTGGCGCACAGCTTCGGCACGTGGATGCCGGCCTCGATGGCCGCGCGCATCAGCGAGGTGCCGGCCGGAACGGTCACGGTGCGTCCGTCGATCTCCAGCGTCACCGTCGTGGGCGACGTGCGCTTCGGCGTCCCGTAGTCGGTCGTGTCGCCGCCGACGTCGCGCCGCGACGGATCGAACGGATCGCTAAGCGGCGCGGTGGGGGTGCGGCGAAGCTCGGTGGCCTGGAACATCGGTCTTGCCTTCCGTATTGAAGTCTTCGGGGAAGTGGTTCAGGGCGGACATCACCGGGTACGGCGTCATCCCGCCCATCGCGCAGAGTGATCCGCTGAGCATCGTGTCGCACAGGTCGCGCAGCAGCGCGATCTGGCGCGGCCGGTCGCGCCCGGCGATGATGCGGTCGATGACCTCGACGCCGCGCACCGCGCCGATCCGGCACGGCGTGCACTTGCCGCACGATTCGTCGGCGCAGAACTGCATCGCGTAGCGCGCCAGCCGCGCCATGTCGGCGCGGTCGTCGTGCACGACGATGCTGCCGTGGCCCAGCACGGCGCCGACGGCCGCATAGGCCTCGTAGTCGAGCGGGACGTCCCACTGCGCCGGCGGCAGGTAGGCGCCCAGCGGGCCGCCGACCTGCGCGGCGCGGGCCGCCCGCCCGCTGGCGGTGCCGCCGCCCCAGTCGTCGATCAGCTCGCGCAGCGTGATGCCGAAGGCGGTTTCGATCAGGCCGCCGTGCCGGACGTTGCCGGCCAGCTGCACCGTCAGCGTCCCGCGCGAGCGCCCGACGCCGAAGTCGCGATAGAACGCCGCGCCGCGCGCCAGCACGATCGGGACCGTGGCGAGCGTCACGACATTGTTGATGACCGTCGGCTTGCCGAACAGGCCTTGCAGCGCCGGCAGCGGCGGCTTCGCGCGAACGACGCCGCGCTTGCCCTCGAGGCTTTCGAGCAGCGCGGTCTCCTCGCCGCAGACGTAGGAGCCGGCCCCCATGCGCACGTCGAGGTCGAAGTCGCGGCCGCTGCCGCCGACGTCGCGACCCAGGTAGCCGGCGTCGCGCGCGGCGCGGATCGCCGCCTCCAGCGCCCGCACCGCGTGCGGATACTCGCTGCGGACGTAGATGTACCCCATCGTTGCGCCGGTCGCGATGCCGGCGATCGTCATGCCTTCGATGAGGACGAATGGATCGCTTTCCATGAGCAGGCGGTCGGCGAAGCTGCCGGAATCGCCCTCGTCCGCGTTGCAGACGACGTATTTCGTGGCGGCCGTCGCGCGCTGCGCCGTCTGCCACTTGATGCCGGTCGGAAATGCGGCGCCGCCGCGGCCGCGCAGCCCGGAGGCGGTGACTTCGGCGACGATCTCCTCGGGGGTCATCGTCGCGGCGCGCGCGAGGCCCTGGTAGCCTTCGTGCGCGACGTAATCCGGCAGCGACCGCGGGTCGGTGATGCCGGCGCGGGCGAACGTCAGTCGCTGCTGGCGCTTCAGGTACGGATGCTCGTCGATCCGGCCCCGTGCCAGCGGGTGCGCGGCGAGGCCCGCGGCGTGCGGATCCGGAAACCCGGCCGCGAAGAGGGCGCCGACGTCCGCGACGTCGACCGGCCCGAACGCGTGGCGCCCGTCGGCGCCAGCGACCTCGACGAGCGGCTCGAGCCAGAAGAGGCCGCGTGAGCCGTTGCGCACGATGCGCAGCGGCACGCCGCGGGCCCGCGCCTCGGCGTCGATCGCGTGCGCGAGCGCATCGGCGCCGACGGCGAGCGCGGCGGAATCGCACGGCACGTAGACGGTCGTCGCGGCGCTCATCGCCCGGTCGCGCGCGTGGCGGCGGCCAGCAGCCGGTCGAAGCGTTGCGGCGTCACCCGCGCGTGCGGCTCGTCGTTGATCGACAGCGCCGGGGACTGCGCGCACAGGCCGAGGCAGTAGACCGGCTCGAGGCCGATGCGGCCGTCGGCGCTGCGTCCATGCATCTCGCAACCGAGCTTCGCGGCAACGTGCCGCGTCAACGCCTCGGCGCCCATGCTCTGGCAGGACTCCGCCTGGCAGACCTGCACGCGCAGCGCCGGCGGCGGCGTAGTCCGGAAGTGATGATAGAACGTGACGACACCGTGGACTTCGGCGCGCGACAGGTTCAGTGCCTGCGCGATCTCGCCCAGGCGATCGGGCGGCACGAAGCCGAGGTGTTCCTGGATCTCGTGCAGCAGCGGCAGCAGGCCGCCCGGGCGCGTCCGGTGACGCTCGATCGACGCGCCCACGGCGTCCTCAATGGTGTTCTGCATCGGTTTCCCGTCGTTCCCGCGCGGCGCCGCGACGCCGGCTCATATATGATTCGCGCTACATATTTGAATCGCGTGACTGACAGCGTCATCCATGACAGCATCATTCATGGATGAATCTCAGGGTAGAGTATCCGTCCCGTTGCCGCAATATCAATAAGAATTGACCTACATATGTGGCGCATTTCGATCCGTCCCGAGTGGTTCCTGTCACGCCCTGTCGGCGACCCGCTGCCGCTGCCCACGCTGCTGCGCCTGCTGGCGGCGATCCAGGGCGGCGGAAGCATCGCCGACGCGGCGCGGGCGACACGGATGTCGTACCGCGGCGCCTGGGGATTGCTGCGCGATTTCGAGCGCGAGTTCCGGATGCCGCTCGTGATCAAGGCGCGCGGCCAGGGCACGCGCCTGTCGCCGCTCGCGGACAAGCTGCTGTGGGCCGACCGTCGCGTGACGGCGCGCCTGTCGCCGACGCTCGACAGCCTGTCGTCGGAACTCGAGGCGGAACTGGAGTCGCTGCTCGTGCCGTCCCGCTCGAGCTTCCGGATCCGGTCGTCGTTCGGCTATGCCGTTGCGGCGCTCGTCGAAGCGCTCGGGCGCCAGGGCGTGATCGTCGATCTCAAGTATCGCAACAGCACGGAGGCCGTTGCCGCGCTCGCGCGCGGCGAATGCGACCTCGCCGGGTTCCACGTCGCCGAGGGGGAGTTCCAGGAGCGATCGCTGCGGCCGTATCTCGCGTCGTTCGACGCGCGCCACCACCTCCTGATCCAGCTGGCGCACCGGAACCAGGGGCTGATCGTCGCCCGCGGCAATCCGAAGGGCGTGCACGCGGTCACCGACCTCGCGCGACCCGAGATCCGGTTCGTGAACCGCCAGATCGGATCCGGCACGCGCATGCTGTTCGACCTGCTGCTGGCGCAGGAGAAGGTCGATCCCGCCACCGTGGCCGGCTATGACAGCACCGAGTTCACGCACGCCGCCGTCGCCGCGTACATCGCCAGCGGCATGGCCGACGCCGGCTTCGGGCTGGAGATCGGCGCGCGACGCTTCAACCTCGACTTCGTGCCGCTGCTGCGGGAACGCTACTTCTTCGCCTGCGAGCAGGCGGCGATCGAGCGTCCGGCGCTGCGCAATGTCGTTCGCCTGCTGCGCAGCCGCGAGATGCGCGAGATCATCGACGCGCTGCCCGGCTACGACAGCCGGATCGCCGGTCGCGTCGTGACGCTCGACGAGGCGTTCTCCGCCTAGCCGGCCGGCGCAACGCGCCGCGGCCGTCGTAAGCTGGCATCGGCGCCGACCCGATATCATCGTCGGCCAGTCATCGACACGTCGCGCCGAGGCCCCGTGAAAGAACCGCTGCACCGTTCCTCCGCCGTGCGCCTCGCGCGGCTGATCGCCTCCGGCGAGGCGTCGCCCGAATCGGTGACGCGCTCGTTCATCGACGCGATCCACGAACGCGAGCGCGACGTCCAGGCGTTCGCGTGGTTCGACGCCGACCGCGCGATCGCGGCGGCGCGGGAACTGCATCTCGTTTCGCGGCGCGGCCCGCTGCACGGATTGCCCGTCGCGGTCAAGGACAACGTCGACACCGCGGACATTCCGACGTCCTACGGGTCGCCGATCTACCTGAACCATCGGCCGCCGCTCGACGCCGCCTGCGTCGGGCTGCTGAAGGACGCCGGGGGGTTCGTGCTGGGCAAGACCGTCACGACCGAATTCGCCCATGCCACGCCCGGCGCGACCCGCAATCCGCGCCATCTCGCGCACACGCCGGGCGGCTCGTCGAGCGGTTCCGCGGCCGCGGTGGCCGCGCATTTTGCGCCCCTCGCGATCGGCACGCAGACTGCGGGCTCGGTGATCCGGCCGGCGGCCTACTGCGGCGTCGTGGCCTACAAGCCCTCGCCGCGATTGATACCTCGCGCCGGCGTCAAGGCCAATTCCGACATGCTCGACGAGGTCGGCCTGTTCGCCGCGCGCGTCGAGGATGCCGCGCTCCTCGCATCGGTGGTCGCGCTGAAGCCGGCATGGCGCGATCTCGCGCAGCAGGGCGTCGACGGGCCGGCGCCGGTCGTCGGCTTCGTCGCGACGCCGCAGAGCCATCTCGCCGCGCCCTCGATGCTCGCGGCGCTGGATGCGGCGGCGCGGCGGCTGGCGCTGCGCGGCGCCCGCCGCGCCGACCTCACGTGGCCGCGCGTCTTCGACGGCCTGTTCGAGGCGCAGCAGACGGTCCAGGCGTTCGAGACGGCGCGTTCGCTGGCGCCCGAATATGCGTACCGTCGCACGCAGCTGTCGCAGCGGCTCGTCGAGGCGATCGAGCGCGGCCGCGCGATCGTCGTCCACGACTATGTCGCCGCGGTGCAGCTCGCGCGCGCCTGCGGCGCCGCAATCGACTCGCTTTTCGGGGCCGCGGAGGTGCTGCTGGCACCCAGCGCGCCGGGCGAAGCGCCGGCCGGACTCACCTCCACCGGCGATCCGATCTTCAACCGTCCGTGGCAGCTGCTGGGCTGCCCCGTCGTCAACGTCCCGTTCGGGCGCGGCGAGGCCGGGCTGCCGCTGGGCCTCAGCGTCGTGGCGCGGCCGGGCGACGACGCGCGCCTGTTCGCCGCGGCCGCCTGGATCGAATCGCGGCTGGAGGAGGCCGCGGCGTAGTTTTCGGGCGCCGAGGTCTTTCGCTCGTTGGCGCGGTGGGTGCCCGGCGGACGCCCGCTTCCCGACTCCTCTCCGGCGCGCACGAGGGCGAGCGGAAACGCCCGCGCGCGACGCGGGGCCCGCTTCAGCTCGGAACGCGGCCGCTCAGAACGCAGCCGCTCAGAACGCGGCCACAATGACCGCGAGCAGCCCCGCGGCGAGCGCCAGCGCAACGGCGGCCGGGAACACGCGCCGCTGGATCTCGCCGTCGGTGCCGCTCGCGCGACTCGCCGCCGCGGTCGCGACGATCGCCGCGACGTCGACGAGGCGCCCGATCGCGCCACCGACGACCGTCGCGGCGAGCGCCGCCGTGCCGTCGAAGTCCAGCGTGGACGCGGCCGTCGTCACGGCTTCGCCGAAGACCGGGCTCGTCGCGAGCGCGTCGCCGCCCATCGCGCTGCCGAGCGCGCCGCACCACGTCGCCGCGAGCGGATAGAGGATGCCGCCGCCGATCGCGGCGAGCGCGATCGTCGCGTCGTGTCCGGCGGAGCGCGAGACCTGCGCGAGCGCGCCCACGAGCGCGATCGTCAGCAGCGGTGTGCGGCACAGCCACAGCGCTTCGATGAAGATGCGGCAGGTCTCGACGATCCGGCTGCCGAGCACCGCGGCGGTGAGCAGCGCGGCAACGAGGACGCCGCTGCCGGGCGTCGACAGCCACCCGACGACGAAGATCGCGGGGTCGGCGCGGCGCGCGGCAACGGCAGGCGGGTTCGCGACGACGAGGCCGTGCAGGTCCGGCCACGGGACCTGCCAGGCCGAGATGCCGTTCAACGGCGCGCGCCACGGCGTCGCGTTCCACAGCAGCAGCACGCCGGCGAGCAGCACCCAGGGAAGCCAGGCCCGGGCGACCTTGCCCGCCGGATGCACGGCGGGCGCGAGCTTCCGTCCGCCGGGGCCGCGATCGGAGGGGAGCGTCCACGGCTCGCGCGGGCGCCAGCGGGCCGGCCACGCGAACAGCACGGCGCAGGCGGCCGCCGCCGCGACCAGGTCGGCGAGCCACGGCCCGTGCAGCACCGCGACCAGCGCCTGTGCGACCGCGTAGGTGCACGCCACGCCGAGGATCACCGGCCAGGCGCCGATGGCCGTGCGCCACCCGCACAACGTCGTGACGAGCGTCCACGGGACCAGCAGCGCCAGCAGCGGTGCGACGCGAGCCGTCGCGTGGGCCAGCGCGGCCGGCGCGATGCCGGAGGCGGCGGCCAGCGCGCCGAGCGTCGATCCGGACGCCCCGAACGCCGCCGGCGCGACATGCGCGACGAGCGCCAGCGCCGCCGACTGCGATGGCGGGAAGCCGACGCTCGCGAGCAGGGCCGCGGTCATCGCCACGGGCGCGCCTCCGGCGGCGATCCCCTCGAAAACGCTCGCCGCGCAGAACGCGACGAGCAGCACCTGCAGGCGCTGGTCCGGGCAGGCGCGCGCCAGGCTGTCCTTCAGGACGACCGCATAGCCCTTCCGGGCGACGATCTGCTGCAGGAAGACGACGTTGACGACGATCCATCCGAGCGGCACGAGCCCCTTCGCCGCGCCGAACGCCGCCGCGGACAGCGCCATGCGCGGCGGCATGCCGTCGACGACGACGGCGAAGAACAGCGCGACGCCTGCGGCGAGCACCACCGACCAGGCCGCGCGGAGGCGGAAGAAGCCGAGCGCGGCCAGCAGCACCGCCAGCGGCGCGGCGGCCGCGGCGATCGACCAGTCGAGGTTGCCGAACGGATCGTAGTTCTGCGCGAACATCGACGGCGCGGCGCGGGCGTCACGAAGCCGCGGGAAGAGGCGGCAGCTCGCGCGGCTTGCGCTGCTCGTCGGTCGCGACGTAGACCAGCGTGGCTTCGGTCACCTTGATCACCTCGGCCTGCAGCCGGTTGCGCTCGGCGAAGACTTCGACATCGACGGTGATCGAGGTGCGCCCGGTCCGGACGACCCGCGAGTAGAACGACAGCAGGTCGCCGACGAGCACCGGATTCTTGAACACGAAGCTCGTCACCGCCACGGTGGCGACACGGCCGCCGGCGCGGCGGACCGCCGGGATCGCGCCGGCGATGTCGACCTGGGCCATGATCCAGCCGCCGAACACGTCGCCGTGGACGTTGGCGTCGGCCGGGACCGGCATCACGCGCAGCGTCGGGTGCATGTCCGGAAGCTGGATCGGGTCGTTCACGACGCGGATTCCTTCGATAGGGGAGGCGGCGCCGCGGTCTCGGCGTGGCGCCGCCGCGCAGGATACGACAACGGCGGCGCCGAATCCGCGCGGATTGGCGATAATCGCCGGATGCGAGGGATCCGCTCGGTCGCCGACAGCAGGGCCAGGACGCCGCGCGCCGAAGGCGAGGCCGGCGCCGACTGGGCTGCGCTGCGTACGCTCGTCCCCTACCTCATGGCCTACCGCGGGCGGGTCGCCGCCGCGATGGCATGCCTCGTCGGCGCCAAGCTCGCGACGGTCGGCGTGCCGCTGCTGCTCAAGGCGATCGTCGACGCGTTCACGCCGCGCGACCATGCGGCCGTGCTCGCCGTGCCGCTCGCGCTGATCGTCGCCTACGGCAGCCTGCGGCTCGCGACCTCCGTCTTCACCGAGCTGCGCGAATTCTTCTTCGCCCGCGTCACGCAGTCCACGGTGCGCACGCTCGCGCTCAAGACGTTCCGCCACCTGCATTCGCTGTCCCTGAAGTTCCACCTCGACCGCCGTACCGGGGCGGTCACGCGCGAGATCGACCACGGCGTGCGCGGCATCTCCTCGCTGATCAGCTACACGCTCTATTCCATCCTGCCGACGCTCGTCGAGCTGGCGCTCGTCGTCGGCTACCTCGGCTGGCACTACGACGTCTCGTTCGTGCTGATCCTCGGCTGCAGCCTCGCGATCTACGTCGCCTTCACGCTCAGCGTCACGAACTGGCGCACCCGCTTCCGGCGCGAGGCCAACGAGCTCGACGCCAGGGCTTCGTCGCGCGCGGTCGATTCGCTGCTCAACTTCGAGACCGTCAAGTACTTCGGCAACGAGGAGTTCGAGGCGCAGCGCTACGACGGCACGCTGGCGCAGCAGGAGCAGATCGCGGTCAAGGCGCAGCGCTCGCTCAACCTGCTCAACAGCGGGCAGCAGCTGATCATCGCCTCGGGCCTGACGCTGATGCTGTGGCGCGCGGCCGTCGGCGTCGAGCAGGGGCGCATGACGGTCGGCGATCTCGTCCTCGTCAACGGCTTCATGATCCAGATGTACGTCCCGTTGAACTTCCTCGGCGTGATCTACCGCGAGATCCGGCAGGCGCTGACCGACATGCAGCGGATGTTCCGCCTGCTCGACGAGGAACGCGACGTCGCCGACGCGCCCGGCGCCGCGCCGCTGCGCGTCGCCGGCGCCGCGGTGCGCTTCGAGCACGTCGATTTTGCGTACGACGCGCGGCGCCAGGTCCTGTTCGACGTCGATTTCACGATCGCCGCCGGGACGACGACCGCGGTCGTCGGCGCGACCGGGTCCGGCAAGTCGACGCTCGCGCGCCTGCTGTTCCGCTTCTACGACGCGCAGGCCGGCCGCATCCTCGTCGACGACCAGGACGTGCGCGGTGTCACGCAGGCCTCGCTGCGCGCGGCGATCGGGATCGTGCCGCAGGACACGGTGCTGTTCAACGACACGATCGCGTACAACATCGCCTACGGCCGCCCCGATGCGGACGCGGCGGCCATCGAGGCGGCGGCGCGCGCCGCGCACATCCACGATTTCATCGCGCAGCTGCCCGACGGCTACGAGACCCGGGTCGGCGAACGCGGCCTGAAGCTGTCGGGCGGCGAGAAGCAGCGCGTGGCGATCGCCCGGACGATCCTGAAGGATCCGGCGATCCTCGTCTTCGACGAGTCGC